>Ga0073936_10005372_pt1 | contig 17348 bp, 19 predicted proteins | sample AliMusrvi5mmetaG_FD_87041 | JGI IMG/M metagenome (GOLD analysis project Ga0073936, IMG submission 87041) | Freshwater lake bacterial and archeal communities from Alinen Mustajarvi, Finland, to study Microbial Dark Matter (Phase II) - Alinen... | ecosystem: Environmental > Aquatic > Freshwater >... | reverse complement strand
GTTATCCAGGTATTCGAGATTCGCGAGAAGAAGCGGGTTTAAAAATGGCATCCAACCGTGCGCTCAAGGTAGCCGATCGTATTAAAGAGGTGATCGCGACGACGCTGGAGGGGAAGGTCAAAGACCCTCGCCTAGGCTTCGTCACGATTACTGATGTGCGCGTTACTGGTGACCTACAGCAAGCTTCCATCTTTTACACTGTTCTCGGCGATGCAGATGCGCAATCTGGCACTGCAGCAGCCTTAGCCTCGGCAAAAGGATTGATTCGTCGCGAAGTTGGAAGCGCACTAGGGCTTCGTATTACTCCTACAATTGAATTCTTCGCGGATGGGCTACAGGAATCTGCTAGCGCAATGAATGACCTGATGTCATCAGTACGCGCCGCGGATGCCGAGCTCGCCAAACTTCGCGAGAATGCTAAGCCTGTGGGAGATGCAGACCCTTACAAGGTCTCTGAGTAACACACCTTTTAATGAATGGTTTCTTGCTCGTCGATAAGGCGAGCGGCATGACGAGTCATGATGTTGTGGCAAAGATCCGGCGCCGCTTTGGAACTAAGAAAGTCGGACATGCAGGAACCCTCGATCCGATGGCGACTGGCGTTCTAGTACTTGGTATCGGCAATGCAACGCGGCTCTTGCAATACGTTGTCGACGGTTCTAAGGGTTACGACGCGACTATCTCTCTCGGTAAATCGACGGTGACGGATGATGTCGAGGGTGAAGCTCTCACGGTAGCCCCGCTGACAATTTTGGATGCGATTTCGGATTCCGCGATTTACGAAGCGCTGGAGCAGATGGTGGGAACCATCTCACAGCGCCCCAGCAATGTGAGTGCGATTAAAGTCGATGGAAAGAGCGCACATGCGCGAGTCCGTGCCGGCGAAGAATTCGAACTTCCGGCCCGTGAGGTAACAATCTCTGCGATCGAAATTCACTCGATCGTTCGCTCTTCAAGTGATGTCGCCATAGAAGTTTCAGTACTTTGTTCCGCGGGCACATATATTCGCGCCATCGCACGCGACCTGGGTTCTGGTCTCGGCGTTGGGGGACACCTCACGGCTTTGCGACGCACCCTCGTCTCGCCATTTGATATCGCAGAGTGCCAACCCTGGGAGGTTGCAGAGCCCATCTCGACTGCCGCTGGAATCTCACGGATCTTGCCGATACGTGAGTTAGCGTTTGATGAACTTAACGAGATCTCCTTCGGTCGAGTGATCCCTCCCAATGCAACGGAAGGTCCAGTTGCCGCAGTGTCAGCAGAGAACACCTTCGTTGCCTTACTAGAGAACAAGAGATTAGGCGAGAAGATTCTCGCGACGCCGACCCTCGTTTCCATGAAAGAATAAGCGCTATGACCTCAGTGGCAATCGGGATCTTTGACGGCGTCCATCGCGGCCACCAAGAGATTTTGGCGGAAGCCGCCAAGCATGGAGCAGTCACCGTTCTCACCTTCCACCCACACCCGACTTCGATCTTCGCACCAGAACGAACCCCCAGCGCATTGGTAAATTTGGAGGATCGCATCGCTCTTCTCAAAGAGCATGGAGCAAAAGATGTCGTGGTTCTACCCTTTACAAGAGAGTTTGCTAGCAAATCTCCTGACGAATTTATTCAAGAGGTTCTCATCGAGGAACTCGGCGCCACACATGTTACGGTCGGAGCGAACTTCACCTTTGGCCATAAGGCTGCGGGAAATGTTGAGTACCTCAAGAACCATGCGCATGGTTTTGGCGTAAGCGCGGTAAAACTAGAAGAGAATCGCGGTAGCGCTATCTCCTCTTCTCGCATCCGCACCCTCATTGTCGATGGCGATGTTGAGCGCGCTAACGAACTTTTAAGTCGCCCCTTCTACCTTCGTGGCCCAGTTGTGCACGGAGAGAAGCGCGGCCGGACGATCGGCTATCCAACGGCAAATATTGGTTTGGCGGAAAACGCGACTATCCCCGCCGATGGCGTTTATGCCGGCTGGCTCACCGTCGGCGACCATCGTTGGCAAGCCGCCATATCCATCGGCACCAACCCCACCTTCCCTGGCGTTCGTGGACGCCAGGTCGAGGCCTATGCCATCGACCAGCTTGACCTCGATTTATATGACCAAGAGGCGAAGTTGGAGTTTGGCTATCGGCTGCGCGATACCCTCAAATTCGATGGCTTGGAGCCGCTCTTGGTCCAGATGAAAGAAGATTGCCTGCAGGCAAAGAGATTGACCTCCATCGACTAGTTTTCGAGCCGGAGTTCAGAGTGCAAGGTGAAGGCGCAGGGCTTCATCCACTTCTTCCATAAGTGAATGAGAAACTTCACCCAGACGCAATCCAAGTCGCGCAACCGCAATGGCGCGGACTTGCTCCGCCTGAACTTTTGAGTCGCGAGTGAGGCCAGATTGATTCGCCGGTAGTAAAACTTGAAATGGATAGATCTGCGCGATATTGGATGTCACCGGGATAACGGTGATTACCCCTTTGCCGCTCCGCTCCGCCGAGCTATTTGCACCATCGTTGCTTACTATGATCGCCGGGCGCTCCTTCTTAACCTCAGAGCCTTCCGCTGGATCAAAATTAACTAGAAAGATCTCACCGCGTCGCAATTACTGCAGTCCGTCCTGAGTTGTTGCGCCCCAGATTTCTTCCTCTTCTTGGGTCCACTCTGCCCAGGCAGCTTCATAAGCGGAACCCAATTGCGTCGCTCGTAGCAACCTGATTGCCTTATGGAGGGCTGCCGACCGAGATGGGAGGCCCCTCTCTTCGACATAGGCATCGAGAAAGGTGAGGTCCTGCTCCGGCAGACTCATGCTAATCTTCATACTTGAATACTACTATTAGTCATACCTTTATACCACCTGAGCGGGAGTGGCAGTTCGAGAATGAGGATCAGTTGCATCTATCCACTCCGATTTCACCCTCTAGGTGCCCCGCTGATAACCTTGGAACACAAGCGAGAAAGCGCGCCTTCGTGATTCACACCGAGGCCCTCGTGAAAGTCAAGGGAGTGCCACTATGGCCTTACAGCCTGCAGAAAAGCTAGAAATCATCACAAAGTACGGCGCTTCCGCCACTGACACAGGAAGCCCAGAGGCACAGATTGCCCTGCTCTCGCGCCGTATCGAAGAGATTACCGAACACCTCAAGACTAATAAGAACGACCACCACAACCGTCGTGGCCTCTTGTTGTTGGTTGGTAAGCGTCGTCGTCTGCTGCAATATCTTGCAAAGACCGATGTCACACGCTACAGAGCGATTATCGAAAAGCTCGGTATTCGTCGTTAATTAATACTTATTAATTAAAAATTAGAAATCAGCTCTCTGGTTAGTAAATCGGTCCTCGGTAGTGGTTTACGGGACAAACTCCGTGAACTTCGATCGAAGATCCATTTCCTAATGCGAGAGAGCTGAGAAATGGAGATGACCCATGGAGGGTCCAGATGTTAAGTTCGCCGTTGCCACAATTGATAACGGCAAGTATGGAAAGCGCGAGATCCGTTTTGAAACCGGACGCCTTGCACGTCAAGCTGCAGGAACTGCAGTTGTCTATTTAGATGATGATTCAATGTTGCTCTCAGCAACAACTGCCTCAAAGCAGCCAAAGGATCAATTCGATTTCTTCCCACTCACAGTGGATGTTGAAGAGCGTATGTATGCAGCGGGCAAGATCCCAGGATCTTTCTTCCGTCGCGAAGGTCGCCCTTCTGAAGATGCAATTCTCACCTGTCGCCTAATCGACCGCCCACTTCGCCCAGCATTCGTCAAGGGTCTGCGCAATGAAGTTCAGGTTGTCGTCACGGTGATGGCTCTGAACCCTGATCACATGTACGACGTTCTTGCGATCAATGCAGCGTCTATGTCGACTCAACTCGCAGGTCTGCCATTCTCTGGTCCAATCGGTGGCGTTCGCGTCGCTTTGATTGAGGGCCAATGGGTTGCATTCCCTAACCACTCTGATCTTGAGAAGGCTGTCTTCGACATGGTCGTTGCTGGCTCCATCGCCGGTGATGACATTGCAGTCATCATGGTTGAGGCAGAGGCAACAACACAGACTCTCGATCTCATCAAGGCTGGCGCTCAGGCACCAACCGAAGAGATTGTTGGTCAGGGCCTCGAGGCCGCAAAGCCATTTATCCGCGCACTCTGCGATGCGCAGAATGAACTCGCAAAGGTTGCTGCAAAGCCAACTGGCGAATTCCCTGTCTACCTTGACTACCAAGATGATGTCTATGCAGCAGTCGAAGCTGCCGCTGGAGCGCAAATCTCAGAGGCCCTCACCATTGCTGGAAAGCAAGATCGTGAGAACAAGCTCGATGAGGTTAATGCTGCTATTAAAGAGCAGCTCGCTGCACAGTTCGAAGGTCGCGAGAAGGAAGTTTCTGCCGCCCTTCGCTCAGTCACCAAGAAGTCTGTTCGTCAACGTGTATTGCGCGACAAGATCCGCATCGATGGTCGCGGAGTCCGCGATATCCGTGCGATCACCGCTGAGGTCGAGGTAATTCCTCGGGTTCACGGTTCTGCAATCTTCGAACGTGGAGAGACCCAGATCCTCGGAGTGACCACTCTCAACATGCTAAAGATGGAGCAACAGCTCGACACCTTGAGCCCTGAGAACCACAAGCGTTACATGCACAACTACAACTTCCCTCCTTATTCAGTTGGAGAGACCGGTCGCGTTGGTTCACCAAAGCGCCGCGAAATTGGTCACGGTGCTCTCGCTGAGCGCGCCTTGCTCCCTGTGCTTCCAACTCGTGAAGAGTTCCCATACGCCATTCGTCAGGTCTCAGAGGCTCTTGGTTCCAATGGATCAACATCTATGGGTTCTGTCTGTGCATCGACCATGTCACTACTCAACGCTGGTGTGCCACTCAAGGCCCCAGTTGCAGGTATTGCAATGGGTCTAATCTCTGATCTCGTCGACGGCAAGACCGAATATGTCGCACTTACCGACATCTTGGGCGCGGAAGATGCATTTGGAGATATGGACTTTAAGGTCGCCGGTACAAAGGAATTTGTTACCGCGCTACAACTTGATACCAAGCTTGATGGAATTCCAGCATCCGTTCTCTCTGCAGCTCTGTTGCAGGCTAAGGAAGCTCGTCTCTTCATCCTCGACATCATGAACCAAGCGATTGATATGCCAGATGAGATGAGCCTCTTGGCTCCTCGCATCATCTCGATCAAGGTCCCAACAGATCTGATCGGTGCAATCATCGGACCTAAGGGCAAGATGATCAACCAGATTCAAGATGAGACTGGCGCAGATATCACCATCGAAGATGATGGAACTATCTACATCGGCGCAATCGAAGGATCACAAGCTGAGGCCGCTAAGGCAATGATCGAAGCGATCGCAAACCCAGTGGTTCCTAAGGTCGGAGAGCGTTACAACGGCAGCGTTGTGAAGCTTGCGACATTCGGTGCATTTATCTCACTCGTGCCTGGTAAAGATGGCCTGCTCCACATCTCGCAGATCCGCAAGATGCATGGTGGAAAGCGCATTGAGAACCTCGAAGAGGTTATGAAGGTTGGCGACAAGATTGAAGTTGAGATCAACGAGATCGATCCAAAGGGCAAGTTCTCCTTGGTTCCTGTACTCGCTGATGGAACAACTCCTTCTGATTCACCTGCCGAATAAGTAATTAATGCCACGCACCATTCTGCCTAGCGGTCTACGGATTGTTACCGAAGAGGTTTCAACCGTTCGCTCTGCAACATTTGGTGTCTGGATCAATGTGGGCTCCCGCGATGAGACGTTACCCGTCGCGGGAGCTTCACACTTTCTAGAACATTTACTATTTAAAGGAACCACCCGTCGCGACGCCATGGCGATCTCATCTTCTATTGAGGCAGTTGGCGGCGAGATGAATGCCTTTACCGGCAAGGAGTACACCTGCTTCTACGCGCGTGTGATTGATACTGATCTTCCCTTAGCCGTTGATGTCATTGCAGATCTAATTACCTCGTCGTTAGTCAAAGCTGCAGATGTAGATGCCGAGCGCACTGTCGTGCTCGAAGAGATGTCTATGCGCGATGATGATCCATCGGATCTCATCCACGATCTCTACCTTGAGACCTATTATGGCGATACACCGCTAGGCCGATCGATCCTAGGAACCGCTGACTCCATCAATGGAATGTCGCGTAACTCGATCTTTAACTATTACAAGAAGCGTTATCGCCCGGAAGATATGGTGATTGCTGTCGCTGGCAATATCTCTCACAAGAAAGTTGTGAAGTTGATTGAAGAAGCGATGAGCCGCGATGGCTTCCTTGATCTTCCGGATAACACTCCAAATCTTCGTCATAGCCCTAAGGTCAAGGTCCGTGGCACCGGCACTGTCGGAATTATCGATCGTAAGACCGAACAATCTCACCTCCTCCTTGGCGTTGAGGGAGTCGAGCGCAGCGATGACCGCCGCTTTGCACTCAGCATCCTGGCCTCTGCGATGGGTGGGGGAATGTCCTCGCGACTATTTCAGGAGATTCGCGAGAAGCGTGGGTTGGCTTATTCGGTTTACTCCTACGTTCAACAATTTTCTGGCGCGGGCACCATCTCTTTCTATGCCGGCTGCCAACCCAATAAGACGGAAGAGGTCATCAAGATCATCAGGGATATCTCCTTTGATATCGCCCAGAACGGTCTGACTGACGAAGAGATCACCCGGGCCAAGGGTGCAGTAAGCGGCTCGCTTGTCCTCAGCCAAGAAGACACTGGTTCTCGCATGATGCGCATCGGCAAGAGCGAGCTCGTCTACGGCGAGGTCATGAGTTTTGACGAGATCCTAAACAAGATTGCCCAAGTTACACCTGATGAAATTAAGGCAATTGCCAGCAAGATTCTGCCTAGACCTTCTACCCTTGCCTTAGTCGGGCCTTTCAAATCGGCCACTAAGTTTGAGAAGGTGATCGCATGACCATCAAGGTAGCGGTACTCGGAGCAAAAGGCCGAATGGGTCAGACAACTCTTGATGCAATCAAGAGCGCCTTGGATTTGGAACTCGTCGCTGCAATCGATCTTGGGGACTCTTTGGAAATGCTGGTCTCTAGCGGCGCTCAAGTTGTTGTTGATTTTACCCATCCTGACTCAGTGATGGGTAACCTGGATTTCGCTATCAATCACGGCGTTAACGTTGTGGTTGGTACAACAGGATTCAACAACGAAAAACTCGCGACTGTAATCGGCTGGCTTGATTCCAACCCCGGAGTTGGCGCCTTGATCGCCCCTAACTTTGGTTTGGGCGCAGTGTTGATGATGCAGTTCGCCGCACAAGCCTCTAAATACTTTGAATCCGTTGAAATCATTGAACTCCACCACCCAGGTAAGGCCGACGCCCCTTCGGGAACTGCTGCGCACACTGCAGAACTCATTACGGAAGCTCGCAACTCCGTCAACAAGGAGCCAATGCCCGATGCCACCTCATCTGCGCTAGATGGCGCTCGAGGCGCCAAAGTGGGGGATGTACCTATCCACTCCGTGCGTCTGCGTGGACTTGTCGCTCATCAAGAGGTAATTCTTGGAGATCTCGGTGAAACTCTGACTATTCGCCATGACTCCATTGATCGCACAGGTTTTATGCCAGGAGTACTACTCGGTATTCGCAAAGTAGTTTCAACACCAGGGCTCACATTTGGACTCGAACACTTTCTCGACTTGAAATAGAATTTCGCTACAACAAAGGAGTTAAAACATGGCTGCTCAAATCACAATGTATGGCGCCGCTTGGTGCGGAGATTGCCGTCGCTCAAAGGCTTACCTAGATTCACACAATGTGGAGTACAACTACATCGATGTTGAGGCAGATGAATCTGCTTCAGATAAGGTAATTGAAATCAACGGTGGACAGCGTTCCATTCCAGTGATTTTGTTCCCGGATGGAACTCATATGACTGAGCCTTCCGACAAAGATCTGGAAGCAAAGTTGGAAGCGTTAGCTATTCTCTAAATCTTAAGACGATACACAATCGCAGAAGTTGCCATTGCCCCGACGACAACCACGGGGAATGGCAATTTTGCTGTTAGGGCGACAATCGCAACGGTGATCCCTGCCAACCGGTGGTCGACCATAAACTTGGTCTTCGTTGTGAAGGCCTGCATCGCCACTAGGCCGCTCAATAAAACGATCGGAATTAAGTTGGTGATGCGTTGTACGCGCGGATGGGCGAGCCAGACCTCTGGAATGGCATGGCCAATATATTTAAGGGCATAGCAGAGCACGCTGGTGATAATTACTGCGATCCATTGCGAGTTCATTTACTTCCACCCGACAATCGCGGCGATTACAACAGTTGAAATAATGGGAACGCCTGCTGGGACAAACTCGGTGATTGAGAGCGCCCAGATAAAAGAGAGGGCGCTGGCTAAGAGGAGTTTGCGCTCTTTGAGACGCGGGTAGAGAACGGCACAGAAGATTGCGGGGGAGGCGACATCAAGTCCCCATGCCGAGGTGTCACCGATTGCCTTTGCTCCGATCGCACCAAGAAGTGTGAAGAGATTCCAGAAAAAGAAGACGCCGAAGCCGGTGTACCAAAAAGCGGTCCTCTGATCCTTTGGGTTGCTTTGGGCGATAGCAACGCCCGTAGATTCATCAATGGTGATCTGCGCCGCAAGGGCGCGCTTCGCGCCTTTAAGTTTGAGGATCTGCGCCATCCGGACGCCATAGAGACCATTGCGACTACCAAGGAAGGTTCCAGTGACGATTGCGCTGAGCGCGCTGCCACCTGCGCTCATGACCGCGACCAAAGAGAATTGCGAAGCTCCCGAGAAGAGGACGAAGGAGAGAAAACAGGCTTGGGCGACCGTGAAGTGGTCGGCGACTGCGACCGCTCCGAACGCGACCCCGGCCGCTCCGACCGCAAGGCCAACACTGAGGGAATCGCGCTGCACTGACACGCCGATATTCTGCCTTAATCCCAAGGGTCTTGGGCGCAGATAGATAAGGTCGCTATATGAGCGAGCAGCACTTTGAAATCAACTTTCGTGACGATGTAACCGTCGAATTAGTAAAAGCCAATGCCAGCGACTCGGATGTTATCTGGGCGGCGCGCGTATCTACGGCCGGAGAGAATTCGCTCGACGATGTAAATGCCGATCCATCTCGCTCCGAGGGGCTCATCAATTACTTGGCACGCGAACGCCATGGCTCACCATTTGAACACACTTCCATGACCTTCTTTATTTCGGCCCCGATCTTTGTCTTCCGCGAATTTATGCGCCACCGCATCGCTTCGTATAACGAAGAGTCGGGTCGTTATCGCGAGTTACGTCCCAACTTTTATGTACCAAGTAAAGAGCGCAAATTGGTACAGATAGGTAAGGCCGGCTCTTACACCTTTATTGATGGCACCGATGAGCAGTACCAGATTACGGTCAATGCCATTAAAGAGAGCTGCACCCTGGCGTATGAGAATTACAAAAAGATGCTCGATGCAGGAGTCGCCCGAGAAGTGGCGCGTGCCGTGTTACCCGTCGGTTTATATTCGTCGATGTATGTGACCATGAATGCGCGAGCACTTATGAACTTCTTGTCGCTGCGGACATCGCGAGAAGGCTCGCATTTCCCGAGCTATCCGCAGCGGGAAATTGAGATGGTCGCCGAGAAAATGGAGCGTTATTTTGCAGAGTTGATGCCGCTTACGCATGGCGCATTCGAGAAGTCAGGGCGAGTAGCCCCATAGGCGCGATAGGGTTAGCCCTATGTCCAGTTCGCATAAACAGACGACCCAGATCGAGGCGCCATTCGGCCGCTTGATCACCGCAATGGTGACCCCATTCCTCAAGGATGGTTCGATCGACTGGGACGGCGTAGCGAAGTTGGCAGAACACTTAGCAAATACCGGACACGATGCAATTGCTGTTAACGGCACAACGGGCGAGGCTCCAACCACAAAGACTTCAGAAAAGCTCGAGATCATCCGCGTCGTAAAGAGCACCGTGGGGGATCGCGTCAAGGTTTTGACGGGCGCCGGCGATAACGAAACCGCGTACACCGTGGATCAGGCCAAGCGTTGCGCTGAACTTGGAGTCGACGGACTCTTAATCGTCACCCCGTACTACAACAAGCCACCACAAGAGGGCATCGAGGCGCACTTCAGAGCTGTAGCTGCGGCAACTGATACCCCAATCATGATGTACGACATTCCTGGTCGCACCGGCGTCCCCATCGAAGAGGACACGCTCTGCCGACTTGCCGAAGTTAAAAATATCGTTGCACTCAAAGATGCCAAGGGAAATCCTGCATCTACTTCATGGGTTATCAAGAGAACGGGTCTACCTGTTTATTCAGGCGATGACATTCTTAATCTCCCCTTGCTCAGCGTTGGAGCGGTTGGTTTCGTTTCAGTCTGTGGCCATACCGTTGGAAATCAACTCAAGGCCATGCTCGATGCATGGTTTGCCGGTGATTCTCTGCGCGCTCTAGAAATACATCAAGAATTATTACCGGTATTCACCGGAACCTTCCGCACTCAAGGTGCGATATTGACTAAGGCCGCACTTACGATGATGGGCCTACCTGGTGGATATACACGTTTACCACTTGTCGATGCCACCGAGGCGCAGATCGCGCAATTGCGGGAGGACCTTCGACAAGGCGGAGTTGTACTTAACTAATGAATCATCCACATCCAGATTTACCCTATCCCGCAAAGTTAGCCCCTAAGACCCTGCGCATTGTGGCGCTTGGTGGACTAGGTGAAATCGGTCGTAATATGACCGTCTATGAAATTGCTGGAAAATTACTTATCGTCGACTGCGGAGTTCTCTTCCCTGAAGAGAGCCAACCCGGAATCGATCTGATCCTTCCTGACTTCTCTTATATTCGCGATCGCCTTCATGATGTCGTTGCTATCGCTTTAACGCACGGCCATGAAGATCACATCGGTGCCGTTCCATATTTGCTTAAAGAGCGCGCTGATATTCCCGTAGTTGGCTCAAAGTTGACTCTTGCATTTACCGAGGCAAAATTGAAAGAGCGACGTATCACCGCTCCTATGATTGAAGTAAAAGCGGGAATGAAGCAGACCTTCGGTCCGTTCGAACTGGAATTTGTGGCTGTTAATCACTCGATTCCTGATGCCCTTGCAATTGCAATTCGTACCGAGGCAGGGCTAGTTCTCGCTACCGGTGATTTCAAGATGGATCAATTGCCACTTGATGGACGTATTACCGACTTAGCTGCATTCGCCCGCTTGGGTGAAGAGGGTGTTGACCTCTTTATGGTCGACTCCACCAACGCTGATGTACCTGGTTTTACTACCTCAGAGCGCGACATCATGCCGACACTCGATCGCGTCTTTCGTGCGACAGAACGTCGCGTGATCGTCGCATCCTTCGCATCGCATGTTCACCGCGTGCAGCAGATCATGATGATCGCCGCACAGCATGACCGCAAGGTTGCCTTCATCGGACGCAGCATGGTGCGCAATATGAAGTTGGCTCAGGACTTGGGTTATCTTCAAGTGCCTGAAGGACTTGAGATCATTGATGCCAAGACTGTTGAAGATGCCGGAGATCGCGTAGTTCTGATCTGCACCGGTTCACAAGGCGAACCACTTGCTGCGCTATCGCGTATGGCAAATGGTGAACACCAGATCCGCGTCGGTAAGGGCGATACCGTCGTTCTTGCTTCCTCCTTGATTCCTGGAAACGAGAATCCGGTCTTCCGCGTGATCAATGAGCTGACTCGCTTTGGTGCGACCGTCGTACACAAGGGCAATGCGCTTGTCCATGTATCAGGTCACGCGGCCGCAGGAGAGCTTTTGTACTGCTACAACATCGTCAAGCCAAAGAACGTGATGCCGATCCACGGCGAATGGCGCCACCTGCGTGCAAATGCCGAACTTGCCATCAAGACAGGCGTTCCACGTACCAACACGATCGTTGTTGACAATGGAATCGTCGTTGATGTACACGATGGATATGCGGATATCTCGGGCGCGATTCCTGTTGGATTTGTTTATGTCGATGGACAGAGCATCGGCGAAATCACCGAAAGTTCGCTCAAGGATCGTCGCATTTTGGGTGAAGAAGGATTCATCTCCGTGGTCGTTGTCGTTGATTCTCAGAGTGGAAAAATTGTCGCCGGCCCTGATATCCACGCCCGCGGATTTACCGAGGATAAAGCGCTCTTTGATGAGGTTAAGGGCATGATCGAAAAGGCGATGGCCACCTCTGTTGCGGGTGGAATCAACGGTACCCATCAGTTAGCACAGGTCGTTCGTCGTACTGTCGGAAGTTGGGTTGGCGAAGAGCACCGTCGCAAACCGATGATCATCCCTGTTGTTATTGAGGTATGACGGCGCGCCGAGAGGCTGGCCCGTACCCTTTTCTTTAGGCTTAGAGCGCTATGGCTAAAAAACGAAGTTCCGCACCCAGTAAGGCTGTCAAAAAGCGCCCATCCATCATTGCGATGATGGTGCGTGGCATTGCTGCGATCTGGCGTTTTACAGCCAAGGCGATCGGAAGCACCGTTCGTTTTCTCTTTAAGGAGGCGCGCGAGCTCGACAGCGCTCACCACCGCGACGGCCTGGCTTTCTTGCTCCTGATCTTTGCGCTCGTCAGCGCCGCGGGTAGTTGGTTCCACATGAACAACCCCATCGGTCGGGGAATGAACACCCTGTTGCTTGGCACCTTCGGCAAGATCGCAATCGTCACACCACTGCTCTTTATTTACTTCGCCTTCAGATTATTTAAAGCTCCGGATGAGGGTCGAGCCAACGGACGTATCACCATCGGAGCCATCCTTCTGGTCCTCAGCACCACCGGATTAGCTCAAGTCTTCAAGGACTCTGAATTTAGTTCTGTGAAGAGCGCCGGGGGAGTTATCGGATACGGGGTCGGCCGCCCCCTCTCCAACCTCGGAACCTCGCTCCTCGCCATCCCAATCTTGCTTCTTCTCCTCTTCTTTGGCGTGCTGATTGTTACTGCGACACCGGTTTCACAAGTCTTTGCCAAGGTCCGAGGTATCTTCGCCTGGTTCGCTGGACGGCGTCGCGCAGCGCGTGAGCGCAATGAAGAGGCGTTCGAGATCAGCGATACGCCTCCCTTTGAGACCCCGCTCGTTCAGGCATTTCCTGAGCCGGAGCCTGAAGAGGATTTTCACGAGGAATCTGAAGAGACTGTCGCACTTGTGGTTGATCGAACTCCAACACCCGCTCCGACATTTAGCACCAAGACGGTGCAGAGCGCACCTGCCCATCAGATGATTTTGGCCGCGGATGCTCCCTATGTTCTGCCATCAATGGATCTTTTGAAGACTGCGCCGGCCTCTAAGGCGAAGTCCAAGGCCAACGATCTCGTCGTTGCTGCGCTTGGTCAAGTCTTTGAACAATTCGGAGTGGATGCTCGCGTCACCGGTTTTATGCGCGGACCAACCGTTACGCGCTACGAAGTTGAGCTTGCTGCGGGCGTAAAGGTCGAAGCGATAACTGCGCTCTCTAAGAATATTTCTTACGCAGTTGCAAGTGGTGATGTTCGAATTCTCTCTCCCATCCCTGGAAAATCTGCAGTCGGAATTGAAATTCCAAATACAGACCGCGAGATCGTCGCTCTCGGTGATGTGCTGCGATCTAGCGTGGCGATGAACGAGACGCACCCAATGGTGATTGCGCTTGGCAAAGATGTAGAAGGTAACTTCATCTGCGCCAACCTCGCAAAGATGCCACACCTACTAGTCGCGGGCGCGACAGGTGCTGGAAAATCCTCGATGATTAACTCGTTGATCGTTTCTATCTTGATGCGATCGACTCCTGATGAAGTGCGCCTCGTCATGATTGACCCTAAGCGCGTTGAGTTAACGAGTTATGAAGGTATTCCTCATCTGATCGCTCCCATCATTACTAACCCGAAGAAGGCTGCAGATGTGTTGGCTTGGGTGGTTCGTGAGATGGATCAGCGCTACGACGATTTATCTCACTTTGGATTTAGACATATCGACGATTTCAATCGCGCTGTTAAGGCAAAGAAAGTCGCAGCCCCTGCAGGGAGTGAACGAGTCCTAGAGCCATATCCATATCTGCTCGTCATCATCGATGAGTTAGCAGACCTCATGATGGTCGCGGCGCGTGAAGTCGAAGAGAGCATCGTCCGGATCACGCAGCTGGCGCGAGCAGCCGGTATTCACTTAGTTATCGCCACACAGCGTCCGAGCGTGGATGTTGTGACTGGGTTGATTAAGGCAAACGTCCCATCACGCTTATCTTTTGCAACATCTAGCCTCGCTGATTCACGAGTCATTCTGGATACGCCTGGCGCTGAAAAGTTGGTCGGACAAGGTGACGGGCTCTTCCTTCCAATGGGTGCAAGTAAGGCGATGCGTATTCAGGGCGCTTACGTATCAGAGCGTGAATCTGAGGCGGTCGTTAACCATGTGAAGTCACAAGCTCAACCAGTCTTCCGGGTTGATATCAATGCACCAGCAGTGAGCAAGCAGATTGAAAACGATATCGGCGATGATATGGATCTCTTGTTGCAAGCAATTCAGTTAGTGGTCGGAACTCAATTCGGTTCGACCTCGATGTTGCAACGCAAGCTCCGCGTCGGCTTCGCCAAGGCCGGTCGCCTGATGGACCTCATGGAGAGCCGGGGAGTGGTTGGCCCATCTGAGGGATCCAAGGCCCGCGAGGTCCTGATCACCGCTGAGCAGATGCCTGACCTCTTGGAGGAGATCCAAGGTTACATCTAGGTGAATTAATCCCCCAAAAACCCCTCAGCGGGGCTATTTTCCAGAAAAAGATTTGGTAGCGGCTAAAGCCTGGGTTTACCCTTTACTCCTCACTTTCCCCCAGATCGTGGCAGGTTCCCCGCCGAGATTTCAGTAATGAGGCTTTGATGTCAGTAGGCATTCTTCTCCGCCAAGCAAGAGAATCAGTCGGCATGTCCATCGAAGAGTTGTCGGAACTTACATTTGTCCGCCGCACGGTTCTGCGCGATCTTGAAAACGATAATTTTCAATCTTCCGGTGGCTTGGCATATGCCCGTGGCCATATTCGTAGCATCGCGAAAGTTCTACATGCCAATGCCGATCTCTTGGTTGAAGAATTCAACGCCATGCATCAAGATTTTGACCGTCCAATGATCGACTTGCTCAGCGAAAACAGCGTCACTCCAACAGAGCGCACGGGAACAAGAGTCTCCTTTGGATTGATGGCGAAGGCTGCAGCCGTGATCGTTGCTCTTCTCATTGCCATCCCTACCGCGGCATCCTTTGTTCATTCATCAAAGAAGAGCGTGAAGGCAGCAACCACGAGTTCGGTCGCAACGCAATCGTTAGCCGCTGCCAGCACAGCTTCGACACTTGGAACAACTTCGGGGACAACCGCAGTCGCTACGAAGACCTCACCTGTCGCGGTGGTTGTCACAGCAAATGCTGGGTCAACATGGTTAGCGGTATCCGATAGCTCTGGCGCGGCGCTTTTCAGCGGCATGCTCACAAATGGGGCTTCTCGATCATTCGACGATAGCCAACTGATCAACGTGACCATTGGAAATGCCGGAGCCGTTGATCTCAACGTGAATGGCAAAGATGCGGGAACTCCAGGTGCTACGGGCGAAGTCCTGCACCTGCAATTTGGACCCGGCGCCTCGTCACAAGGCTAGTACGTTGGTCGTAATAAAGAGGTAAGACTCCCTCTTCGCACATTCGAACGAAGGTGACAGGTACGATGTCACCAATGAGCACCTCATCCTCAAGGACGCTGAACCTTCCTAACGCGTTAACGGTATTGCGTCTGCTCGCCCTCCCATTCTGTGCATATGCGCTCTTTAAAGATGGTGGAGATTCCTCGCTCTGGCGCGTCATTGCGTGGTGCGGATTCTTCCTCGTAGGTGTCACAGATCTGATGGATGGTCGTTTAGCTCGCTCTCGCAATCAAGTCACAAGCTTTGGAACTTTCTTAGATCCCGTAGCAGATAAGGCCGCGATCGGAACCGCGATGATCGGACTCTCGATCCAAGGCAAGTTGTGGTGGTGGGTCACGATTGTGATCTTGTTCCGTGAAATCGCAGTAACTCTTCTCCGCCTTGCGGTGATCAAGGATGGAGTTATTCCTGCCAGCAAGGGCGGCAAGCTAAAGACGATGATGCAGGGATTTGGAATTGGCTTTTACATTCTTCCGCTACCGCACTGGCTGCATCTTGCGCGCGATGCCTTCATGGGCGCGACGATCGCCATAACGATCACTACGGGTTACGACTACTTTAAGAAGGTCTTACAGAGTGCCAAATAATCCAGATGTCGCAACAATTGTCAGAGTGATGAAGCGGCGTGGTTTAACTCTTTCCACAGCCGAGTCGATCACTGGCGGGGGATTGGGGGAGCTCTTCACTTCTATCTCCGGCGCTTCGGCGGTCTACCAGGGTGGAATTATTACTTACAGCGATGTAAGTAAGACAAAGTTTCTTGGGGTGCTGAAGAAGACGCTGAATAAATACACCGCAGTATCGGAGGAAGTCGCGATTGCAATGGCACAGAGCGTGCGGGCGCAATTCAAGACGGATTATTCAATTTCTACGACGGGCGTTGCCGGCCCTGGCCGTGCATACGATCAAAAGGCGGGCACGGTCTGGATTGCAATCGATAGTCGCGCTGGAACTTCCGCAGTTGCGCTTGCCTTGACGGGAGATCGCGCCGAAATTCGCCACGCAACTTTAGAGAGCGCAATTGCGACCTTTAGCCGTATCCTTATCCCGTGATTCTCCTCCGCTCCCATATCGGCTCTGCACTGCGCGCCTCGCGCGTGGCCCAAGGCCGCACCTTGCGCGATGTCGCAAAGAGCGCTCGCGTCTCCCTCGGCTATTTATCTGAGGTCGAGCGCGGTCAAAAAGAGGCCTCTTCCGAACTTCTCAATTCAATCTGCGCCGCGCTTGATATCTCACTCGGTGAGGTCCTGCTCCGCGTTTCGGCTCAAGTTCGCCTTGCTGAAGCCCCAACTTTGACCGTTGTGGATGACGCCGCGTAATTAGCTGCACCGCGAGCTAATCCAAACGCTCAATTCGATCATGGCAACCAATCAGCGTTCGCGTACCGCAATTCTTTCGGGCGCCAAAATCGTCATCACCGAAGTCGGCTCCTACGAATCAAATATGAATGACATTGCCGCTCGTGCCGAAGTCTCGCGCGCCACGGTTTATAACCACTTCAGCGATAAGGAAGAGATGATGCTCTCTCTCCTCGAATCTGAAATCCTGCGCTTAATAGATCTTGCCAAGAAAGCACCATCCAAGCGCGATGCGCTCTATGCGCTCTCGGTCGAGATCTCGAAAGATCCTGCCTTACGCAAGATGGTCGAGACCGATCCGCTTGATATCGCTAAATTTGTGCGAGTCTGCGATCACCCACTCTGGCATGTGATTAACGAAGGCCTAACG
>Ga0073936_10005366_pt1 | contig 17353 bp, 25 predicted proteins | sample AliMusrvi5mmetaG_FD_87041 | JGI IMG/M metagenome (GOLD analysis project Ga0073936, IMG submission 87041) | Freshwater lake bacterial and archeal communities from Alinen Mustajarvi, Finland, to study Microbial Dark Matter (Phase II) - Alinen... | ecosystem: Environmental > Aquatic > Freshwater >... | reverse complement strand
CTCCACACCCCGATCAAGGATGGCGAGGAAATAGTCGAAGCCCTGTTCGAGCGAATCGTCGGACGTTACGCTCTCGATCCGATCCGGCACCCTATCACCGGTGATCTCATAGTCGCCGCCAACGAGGAAATATCCGCGGAGATCGCAGAGAGGATCGATGAGGCGGGCATCGAAGCGGTGACGATCCGCACCGTCCTCACCTGTGAGGCCAAGCATGGTGTCTGCCGCAAGTGCTATGGTCGCAACCTGGCCACGGGCCGGACGGTGGAGATCGGTGAGGCCGTCGGGATCATAGCCGCACAGTCCATTGGACAGCCGGGAACACAGCTGACGATGCGCACATTCCACATCGGCGGCGCTGCCACCAAGGTTTCTGAAGAGAACCGAATCTACCTCAAATACCCCCTCCTCGTGACCGATGTGGTGGGCACCTATGTCAAGATGCCGGAAGGCCGGTCCCTTTTCACACGCAAGGGTGCACTCCACGCCTGCAAGATTTTCACGAATCTCGAGATCGTCAAGGGCGACAAGGTCCTGGTGCAGGACGGGCAAAGAATCCTCAAGGGCGATGACATCCTGCAGAGGGCCGACAAGACCGTCGCCAAGTCCAACGACATTTCCTATGCCAAGGTTGTCTCCGACACCAAGGGTACGGGCATCAGGCTTCTTCTCATCGCCCAGGACCAGAAGATAGACGTGCGCAACGGCTCGGAAGTGATAGTGAACCCGGGCGACATCGTCGCGGCGAACGGCACTCTTGCCACCTTCGATCCCTTCTCAGACCCGATCATCTCGGAGCACGACGGATACGTCCGCTACGAGGACATCATCCCCGGTTCCACCCTCAAGGAAGAGATCAACGAGGAAACGGGCAACATCGAGAAGAAGATCACGGAGTTCGCCGTCGAACGCGAGGCCAAGCAACCGCGTGTCGTCATCACCGACGAGGCGGGAAACGAGACCGTGACCTATTTCCTGCCGGGCGGCGCTTACCTCAATGTCGAGGATGGCGAACTGGTCAAGGCGGGCCGGACACTGGCCAAGACACTCAAGGAGAGCGCCAAGGCGATGGACATCACGGGCGGCTTGCCGCGCGTAGGCGAGCTCTTCGAGGCCCGCAAGCCCAAAACCCCAACCGTGCTGTCCACTGTCGCGGGCATTGTGGCCTTCCGAGGGATCGTGAAGGGCAAACGAGTTGTTGTGGTCAAGGACATCTTCAACAAGGAGTACAAGCACCTCGTGCCCATGGGCCGCAGGCTGCTTGTGCGCGACGGGGACACTGTCGAAGCGGGAGACCTCCTGTGCGACGGAAACAAGAATCCGCACGACATCATGAACATCATGGGTGAGCAAAACTGCCAGCGCTTCCTGATGGATGAGGTCCAGCAGGTTTACCGGCTCCAGGGTGTGACAATCAATGACAAGCACATTGGCGTCATCATCCGCCAGATGATGAAGAAGGTGGAGATAGTCGCGCCTGGTGACACAAAGTTCATCTATGGGCAGCAAGTGGACAAGTTCCGCTTCCACGAAGAGAACAAGCGCGTCATCCAGGAGGGCGGCCAGAGTTCCGTGGCACGTCCACTGCTCCTCGGCATCACGCGGGCCAGCCTCAAGATCGACTCCTTCTTCGCTGCCGCTTCCTTCCAGGAGACGACGCGCGTCCTCACGGATGCGGCCATCGCAGGCGCGACCGACACATTGCGTGGACTCAAGGAAAACGTCATCATCGGGCACCTTATCCCGGCTGGCACGGGCATGAGAAAGTATCGCAACATCAGGCTCTCCGACTCGGAAAACGATGACTTGGATGCGTTCGTCGCTGAGGTTCTCGAAAAACGTCGCCGGGAGAAGGAACTTCTGCCCATGCCCGTTCTGGAGGAAAGGGCCGACAGCGGCGCCGCCTTCGAAGAGGACGAGGTGTTCGAGAACGACGAGGGATTCGAGCCCGTCGATACGGACGCCGAAGAGGATTGATGGGTGTGTATTGACAGTGCTTTGGCTTGCGGTTTATTGTTCTGATTCTTCCCGGTGTGACCGGGGCCGGATTCCCGGCTTGGAATAGCAGGTATTTTCGCGTACCAAATATATCGTCGGGCCATGCTGAGGCCCGGCACAACAGGGAGTCGAAGCATAGATGCCGACCATCAACCAGCTAATCCGCCTCGGCCGCAAGGCTTCCAAATGGCGGAACAAGGCCCCGGCGCTCGAAGAGTGCCCGCAGAGACGCGGTGTATGTACCCGCGTCATGACAGTAACGCCCAAGAAGCCCAACTCGGCACTCCGAAAGGTCGCCCGTGTGAGGCTTTCAAATGGGATCGAGGTTACCGCTTACATCCCTGGTGTCGGCCATAACCTTCAGGAGCACTCGGTGGTGCTCATCCGTGGAGGCCGTGTAAAGGACCTTCCGGGTGTGCGTTACCACATCATCCGCGGCGCGAAGGACACCCTCGGCGTCGAAGACCGCAAAAAGGCCCGTTCCAAGTACGGCGCCAAGCGGCCGAAGGCATAGGGGGAGACTTAAACAATGGGCCGAAAAAAGAAGACAGTCGACAGGGGGCACCTTGCCGATCCCAAGTACAACTCCGTCATCCTAACCAAGTTTGTCTGTCGCATGATGTGGCAGGGCAAGAAGTCCATCAACACGCGCATCATGTACGATGCGATGGACGCGATGCAGAAGAAGGCCAACGTTCCGGCGCTTGAGGTGTTTCTCAAGGCACTCGATAACGCGAAGCCCCTCGTCGAGGTCAAGTCCCGCCGAGTCGGTGGCGCGACCTATCAGGTGCCTGTCGAGATCCGCGATACCCGTCGCGAGGCTCTCGCGATGCGCTGGCTGATAACGGCCGCTCGCAATCGTTCCGGCAAGGCCATGTGCGACAAGCTCGCGGACGAGCTTCTCGATGCCTTCAACAACACCGGCACCGCAGTCAAGAAAAAAGAGGACACCCACAAGATGGCGGAAGCGAACAAGGCTTTTGCCCATTACAAGTGGTAAGCGAAAACCTTTTTAGCTATCGCGAGGCGAAAAGGGAAGTGAGCCCCGTCCAATTTGGACGGGGCTTTTTTTAGACGGCTGGGAGGCTGGAAAAATGGTGAAGCATGTGGTGATGTGGCGCCTTAAGGACTCAGCGAATGGGAATGACAAGGTGGCAAACGCGCAGTTGATCAAGGAAAAACTGGAAGGGCTCAGGGGAAAGATCCCTGGGGTGGTGAAAATTGAAGTGGGCATTGATTGGTCCGCAACCGAAAGCAGCGCGGATGTTGTCCTTTATTCCGAGTTCATCTCCCGCCAAGCCCTTGACGAATATCAGGAACACCCGGATCACAAGGAAATCATGCCCTTCATCCTGGAGGCTCGAAGCGAACGGCGCGTGGTGGACTACGAAACTTAATAGCCACGCCGGATCAGCTCATCTTGGCTCCCCATGTGCGCAGACGCGACTCGATGAAATCGAGGCAGAGTTCATGCTCGGCTTTTCCGCGTCCGGTCACCGGGATGGGATCACCAAACTCGAGGTGGACCGGCCGGTCGCGGTGAACAGGTCCGAAACCATGAAAGAGGCCGCCCGAACCCCAAAAATCCGTCTTCAGCGCCACCGGGATGACTGGGACACCTGCCTTTGCCGCTAGTTTGATGCCAAGGCTGTTGAAGCCTTCACGCTTCCATGTCTCTGTTCTTGTACCCTGGGGAAAGACAATGACTGAAATTCCGGAAGCGAGCCTCTCCTGGCCCACCCGAAGGACGACTTCCAGATCCGCACGGGGATCCTTCCGGGATACGGCGATCGGGTTGCGTGAGCGCATGATGGGACCCCAGAAGAATCCACCAAGGAGTTTTTGCTTCACCACATAGGTGACCCGTTTCAGTGGGCTTATGAGTCCAGGCAGGACGAGGGTTTCGAGGGTGCTCATATGGTTGGCCACAAAGACGACTGGACCTTCCGTGGCACGCACTTTGTCGAGGCCATCGATGTGGAGCTTAGCCGTGCAGCGTTCCAGATTGGTTATGATCTCAAAGGAACTGTTCGCCCAGGCCGCGTCGTCGTAAAGTCCGCGGACGGATAGGTGCCTGCTTCTCAAAATGGTCAAGAAGAAGTGGGAGTAGACGCTCCAGCGGGTACCGAAAAGGAGGAACTCGCTCCAAGCCCTCGGGAAAGTCTCGGGCGTGCTGTAACTGTCTCCGGGGAACAAACCATCCATCAGGCACCTGCCGCAATGTTCATGCATACCAGACTATCACGGTCATCGATCGAGGGAAAGACACCTTCGTGGCTAATCCCGAACCCGCACCGACACTCCGCCAAAAAGGGCGAGCCCTTCGATGACAATGGTGGGTGCGATTGGATCATCCACCTGGTTGTCGCTCCTGTCAAACCCGCCGAAAATGCCCATTCCCCTCACATGAAGGCGCATTCCGGGTGGTACAATGACATCGACACCGCCAAAGACACAGAGGCAGTTGATCGTCACGCCTTCCGCCGGTACCACAGCCTTGCGCAGGTCTATGCTCGAACCGCCAAACACACAGAGGGCTGAGAGGTTGCGCGGCGCCTGCCATGCACCCCTGAAATCGGAGCCTCCGAAAATGGCGACCGAGAAATCATTGGGTTTTACATTCCCTGAGGCTATTCGCCAGGACGTTGATCCGGTGGATGAGACCGTTCCGGTCTCGCCCCGTTGCGAGGGCAACTCGGGAAGATCGGATATTTGCGCGAGCAATTCACTGCTCGAAGTGGCCTTCGAGACCTGCTCGGTCCGTCGCTCAAACTCATCCAAATCAAGATTTTCGAGCGAGTAGTGCCTTACAAGGCCTTCCATCACTGAATCACGAAGTTGTTCCATTGGCACCGTTTCGAAGCCGGTCAGATCGTTCATGTTTTTCTCCTTGGCGGTATCCCAAGGCCGTTGTTCGCGCGCCTGCGGTGAACCCCACGCATTACTGGGTGACTCAAGTTCCCTTTCACAACCCTAAATATAGCCAATTGTCGAGTCGGAGTGAATGGGCAATCGCATCAGGATTTCTGGAGAGAAATGCATATATCCTTGAGGACTATTGTATACTTGCGCTGCCCATGAACGATCCATCGCACCGATCACTCCGCGATATCGGGATTCTCGCCCATATCGATGCTGGCAAGACCAGCCTGACCGAACGCGTACTTTTCGTCTCTGGAAGAATCCGCAGCCCGGGCGACATCGACGAAGGCACGACGGTGACTGATTACCTCGCTGTCGAAAGGGAGCGGGGCATCACAGTAAAGGCCGCCGCCGCCAATCTAGAGTGGGGTCCCTTGCGCATCAATCTCATCGATACACCGGGGCACGTGGATTTTTCTTCTGAGGTGGGGCGTTCACTTCGGGCACTCGACGGCGCTGTGGTTCTCATATGCGCAGTGGCTGGAGTTCAATCACGCACCGAAGCGCTGTATCGCACCTGCGCACGTCGCGGTGTCGCCAGACTGGCCTTTGTGAACAAGATGGACAGGAGGGGCGCATCCTTCGAACGGGCATTGGGTGATTTCGTGCGCATCCTGGATCCTGGTGCCGTCGCCATCCAGATTCCCATGGGCGAAGGCGAGGCATTTCATGGGATAGTGGATTTGGTTGAGATGAAGGCCTATGATTTTTCTGTTGTGGATGCCGGGTTGCCACATCGACCGGTGCCCCTGCCGATTCCCTCAGAGTTCCTCGCTACCGCTGTCCGTGGACGCGCGGCCCTCGTGGAAGTCCTGGCCGCCGGAGGCAACGGTCCCACCGGTGCTGTCGAGGGCGATGCAGGCCTCCTCGAGGATTTTGTCGCTGGCAGGGAAAGCCCGCCGGCCAGGCTCCGTGCCGCGCTCCGAACGGCGGTCATCGCGGGTCGGGCGACGCCGCTGCTTTGTGGCTCGGCCTTCTCGGATGTTTCAGCGGCCCTCCTCCTCGATGCCGTCGTGGATTATCTGCCCGCGCCCGACGAGGCGGCGCGCCCCAAGGGGATGGATCCAGCTTCAGGAGAGGCTTTTTCCCTCGGTCCGGATGATCCGTTCTCAGGTCTGGTCTTCAAGACGATGGGTGATCAGCATTTTGGCCGGCTCTCGTGGCTTCGCGTCAGATCAGGAAGGCTGACCGTGGGTGACAAGGTCCTCGACGCGGGCGCTGGAAAGGTCGTTCGCATAACGCGGATTTTTGGCATCCAGGCCGACCGCTTCGAATCAGTGTCGGAGGCGCGGGATGGGGACATCGTCGCCCTGGCCATGGGAGGCCAAGGAGAGGGAGCCACTGGGACCACGCTCTGCGACCCTCGGCGACCAATAATTTATGAGGCCATCGTTTTCGAGGAGCCGGTGGTTTCCCTCGCGCTTGAACCAAAGACGAGGGAGGACGGCGAGCGGCTTCTCAAGGGAGCTGTCGCTCTCTCCGACGAGGATCCGTCCATCAGGCTCCGTGAGGATCCTCAAACCGGGCGCATTGAGCTTTCGGGCATGGGCGAGCTTCATCTTGAGGTGGCAGCCGAACGCCTTGCGCGGGATTTCGACGCCCGTTTCCGTGTTGGCAAACCCCGGGTCGCCTTTCATGAGATCCTCGCGTCGATGGCTTTCGCCACAGAGGTATTTGACCGTGACATAGGCGGAGAGCGGGCACGGGCCACGGTGGCCCTGCGACTTGGGCCAGGCGCCGACCAGAAAGGCTTTTCCTTCGTCGCGGACCCATCAGTACGGGTGGCACCGACGCTGGTGGAGGCCGCGCGCAAGGGTGCCGAAGCGGCCCTCAGCGTCGGTCCCAGCGCTGGCTTTCCCCTTGAGAGCGCGAGGGTTGTCCTCGAGGCCCTTGGCTTGCCCGGTGGCTCGGTCTCAGCTCCCGGCAAGGTCGCGGAGCGAGCGGTCGAGATAGCGGTCTCACTGGCCACGGGACGAGCCCTGCGCGAGGCTGGGACAGTGGTTGTGGAACCAGTGATGCGCCTCGAAATGACGGTCAGTGAGGCATTCCTTGGTGTGGCAGTGGCGGCCATTTCAGGCCGTGGCGGTCGAATCGAGTCGATAGACGCGGCACCCGGGGTCGGTCACCTTGTTTCGGGAGCGGCTCCGCTTCGTTGCCTTTTCGGATTCGCGAATGAGCTGCGCTCCGTCACCGAGGGCCGTGCCGAGTACTCAGCGCGTTTCCTTCGATTCGAGCCGGTGACACCTGGGTTCTCGGTTTTTTCCTGACGCCGCCTTCCCGTTGGTTGATCGCGAACCTTTTGCTTCCGCTACTTGATTCACTCGGGACTCTCCTATATACTCCGAAAGCTCACGAGGAAAATAATTGGCTGGACAAAGCCAAGGAGGAGTTTTATATGGCCAAAGAGAAGTTTGCGCGCACCAAACCCCATATGAACGTTGGTACGATCGGTCATATTGACCACGGCAAGACGACACTCAGCGCAGCCATCACGCAGTATTGCTCGCGCAAATTCGGCGATAAGGCAATGAAGTTCGATGATATCGACAATGCGCCCGAAGAGAAGGCCCGTGGTATCACGATCAATACCAGGCATCTCGAGTATCAGTCGGCCAAACGCCACTATGCGCACATCGATTGCCCGGGCCACGCCGACTACATCAAGAACATGATCACGGGGGCCGCCCAGATGGACGGTGCCGTCGTCGTCGTTTCCGCCCCCGACTCGGTCATGCCCCAGACCCGCGAGCACGTCCTCCTTGCTCGGCAGGTTGGCGTTCCTTCCATCCTTGTATTCCTCAACAAGGTCGACCTCGTGGACGATCCCGAGCTCATAGACCTCGTCGAGGAGGAGATCCGTGATCTCCTCGAGTTCTACAAGTTCCCCCGAGATGAGACTCCGATCATAAAGGGTGCCGCATTCAAGGCCCTTTCCGAACCGGACAACACTGAGGCCACCAAGTGCATCCAGGAGCTTCTGGATGCGATGGACAGCTTCTTCCCTGATCCCGTTCGAATCACGGACAAGCCCTTCCTCATGCCGATCGAGGACGTGTTCTCCATTTCAGGACGCGGCACGGTTGTCACCGGACGCATCGAGCGCGGCATCGTGAAGATCAACGAAACGGTGGAGATCGTCGGGATCAAGCCGACCAAGTCCACGGTTGTCACGGGTATCGAAATGTTCAACAAGCTCCTCGACGAGGGTCAGGCTGGCGACAACGTCGGTACCCTTCTTCGCGGCGTTGACAAAAAAGAGGTTGAGCGCGGTCAGGTTCTCGCCAAGCCGGGTTCGATCACCCCACACACGAAGTTCAAGGGTCAGATTTATTGTCTCAGTCAGGCTGAGGGCGGCCGTCACAGTCCGTTCTTCGCTGGTTACAGGCCCCAGTTTTATTTCCGCACGACCGACATCACCGGTACTGTCACCCTTCCTGAAGGTCGCGAGATGGTCATGCCCGGGGACAACACCGAGATAATCGTCGAACTGATCTACCCGATCGCCATGGAAAAGGGCCTCAAGTTCGCCATTCGCGAGGGTGGTCATACGGTGGCGTCTGGTCAGGTCATCGAAGTTATCGAATAGTTTCACTCAACCGCTATACGCGGTGCTGTCACTTGTGATAGTGTGCACATCGGCCGCTCGCCACAGGGTGCGGCCTTGTTCAGGCGGGGCTCCCCAGTCCCGCAGCGATGCGCTCCGGTTGCTAGCCCGCCAGGGTACGGTAGCCGGGGACGTTCGCAAGAGATCTTTGGAGGAACGCATGAAAGACAGGATTCGAGTCAGACTCAGGGGCTTCGACGTCCGTCTTATTGACGACAGCGCACGAGGGATTGTACAGACCGTCCAAAAGGCGGGCGCCAAGGTTTCGGGACCGATCCCGCTTCCGACGCGGATCAATAAGTACACGGTTCTTCGTTCACCGCACGTCCACAAGAAGTCAAGGGAGCAGTTCGAGATGAGGACGCACAAGCGTCTCATCGACATAATCGATCCAACCCCAGACGTCATGGATGCGCTCATGAAACTCGAGTTGCCTGCGGGCGTCGATGTGGAGATCAAGCAGTAAGGCTAAAGCCTTGCGAGTGTCCGAGTGGTTTGGGCCACTGTGGACGCAGCTGTAAACGCCCGGTCGGTGTTCGGTGCGAATGTGCCGTATCGGAACCGTGGTGTTCAACGCCAGGAGTTGAGGAATGATCGGACTTATCGGAAAGAAGACAGGCATGACCCAGGTCTTCGATGAAACCGGACGGCTAATACCCGTGACGGTGATCGAATTTGCTCCAAACGTCGTAGTGGGCAAGAAGACTGCGGATAAAGACGGCTACTCAGCCGTCGTATTGGGTGTCTACGACAAAAAAAAGACCAGGGTCACCAAGCCCTATGGTGGACAGTTCCCTGAAGGCGTGGCGCCCACAAGGATCCTGCGGGAGTTGCGCGATTTTGAAAAGGAAGTGACGATCGGCGAGAAACTGGGTGTGGCCACTCTCGAAGGTCTTCGTTTTGTGGATGTGTGCGCGACAAGCAAGGGAAAGGGTTTTCAGGGCGTCGTCAAGAGATGGAACTTCGGCGGAGGACGCAACACCCACGGTTCCAAGTTCCATCGAGAACCGGGATCCACTGGTCAGAGCACCTGGCCACACAAAACCTTCAAGAACGTGAAGCTTCCCGGCCGGATGGGTGGCGAGCGGGTCACCATGCAGAACCTGCGGGTTGTACGCATTGACGCGGAAAGCAGCTTCATCCTGGTTCGAGGGGCCGTCCCGGGTCATCGCAACTGCGATGTGCTCGTTCGTAACTCGGTCAAGAAAACGAAGTAAGGCGGAGGACCCAAAATGGAAAGGAAAGTTGTTTCCTTGAAGGGAAAGGAGCTTCGTTCAATCGAGCTCTCCGACGCCGTGTTCGGTCTTCCCCTCAACAGTGATGTCATTTATTACGCTATTAACAACGAGCTGGCGAACAAGCGACTCGGAACAGCATGTACAAAAGACCGCGGTGAGGTTCATGGTTCCAACCGAAGGCCATACGCGCAAAAGGGAACCGGTCGTGCACGCCAGGGCGACGTCAAGTCTCCAGTCTACGTTGGCGGCGGCACAGCATTCGGTCCCAAGCCCCGTGACTTCTCCTTCGTGCTTCCAAAAAAAGTGAAACGCCTCGCACTGAAAACAATCCTGAGTTTGAAGGCGAGGGATGGCAGCCTTTCAGTGGTCGAGGATTTTACGGTTGAAACCGGCAAGACCAAAGAGTTTGTGAAGAAGATAGAAGCGATCGCCTCAGACAAGGAAACCACGAGAACTGTTTTCATACTCAAAGACGATGACGCCGCCGTGAAGCAGGCCGGGCGCAACCTTCCATGGTTGAGCTTCCTTTCGTACAACCGACTTCGAGCGCATGACCTCTTCTACGGACGAAAGATCATCATGCTCGAATCCGCCGCGAAGGGACTCAATGAGTTCTACGCGGACAAGTAAGGAGCCGGATAATGGAATATGATTCGATCCTTATCGAGCCGGTGCTGACCGAAAAAAGCAATGTCGCCCGAGATGGTGGCCATTACGCCTTCAAGGTCGATCCACGTGCCGATAAGCGCCAGATCATGGAAGCAGTTCGTCGGATGTTCAGCGTGAACCCGACGGCCTGCAATATCATCAACGTCAAGTCCAAGCCGAAGCGGCTCCGCAACCGCCCTGGCAAGACCGCGACCTGGAAGAAGGCGATTGTCAGGCTCTCACCTGGCGAAAAGATCGCCATCTTCGAGGGCGCCTAAGGCTTAGGGGGGAGAAAAATGCCGAGCAAGACATTCAGACCGATAACACCGGGCCTCCGCCATCGCGTCCAGGTCATCAACACCGAGATCACGGACAACCGGAGCGAGCCCGAGAAGTCACTGACCTACGGAAAAAAATCTCATGGTGGACGAGCTTCCAACGGTCGCATTTCTGTACGGCACCAAGGTGGCGGACACAAACAAAAGTACCGCGAGATCGATTTCAAGCGTGACAAGACTGGCATTCCCGGGATTGTCGCCTCCATAGAATACGATCCCAACAGGTCGGCGAACATAGCCTTGATCCATTATGTGGACGGAGAGAAGCGATACATCCTCAGTCCCAAGGGGCTTGAGGTCGGGAAGAAAATCCTGTCCGGGGCGGACGCTCCGATAGAACCGGGGAACGCGATGCCACTCGAGGCTATCCCTGTTGGCATCACGGTGCACAACGTGGAGTTAACGCTCGGCAAGGGTGGACAGATGGCCCGGACGGCTGGCGCGAAGGCGCTGATCGCCGCCAAAGAAGGCGATTACGTAGTCATCAAGTTGCCTTCCGGCGAGCTTCGCATGGTATTCAAGAAATGCACTGCGACCATAGGTTCTGTAGGCAACGACGAGCATATGAACGAGCGCCTGGGAAAAGCTGGCAGGACGCGCTGGCTGGGCGTGCGGCCCACTGTTCGAGGGACTGTAATGAATCCGGTTGACCATCCGCACGGAGGTGGTGAGGGAAGGGGCAAGGGTTACAAGCAGCCCGTCTCCCCCTGGGGTCAACCTGCCAAGGGTTATAAAACGCGCGACGGTCACAAACCGTCGAGCCGATTCATCGTCAAGCGTAGGAAGTGAGGTAACAGCCGATGTCCAGGTCCGTAAAGAAGGGGCCCTTCATCGAGAAGAGCCTGTACAAGAAGATCATGGAGATGAGCAAGGTCGCGGGTGACCGGAAGATGGTGAAGACCTTCTCCAGAACTTCGACGATCATCCCCGAAATGGTCGGGATGACGGTCTCCGTTTACAACGGGAAGACGTGGATACCGGTCTATGTGACCGAAAATCTAGTCGGTCACAAACTTGGTGAGTTCTCTCCGACGCGTGTGTTCCGGGGTCACGCCGGCAGCGACAAGAAAGCCGAGAAGAAGTAGGGGCGGGAAATGGCAGAAACCAAGACTGGATACCGCGCCACGGCCAAGTGGCTCATTGCGTCGCCATACAAGGTACGGCCTGTGGCTGATCTTGTCAGGAAAAGGCCGTATGCCGAGGCGATCGCAATTCTGGACAACGTGCCCAACAAGGGCGCGGGCCTCATCAAGAAGGTTGTTGTCTCAGCTGCGGCCAACGCACTCAATCGAAACCGGAAACTTGACGAGGACATGCTCTACGTCAGGGAGATTCGGATTGACGAAGGTCCGAGGATGAAACGTGTGTGGTTTCGGGCGCGCGGACGCGCGGACATGCTTCTCAAGCGGATGTGCCACATTTCCTGCGTGATCGACGAGATTGGAAAGAAGACGGAGGCGTAATGTGGGAAATAAAGTAAATCCCATCGGGCTGCGCTTAGGGATAAACAAGGACTGGAAGTCCCGCTGGTACGTCGATCCACGCGATTATGCCAAGACCTTGCACGAGGATCTCGGCATTCGCAGAAGGATAGTCGCCCTTCCGGAATGCAAGGGTGCTGATATCTCGGAAGTCGAGATCGTACGCCATCCGCAGCGAGTGACCGTGGTAATCCACACCGCGCGCCCTGGAGTCCTCATAGGTATCAAGGGTGCCAATATCGAGCGTATCGGCGGCGAGCTTCAAAAGGTCGCTACAAAGAAAGTCCAGATAAAGATCAAGGAAGTCAAAAAGACCGATACCAACGCCCAGATTGTGGCGCAGAACATCGCGAGGCAGCTTGAGAACCGCGGGTCCTTCCGCAAGGCGATCAAGATGTCAGTCGCCAATGCGATAAAGGGTGGAGCCCAGGGTTGCAAGGTGCGGGTTTCCGGCCGCTTGGGTGGTGCGGACATGTCGCGCACCGAAGAGCACAAGGATGGCCGAGTCCCCCTCCACACACTGCGCGCCGACATCGACTATGGATTTGCCGAGTCGTCCACTACCTTCGGTCGCATAGGCGTCAAGGTCTGGATCTACCAGGGTATGGTGTACCGTTCAGACAAGAATGACGATGCGGGGATGCTTGTCCGCAAGCAGCGACGAGATTTCGACAATCGTGACGATACGCCGCGGCGTGAAGAGCGCCATGGCGGCCGTGAGGAACCGCGTCGGGCGGAGCCACGACGCAGTCCGGCTGGTGAGGATCGGCGTCCGAACCCGAGCGCGAGTCCACGACCAGAACGGCCGGTTAGACCAAGCGACGGGCGCGAAAGTGAAACACCGAGATCCGACGGTCCCAGGGCGAGGAGCTAAATCATGCTGAGTCCCAAGAGAGTCAAACACAGGAAAGTCCAGAGGGGACGAGTACACGGTACCGCTCACGTCGGAAATACGATCGCATTTGGTGAGTTCGGTTTGGTCTGCATGGAGCCCGAATGGCTGACAAACCGACAGATCGAAGCTGCGCGCGTTGCCCTCAACCGCTACATAAAGCGGGGGGGGAAGCTATGGATACGTATATTCCCGGATAAGCCCTTCACCAAGAAGCCTGCGGAGACGCGGATGGGCAAGGGCAAGGGAAACCCCGAGTACTGGGTAGCGGTCGTCAGGCCTGGAACGGTTCTATTCGAACTTGCGGGCGTTGAGCCGAAGGTGGCCGAAGAGGCCATGCGACTGGCTGGTTCCAAGTTGCCAGTGAAGACCAGATTCACGCTTCGCGCGGACACGGAGTAAAAGCCATGAAGAACAGCTTCAAGGAGCTAAAGCTCGACGAACTCGTCGCCAAGAGGGCCGAATTGCGCAAGAAGTACTTTGACTTTCGTTTCCAGTCGGTTGTCGGCCATGTGGAAAATCCGGTGCATGCCAGGGTTCTGCGCAGACAGATCGCGCGTGTGGAGACGCTCATAAATTGCGTCCCGACGGTCACGAAGTAGGACGAGGAGATATATCGTGGAAAGCGTCCAGGGATCCAGGAACAAGCAGACGTTGCAGGGAGTGGTGAAAAGCGACAAGATGGATAAGACCATCGTCGTTGAGATCACGATGCGCAAACTGCATCCTCTCTACAAGAAATACGTTACGAGGTCCAACAGCATCAAAGCCCACGACGAAAAGAACGAGGCCCACGAAGGCGATACCGTCCGGGTGATCGAGTGTCGACCCCTCTCTCGTGATAAACGATGGAGATTGGTCGAGGTCGTCGAGAAGGCGAAATAAGGCAGGATCGAAATGGTACAGGTTGAATCCATGTTGATCGTCGCCGATAACTCCGGCGCGAAAATGGTGCAGTGCATCAAGGTGCTGGGTGGAACAAGGCGTCGTTATGCTGGCATCGGCGACATAATCGTCGTCGCGGTGAAGGCCACGACACCCAATTCGGCGATAAAGAAAGGGACCGTGGAGAAGGCCGTGGTTGTCAGGACACACAAGGAGTACCGCCGGCCGGATGGTACCTACATCCGCTTCGATGACAACGCCTGCGTCATCATCGATGCCAACAAGAACCCGAAGGGAAAGCGCATATTCGGGCCGGTGGCGCGCGAGCTCCGCGAGAGGGACTACATGAAGATTGTATCCCTCGCGCCTGAGGTTTTGTGAGGAGACCGGAAATGGCCGAAATCAAGTACAAGCTCCGAAAGGAGGACCAAGTCCAGGTCGTAGCCGGCAAGGACAAGGGCAAGCAGGGCAAAGTGATCATGATCGACCGCGACAAGGGCAGAGCCATCGTAGCTGGTGTCAACATGGTCAAGAAGGCGCAAAAAAAGCGCAAACAGACCGACCGGGGCGGAATCATTGAAATCGAAGCGGCGATCGACATGTCCAACATCATGATCGTCTGCAGGAAATGTGGACCGACCAGGATTGGCTACAAAATAGAGGGCGACGCCAAGAAACGCGTCTGCCGCAAGTGCGGGGAGGCGCTCTGACATGGCTGAAGCTAAAACGCAAGTGAACGTGAAAGCCGCGGAAGCCGCCGAGAAGAAGAAGGCGAAGGTAGCCGCAGCCGCCGAAAAAAAGGCAGGTGGCGAGAGTGCTCCTCCTCCAAAGGGTTACGTGCCGCGGCTCAAGAAAATATACCGGGAGGCTGTAGCACCGGAGCTTTTCAAGGAGTTCGCGTACGATTCGACGATGCAGGTGCCTCGTTTCGTGAAGGTGATCGTGTCCATGGGCGTCGGTGAAGCGAAGGAGAACAAGAAACTCCTGGATGCGGCCGTCGAGGATATGGCCCACATCACTGGGCAACACGCCGTAAAGACAAAGGCGAAAAAATCCATCGCGTTCTTCAAGATCCGTGAGGGTCAGGAGATTGGTGCGAGGGTCACGCTTCGCGGTGCGATGATGTGGGAGTTTCTTGACAGGCTGATGAATGTTGCCCTGCCGCGAGTGAAGGACTTCCGTGGTGTGAACCCGAATGCCTTCGATGGGCACGGGAACTATTCGCTCGGCCTGACGGAGCAGATCATCTTTCCTGAGATTGACTTTGACAAGATAGAAAAGATCATGGGGCTCAACATCGCGATCGTAACGACCGCGAGAAACGACAAGGAAGCCAAAAGCCTCCTTGCCAAGATGGGCATGCCCTTCAGGAAATAAGGAAGGCCGAAACATGGCGCGCAAGGCGATGATTCTAAAGTCTCAGAAGAAGCCGAAGTACTCGACCCGACTAGTGCGGCGCTGCAAGGTTTGTGGCCGTGCCCGCGGATACCTGAGGAAGTTCGACATGTGCAGGATTTGTTTCCGGAAGTACGCTTCCGAGGGGCTGATCCCCGGCGTGACGAAATCGAGCTGGTAGGAGGTAGCGATGAGTGTTTCCGATCCCATCGCGGACATGCTGACGAAGATCCGCAACGCGAGCTCGGCCCGTCACGAGAAGGTCGACATCCCGACCTCAAAGCTGAAGCTCGAAATAGTGAAGATCCTCAAGACTGAGGGGTTCATTAAAAACTTCAAGAAGATTCAGGGAGAAGGCTCCAACGTGATTCGCATATTCCTGAAGTACGACGAAGCGAACGACCCCGTCATCCACGGCGTGGAAAAGGTGTCGCGACCTGGCCGGCGCGTATATTCAGGATACAAGGAGCTGCCCCGTGTTTTCAACGGCTACGGGACCCTCATCGTCTCCACCTCTGCGGGTGTGACGACTGGGCGCAAGGCTGTTGAAAAAAAGGTGGGCGGCGAGCTCATCTGCACCGTCTGGTAACCGGGAGAACGACATGTCGAGAATAGGAATAAAGCCGGTTGTGGTGCCCCAGGGCGTCAAGGTCATGGTCGGACCCGACCTCGTGACCGTCGAGGGACCAAAGGGCAAACTTACCCAGTCCTACGTCAGCGAGGTGGAGATAGCCGTGAAGGGCGCCACTGTCGTGGTGACGAGGAAGTCGGATTCCAAGCAGGCGAGGGCGTACCACGGTCTTTACCGTAACCTCGTCAACAATATGGTCATTGGCGTGTCCGCGGGCTTTACCAGGGGCCTCGTGATCAACGGCGTCGGTTACAGGGTCGAACTCCAAGGTAAGATACTCATCCTCAGCCTTGGATATTCCACGGATTTTGCCGTGGCTATTCCAGAGGGTCTCACTGCAGTCGTCGAGTCCAACGGCCAGAAAATCGTGATATCTGGATATGATCGGCAGTTGGTCGGTAAGTTTGCGAGCGAGGTCAGGAGTCTCCGCCTTCCCGAACCCTACAAGGGCAAGGGCATCAGATATGATGACGAGAAGATCAGGAAAAAGGTCGGAAAGACCGGTGTGAAGTGAGGCTGAGAATATGAGCGTCAAGGAACTGAGCGACAAGCTCCGTAAGCGGGTTCAGCGAAAGCGGCACGTCCGCAAGGTACTTTCCGGCACTCCGGAAAGGCCGAGGATGACTGTCTACAAGTCGAACAAGTATCTATACGTGCAGGTCGTCGACGATGTCGCTGGCGCCACACTGGCTTCCGCTTCTTCCTTGGAAGAATCCTTGAAGGACTTCAAGAGGAATGTTGACGGTGCTGCGAGACTCGGCGCGGAGATCGGGAAGCGACTCAAGGAAAAGAACGTTGCCGTCGTGGTCTTTGACCGCAACGGTTACAAGTACCACGGCATAGTGAAAGCCATCGCCGACGGCGCCCGGAAGGCCGGGATCACGTTCTAGGGGGACGGCGTGGATAGGGATAGAAGCAGAAGAGACGACTCGGGTCGAGACAATTTCATGGAGAAGCTGGTCAAGCTCAACCGGACGGCCAAGGTCGTCAAAGGTGGCCGGTCCTTCAGTTTCTCCGCACTCACCGTCGTGGGCGACCGCGCCGGGATGGTCGGCTTCGGTTTCGGCAAGGCGAAGGACGTCACCGAGGCAATCCGGAAAAGCATTGAGCGGGCCAAGCGGGTTCTGATCAAGCTGCCCGTGAAGAACGGCACGATACCGCACGAAGTGACTGGTGAGTACAAGGCGACACACGTCCTCCTCAAACCAGCTTGCCCAGGATCGGGGATCATCGCCGGTGGGCCGGTTCGTGCGATAATGGAAGCTGGCGGAGTCACCGACGTGCTTTCGAAGTGCGTGGGTTCACGCAGCTCGATCAATAT
>Ga0073936_10005364_pt1 | contig 17354 bp, 13 predicted proteins | sample AliMusrvi5mmetaG_FD_87041 | JGI IMG/M metagenome (GOLD analysis project Ga0073936, IMG submission 87041) | Freshwater lake bacterial and archeal communities from Alinen Mustajarvi, Finland, to study Microbial Dark Matter (Phase II) - Alinen... | ecosystem: Environmental > Aquatic > Freshwater >... | reverse complement strand
TCCCTATACCATGTTCGCCGGAAACTGTGATTGCCTTGAATAGGGGTTCCAAACCCGTAGCCGCGATTTTCTCCCTCTGCAGATCGGGGGCTCCATTAGTCAGCATTCCAAGGACATATTTCGTAGAAAGGGCGGTCAGAAGTTCTCTCGCCCCAGGAAGCAGGCGTTGCCGGGCCCGTCGCGTTGCTGAGAATTCCGATGATAAAAACTCCCCTGCCTCAGGCGGATGATCGGGTTTTTGTGAAGTCAGTGCTTTCACGAACACCTCCCTTCGATAGTCATGCGCCCAGCGACGAAGTGCGGAAAGTTCCTGAGTCTCCCCGGCGAATCCACCCCAGAGACACTCAAAGGCACTAATGCCGATTGATCGACAGTAGGAGTTGCATTCCCCTTCGGCCCAGAGATTTCTCGCGGTCGTCATGGCGTCGCGTGCGAAGGTAGCCGGATCCACACCAAATCGCTCAGAGGCTACAGCCGCCGTGTGAGCAAAGGTCTCTTGAGAGACCAGTTCATCCACTGCAAGAGTATCATCCAGATCAAACAGAAGTGCGCGGAGTGTCATAAACCGTGAAGAATGGCGGTTCGAGACTGATTCAACGAGCAAAAACAACCGAATCCGCGAGGCTTTTTTATCCTGAGACGACAAACACCCCGCCGAAACTTGACCAGAGTAAGCTAGTGAAGCAAAAGGCGGGCGGTCGTGAGATAGCAGCTCACCGTGAAAAGATCAGCCAACGCTAGGGTAATCGGCCCGGCAGCGATTTTTGGGTCACAACGCTCGACGCGCAACAGCGACGGTACAAGCACCCCGAGCAAACCCGCCATCAGGACGGCAACGGCTGTACTCGCTCCAATGGAAAGAGAAGCTAGCAGATCCCTCCAGAACACGCCGACCATCACTGCAACCACCACGCCAGCAAGGACTCCCAGAAAAGATGCCGAGACTGCCTCCCTTCCTAGCTTTACTCGAAGCCATCTCCAACGCACGGGCCCCGGAGTCAACGATTGGACGGTCAGGGCGAGAGACTGGGCAGAAACTGCCTCGCTCAAGTCGAGAACCAATGCAAGGAAAACAGAAAGTACAACGCGCTGCCGAAGTGTTGCTTCAAAGTTCCCGGCCATGATCGCGCACAGAGCGCCTCCAAAAATCGTGACCGCCAGCCAGGGAAAGCGGATCAAGAATGCCCTTACAGGCGAGGCGTGGGCCAAATCCTGCACGTGGATACCGAGTGCCTGGAACAATTGGTCGCTTGAAGCACCCTCGCCTAGATCCATCACTTCGTCGGTGAAAAGCCCCACATCGACAATACCCATCAGTCTCTTATCGGAATCAACCACGGGGATCGCCAGAAACTTATGCATAATGAAACACTCACAGGCTTCAAGTAGGCTCGCGCGCATCGGCAAGGAAAGCACCCTGCTGATCATGACTTCACCGATCAGGCGTCCGAGGGGTTCGACTAAAAGCTTTCGGGCAGGAACGACCCCGGCGAGCCTTCCATCAACATCGATGACATAGAAATAAAAGATCCGTTCCTCTAGACCTGTGGCACGAATGGATTGCAGGGCCTCGCCGACCGTTTGGTCGACCCTTAGGGGAGGCGGACCCGGTCTGAGGTATTCAGACACAGGACGTTGCAAATGCTCCCTGCTCTCTTCCGATCCTGATACGGGATTGAACGGCATCGACCGAAGGGAAAAGGCCCCTTTCTACCCCTAGGCCTTGCCCGTCTCGCCTTTGACCTTCTCCTGGGGTGCCGACTCGGTGACCTTGAAAGAAAGCTTGTCCCCGTCACGGGTTACCTGAATACGGTCTCCGGGCTTGAACGAACCACGGAGGATTTCCTCGGCGATCGGATCCTCCAGATATCGCTCCACTGCCCGCCGCATAGGTCTGGCTCCATAGGTGGGATCGTATCCTTTCTCTATCAGCAACTCCTGAGCAGGGGCATCAAGCGTAATGGTGATTTCCTTCTGCAGGATACGCGTGGTGACCTTCGAAACCTCAAGCCCGACGATTCGTGAGAGCATCTCCTTTGAGAGGGATTGGAAGACGATGATATCATCAATCCGGTTCAGGAACTCCGGTTTGAAGACCCTCTTTGTCTCCTCCAGAATTTTGTCGCGCATAGTGCCGTGGCTTTCGTCAAGCTTAGCAGCCCCAAAACCAAGCGAGGTTTGTTTCCTGATCAGTTCAGCCCCTACGTTAGACGTAAGGATGACAATCGTGTTTCTGAAATCAACCTTGCGACCCAGACTGTCGGTCACTGTTCCCTCCTCTAGGATCTGAAGAAGAAGATGCATGACATCAGGGTGAGCTTTTTCGATTTCATCGAAGAGAACGACAGAGTAAGGGCGACGACGGACGGCTTCCGAAAGCTGGCCTCCCTCCTCGTAACCAACATATCCCGGAGGCGATCCAATGAGCCTCGAAGAGGTAAATTTTTCCATGTATTCGGACATGTCGATCTGGATGATCGCATCGGGGTCGCCAAACATGAACTCCGCCAGGGATCGGGCTAGAAATGTCTTGCCGACACCGGTAGGGCCAAGAAAAACAAACGAGCCGATGGGACGTCGTGGGTCCTTGAGGTCGGCACGTGAGCGACGCAGAGCCTTGCTGATGGCAGTAACGGCCTCATCCTGACCGATAACGCGCTTTTTGAGTTCCTCCTCCATTGCTAGGAGCTTTTGGGTCTCTTTCTGCTCCATCCGCTGCAGGGGCACGCCAGTCCATTTCGAGAGAACATGCATAATTTCCTCCTCCCCAACCACCACTTCACGTTCATCCCTATCCTTTCTCCATGCAGCGAGGGTAAGCTCAAGGTCCTCCTTGGCTTTCTTCTCCGAATCGCGAAGCGACGCGGCCTTCTCAAAATCCTGCGCCTTGATGGCGGCCTCTTTCTCGGCGCGTATTCGGTCGATCTCCGTCTCGAAATCCTTGGTGGCCGGCGGCCTTGTCATTGCTCCGATCCGCGCTCGGGATCCAGCCTCATCCATGACATCAATCGCCTTGTCGGGCAGGAACCGGCCCGTGATATAGCGGTCGGAAAGCTTGGCGGCAGCCTCCAAAGCGGCGTCAGTTATGACTGCCTTGTGATGGGCCTCATATTTGGGGCGAAGGCCCTTGAGAATCAGGATGGTGTCATCGACCGACGGCGCATCGACCTTCACCGACTGGAAGCGACGCTCAAGAGCAGAATCCTTCTCAATGTATTTGCGGTATTCGTTGAGTGTCGTCGCCCCGATGCATTGGAGTTCCCCGCGACTGAGCGCAGGTTTGATGATGTTGGAGGCATCCATCGCACCTTCGGCGCTGCCGGCGCCCACGATCGTGTGGAGTTCGTCGATGAAAAGGATGATGTTTCTGTTCTTGCGGATCTCATCCATCACCGCCTTGATGCGCTCCTCGAACTGCCCTCGGTATTTTGTACCTGCTACCATGAGCGCGAGATCAAGTGTAACGACGCGCTTGTCTGTCAGCAACTCGGGGACGTTTCCAGAAACAATTTCTTGGGCGAGACCTTCGGCGATCGCTGTCTTTCCAACACCAGCCTCACCGATGAGGACTGGATTGTTCTTGCTACGACGGCAGAGAATCTGGATCACGCGTTCAATCTCCTCGGCGCGGCCGATGACGGGATCAAGTTCCCCCTTTCGCGCGAGTTCCGTCAGATCCCTTCCGAAAGCCTTGAGAGCTGGTGTCTTTGCCTCCTTGCGGGAGGGCGCGGCGCCAGATGCCACTTCCTCTGTATCTGTGGCCTCAGTCTCAATCTCATCCTCGGAGGGTGTAAAATTCGGGTCGAGTTCCTTGAGGACTTCATTGCGGGTTCGGTCGAGATCCACCTCAAGGTTTTTGAGAACCCGCGCCGCCACCCCCTCTCCCTCGCGCAGAAGGCCGAGGAGGATGTGTTCGGTGCCGACATATGAATGCTGAAGGGCCTTCGCCTCCTTCCCTGCAAGCGCCAGAACTTTCTTCACCCGTGGAGTGTAGGGTATATTGCCCGACATTTTGCTCTCGGGTCCAGAACCCACCTGCTTTTCCACTTCCCTGCGGACAGTCTCAAGGTCGAGCCCCATTTTCTGTAAGACGTTCACCGCGACTCCCTGGCCGAGCTTAATCAGCCCCAGGAGGAGATGCTCCGTGCCGACATAGTTATGGTTAAACCGATCGGCTTCCTTGCGTGCAAGAGCCAGAACCTGTTGTGCTCGTGGAGTGAAGTTGTTCATCATGATTCCTTGGTGGTAGTGCCCGGTGGCTCCGGGGACGGGGATGACCCGTTAATCGGGATTTTCCCGATTTCGGGCTCCGGCATCTCTTTTAACTTTGCTCGGATCAGGGCCGCACGCAAGGAATCGCGTTCCTCAGCAGCAAGTTTCGCAACTTGAAGTCCCTTTTGCAGATGCGCTGGCTGGGTCTCTATAAAAAGTTCATCGACCTGAAGGCGCCATTTTGAGGGAAAAAGTCCGAGATCAACGCCCATCTTGATGAAGGATAACATGTTAAGCGCCTCCTTGGATGTCATGAAATGTGCGTGACAAAGGATGCCGAAGGCTCGACCAATCTGATCTAGTAGCGTCTCGGCGCGCTGCTGGAGAAGAATTTGACGGGCATTCTGCTCATGCTCAAGGATCTGGAATATAACTTTGTTAAGGCGACCGATGATCTCCTGCTCGCTTTCCCCGAGGGTGGTCTGATTGGAAACCTGAAAAAGGTTTCCCATGGCCTCACTCCCCTCCCCATGCAGGCCGCGTACGGCCAGCCCGATCTTGTTGACAGAATTGATGATTTTATTTGCCTGCTCCGACATCACCAGTCCGGGCAGGTGCAGCATGGCGCTGGCCCTCATTCCCGTTCCCACGTTGGTGGGACATGCTGTGAGGTAACCGAGATCACGGTGAAAAGCAAAATCCAAGGTCTCCTCGAGCTCTGTATCCGTTTGGTTGATCATTGCGAAGACCTCGTCGAGTTGAGGCCCCGCGCGGATCGCTTGCATCCTCAGGTGATCCTCCTCGTTGATCATGAAACTGAGCGTTTGGGCAGTGTTCATAACCACGCCGCTCCCGGCCCCCTTGGCTGCGTGTTCCCGGCTGATCAAATGTCTCTCCACGAGCACTTGCTTCTCAAGGGGGGAAAGATCCTCGAGTCTTTCAGAAAACGATTCTCTCATCTCGGGGAGATGTTCCACCGCCGTGCGAACCTCCTGAAGCACGCCGACCCTTTCCGCCTTCTTGGACCATCCTGGAAAGGCTCTTCCTTTGATGTTGCGTGCCAGACGAACGCGGCTACTCACCACGATTTGGTCATGCAAACCGGATCCACTCAGCCATTCGCCGGTATTGGCGATGATTCGAGAAAGTTTCACTTGGCTCCGGCCGGGGACCCGGCCTGCTCATCCCTCGACGCGGTGATGCTGTCATCGGGTTTTGATTCCGAAAGATCGTCAGCAGTCTCTAAAAGTCGGATCCTGTCTCGAATTGATGCCGCATCCTCGAAGTTTTCCTCTTTCACGGCCTTTTCAAGATCCAACTGCAGAGAGCCCAACTCCTGTTCCCTGAGGCGTACTGCTGCCAGCTTGGCAGGAACCTTGCCCGTATGAATCACCCCGCGATGCATGTTCTTGATCATGGCAGAAAGACCTTCGGAAAAGGCATCGTAGCAAACACTGCAGCCAAGGCGTCCGGTTTTCTTGAAATCCGCCTGCGAAAAACCGCAGGCAGGGCAACGTACACCGGCGGGATTTTTTTCGATCTCCTGCGCCGCTCCGAGTCCGAGCAGCAGATCAGCCAAGGCGAATCCCGTTGGATCATTAACCCCTTTCTGCTTGGAGCACGACTCGCAGAGATTAACCTTCTGCATTTTCCCCTCCACGATCTGAGTCAGGAAAACGGTAGCCTCCTTGGATTTGCAAACATCACAGAACATTGGTGACACGTTGTAAGGTTAGAAAATCGTCGTGCCCTCCGATTCTGTCAACTCATGGAACCTCTCCATCAAACGGCGCGTGACAGGACCGGGTTTGCCATCCCCGATGGGTCGCCTGTCAAGCTCCACGGCGGGAATGATCTCAGCGGCAGTTCCCGTCAGAAAACACTCCTCTGCAGTATAGATGTCATAGCGGGTCATTTCCGATTCGGAGACCTCGATGCCAAGTTCATCGGCGATTTGGATTGCGACGGCCCGTGTCACTCCCGCCAAGGCTCCAGATGAGATTGGGGGAGTTCTAATGATGCCCTCGCTTACGATGAAAATGTTGTCCCCCGTGCATTCAGAAACTAGTCCCTGCTCGTTGAGCATCAACCCCTCGCCAGCCCCCGCGTGGGTGGCCTCGATCTTCGCCATGATGTTGTTGAGGTAGTTGAGCGATTTAACCATCGGGCTAAGTGCACCGTGGGCAATCCGACGCGTAGCGCAAGTGACAACCTTGAGGCCCTTCTGGTAGCTCTCTTCGGGGTAGAGGGTTATCTTTGCAGCAATGATGATCACCGTCGGCTTAGGGCAATGTTCGGGGCTCAAGCCAAGATTCCCTTTGCCCCTGGTCACCACCAGTCGAATATAACCGTCACGCAGTTCGTTGCGACGGATGGTTTCCAACAGTGCCGCCGTGAGTGTTTTACGCTCAAGAGGAATCTTAAGATGGATTGCAGACGCAGACTTGTAGAGTCGACTGATGTGCTCCTCGAGACGAAACACCCTTCCTTTATAGAAACGGATCCCTTCAAAAACTCCGTCACCATAAAGAAGGCCATGATCGAACACCGAGACCTTTGCCTCTGATTCGGGATAAAAATCACCGTCGATGTATATCTGCATAATTATGGCGATTATGATGGGAATGACTGCCTGTGACAAGCGACTAGCCTGCTAGTACTCTCCTCCAACTGATTTCCTGAGGCAGATGGTGGAGGTAAGGGGATTCGAACCCCTGGCCTTCTCATTGCGAACGAGACGCTCTACCAACTGAGCTATACCCCCAGCTTCACGAACAGGGTAAGATCAGAAAAAAGTCACAGCAAGTAAATCCCCGCCATCCACTCGGTATGGCGGTCGACCGGTGAAATTTAGGAAGTTTCTAGCTTCTGATCCTCAGGATATGGGCAATTCGGTTTAACGGATCGAAGGAGACGTAGTTTCTTGAGCCTCTCCATGAAAAAATCTCTCCCGTGAGAAGATCCTCAACCTCATAAACGGAATCTGGAGAAAGGCCGAGGTCGCCGGTAGGCACGTAGATCCAACCGCTCTGGGCATGACGGAAGTCTGTCGTGACGATCACCAGAACGTCTGCTTCTGCTGAGGACGTAAACTTCCGATAGCAGATAATGGCGCTGTTGTCGCTTCCGCAGAAGGAAAGGTTGTTGGTGTTGTGTAACGCTACATTCTCCCTTCGGATTTTGTTTAGCCTTGTGATCAGCGGTTTGATGTTGCCCGGCGCATCCCAATCACGATGTTTGAACTGATATTTTTCGGAATCCCTGTATTCCTCCCTTCCTGGCAACGCCCCGTTCTCACACAACTCGAAGCCACTATAAATGCCATAAACTCCGCTTAGAGTCGCTGCAAGAACAGCGCGAATCATGAACGCGGGCCGACCGCCCTCCTGAAGGTAGAAAGGCAGGATGTCTGGGGTGTTGGGAAAGAGATTTGGGCGATAGTACTCACGCATCTCACTCCGAGTAAGCTCGGAAAAATATTCCTCGATCTCTGCCCGGGAGTTCCGCCATGTGAAGTAGGTATAGCTTTGAGTGAAGCCCGCCTTGGCGAGAACGCGCATCATCTTTGGACGGGTGAATGCCTCGCTCAGAAAAATCACGTCGGGGAATGCGTCCTGCACCTGCTTGATTACCCACTCCCAGAATGCAACCGGCTTTGTGTGAGGATTATCGACACGGAAGATACGAACGCCTCGCTCTGCCCAGCAGAGGAGTAGATCTCGAAGCTCTTCCCAAAGGGACTGCCACTGGGGATTATGGAAGTTCAGGGGGTAGACATCCTCGTATTTTTTTGGCGGATTTTCCGCATATTTAATCGAACCATCCGGACGGTGGAAGAACCACTCGGGGTGTTGCTTCACGTATGGATGATCGGGGGAGCAGTTGAGTGCAAAGTCTAGGGCAACCTCCATGCCTCTCGATTGAATCTCGCCAAGCAGCCATTCAAAATCCTCGAGCGTTCCAAGTTCTGGTTCCACCTCTCGGTGACCACCGGCAGGTCCACCGATGGCGTAGGGAACCCCGGGTTCGCCCGGCTTGCAGGTCAGGGAGTTATTGGCACCTTTGCGGGCGGTGACGCCTATGGGATGGATCGGGGGAAAATAGATGACGTCAAATCCCATCGCCCTGGCGTCATCCACACGCTCAAGACACTGGCGGAAGGTGGATCCACGATCACCGAACCCTTCCGAAGAACGTGGAAAAAATTCATACCAAGCGGCAAAGGCTGCCCTAGGACGATCGACCCTTATCTTCTGGAAGGGTTCGTAAGTGGCAGATAAAGAGCGGTCCGGCCATTTCTCCATCAGCAGGGAGAGCTTCGCTTCGGAAGCATTCGTCAAAAGCTCGGCTGGGTTGGCGGAGGATGCAATCTCGTCCGCAAATCTTGCAAGTTCCTTGGACTGGACGGACTTACCGGCACGGACAGCGGCCTCACGAACAAGAGCAGCGCCCTCAAGTGTTTCGGATGGCAGGCTTGACACCCCACCTTTGGATTTCTTCTCAATCTCCTCCAGCCAAGACGCAAAGGCGTCCTTCCATGCCTCAATTGTAAACTCCGTAAAGCCAACAGGTCCGGCGGGAAAGCTTCCTTCCCAGCGATCCTGCCCAAGGTGACTCATCGGTGCCTCGTTCCACTTTTTTTCCCCCGCGACTCGCCATTTCAAAATCGCGCGGACAATGTCGTGACCTTCCATGAAGATGTCGGCGGAAACGACGACATTCTCTCCGGGAATGCGTTTGACAGGATACCGTCCTCCTTCGATCTGTGGCTGGAGGTTTTCGATAACGACAGTTTTGAAGATAGAGGCCATGGTCTTGTAAGTATGAAATCCAATACCTAAAACATGAAAGATAGAAGGTTCATGAACTCTAAAAGGATCTGGTATTGGCTGTACGGTTGTTTTTTCCCCGCTGAAACAGCAACGCAGAAAATATGAAAATCAGAAGAAAAATAAAGATCCCCTGCCATTAGGAAAAAAGTTCACGGTTTGGTATCGAGATCCCGCACCAGTGTAGCCAAGCCGTCTAGCGGGTCTTTGTGCTGAAGATTTTCCAATGCCTGGCGAAGACCCATAAGGGCAGGGGAAACATGGGAGAGGAAGGCGGGTTTTCCGCAGTGGATGCTCAGGAAGCCATATGCTCCGAGCGCCTGCATGAGGCGCTGCGAGGCACATTGCCAGAAAATCCTCTCAAAGGTTTCGTCTGACGGTACATCCGATTGATCAACAAGACTCCTGTAGAAGCCGAGAAGATAGGATCGTTCATCTGAGGATATCTGCACGTACGGATCGCACAGTAATGACGCAAGATCATATTGCGGAAGCCCAGGCCTCATCCCCTGAAAATCAACAAACCAAGCGGTTCCGTCTCGGATCAGAATATTCTGTGACTGAAGGTCCCGGTGAACGAGCCTGCGAGGCAGGGAAGCAAGGCTTCTTGCAAGATCCTTGAGGGATTCATCCTCCATCAAAGCTTTTCGTTTATCCTCTGGAATCTTGAATACTCCCCCGAGGCATTGCTCGGCGAAGTAGTCCTGCTCCCATCGGTAGAGCCTCTCGTCAAAGGCCATCTGGAGGTGCAACCCCTCGTCCTCCGCTACTTCCGGTACAATACGGTGAAGTTTCACGATCCCGCGCAATACCGACTCATAAAGGGGGCGTCTCAACTCCCATGACTCATTCCGCGAAGACCAGAGATCCTCCTCGCCGAGATCCTCCAACCAAAGCAACCCCTCGTCATCAATTGCCGCTAAAACAGCAGGAACAGGGATACCTTGGGAGCCGAGGAAATCCGCAATAACTCCATACTGCTTATTCTCCTCCTTTCCACCGAGATCATGAACAAGAATAACGGATCTGTCGTTCTCGGAGTAAACCCGAAAGAAACGACGATTCGATCCACCCCTCACAATGGGGCGGAGTTCTGTCGGTGAGAAACCGGGCAAGGCGACGGCTGTTTTCAGCAATAGTTCCCTTGGGGAAATCACAATACCCCTCCTCTGCTATTCCTGTGCTCTCCGCCGACCGGCATGGATCCGCTCACGATGCAATCTTCAACCACCGCACCCGGCAGAATCACGGCATCAGGCCAGATGACTGAGTCACGCACAAAGGCGCCCTCTCCAATCTCAGCACGCGGGCCGACCGAAACCATACCCTCGAGGGTGGCCGAGGATTCAACACGGGCATGCGGATGGATGAACTGCGGCCATTTTGTGTCGACGACCGATGCTGGCCGTTGCGCGGGATCGGCAAGCCGACAATGTGCGTCCAAATATGCGGCGGGAGTTCCAACGTCTAGCCAGAGTCCATCGCTTAGCATTCCACTCACTTTTTTCCCCGTACGCATTGCTGCCAAGAGGGCATCAATGATAGAATAAGGCCCTTTGGGCGGAATCCACTCGAAGATTTCTGGGTCAAGGACGGCAATGCCCGAATAGACGCTCAACATCCCTTCCTGCACACCCAAATCTCCCCTCATATCAAGAATGCAACTCGAACCAGCGTCAAATCGCACATTGGCCAATCCTCCGTTGGAGCGGAGTAGCAAAGTTGCTAGTGCGCCGGAGATTGTGTGCAGGTCCATTAGTTCAACGAGTGGTGGATCAGCCAGAATGTCGCCGTTGTAGAGAAAAAATGGCGCGTCGCCCATCGCGCCTCGGGCATTGCAAATTCCACCACCGGTATCCAAAAGCAGAGGTTCGTGGAAAAGTTGAAGATGGTGCTCGCGATACAAAGGTCGGGCACCAAATACGCGGGAAAATGCATCCGGGAGATGATGCGTATTCAACGCAATTGAACTGATGCCAACGGTGATCAGGTTGTCCAAGGCAAAGGTCACAAGCGGCTTGCCGAAGACGGGAACCAAAGGCTTGGGAAGAATCCCCGTTAACGGGGCCAATCTTGTCCCCAAACCTGCGGACAAGACAAAGGCTGCCGGACCGGTCATCACAAAATCAAATCCCGCTCCGCAAGTCGCAGGATTGCATCGGCAGCACATGCTGCTCCGAAGCCGTTGTCGATATTGGTGACCGTGACTCCATTTGCACAGCTATTGACCATGCCAAGCAATGCCGTCAATCCACCAAAATTAGCTCCATAACCGACACTGGTCGGAACAGCGATGACGGGCAGGCGCACCAACCCTGCCACGACACTAGGCAGAGCCCCTTCCATTCCTGCGACCACGATCAGGACGCTGCACGATCGTATTCGCTCTATCTCAGCTAGCAGGCGATGAATGCCCGCAACTCCGATATCGTGAATCCTCTCAATTCTTCGGCCGAAAGTTTCCAGGGTGACGGCAGCCTCCTCGGCCACTCCCAGATCCGATGTTCCCGCGCATAGGACACCAACTGGAAGACCATTCAAACGCCTCTTCTCCTCGCCTCGGGAGGGGGTGCCAAGCACCAGACACCTAGCTCTCTCATGATAGACAGCCTCGGGGTGGGATTTCATAACCAGTGTGGCCTTCTCTGCGGAAAGACGCGTTACCAGCGCCCATCCCTCCCTATGCTGGATGACCGATACGATCCGAGAGATTTCCTCGTCGGTCTTTCCCTCAGCAAAGACTACTTCGGGGCGACCACACCGTTCCCCGCGGTCGGAATCGATCCTTGCAAATCCGAGATTGACTATCCCCCCAGCATCTTCACTCATGCCGCTTGAAATAATATCGCATGGGCATCATGTCACTTTGGAGGAAGCCGTGCCGTTCGTAGAAATCACGTGCACGGTTTTCCATCTTGTCGGTAAGGAGCGTCACTCGGAGAAAGTCCTTTGCCCGACCGTAATTCAAAGCATGTTCCAGAAGTCGGCTTCCATATCCCTGACCCCGGTGGTCGCAGTGGATCACAAGATCTTCAAGGATAAGGACAAAGCCTCCCTCGGCTGTACTGATAGTGATCAGTAAATTTATCATTCCGATGATTCGTCCACCGGTTCGCAAAACAAAAATACGTCCCCTGCTGGGTTGTTCCAAGATCAGGCGAAGACCACGCATCTGCTTCTCACGATTGGGTATAAAATCGGCCTCTTGAGAAAAAAGGTCATACAGCAGATCAGCCAATTGAGGAAGATCGTCTAGCGTCGCCGGTTCTATGAGGAGTTGATCGGACATCAGTTAAAATGACCGGATAAGCCGATCGATCTTTTTATGACAGGTCCTTAACCCTCTGGCAACGCAGGGCAGTGGGTATATCCAAATCTTTCTGTTCAAACCCGCCCGCTCCAACCAACTGAATGTCCTCCATCTCCTTCAGGCAGTAAACCTACGGCGCAGTTCCCCGGGTGGAAATTGGATCATGGTCGGCCGGCCTTTGGGCGTGACGTATGGCAGTCGACAGGAAAGGAGATCCACTAGGATCATACGTGCTGCATCCTCACCCGAGGGCACGGCAGCACCCGCGGCCACAAGACGACTCACACTGGCGGCTAGTGCCTCCCGGCCGAGGTTGTTGAGAGAAGGGGTATCACCAAGAAAGCGGAGTTCATCCACAAGACGCTCAACGATCTGCTCGACTGGGAGCGCAAATGCATCCGCTGGAACGGCGTCAACCTTTAAACTTCCCTCTCCAAAGGATTCGGCAAAGAGCCCAGCGGCTCGAAGCATGGGCCCATGGGCATCAATCCAGGCAATGTCAGCCGGCGACATTTCGAGAACCTGAGGTAGAAGGAGGCGCTGGCTTTCCAGATCTCCGGAGCCAAGGCGCGACAGGAATCGTTCGTACAGTACCCGCTCTCTTGCAGCTCGAATCTCAAGCATCATGAGGCTCTCCTGATCCTCAAATAGGAGGTACCGTCTGGCAAGTATGCCTAGAAAGCGGGATGTCGATGACGTAGATTGAAGACCGATGCAGGATGGCGGCTCAGCGGATCTTGCGGATTCCGCCGCAGGACTGGGGGTAAGGTCAGCCACCGGAACTAATTCCCTCTGCGCAGAAAAAGGGGTCGGACTCCAATGTTTATTAATGATCGGAGGAAACAGGGGGTCGGCGCCAACTCGGGGAGAAAAGTCCCCGACGGGGGCTGCCGTTTCCCAAGCGGAAGTCACAGCATGAAGAGCCGCTGCGCGGATGAGGCCCGGGTCGCGGAAGCGGACCTCTCTTTTTGCCGGGTGAACGTTGCAATCAACAGCCGCTGGATCCATCTCGAAAAAGAGAACAGCAGGTGGGTGAAGGCCCTTGGCCAGGACACCATCACAGGCTTCACGCAGCGGCAAGGACAGAACCGGACTGCGAATCATGCGCCCGTTTACAAAAAACATCTGTTGAGTCCTGTCAGTTCTGCCCTCTCCAGGTCGCGCTATCCACCCGTGTACCCTTATCCCATGAATTTCAATTGACCGAACAGGAAGCAGTTTTTTCAAGAAAACCTCCCCGTGCAGGTCTCGCAGACGGACGGCGGTATCCTCTGTCGGAGCTAGACGGAAGACCTCTCGTCCGTCCCGAATGCAGCTGAAGGCGATCTCCGGATGCGACACAGCAAGTATCTGAACCTGTTGGAGCAGGTTTGCTGACTCTGTTTGCTCGCCTCGTAGAAATTTTCGCCGCGCGGGGACATTGAAGAAAAGTTCTGCAACCTCAATGATAGTCCCGGGCGCCTCACCGGACTCTTGCACCCCCTTGATCTGACCGCCGAAAGCCTCAATCTTAGTTCCAGATTCATCTTCCCTGCGACGCGTCGAAAGCATGAATCGTGATACACTCGCTATGCTTGGCAACGCTTCACCTCGGAATCCGAGGGTTAGAACCGCCTCAAGGTCGTCGGTACTCCGTATTTTGCTTGTGGCATGGCGTTCGAGGCAGAGGAGGGCATCGGATCGGTCCATACCGCACCCATTGTCGGTAACGCGGATTAGGCGTGTGCCGCCACGATGAAACTCGACGGTGATCTTACTCGCACCGGCATCGATTGAGTTCTCGACCAACTCCTTGACAACCGAGGCTGGTCGTTCCACAACCTCGCCGGCAGCAACCTGACTAGCCAGAATATCGGGTAGCACGGTGATTGAGCCCATGCAGATAGGTTAAATGGTAAAAGAGAATTGGTAAAAACAATGATCAACATATCCCATCAGATACCCCCTCTTCTTTTTCATTCTTCATTTTCCGTTTTTCCATCTAAATTAATTCCATGATCCAGATTACGGACGAAGCGGCCCGACATCTTAGGGAATTGGCGACTGAAAACGGCACCAAGGGGCTCCGCCTGACGGTGGAAAAAGGGGGGTGTGCCGGGCTTCAATATACAATGAATTTGGGAGCGCCGAAAAATGGCGATGTGGTCACAGAACGAGGAGGGGCAATCGTTGCCATTGATCCGGAAAGCAACCACCATCTGGATGGTTGCACTCTTGATTACTCCGACGGCCTTACGGGTGCTGGCTTCAGGATCCTTAATCCGAATGCGGCCCGGAGTTGTGGCTGCGGAACTTCCTTTGAGCCCCCGGAAGCAAGCCGGCGAGAGTAACCCACTAGAAGGGTTTTCCCCTTTTCGTTTGCCTACAATGGTGGACATGGTTCTTCTTTAACGACTCATGGCAGGAAAGCATCCCTACAGATATCACAGTTACTCCGGACATCGCCGGGGAAGCGGCCCCTCGGACGGGCTTTTCGGTTGGACAGTCTTCATGTTCCTGCTGATAGGCTTTGTCTTCCTTTGCTGGATGGGAAGCTACTATATCTTCGCGCACCCTGAGCAGGCGGCCAATTATCGGTTGCTGACGCGCCTCCATAAGTTGGACCCGCCACAACGCTTTGAGATCACGGCTGCACCCCGGGGAGAATTTCTTAAACCAGGACAGTTGCTCGAAAGGTTCGGTTCATTGACCGCCCCGGAAATACGTAGGACGAATGAAACGCTGCTTAGGGGGTTTGTGTGTAACTACCACCAGAGCCGGGATCTTGTGCCTTACGCCGTGGGTACTTATCGGGTCATCGGTTCTAGGTCTCTTTCCTCTCGATCCTTCTGCCCCTCCGGTCTTGTGGCCCTGCTCCAGGCGGTCGAGCAGCCTGAAGTCGTTCTTGAACAGTTATTCACCGCCGATGAAAACAATATACCGGCACTCCGGAACTCACTGACACCGGGACAGGAGATCAAGCTTGAAAAGCCCCTTGATCTCTCTGCGGTCGTCCACATTGACCGTCTCCCCGACAATCGCATCCGTCTTACAACAATGCCGTTGCTTTACGGTTCTTATGGTGCAGTTAGGGGACAGACAAGCTTCTCTCTTGAGCCGCCAGAAGGCCTCAACATGGAGGCGGGGCTTCCGGTGCTTTCGGCCGATGAAATAGGGGAACTATCCGGCGGAAGGATTGCCAGGTCTGACCACAGCAGCGGACGTCTTGCCCGGATACCCGAAGAAAGCTCCCCTACCCCCGAACCCCGCATAGCCAAGGCCATCCCTTCAAAACTCGCGACAAAGAAGCCCGCAACTTCCCAAGATACTGCTACAGCCGACAACGAACCGGTTGTGGCACGCGCGATTCCAGTCGATGCCCAACCCATCCTTCCTGCCATCCCTGTTAAAACCCCGGTTTTGAAGCAGGAAGCGCCAAAAGCCATGGTTCCCAAAGCTGTTTCAGTCGAAACTGCCTCCGCCCCCGTTGCGACGCCAACCCCTTCGACCCATGCATTCACTCAACCGTTAATTCCTCCCTCCGTAGCGGTTCCCCCACCTTCGGGAACCTTGCCGAATGCGCCTGCTGTATTATCAACCAATTCTGCCGTCGTGCCCCCACCCCCAGAGGTTTGGCCGGTGTATACTCCAGGACAAATGCCTCGAGGCCGTCTCCTGGACGCATCTGATGTCGATAATCTGGCAGGAAACGGTCTTGGCAGGGAACGGCACTACCTTGAGGGACGCTTTTCGGTTACAGCTTCCGGCAACGGGAGGGCCGTGCTCCGACCACAGGGTGTTCTGGCAGGGGTTCCGATGGGACCCAGCTCTAGGGTGCGGGTGATAGTAGAGTTCCCTGCGGGGTCGATTCCTCCGAGCGAGGGCAATACGATATCAAGGGATAACCTACGGCCCTTCCAGATCACTTCGATTAAACGGGGAGAAGACGGCCAGATCAATGTCTATGCCCGGGAAGTCACAAAAGGACAGTAACAGCAAAGCCAGAAATCCCGATCGGGGCCTGTTTTTGGAGTGATTGTTTCTGGTTACTAGATGTCTGAGGCAACGCCGAATCTCACCCAGCTGATTCGCAACGAAATCAGTGAAATGGGTGGAATGATTACGTTCCATCGTTTTATGGAACTCGCTCTTTACCATCCAGAGCATGGGTATTACTCCTCGGGTCGCTCACGAATCGGAAAAGACGGGGATTTTTTCACCAGCATAAGCGTGGGCCGGATCTTCGGACGCATCCTTGGATCTATATGCCGTGAGGTCTGGCATCGCCTCGACCGCCCAAGGGAGTTCACCATCGTCGAGCAGGGTGCCAACGACGGGACCCTTGCAGCTGATCTCCTCGATGGGGTGATGGAATTTGCGGATCCATTCTCGCAGGCGCTGCAGTATAAAATCGTGGAACCCTTTCCCGCAAATCGTGAAAAACAGTTGTATAAACTCCAAAAGCGCCCGGAAATCTCATGGGTTGTATCCCTTGAAGACCTTCCAGAGTTCACTGGAATCCATATTTCCAACGAACTATTAGATGCGTTTCCGGTCCACTCCCTGCGATGGAATGGAACCAAATGGATGGAGGAATGTGTTCGGCTAAATTCTTCCGCGTTAGAATGGACAACACGTCCGATCGAAAATCAGGATCTATCAGCCGCCGCCGGACTGCTTCCTTCAAACCTGCCCAAAGGTTTCCGGGCCGAGGTGAACCCCGGAATGCGACCATGGCTGCAGACCTTGTTTCAAAAGATTCGATCAGGGGTGGTCCTAACGGTTGACTACGGCCAGGCTGGACGCGATCGGTATGCCCCCCATAAGGCTGATGGAACTCTTCTCTCCTATCGCAATCACATGCGTTTCAACGACCCTCTGACTGATCCCGGTCTTCGCGACATCACGGCTGAAGTGGATTTTACCGCACTCTCCGAATACGCTCGATCCTCCGCTTTCGATATCCTTGGCTATAGTGATCAACACCATTTTCTGGTTGGGGCAGCCGAACCTAGGCTTCGTTC
>Ga0073936_10005361_pt1 | contig 17360 bp, 9 predicted proteins | sample AliMusrvi5mmetaG_FD_87041 | JGI IMG/M metagenome (GOLD analysis project Ga0073936, IMG submission 87041) | Freshwater lake bacterial and archeal communities from Alinen Mustajarvi, Finland, to study Microbial Dark Matter (Phase II) - Alinen... | ecosystem: Environmental > Aquatic > Freshwater >... | reverse complement strand
GGCATCACTGCCGGCACTAAGATTTCATCGTTCTCCAGCACCGCCACCACCACCACGATCACCCTGTCGGCCAACGTCACTGCTACCTCAGGCAGCGCCAACTTCGGCTTCGCAACGGCCCGCACCCTGACGCTCACCGGCACCAACACCGCCGCCAACACGATTGCCGGCAATCTGCAAGACACGTCGGCCGCAGGTGCCGGGATGCTCAGTATCACCAAGGCGAGCACCGGCACTTGGGCGCTTTCCGGTCTGAACACCTTCACCGGAAATGTCACGGTGAACGGGGGCATCCTAGTGGCGGGAGTGCAGGGGACTGGTCCAGCCTCCGCACTTGGCACAGCCAGCAGCAGTCGCACCATCACCGTCAACACCGGCGGCACGTTGCGTTCTGATGTCGGCAGCCTCTTCAACAACAATTTCGCATCCGACCCCACCAGCTTGCCGTCACTCAACATTGCCGGGGGCACTCTGACCAACACCGGAACTCTCAAAAACAGCGCGCTCGGCAATGTGACTCTTGCCGGTGGCACCTTGAACGCAAGCGTCGGCAGCGCCACCGGCTACGGCTCATGGAACCTCAACGGCACCGTCACCTCCACCGGAACCTCCACCATCTCATCCTCCGCCAGCGTCCCGATCACCCTCAGCGCTGCGGCGGGCACTACCACCACTTTTGACGTCCAGAGCGGCACACTCACCGTCTCCGCAGCCTTGGGACAGGTCACAGGCACAACAGGGGGATCGGACGACAGGAACAGCGGTCTGAGCAAGACCAGCGCCGGCACGCTCGTCCTCTCCGGCACCAATACCTACACCGGCGCGACGGTGGTCAGCGCGGGCACTCTGAGTCTCTCGGGATCTGTCTCAGGCACTGCCGTCACCGTCAGTGGCAGCGGGATTCTATCGGAAAGTTCTGGTGGTTTCATTGGTGGTACCGCAAGTCTGACCCACTCCAGCTCTGGCACCAGCACGCTTGCCGGCGCAAACAACTACACCGGCGGAACGATCGTGAGTGGAGGCACGCTGCTGCTCTTCGGAGCCGTGAACATGCCCGCGACCGGAGCCCTGCAGGTCAATGCGGGTGGCAATTTCAGTCTGGCAGACGGCACCGCGAGGACCACCACCGTCGCCGACTTGAGATTGGCGGATGGCACGCGTCTGACCTTTGATTGGAATGCGGGTACCACGGATACGCTGGTTTCCACCGCCGCGGCCACAACGGCCGGCAGCGTGCTGATTGCCATCAATCCCCTCAGCAGTCCTTCCGGCTCGGGTTTGACCCTCATCAGCTCTTCCTCCGGCGGTTTGTCAGGCGCGAATTACCTGCTCCTCAACAACAACAGCTACTCGCTCAACGTGAGCGACACCGCCGTTCAAATCAACTCAGGCGGCGCCGCTCCCCTGACCAGCGCCTATTGGCTTGGCGGGCAAATCCCGGCGGCCCCCACATCCATGGCGGTCTCCAGCTCGACCTCCAGCAACTGGGCGACGGATTCGATCGGCACTCCCGCAGGTGGTGTCGTCCCCGGTTCCGCATGTGATGTGTTTTTCTCCGCCACCGGTGCTGTTCAACAGTCGAACGTGGTTCTGACTGCGGACATGTCGGTCAACAGCCTGACCTTCAATGACACCACGCCAGTCACCATCGGCGTTGGAAGCACCCTGACCCTCAACAGCGCTGGCACCGGTGCTTCAAGTGCGATCAGCGCGAACCAAAGCGCCACCATCAACTGCGGTGTCGCACTTGCTGCGAACTCGACCTGGACTGTCGCCAGTGCGATGAGCCTGACGGTCGGCGGCGTGGTATCCGGTGGATTCAGCCTCTCGAAAGCCGGAGCCGGATCATTGACCCTCACCGGCGCCAACTCCTATTCCGGCGGAACCACTCTTGCCGCCAACAGCGGCTCGGTTCAGGCAATCATCACCCAAACGAGTTCCAGCTTGGGCACCGGCCCGGTCTTTGTTGACTCGGGCTCCTCCGTGCTCTTGACCGACACTTCGACGACGAACGTCACGAATGTTCCGATCATCGGCAACGTCGTCACCGGTAGCGGCTTGTTGCAGTTGCAATTTGCCGTCGGCGCGGCTGCGAGAAACACCTATCTGCCCAACGTGACCGGATTTGGCGGCACGATCCATTTGTCCACAGCGGGCGCCACGGGAGACAAGTGGAATGCGAGTGGCTTGGGCACGATCGCCGGGTCCCTGATTATTGACAGCGGCACGCAACTGTTTGTTTCTGCCGGGAACACATCCTTCACCGGCGGCATCACGCTCAATGGCACGGGCAACACTGAAACCCGGGGAGCCATTCGCATTGGCTCCGCGACCGCTGTCGTGGGTGGAAACATCACCCTTGCTAGCAGTTCCACCATTAGCATGGAAGCTGTCGGTTCCTCCCTCACTGGCAACATCAGCAGCGGCGCGGCGGGCACCCAAATCCTGACCCTCGGCGGCACCGCGTCTGTGGGCGGCACACTGAGCGGCATCATCGGTGGCGGCACCGGAACGCTCGCTGTGACCACGGCGGTCTCGGGAATTTACACCCTCACCGGAGTCAATACCTACACCAGTGACACCGTCATCAGTGCGGGCACCTTGACGATCAGCGGCGCGGGCCAGTTGGGTGCGGGCACCTACGCCGGGGCGATCAGCAACGCCGGCACGTTCACCTACAGCAGCACTGCGAGCCAAACGCTTAGCGGGATCATCAGCGGCACTGGCGCATTGAACAAGGGCGGTGCAAGCACCCTCATCCTCTCCGGAGCGAACAGCTACACCGGCAACACCGCCGTGAGCACCGGCACTCTGAACATCACCAACGCCTCCAACACCACCACCGGCGTCTTCATGATCGGCGCCGGCACGACCTTGAATCTGGCCAGCTTCTCCGATTACGGCGTGGCTAGCGCCATGGGCAGCCGCCTTCAGGCGTCCGAGACCAACAGCGCCACCGATGCCGCCACCAGCGGCATCGGCCTGCACTTCCAGGGCGGCACGCTGCAATACACCGGTTCCACGCCGCAAAGTACCAACCGGATGATCCGGATAAACAACACGACCACCAACACCATCGACGCTTCGGGCACCGGCTCCGGCACGCTTACCTTCACCGGCGCGGTGGCCCAAGTGAACCTGTTCGATACTGCCGGCACCCGTACCCTGAACCTAACCGGTAGCAACACCGGCTACAATACCTTCGGCATTGCCCTGACCAACCAGTCGAGCTCCGCGACGAGCCTCGTCAAGAGTGGTATCGGCACCTGGGTGCTTTCCGGCGCGAACACCTACAGCGGCAATACCGCAGTCAACGCTGGCACCCTGCTGGTCAATAGCCCGGGTTCATTGGATGTAACAAGCGCGGTAACTGTGAATAACACCAGCACCCTCGGCGGCAATGGCACCATCGGCGGCGGCGTCACGGTCAATAGCTCGGCCTCAATCAACCCCGGTACGGTCGGCGGCGTTGGCACTCTCGCCACTGGCAGCATCACCATTACCGGCACCTATGCCTGCGACATCAGCGGCGCAACCTCCGATCGTCTATCGGTCACCGGCAATCTCGACATCTCAGCCGCCACCCTGGCCGTCACTGCCAGCACGCCTACCGCCAGCAGCTACACCATCGCCAGCTACACCGGCACGCTCACCGGCACGAACTTCGCCACCATCAGCCCCGCCCTGCCCATCGGTTATTCGGTGAAAGTGGACACGGTGAACAAACTTGTTCTGTTACAAAAATCAGGCTATGACAGTTGGACATCCGTGAAGGGACTCGATGGCACCAACAATGGCAAGGCTCAGGATCCGAACAACAACGGCATCAGCAATCTCCTGGAATATGTGCTCAATGGCGATCCACTCAACGCGGAATCCCCGAGTGCCATCCTGCCGACGCTGAACACTACAGGCGCAAACTTCATCTTCAGATACACCCGCCGCCTTGATTCTACCACCGAGACAACGCAGACCTTCCAGTATGGCAGCGACCTCAGTGGATGGACTGACGTGATCATCCCCGCATCGGTCGGGACTGTGGGCGTTGTCGATGTGGCGGCCCCCACCGGAACCGATCCCAATCAGGTCGAGGTGGTGACTGTCACCATTCCCAAGGGCGTCAATACCGAGCTCTTCGCCCGTCTGAAGGCTGTGGCACCATAAGGACTTCTGGACTTGCCTCTCCAAGCGGGGGAGGCAAGTCCCTCCATGCGCCATTCCCCCAGTAGGGCAGGTGGGGTCAGTCCTCGCACAGGAGGACTGGTTCCCCATCGGAACAGAGTCGCTTCCAGATCGACGGCGGGGAGCGCCGGCATCCTGCCGGCTGGGTTCGGCATCCTGCCGAACCCTCTGCGAAGAGCATGAGCATGAGCCAGGCGTCGCATATACTCGCGCCATAGGCAACCGGGCAAGATGCCCGGTCCACGGGGATCGGCATCCTGCCGATCCCCGTGACCTAACGCGAAGCGAAAGGCTCACGAAATTATGATCGTCCTTCTCACTCGCCGCTGGTAAAGGTGAGTTCTTGTCGGCACGCATCTGCATGATCTCATCGTTCGTCTTCTTGTTATCGACCAAGGCATGCGCCCGCAGTCGCTTGATCTTTGTGAAGTGCCTGCTTCTAATTCCTTCGAGGAATGCGCGTCGCGGGTGGCAATTGACGCTTTCAAAGCGGCGGCGGCAAGTGGCGTGTTTGTGGATTGACTTCCGCGGGCCATTGTTCAGATTGTCCGTGCATCCTCCTTACTCACCATCCTATGAACCGCCAGCATTTCATCAAGACCGCCGCCGCCGCTGCCTTTGGCTTCCAATTCATTCCGCGCCGAATCCTCGGCGACGGCGTGAGCACGCCGCCGAGCCGAAAAATCAACTTGGCTGCGATCGGTTGCGGCGGACAGGCTGCAGCGGATTTAACCAACATGGCCGGTGAGAACATCGTCGCACTGTGCGACGTGGACGAGCGCCGCGCTGCGGGCATGTTTAACAAATACCCGCAGGCGAAGCGCTTCACGGACTTTCGCGTCATGCTTGAGGAAATGGGCGATAAGATCGACGCAGTGTTGGTGGGAACACCGGACCACACGCATGCGGTGGCTGCAATGACAGTGATGAAACATGGCAAACACGTGTTCTGTGAGAAACCTCTGGCACACACGGTGGCCGAGGCGCGCGCCATGCGCAAGGAGGCTAACGAACGCAAGCTCATCACCCAGATGGGCAATCAGGGGCACTCAACCGAAACTATCCGGCTGTTCCGCGAATGGATCCAAGACGGGGCCATCGGCAAAGTGTCAGAAATCCATTGCGGCTGCGATGCATTCATGGACGTGTATTCTCAGGTTGGCAACCTCGCCAAAGTGCGTGCCGAACGACCCGATGTCCCCAAGGAACTCGCTTGGGACTTGTGGCTTGGGCCTACCAAGGAACGTCCGTACAATCCCGCCTATCTGCCTTTCAACTGGCGCGGATGGACACAGTTCGGCGGCGGTTGCATCGGCGACTGGGTCTGCCATGTGGTCGATCCCTCGTTCTGGGCGCTGGACCTCGACATGCCGACTTCAATTCTAGCCGAAACCGAAGGCTACGATCCAGACAAGGACTATGATACCTATCCGGCAGGCACGAAGATCACCTACGAATTCCCAGCCAAGGGCCAGCGCGGTCCCGTGAAAATGATTTGGTTCGACGGCAAGTGTACCATCCCACGGCCCGCGGAATTGCCGGAAGGCAAGAACGTCGTCGGCACCGGCGCGGTGGTTATCGGCGACAAGGGAAAAATCATGCACGGTTCGCACGGTGCGGGCGGAGTGCGCCTGATCCCTGAGGCAGCAATGCAAGCCTACAAACGCCCCGACAAATCTATTCCTCGCATCAAGGCTGGCCACTATGGCGATTGGCTCGATGCTATCCGTGAGGGCCGGCAAGCCAGCTCGCCCTTCGATTACGGCGCGCGGCTGTCCGAGGTTGGATTGTTAGGAATTGTCGCTATCCGCATGAGTGGACAAAAACTTATCTATGACGAGAAGGCGATGAGTTTCACTAACAACGAAGCTGCTAACAAATTCCTTTCGCCCCAATTCCGCAACGGTTGGACGCTGTGATGAGTGGACCGGCAGATTTTCAGTGAGTCTTTTTCCAGTCATGCTTTCGCACATCCAACCGTATCTGCCGGAAATCGTCTCAGCCATTATCGCGCTTGGGGTTGGTTGGTTGCTGACGCAACTGATCGCCTCGAGCAAACTGGCGGCAGCCAAGGAGCGTCTGAAAGCCGAAGAGCGGCGGGCCGCAGAAATCGAGGCCCGTCTTGCCTTGGCAACCAATGACGCCCAGCGCAACGAGCAGGAAGCCCAGTCGTTCCGCAACCAACTCACCGAAAGCCGCTCGCGCCTCGACGCCGAAACCAAGGCTGCCGCAGAAAAACAAGCACTGCTAGAACGCGCCGAACTCAAACTCGCCGACACCTTCAAAGCCCTCTCTGCCGACGCACTCCGCTCCTCGTCGGAACAATTTTTACAACTTGCGAAAGCCTCGCTCAGCGTCCACACCGAGGAGGCTAAGGGCGATATAGAAAAGCGCCAGACCGCCATTGCATCACTCGTCCTACCGGTGGCCGAGAGCCTTGGAAAATTTGAGTTGCGCCTCGGCGAAATCGAAAAAAGCCGAGCCGATGCGTATGCCGAGTTGCGCACCCAGGTTCGCTCGCTCGGCGAGGGGCAGCTTGGTCTTCAGCGCGAAACCGCCGCTCTGGTGCGGGCGCTTCGCCAGCCCACCGGACGCGGTCAATGGGGCGAGATGCAATTGCGCCGGGTGGTGGAGTTGGCCGGCATGCAGGAGCACTGCGACTTTGAAACCCAACATACCACCACCAACGACGAAGGAAAAAACCTCCGACCCGACCTCATCGTGCGGCTGCCCGGTGGCAAAACCATCGTGGTGGACTCCAAAACGCCGATGGATGCTTACCTCGACGCACTGGAAACCAGCGATGAGGCGATCCGCGAGGAGGCGCTGCTTCGCCACGCCCGCCAAGTCCGCACCCATATCCAACAACTTTCCTCGAAGAACTATACGGCCCAATTTGCCCACGCGCCCGAGTTCACCGTGTTGTTTCTGCCCAGCGAATCGTTTTTCTCCGCCGCTCTGCAATGTGATCCGGGCCTCATCGAACGCGGCGTGGACCAAGGCGTCATCCTAGCTACGCCGACCACCCTGATAGCCTTGCTGCGTGCGGTCGCCTATGGCTGGCGCCAGGAGTCCATCGCCGAAAACGCCCGCGAAATCTCCTTGCTCGGCCGCTCCCTGCACGAACGCCTCGGCAAACTCGCCGAGCACTTCTCCAAACTCGGCCGAGCCCTCGGCACGGCTGTCGATCATTACAACAGCGCCATCGGCTCCTACGAAACCCGCGTCCTCATCAGTGCCCGCAAATTCGAGGACCTCAAAGCCACCCCGCAAGCTGCCTCCATCACCCACCTCGAGCCTATCGACAAGGTCCCGCGCTCGCTCCAATCCTCCACGCCGCAGTTAGCTGGTGAATCGCTCAACACACTCGGCCTTGCGCTATCTGATCGGAACACAGGCATCCTGCCTGTGATGGAAGGCAGCGCTTCCAGCCTGTCCGCACATGAAACGACAGGCTGGAAGCCCGTCGTCCAAGACAGGCAAGATGCCTGTCCTCCTGTTATACTATCATTATCGGGAGAGCCGCCGCCATCCGCCCTATCCGCCGCGCCGTTATATCCCATCATCCCCACTCCTTCAGCCGACGATTTTGGTTTTCTCTCCGAGCCCGACGACGATTTTTCGTTCGTCCAGCCACCCCCGCCCAGTGTCGGCAATGCTGCCGACGACCTCCGAGGGGGATGTGTGTTAGGGGACGCGTAAGTCTGAAATTGCCGTCAAGTGCAGGAGTCGCTCAAGTGTATTTATCGGATTTTAGGGGCGTGTCTATGACCGCCGATGCTCCCTGAATCGCCAATGAGCCCGTGACTCGATAAGTGGCATCTTATGCACACCGGCGGTCACAGACACGTCGCTACAATCCACCTCAGATGGTCGGTTTGCCTGCGACTCGAGCTCCGCCAAAATCATTGACTGGGGGGCAGAGAAATAGTTCATGAGCACTTGTGAGTTCTGTGGCTATTCAAAGCGAAACGCTTTCGTGCGCTGTTGGTGGAGTGGGAAGCGACCGCCGGTGGCGCGGCGGATCGGATCAAACAGGCTGTCCATGCCCACCGCCTTGATTTCACACACATGCGCCATCAACTCGCCGAGTCGGCCTTTGGGAAACCCGCGTTCCTTGAACCACTCCAGATACTCAGGAGGCAAGTCGATAATCGGCACACCGCGCGGCGGATAGGCCTTGCTCCCGAACTTGCCGAAAGGCATGTGGGTATTGCCGATCTCCCCTAACAGGTTGCGAAAATCCTCTCGGTCAATCTCAGTGAAGTCCATGGCAATGGCGGAGGAAACGACACTTGCCAAGTGTCGTGTGAAGAAGTGAGGATAGGGAGGCGCGGCAGCCTGCAAGAGGGGAACGGGCGACCCGCCCGTTTGCCAATGCATAGCAAGAGCAAGGCGGGCTTAGCACATCGGCAGGCGCGGTGCATGACCCCGCGTCACACACGGGCAGGCTGCCCGTGCCCCCCTGTGTGCACGGCCTGCGCAGCCACGCAACTTGCATCACGCGTAGCTGCGGATAGATACGTGGACGTCCTCGAACTTGAGGGGTTCCTTATGCAGCACTGGGGCGGCGTCCGGGCCCTTGTACTCCCAGGCAGAGACATGGGAGAAATTTGCGTCATCGCGTTTGGCCTCACCGGGCTGGGTGTTGCCTGCGATCACATCGGGGTCCTTGTCGAAGAACTGGTGTTCGAGGCGGAAATGACCGCCGCAGGATTCCTCGCGGTCGCGGGCATCGTAACACATCACTTCGGCGAACTCGAGGAAATCGGCGACGCGTCCGGCCTTTTCGAGTTCCATGTTGGCATTTTCGCCGGATCCGGGGATGCGCACGTTTTTCCAGAACTCTTCGCGGATGGCGGGGATGCGGCCCAGCGCTTCGGTTAGACCTTCGCGGGTGCGGGCCATGCCGCAATGGTTCCACATCGTCATGCCAAGTTCGCGGTGGAAGGAATCCACGGTGCGTCGGCCTTGGATGGCTAGCAATTTGGACGTGCGTTCGCGCACCGCCACTTCGGTTTGCTTGAACTCGGGCATCGCGGTGGTGATGCTGCCGGGCTTCTGCGTGACCAGATAGTTGGCGATGGTGGTGGGGATAACGAAATAGCCGTCGGCCAGGCCCTGCATGAGGGCCGATGCGCCGAGGCGGTTGGCACCGTGATCGGAGAAATTCGCCTCGCCGAGCACATGCAGGCCGGGAATGTTAGACATGAGGTTGTAATCCACCCACAAGCCGCCCATCGTGTAGTGGACGGCTGGATAGATCATCATTGGCAGTTTGTAAGGATCCTCGCCAGTGATTTTCTCATACATCTGGAACAGGTTGCCGTAGCGAGAGCGGATGGTGCCCTCGCCGAGGCGTTTGGTGGCATCGCGGAAATCGAGGAACACGCCGAGGCCGGTGGGGGCGACGCCGCGGCCATCGTCGCAGGCTTCCTTGGCGGCGCGGGAGGAAATATCGCGCGGTGCAAGGTTGCCGAAAGACGGGTACTTGCGCTCAAGATAGTAATCCCTGTCATCTTCCGCCACATCTGCTGGATTGATCTGCCGCTTCTGCAGTTTTTGGGCGACTTCCTGGTTTTTTGGCACCCAGATGCGGCCGTCGTTACGAAGGGATTCGGACATCAGGGTGAGCTTCGACTGGTAATCGCCGCTCACCGGAATACACGTCGGGTGAATCTGGGTATAGCATGGATTGGCAAATAAAGCACCGCGCCGCGCCGCACGCCAAGCAGCGGTGACGTTGCAACCCATCGCATTGGTGGAGAGGAAAAACACGTTGCCATAGCCGCCAGTGGCTAGAATCACGGCGTCCGCCGCATGACTTGTGATCGCGCCGGTAGCCAGATCTCGCACCACAATCCCCTTGGCGTGACCATCGACGAGTACCATATCTAGCATCTCGCTGCGCGGATACATGGTCACCCCGCCCTTGTGAATCTCCTTTTCCAACCCCTGATAGCAGCCGATAAGCAATTGTTGGCCGGTCTGGCCGCGTGCATAAAACGTGCGCGATACCTGGGCACCGCCAAACGAGCGGTTATCTAGCAACCCGCCGTATTCGCGGGCAAAAGGCACACCCTGGGCGACGCATTGGTCGATGATTGCGTTGGACACCTCCGCGAGTCGATAGACATTGCCCTCGCGAGCGCGAAAATCCCCGCCCTTGATCGTGTCGTAAAACAGCCGCCGAACCGAGTCGCCATCATTCTGATAGTTTTTTGCGGCGTTGATCCCGCCCTGGGCGGCTATCGAGTGGGCGCGGCGCGGGCTGTCCTGATAGCAGAAGCATTTCACCTGATAGCCCATCTCGGCGAGCGAGGCGGCAGCGGCACCACCGGCCAAGCCGGAGCCGACGATGATGACGGAGAATTTGCGTTTGTTAGCCGGATTGATGAGCTTCGAGTCCATCTTATGCTTGGACCATTTCTGCTCAAGCGGACCGGATGGGGTTTTGCTGTCGAGGATCATAGGAGTGGGGAGTAAGAATTGAGGATAGGATTAGGCCTTGCCGAAGCCGAAGAGGATGGCGATAGGAATGGAGATGAAACCGAGCCAGATGACCCAAGCGTAACCCAGCGACACACAGCGCAGGACCCCTTCGCTTTTCTTAAATCGCAGCCCGAGGGTCTGAAAAATCGAGGCGACCCCGTGGCTCAGGTGGCTGCACAACAAGGTCATTGCTAGGATATAGAAGAAATTCGCGGGCAGCCAATTGAAGCCGTCGATAGTCATTTGCCAGGCGTCGTGGCGGACGAGTTTTTCGCCGTTGAGCATCACGGTTTCCTTGTAGCGAGCGAGAGTGTCGTATTCGTTGCCCACCCGCATGGTGAAATGGAGCATGTGATAGATGAAGAACGCCAGCAGCGTGAGGCCGGACCAAATCATATTGCGAGACGACAGGGTGGCTTGGATGACAGTCTGACACTCGTATGGCATGCGGGCGGCGCGGTTTTGGAGGGTGAGACTGATGGTGGCGGCCACATGGAGCGCCAGCGCAGTGAGCATGAAGGCGCGGAACAGCCAGATACCGGCACCGTGGATCATGTGATGGAGGAAATACGCGTAGTCGTTAAAGGCCTCGCGACCTACGAACACCAGCAGATTGCCCACCAAATGGCCGGCGAGGAATAACACCAGAAACGCTCCGGTGATGGCGACAATGAGTTTTTTCCCAATCGAGGAGGTCCAAATGGCGGTGAGGCTGGCGATAATGGCATTCATGGCAGGTTAGAAATCGGACGGAGTAGCCGCCATCGGCGGGCACGCGATGAATAGGCACTCCTTAGCGATTTGACAAGCCCAAGCCGTCAATCAGGCAGAATCGGTGAAGCGAAAGGCAGGATTTGCGGGGTGGGGGCCGCCATTGCAGGGGCTAAAACGGCTTTTGCAGGCCGAGCCAAGCGGCTAGGGCCGCGGCGGCGACGCAGAGGATCATCACGTCCGCTGCGGGCAAAAGCTTGCGTTTGGCCAGCACCGGGGCAGCCCCAAGAAACAGCCACATCACGAGCTTGAGCATCCACCAATACTTATCCACCGGCGGTTTTCCCAACATTGCAAAGCCCATGGTGGCAATCAGCAGCAGCGAGATGCCGTGCAACGCGGACGCGCCCTTTTTGCCTGCAGAGCCGAGCAAAATGGCACCAAGCGATGTAAACAGGGCGAATACGCTAACGAGATGTACGGTTTTGAGGAGAATGGGGTCCATGGTGGTTTGAGGTGCGCCGCAGTGTCAGCTATTTTTGTTTTCGCGCAAGTCCGTTTGCTCACCGAATCCATTGGGCTGCATCATTAGACTTGGCATGGCCGGGCGCAACGATAGGCTGCCAGCCCGTCTCCCGCCGCCATGCCACACGCCCTACACCCGCATTTTTCACCCCCCCCCGGCATACCCGAAGTCCCCAGCCACTTCAATTTTACCACCGACGTCATGGACACTTGGGCCGCCCAACGCCCCGCTGCCTTGGGTTTGTGGTGGACCGGCGACGACGCCCGCCAACAACAGTACACGTTCCAACAACTCTCCAACCTCAGCCAGCAGGCCGCTAATTTTTTCCAGACCAGCGGCATCGCCCGCGGAGACCGGGTGCTGCTCGTGCTACACCGGGTGCCGCAGTGGTGGATCGCCATGCTCGGCTTGATCCGCCTCGGCGCGGTGCCAGTGCCGGGCACACCCCTTCTTACTCCGCGCGACCTTCTCTACCGCATCGAGGCTGCCAGTATCACCGCAGTCATCACCGACACCGAGGGCACACCCAAACTCGCAGGCTTTTCCGGCGTGCGCATCGGGGTCGGCGTGGATGCCCCGGATTGGATCGACTTTGACGCCGGGTTGGCCGCCGCCGCCCCCGTGTTTGCAGCCGAGCCGACCCCAAGCGATGCGCCGGGCATTCTGTTTTTCACCAGTGCCACCACCGGCCATCCGAAGATGGTGCTACACACGCAGGCGAGCTACGGGATCGCGCACCGGCTCACTGGTGAGTATTGGCTCGATCTCACTCCTGGCGACCTCCACTGGAACATCTCCGACGTCGGTTGGGCAAAAGCCGCGTGGTCGAGCTTATATGCGCCGTGGCAGATGGGTGCCTGCGTGTTCGTGGCCGATCACCGCGGCAAATTTGATCCGCTCAAAACCCTGCGCACCCTCGAAACCTATCCAATCACCACCTGGTGCGCCCCGCCCACCGCGCTGCGTCTCATTGTGCGCGAGGACCTCTCACAATTCCAGTTTCCAAACCTTCGCCACACCGTCACCGCTGGCGAACCACTCAATCCCGAAGTGCTCGCTCTGTGGAAAAATGCCACCGGCCTGACGTTGCACGAGGCTTATGGCCAAACCGAAACGGTGATGCTCATCGGCAATTTCCGTTGCACCGGCGCAGCGGTGCGGCCCGGTTCCATGGGCCGGGCCAATCCGGCGTTCGACATCGCCTTGCTCGATGAACACCTCAACGAATTGCCGGATGGCCAAGAAGGGGAGGTGGCGCTGCGAGTGGCACCGGTGCGTCCGCTCGGTTTGTTTCAAGAGTACTGGCAGCACCCGGAAGTCACTGCGGACCGGTTTCGAGGCGACTGGTATCTAACTGGCGACCGTGCCACCCGCGATGCCGACGGATACTTCTGGTTTGTCGGGCGCAAGGACGATGTGATCAAGAGTTCTGGGTATCGGATCGGGCCGTTTGAAGTGGAAAGCGCCCTGCTCGAGCACCATGCCGTCCTGGACGTGGCAGTCGTCGGCAAGCCCGACCCGATCCGCGGCCAAATCGTCAAGGCGTTTGTCGTACTGCGCAACGGAACTCAACCTGACGATGCCCTCAGGCACCAGTTGCAGGACCACTGCAAACAGGCGGTGGCTCCCTACAAGTATCCGCGGGAAATCGAGTTTGTCCCCGACCTGCCAAAAACCACCAGCGGCAAGACACGCCACGTCGTGCTGCGGCAACGGGCGTGATTGCCGCCAGCCATTTTTTCAATACCACCCAGCCCCTCTTCTTATCCCATGAGCCCGGATTCCGCCAGCCACCCAGTTGCCCCGTCCCCGGAGCCCGCCTGTGCCTGCACCACGGCATCCGCGCTGCCGGACTGGGTGCCACAAGGCTCCGAACTCGACCCGCGCTTTGCCTGTCGCGTAATGACCGGGGTTGTGCCGGAATCCGCGCCCCCAAGCCACCAGCGGGCAGCGAAACGCCGCAAGCTCAGCCTCGACGATTACTCCTGCGGCGTCCTGGCGGCGGACATCGGGATTCTCTCGCGAGCCATTACCCTGGTCGAAAGTAACCTCCCCAGCCACCAGGCACTCGCCCAACAACTCCTCACCCGCCTGCTTCCCCACACCGGTCGCTCAATCCGCGTCGGCATCACCGGCGTGCCCGGTGCCGGCAAAAGCACCCTCATTGAAACCCTCGGCTGCCTGCTCTGCGACCAAGGCCACCGCCTCGCCGTACTCGCCGTCGATCCGTCCAGCTCCGTGACCGGCGGCAGTATCCTCGGCGACAAGACGCGCATGGAAAACCTCGTGCGCCACCCACGCGCCTACATCCGCCCCTCGCCCTCTGGCGGGTCGTTGGGCGGAGTCGCCCGCAAAAGCCGCGAGACGATGTTGCTGTGCGAGGCCGCCGGCTTCAACGTCATCCTCGTGGAAACCGTCGGAGTCGGCCAAAACGAAATTACCGTCCGCTCAATGGTGGATTTTTTCCTGCTCATCATGCTCGCCGGTGCCGGCGACGAACTCCAAGGTATGAAAAAAGGTGTCATCGAAATCGCCGATTTGCTAGCCGTGAACAAAGCTGACGGTGACAATATACAACGGGCCAACCTAGCCGCCGCCGAATCCAACCGGGTGCTCAGCTTCCTCCAACCCGCCACCCCCGGATGGAAAACCCGCTGCACCACCTGCTCAGCGCACATTCCGGCCACCCTCACCGAATTGTGGCACGTCATTGACCAATTCGTTCTCGCCACACGCGAGTCCGGTGCGCTGGCCGCGCGCCGCGAGCGCCAGGCCGTCGAGTGGATGCACGCGATGATCGAGGAGGAACTCCACCACCGGTTCTTCCGCAACCCGCGCATCCAACAACTCTTGCCCGGCCTTGAGCAACAAGTCGCCTCCTACCAAATCCCCGCGGCCACCGCCGCCCAGCGACTCCTCTCTGACGCTTGATCCCATCAGGGAAAAAAGACGCAAGCTGTCACCAATCGGCTCCCAGTCCGTGGCGGGCCGCCAGCTCCAACAACTCCGGGCGCATCGGCCATTCGTCCGGCCTCTCGCTGGTGGTGTGGCGGTGGCTGGCTCCCTTGAGGGCCATGCAGCCGGTGTTGTCACCGATGAGACGCACGGCCTCGACTTCCTGCGGACTGAGACGCAGGCTGGGTAGCCGTGAAAACTCGCGGATCTTGCCCTCGATGGGGCGGGCCGCCGCGCCGCTTTCCTGCATGAATGTTGGCACCACACTGGCCACCGCGGGCTGGCTGAGGTTCCAGATCGAGGCGAATTCCAACAACGTCAGCCCGTGCTTGTCGGCGATAGGGCGCATTCTTTCGACCTTTGCCAGGGCCTCGGCCACCCACCCCTCCGGTCGAAACGTGCGGTGATCGCCGGGCTTGAACTCATGCCCGGCACTCAGATCTCCATGAAACACCCCGCCGTAATCCACCACCCGCGTGAGTACCTTCACCCCGTGCCGCTCGCTAGCCGATAGCGTCATGCCCACCGGCCACGGTTCCAGCGGGTTCAATATCAACATCGCCCAATCGATGAGTTCACCAAATTTTTCGTAACACGCGAGCACATCCAAAGTGAAGCCATTGGCGGGGCCCGGGGCGATGCCAAGTTGTCTGGCCAGCCCTTCGTCCTTCACGGATCGCAGCGCCTGCCACACCGCTTCGCTGGTAAACCCTGTGTTGTCCGGGTTGTGCAGCAGCAGCAGATCGAAGTGATCTGTGGCACAGCGCTCCAGCGAACGCTCCGTCGCCATGCGCACGTACCCTGCATAGTCCCCAGCCCCCCGCAATTCCCCATCCGTGAAGCGCGGGTAGCCGCGGCTGCCCTGCCGTTGACCGTCGTAGAAATCATGTCCGATCATGCCCACCAGGCAATACGTGTCGCGGAGCACGCCGTGAAGCGCAACACCTAGCAATTCATCAGCCTTGCCGTTGCCATACACATCGGCGGTGACAAACGTGCGAATGCCAGCCTCGTAAGCCGTGCGGATGCAGCCGCTGAAGCGCTCCTCGCTCAACGTTTCTCCGAAGTGCATGAAGCGGCCACCACTCCAGGTGCCGTAAGCTGTTGTCGTTGGTTCCATTAGTGAAAAAAGAATGTTTTATCGCCGTGCGCGGCGTTCCTATAGCAGGCACCGCTTCAGGTCAATTACAAGCGAGATATTTTCCATTGGATGAGTGAGAATATCCACGGAACTGAGTGCTCGGCGTCGTTTTCGACAACGGGGGAGCAAGTTGGATTCCGGAAGGGGTGGCTCCGCACCGCAGCGGGCAAGGCAGAGTGTTACGTGGTCCGGGCATCTTGACCGGAGTCCGCTCCGCACCCGCAGCGGGCAAGCCCGCCCCCTCCCAGGCGGTGGCGAGCCACCGCACTCCCAGGCGGTGGCGAGCCACCGCACTCCTAGGCGGTGGCGAGCCACCGCACTCCTAGGCGTGGCGAGCCACGGCACTCCTAGGCGAGCGAACATCTGGAGGAGTATTGTAGCGGCGCGTCTGTGACCGCCGGTGTGCATGAAATGCGGGGCTCCTAACCTTTGGCCGAGGCCTCGAGTTGCAGATAGGTGTCTAGCAGATCCTGATAGGTGGCGCGGGTGGCGGGGTCCGGGGTGAGCGTGGAAGTGGCCGGTGCCAATGCCTTTGTGAGAGACGCGTAGCTGTGGTGGCCGACGACGTGGGCGGCGAGCATGGCGGCACCGAGGGCGGCGGAGTCTTGGACGGCGATGGTTTCCACAGTGGCCTGGAAGACATTGGCGAGGGTCTGGAGAATGCCGGTGCTGCGCGATGCACCGCCGGTGACCCGGATGGTTTCAAAGTTGCCGATCCATTGTGAGTGTACCCGGATGGATAGAACCTGCGCCTCGATGATGGCACGGATTTGGGTGGCGGCCGCTGCGTTGGCGAAATCAAAGTTGGCGCGCAGCCCGGGGGTGAGCACCGGCGGGGTGATTTCCGCCTCGAACCACGGCAAGGCCAGTTGGCCCTGGTTGCCGGCGGGAGTTTGCTCAAACGCCGTCACATCAAAAAACATCCAATCCACCCCGGCCTCCTCGCAAACTCGCTCGCGGGCGAGCGAGCCGTTTTTGAAGCAGGTGAGACACATGAAGCCTCCGGTGGGATTGCCAAATACATGGCCGCAACCTTCAGGATCGGTCCGGTATGGCTCGAGCACGGCGAAAAATGTGTCGCTGGTGCCCAGGCTAACCACCGCTAAACCGGGTCGCGTGGCACCGGTGCCCACCAGGCTCGCCGGGTTGTCGCCGGTCCACGCGGCGATGGTCACGTCACTGGCGAAGCCGTATTTGGCGAAGTAGGGCGAGAGCTTGCCAATGACCGTGTGGGTGGGCACGGCGGGCGGGAGTTTGCCTAACAAACATGGCGCGCTCGCCTCGCAAATCTCCGGAGCCCATGTGAGAGTCTTGAGGTTGAGCACGTTCATGCCGGCACCGTCGTCATAGTCG
>Ga0073936_10005355_pt1 | contig 17371 bp, 13 predicted proteins | sample AliMusrvi5mmetaG_FD_87041 | JGI IMG/M metagenome (GOLD analysis project Ga0073936, IMG submission 87041) | Freshwater lake bacterial and archeal communities from Alinen Mustajarvi, Finland, to study Microbial Dark Matter (Phase II) - Alinen... | ecosystem: Environmental > Aquatic > Freshwater >... | reverse complement strand
TAATTTATTGAAGATTTGGAAGATAAAACTGGCAAATCAGCAATAAGCCAGTCGGAAAGTTAAAAAATAAACGAAATTACCAAGGTATGCAAAAAGGCGCAGGAGGTTTTGGCACAGCCTCTTACGCTCGGGGTTTCTGATGAGTTGTGATATTTATTATCATTCATGCCGAATTCATCCCACGGGCTCACGCCCGGGGTTTTCTTCGGCATTTGCATCATAAACTTTTAATTATCGCGTTCTTATTCTTAAAGAATTTAGAACAACGCTCACCGAACTGGCAGCCATAAATGCCGAGGCTAACATCGGATTTAGCGAAAACCCGTTTAGAGGAATTAAGACACCTGCGGCTATCGGGATACCTATCACATTATAGAAAAAAGCCCAGAAAAGGTTCTGGTTGATTATTCTCATTGTCCGCTTTGACATCTTAATCAGTTCCAGGACCTTGCTCAAGTCGCCGTTTATCAGCACTACATCCGCGGACTCTATCGCTATTCCTGTGCCGGTGCTGAGTCCTATCCCGACATCCGCCTGGACCAGCGCCGGGGCGTCATTTATCCCGTCGCCTACCATCGCCACAACTTTGTATTTCCTTTGAAGCGCCTTTACGGCAAGGAGCTTATCAGCCGGAAGTATTTCAGCGCGGTAGTCTTTGATTCCAAGCTCTTCGGCAACGGCTTTCGCGGTTGACTTATTATCCCCTGTTAAAAGGACCGGCTTTATGCCAAGTTTCACCAGTTCTTCGATTACGCGCTTTGAATCCGCCTTGACGGTATCGGAAAGGGCTATTAATCCAAGGACCTTCCGCCTGTCGGCGATGAATACCGCGAGTTTTCCCTGCTTTTGGAGCTTTTCCGCAAGGCGCTTTGCCTTCGCGGCATTGTCCCTTCCCTTTACAAACTCATACTTTCCGGCTGTATATTCCTCCTTCCCGATAAAACCCTTTATACCGAATCCGGAAAGAGCCCTGAATTTTTTAACTTCAAGAGTCCTGATTGAAAGCCTTTTTGCTTCGCGCGTTATCCCTTCAGCGAGGGGATGCTCGGATTTTCTTTCAAGCGAAGCGGCTATGCGTATCAGTTCCTTTTCCGAAAGGGAACCGAAGGCGTTGACTCCGGACACGCTAAGCTTCCCTTCCGTCAGCGTCGCCGTTTTATCGAAAACAACCGCTTCAATATTCCTGCACTTCTCAAGGCTCTCCGCGTTCTTTATCAGCACTCCCTTCTTCGCGGCGGCTCCGACGCCTACAATTATTCCTATGGGCGTGGCAAGCCCGAGCGCGCAAGAGCAGGCTATCAGAAGCACCGCCATAAAATTGAGAGAGGCCGTTCCGGCGGCGGAAAAGAAATACCAGACAATAAATGTAATCAGCGCGAGCCCAAAGACAACCGGCACAAAAACATTCGCTATCCTGTCAACCAGGTTCTGAATAGGCGCCTTAGAACCGGCGGCATTCTCAACAAGCCGTATAATACCGGCGAGCACGGTAGAATTTCCGGCGTTCGTAACCTTTACGCGCAGGAACCCGTTTAAGTTAACAGTCCCGCCTATAACCTTGTCCCCCGGGTTCTTTTCCACGGGCAGAGACTCCCCGCTAATCATTGACTCGTCAACGGAGGATTCTCCGGAAACCACAATACCGTCAGCGGCAAAACGCTCGCCAGGACGCACCGCCAATATATTTCCCTTTGAAAGCAGCCAGGCATCAATCTTATGTTCCCTTCCCTTACTGAGGATGACGGCCTTTTTTGCCTGAAGGTTTGCAAGCCCGCGAATATTTTCCAGCGCCCTTTTCCTTGAGCCGGCCTCAAGTACGCGCCCCAAAAGCACAAGCGTAATGATTACCGCCGAAGTGTCAAAATAAGCCATAGCCATTTTCCCGGAGCCGGAAAATAACCCGGGGATGAACGCGGCAAGGGTGCTGTAAACAAAAGCCGAACCGGCGCCTACCGCCACGAGAGTGTTCATGTCGGCAATATTCGCGGGCGGTTTGAAAGCTGAAACCGCGCCCTTAAAAAAACCGGAGCCGCTGTAGATTATCACGGGAAGTGTCAGGATAAACATCGCGATATTAACAGCCTGAAGATGTCCCCAAAAAGAAAGAATCATTATGGCCGCGGAAAGCAGCGCGCCCGCGATAAGCCTGGACTTTAGTTTTGAATACTCGGCGAGTTGTATTTTTTCCATCGCGTCCGGGGAAGCTGCCGCGCCAAAGCCGATGCTTTCTATCGCGCCTTTCATTTTGGCGAAATTGGCAACGGCGGGATCGTACTCCACAACGGCGTTGTTTAGGGCAAGATTGACGCTCGCGGAGGAAATTCCTTTCATGCGTTTAAGCCGCTTTTCCACGTTAAGAACGCAGGAAGCGCAATGAAGTCCGGTCAGATTGAAAACTATTTTGGTGGTCGACATACTTGAATTTAGCAGATTACCGCTAGGCGCTCAATGAGTTTAATCATACCGGAAAAAGCTTAAATAGCCAGTATTCCAATGAGTTTATAGTCATTCATATTTATCTTCTTTGACTTGCTGGCCTTCAGCACTTTCTTTATGTCCGTGGAAATGACTCGATTGCCTATCATCCCGACCATCCTGCCGCCCTTTCCTCTTATGAGTTCTTCCACGGCCTCTTTTCCGAAGCGCCCGGCAAGCGCTCTGGAGAATGCCGTCGGAGCCCCGCCCCTCTGCATGTAACCGAGCACGCTGACTCTGACCTCAAGCTCGGTTTTTGCCGAGATAATTTTCGCTATCTCATGGCCTTGGGCCGCGCCTTCGGCAACGACGACGATGCTGCTCTTCTTGCCGCGGTGATACCCGCGCAGCAGCAAGTCGCAGAGTTTCTCCGGATTGAATTTCACTTCTGGAAGAATTACGGCTTCCGCTCCGGAGGCAAGCCCCACTTCAAGCGCGATTGAACCTGAATCCCTGCCCATCACTTCAACCACGAAAACGCGGTCGTGCGAAGAGGCGGTGTCTCGTATCTTATCAATAGCTTCAAGCGCCGTATTGACTGCCGTGTCAAACCCCACGGTATAATCCGTGTAGCAGAGGTCATTATCTATGGAAGCAGGAATATTTATTACCGGTATGCCCCAGTCATAGTAAAGCGAAGCGCCGGCCGCGAGTGAGCCGTTGCCGCCGATAATTACGACAGCGTCTATGCTGTGCATCCGAAGGTGCTCCACCGCTTCGCGCTGGTTCTTCTTGTCCTTAAACTCGGGGCACCTTATAGTCTTAAGCATAGTTCCGCCGCGGTTTATTATCCCCGAGACCGAGTGCAGGTCAAGCTCTTCTATATCGTTGTCTATCAGCCCGCGGAAGCCCCTTTTAATTCCGCAGACTCTAAGATGCTTATAGATGGCGGTCCTTACAACGGACCTGATTACCGCGTTCATACCGGGAGCGTCTCCGCCGGTGGTCATTACGCCGATTTTCTTGATCATGCCTTCTCCTGTCATTTTTCAGGTATTATTTAATCTCTTTGCCGGGCTCGCCGACGCAGTACAGGCTCTTTTCCCCGCGGAAATAAATTTGATTTCCGTCAAAATAGGGCGTGGTAATGAAGCCCTCCGGAGTACTTTTCTTGTAACCTCTTGAAACAAGGGCGAGTATCTTGTTTTTCGCCAGGATATTAAACTTTCTGCCTGTTTCAATAACAAGGGTCAACCCCGTGTTTGTGGTCAAATAGATACGCCCGCCTGCAACAGAGAGCGAGGACAGGAGTCCGCAACTATACGGGCGCGAGCCGGAATTGTCAAAATCCTCCGAATCCAACAGGGTCTTATAAACATACTCCGATTTTACAGGGTCAAAACAGTAAAATTCCCCGAGCGCGGTGACAAAATACAAGAGGCCGTCATAAAACACGGGCGAAGGAAAAGTCCTGTCATTCGTTTCCTTAAAAGGCTTCTCAATAACAGGAAGCTCCACGTATTTCATTTGCGGCGAAAATCCGGTATCCGCGGATGCCGGGGCTTTATAATAGTGAATGGCCTTTTTTGCGTCGGCCCACAACAAAGACCAGAGCTGAAAAACCTGTCCATTCCCTAAGACAGGTGAAGCAGAGCTGTGGCTTACAGTTCCGCGGCAGATAATTTTTCCGTCGGAGGACCTCATAATCCCTCCGTCGCCCGACATAAAGCAATCAACGCCGCCGATCTTCACCGCCACAGGAGAGGCGAAAGTTCCCCAATCCCAAAACTTTGTCGTCCAGGCCAGCGCTCCCGTCTTAGCGTCCAGCGCGTAATAATCCTTCATATTCAAGATGACCTTTTCGCCTGACACGAGCGGGCTGCTGTGATAACCGTGCTCCTGCCCGGCCTTTCCTACCCTTGAGTTCCTGATCCAATTCATTTTTCCGTCGAGAGTAAAACTCGCGGTAATGCCAAGCGCGTTCCAGACATAGACATTCTCTCCGTCGCTTACAGGTGTTGCCGTGGCAAAACCGTCTTCCTGCGAAACCGGAAACCTGTCCGGATCCATCGCGCCATAAATGGCCTGCATCTGCTTTTCGATATCGTCTTTTTCTTTCACTTTTTTGTCAATTTCGTCGGAGAGCGCTCCGGGCAGGGCTTTCAAAACTCTGTCCCTTGACTCCGCGAGCCCGTCAAGTTTTTTAAGTTCAGCGGGCCATTTCGCCCTCTCTTCCGCGGTAAAAGCCTCATACGGGGAGAACTGTTTTACCCAGAGCAGTTTACCTTTCTTCTTGTCAAAACAGAGCAAATCAAAGTTGCCGCCGCAAAAATATATATTCTGGCCTGCGACCACCGGCGACGAGAAACCCGTAATCGGTATCCGGCTGGCCCAGAGAATATTTTTATTCAGCCCCGCGGCTTTCTGCCATTCCAGGGGAGGAGTGGCATCTTTAAATATGCCTGTGCCGTCACCCCGCCAGCCGGTAACAACATTCTTTACGGGCGTTTCGGCGCCGGCGTGAACGCAAAGCAATGCCAGCACTGAAGCAACGACTGTTCTTTTCAATTGGGTTTTCCCCTTTTGCCCTGGAAGCTCATTTGCATTCCGGGGCGTGATCTTTCACTTAATTTTTACAATAACTTTCCTGTCCCTCGGGCCGTCAAACTCGCAGAAGTAAATCCCCTGCCAGGTCCCGAGGACCAGTTTACCGTTTTCAACCAGCACCGTCTGGCAAAAGCCCATCATTGAGGCTTTGATATGCGAATCCGAGTTGCCTTCAGCGTGTTCATAACCGTCATCGCGAGGAACCAGTTCTTTGAGTTTCCTCAGGATGTCTTTTGTAACCGAAGGGTCGGCGTTCTCGTTAATCGTCACGCCCGCGGTGGTATGCGGGACAAAGACATAGCAGACGCCGTCTTTTATGTTTGAGATTTCAACGGCTTTTGCCACTTCGCGGGTTATGTCTTTGAATTCCTCCCGCGAAGCTGTTTTTACTGACAACTCGCGTATCATCACTTCTTTCCGAGCGCGGCGTTGGCCTTGGCAAACTGTTCCAGATTTGCCGCTTTGGCGCAGGCTGCTTCAAACGTTATAACCCCTTTCTCCACAAGCTCTTTCAGGGCGTTATCCAGCGTCTGCATCCCTTCCTGCCGGCTTGTCATAATGGTTGAGCCTATCATCGCAAGGTCGTTGCCCCTTATCTGGCTTCTTGTCGCATTTGTCGCCGTGAGGATTTCCATAGCAACCGCTCTGCCCTTGCCATCCGCCTTGGGCACAAGCACCTGGCAGATAATCCCTTCAAGCGCGAGCGCGAGCTGGCTTCTAATCTGTGACTGCTGGCCCGCAGGGAAGACATCTACAACGCGGTCGATAGTTTGCGCCGCGCTTCCCGTATGAAGAGTCGCGAAAACAAGATGTCCAGTTTCCGCGGCCGTAATAGCTATGGCAATAGTTTCAAGGTCTCTCATTTCGCCGATAACGATGACATTCGGATCCTGCCTAAGGATGCGCTTTAGCGCGTTGTTAAAAGACAGGGTATCCCTTCCAACTTCCCGCTGGTCGACTATCGCCTTTTTGTCGGAATGCAGGAACTCTATCGGATCTTCGATGGTCATTATGTGGCAGCGGCGCGTCGTGTTTATGTGGTCGATCATCGCCGCGATAGTTGTGGATTTTCCGGAACCTGTCGGGCCGGTAAGCAGTATCAGCCCCCTTGGTTTTTCCGCGAGCTTCTTTAGTATCGGAGGAAGCCCCAGCTCGTCAAGCGTCATCACGCGAAGAGGTATGACCCTAAGCGCCGCCGCAAGATTTCCCGCCTGAAGGTAAACATTGACACGGAACCTTGCAAGACCTTCGATGGAATACGCGAAATCAAGCTCGCGTTCTTCGTCGAAAGCCTGTTTCTGCTTATCATCGGTCATCTGCCCGATGAGTTCCCTGACAGAAGCCGGCGTTTGTTTAGGCGCGTCATGATCCACATAAACACCGTCAATGCGGAATGTCGGCGGGACTCCCGGTTTCAAAAGGAGGTCCGAAGCGTTCTTTTCAACCATAACCTTCAGAATGTCGTTGATATGCATAGGCTCTCCTGTGTGTTATTTAGTTGTTTTCTTAAGCATCCTGACTGTTACGGACCTTAACCGCTGGGTCAAAAGCCGCAGAAGCAGGTCCATTACCTTGACCGCTGTCTGCGGATTCTCTTTCTGCAGTTTGGCGTAAGCCTCCGAAGAGAGCTCAAGCAGTTCTGTATCCGCCGCCGCCCTTGCAGTCGCCATCCTGGGACTTCCGTCTATAACGGCCATCTCGCCGAAGAACTCGCCTACGTTGACTTCGCCGATGACTGTCTCTCCTACATAACCCATTTCTAGTATCTTGATATTGCCTTTCTTCACAATGAACATCGCCTGACCCTGCTCGCCTTCATTGAAAAGCACTTTGTCCCTTGGAAGGACCTTCAGGACACAGTGTCCGGAGAGGGCTTTCAGTTCCGCGGGAGAGAACCTGGAAAAATTCGGATGCACTTCCAGCGATCCGGCAGATACGGGCAGGCTTCCAAGCTTGTCTATTTTATCCGGCATACCGCCTCCAAAAAACTTTAATTAATCAGTCGGGTGAAAAACTATTCGTGCTTACTCCTCTTGAGCAGTATCGTAAGCGCGACCAGCGAAACCGCAAAACCGAGAAGCACCTTGAGGTCATTATTATTTATGTGGTCCTTGAGCTTCGCGCCCGCGAAGGAACCGGCGCAGGCCCCGGCTGAAAGCAAGCCGGCAAGCTTCAGATCAATGCGCCCCTGCTTGAATTGTTTTATGGTGCCGCTCAAGGAGGTCGGCACTATCACCGCGAGAGAAGTCGCCACAGTCTGGTGCACTGTGAAACCAAAGCCGAAGATCATAAGCGGATTCATTATAACCCCGCCCCCCAAGCCGAAGAGCCCGGAGAAAACTCCTACTGCAAGTCCGGAAAAAAACATCACCAGCCCCGAAAACAGGCTGATACTGCCGGAAAAACCGCTCACTGCCTGGGCGCGGGAAGGCACAAATATCATTGAGAGCGCTATAACCAGGACAAAGACCCCCAGCATTTTCCTCAGCACATCTCTCGGGACCTTCTTTGAAATATGCGCCCCAAAATAGGCCCCGGCAATAGAACCCGCGGACAGGAGAAAAAAAGCCGGCCAGACTATGGTTCCGGAAAAGATATTGCCTATCGTTCCGGAGACGGCCATAGGGCCTATCACGGCAAGAGAGGTCGCGGCAGCCGCGTGAATATCCTTCTTGAAAACATAAAGCAGGACAGGAATCATTATGACCCCGCCGCCGAGCCCGAACATACCGCCGAAAACTCCCACCGCGAGGCCAAAGCCTATCACGCCCAGATTCTGTTTGTTCATCGGGCGCTTTTCTTTGAGGGATTCATACTGCCGCTCCTGAAACCTTCAATATCCGCCGTGATATAAGTATAACCCAACGCTTTTAATTTTTCAGTTATTTTCTTCTTCATACCGAAAAGCCGCGGCAACTCTTCCGGGTAAACTTCTATGCGCGCGATATTGCCGTGATGGCGGACCCTCACCTGGCTGAAACCCAACCCTTTAAGGAAATCTTCCGCGGTTCCAACCATTTTTAGCGTTTTCTTCTCTATCCTGGTTCCGAAGGGTATTCTTGAAGCCAGGCACGCAAGAGAGGGTTTGTTCCAGGTGGAAAGTTTTAATTTTTTGGAGAATTCGCGTATCTCAGACTTGGTTATTTTCGCTTCTTTCAGCGGGCTCCTGACGCCGAGTTCCTTTCCGGCGATGCTTCCCGGACGGAAATCCAGGCGGTCGTCATAATTAGCCCCGTCAAATACGGCCGAGAGCCCTTCCTGCCGCGCAATCGTCTTTAGTTTTGAGAACAACTCGCGCTTGCAATAGTAGCATCTTTTCAGCGGATTTTTCAGGAAGCGCTCGTCGTTTATCTCGCAGGTGTGAATAACCTGCAGCCTGGCTTTAAGTTTGCGCGCGAGCCTCACAGCCGACTTTACTTCGCTTTCCGGATAGGTTTCGGAGCGCGCGACGACGGCAAGCACCTTCTCCCTGCCAAGAGCGTCAAGCGCCGCTTTGAGCAGAAAGGTGCTGTCGACTCCGCCCGAGAAGGCGACAAGAGCAGGCCCTGAATCCAGGAGAATGGCTCGCAATGTATTCAGTTTGCTGTTTCTCATTTTTCCTTTTCTTTATGCGAACGTATTCCGCGAAAAAAAAAGAGCCCCGGTTTCCCGGGGCTCTCCCGGTTATTTTTTCTTTGACGCTTTCTTTGCCGTGCTCTTCGCAGTTGAAGTTTTTGCCGCGGCCTTCTTGGCTGCCGGTTTTTCAACTTTCTTCAGAGCTTCTGCGGTCACAACTTTGGGCACCAGGTTTATCACCGGGGTCGTGACTTTCTCTCCGGGTTTAAGATCCGCCGGGGCTTTGTTTACCACCGGCTCAAGGGATTTCAGGTACATCATGATGCAGCGGAGGTCTTCCTCGTTCAGGTTCTTGTAGTAATCAGAGAAATAACCCGGCACATTGCCTGTGTCGCCCTTTATCTCTGAGATAATTTCATCATCGGTAAGAAGCCCTATTCCTGTATCGGAATCCGGAGTAAGGTTCTTGGGAAAATAAACTCCCCAGGGCCCCATGTATCCGACATTGCTTCCGGACATAAACTTGCTCATATCAGGCTTGCCGTCGCGAAGCGGTGTATGTTCTTTCAGAACGCCGCACGCGCTCACAAGGTACTTGCCTTTCTCAATCATCTGTTCCTTTGAAAGCTTTTTGGCGCAGCCGGTGAAAACCACCGCGAGCGCCAGCACCAGCAACAACGCAGAAAATCTCTTCATGATAAAATCCTCCTTGAGAGCAAAATGCAAATACTAAGCACCAAAATCTAAACCAAAAAGCAAGCACTAAGCACTAAATTCTAAACAAAAAGCAAATATCAGTCTGCAAAATTCAAACAAAGGCAATTACAGATGCTTGCATTGATTTCACTTTCACCTTTGCCCTTTTTCGTTTTTTTTAGAATTTAGTATTTAGAATTTGCTCTTTACCTTTACCTGTGAGTGCCTACTCCCGCCTTCTTGCAGAACGCGGAAATATTACACTCCGAGCATTTAGGAGAGACCGGAGCGCATAAATTCTGCCCGTAAGTCACCAGCAGGTCGTTTATTATCTTCCAGTACTTCCTCGGGAGTTTTGCCCTGAGAGCGAACTCCGTTTCTTCGGGGTTCTTTGTCTTTACATATCCCCAGCGGTTCGTAATGCGGTGCACATGCGTGTCAACACAGATGCCGTATTTATCAAACCCGATAGTCAGCACCAGGTTCGCGGTCTTTCTTCCCACACCTTCAAGTTTTAACAGCTCTTCAAGCGAATCCGGCACCTTCGAACCGTAAGAAGAAACCAGCATTTCACAGGTCTTCCTGATGCTCCTTGCCTTGGTGTGATAAAAACCTACCGGATAAATCGCTTTCTCAACGGCTTTATCGGAAAGTTTCAGCATCTCTTCCGGCGTGCCTGCGAGCTTAAAAAGACGTTCTGAAGCTTCCGCAGTGGTCGTGTCTTTCGTCCGCAGGCTCAGCATTGTCGAGACCAGGACTTTGAACGGATCTCCGGTCCTCTCCATCACGACGCCTACTATCGGGACTTTGTATTTTTTTATCTCTCTTTTAAGTATTTTTATTGCTTCGTCAAGCGTCACTATTTTACCAGCGCGCGCAGGGCTTCTATCTGCTCAACGCCGCCGAGTGCAACCAGCACGCAGTTCGCCTCAATCTTCGTGTTTCCCTTCGGGTTGTAAACTATTTCCCCGTCCCTGCTCTTTATCGCGACGACCATTGCTCCAGTCCTGTCATGCAGGGCAGTTTCGGCAAGAGTCTTTCCGGCCACGCCGCCGGCCCCTATTTCCACATCCTCAAACCTGATGTTCTTCTTGTCTCTAAGCATAAAATCAAGAAAAGTGGCGACCGCAGGCCGCAGCATCTCGGAGGTCATCCTCAACCCGCCAATCTTGTTCGTGGAAATGGTCTTGTCCGCTCCGGCGCGGAAGAATTTCTGCTCTGATTCATCCTCAATGCATTTGGTAATTATCCTGACTTCCTTGTTCAACTCTCTCGCAGTCAGCACCACAAAGAGATTATCCTTGTCATCAGGCAGCGCGCAAAAAATACCCTTCGCCTTTACAATACCCGCCTGCTGGAGGATTGCGTCCTCCGAGGCGTCGCCTTCTATAAAGAGAACATCGCCGAGGCCGAGTTTCTTTACGCTCTCCGCGCTGCTGTCTATCAGCACAAAAGGGCGCCTGGTGTTCTGGAGTTCCTGCAATATGTGCCGCCCGAGCTCCCCGGCGCCGCAAACAATAAAATGGTCCTTGAGCTTGCTGATGTCGTTATCCATCCTGCCCCTCCGTAGAATCCTTTGAAGCTCGCCTTCGGCAATAAGAGTGGTAATAGTAATAACCCCGTAGGAAACTACCGTCATTCCCCCAAGAATAAGGAAGATTGTAAAAATTCTGCCTGCCGTTCCAAGAGCATGGGTCTCTCCGTAGCCGACCGTGGCAAGAGTAATTACGGTCATATAGAGGGCGTCCAGAAAACTCCAGGTCTCCCCTGTCCCAAGCCCTCCCAGCAGCATGTAGCCGGCCACGCCAACGGCAAAAACAAGCCCAAGAATGAGCAGCAGCCTTGAGAATTTCCTTGTAAGCTCCATGAGTTCCATCAGCGGTTATTATACCAAATAGTGCCAAAGAATAACAGAGTTTCGCCCGGCAACGGCAGGAACAGCCGGCGCAAAACATGTGAAAACTCTAACAATTTTTGCGACTGAAAAACACATGCAATTGTGTTAGACTAATATTGTAGAAAAGGCGTCACGAGGGAGGGTTAATCATGAAAAGCCTAAAACTAATTGCGCTTACACTTGCTGTCTTTATGGCGGCATTTCCTGTTTTTGCAGGAACAAACGGATCTCTCGCGCTGTTTTCAACGAGCGGGACAGTGGAATTCTCGGAAGACGGAACATCTTGGAAGCCCGTTTTGAGCGGACAAACGCTTGCTTCCCCGCAGAAGATACGGACCGGGAACGGCACAGCACAGCTGAAATTCGCTGATGGGACGCTCATCAGCATGAAAGAGAATTCTATGATAGACCTTGTGCAGGCGAACTGCGACGGAGTAAAACAGGATTCAATCTTAAAACTCTGGTACGGAATACTGAAAGCGAAGGTTACTAAACTTCAACCTGGAAGCAGGTTTGAAGCGCACACGCCAAAAGTCATCGCGGCCGTCAAAGGCACGGAATTCATCTTAGAAACTACTCCGGACGCTTCAGCGCTTTCCGTCCTTGAAGGCATCGTAGCGCTCTCCGACATACTCAGGGAGAAAGAAATTTTTGTCAAAGAGAACGAACGTTCCTCTTTTCACGAAGGCGTCTTTGAAACCCCGCATGATATGTCGCCTGACGAAGTAAACGGCTTAAAAGGCGGGTTTGAAGCGGGAATGCTGAACAAGAAAGGTTTCGGCGCTCCTTCTTCCGGCAGGGAAGACTTCAGTCCGGCCGAACTTGCGGAAATGAACGACCTCAGGAAAGACCTCTCCGATGTAAAGGACAGGTCTAATCTGGAAAACAAGATAGATATGCTGGACCAGATAGCAGATGTGCAGCTGGGAAAGAGCCTTGTTGACATGAACGGCTACAGGGTAAGATCTGAAAACTACATCGTACGGCCGACCAATGATTCAATTATGATGTTAAACCTTACTAACCGCGATCAGGGTCCCAATGCGGGAACAACCTCGCTTGAAGTCACGGATAAGTTCAACAAGGACCTGCCAAGCAATTTCATTGATGTCAAGACTGCCGTGAACAATAGGGTTGGCTGGCTGGATCCAAACAACAAGCCCGCTTACTATTATGTTTCCGAAACTTCAGTCCTGAGAAACCCCTATGGGGATACGGTGCTGGACCTGGTGAATTACAAAGATGTTAAATGGGACACCTCCAACTCTTGGTGGGACCAGCCCTTTGTTGAAACATTCTCCATAGATTCAAACGCAAAGTGGACGCTTGCAAAAATGTTCGACTATAACTCCGACCATCACGGTTTCTGGAACCAATATTACGACGAAACCCATCCAAACGCGGCGAGCACTGATCCTAATAGCGGTGGGACTGCTTTGGGGTTATACAAAACCGGCACATCGCCTACAACTGCGCAAATGCCCTACAAAGTGGAAAACACCGCCCCAATCTTTAATGCTGCCGGGACGCTGATTGGCACAAAAGCGCGGGATGTTTACGCCGACAATACCTATCTTGATAAATCAACATATTTGATAGACGACCAGGGGCAAACTCAAGACCTGCTCGCACTTTACAGTCAGCCAAATTTCCTTTCCCTTATCAATAATTACAGCTATGAGCTGGTCTGGACCGCGTCTGAGTTTAACGGCAGAACGATAGACCTTGTGGTAATACCTCAAATATTCGATGCCATGACATTTTAGGAGACCGGAACGATGAAGAAACTCTTGATAGGATTTTTGTTGTCTTTTTTCTTAACAGGGCTGCTTGCGGCGGACGGCGCCAAAGTAATAACTCTGGCTGACGCCGACCTTCGGCTTGCGTACTCTTCGGTCTCAAACTCAGGAGGCGCGTGGTCCGGCAACGCATGGATCTTCCTCATGCCTGCAGTCAAGTTTGACCAGTCGGATTACCTCCTCCCGATTCTTTCATCAAGCTTCAGCACCTCCGAGAAGGTCATAGAGGAGGAAACTCTCTTTGCGAACCGCTGGAACAACCTCTTCTCCCTCGGCTACAAACATAAGTACGGCGAAACAATGGATCTGAAAGTCTCCGGAGATGTCAGGTATAACTTCAATATGCAGACTAAGGATGAACTTCTCGGGAAAGGGCTCTACGACCTTTACGACATAGGCGGAACGGTATCATTGTCCCTTTACCCGTCCGCGGAAGAAAAGCAGTACCCCCTCACTTTCTCGGCAAAGTATTATACAAGGACCTATCCAAATTATACCTCTCTTGCAGCCAGCGGAAGTTCAGGCACGACCGTTACCATAAGCGCAAACCTCCGCCCAAAAAATTACGCCGGAACAAGCCTCGCGGCGGAATGGAAAGGCAGGATTCTTGGACTCACGGCGGACGCTTCCTACAATCTCGTGCTTAAAGGTTATTATGACGACCTTACCCTTGATACAAACGGAGTCATCTCCGGCCCCGGAAGGTTTGACGCCGTGCATTTCGTGGATTTCGGGCTGATGGATTACCTGAGCAATTCTTTTACGCTCGGAGTAGACTGCAATTATACGGATTATGTATCCAACGGCAATGAATTTGATTCAAACGCGCTCTTTTACCAGGGCAATTACTATGCGTATACAAGCCTGTCGGCGCGCCCGAATGTCTATTTCCTGCTTGGAAATTTCACGGTGAACGCATATTACCAGTATCTCGTAAGAAACTACGTTTCAAGAAATTCGCGCGATGCGACTGGAAACTACCTGTCCGCGATGGAACAGGACTTTGAAACTACGCTTGGGGTAAACCTGAAGCTTCCGCTCTCCAAGAGCGTAAGCTGGGTATCTGGTATGAGCTTCTTCTCGACTTCTTCGAATATGGCTTATGAACAGTTTGTTAAATATAATTACCAAATATTTAATATAAGTTCCGGGGTATCATTCAGCCTTTAAAAGTTTGTAAGGTTTATAAGCCGCACTTCGTGCGTCTTGTTCTGTAAGGTAGAATATATTTCATGCCGGACTACGTCCGGCATAGCAGAATAAGGTTTATAAGGTAAATACGAACAACTTCAAACATTGTAAAATGCGATTAGGATTCCAGGGTTTTTAACGCGGTGAGGTAGCTTTTCAGCTGATCTATCTTATCCCTGCCTTTTGCGAGATACATCGACTGCTTCTTTCCGTCTGCTCTAGTCAGCACAATATTCCTTCCTGCTTCTTCAATGTTTACTATGCCAAGCGGGCGCGCGGCAACCCTTAATTCAACTATCCGGAGCAGCTCCCTTGCCTCTTTTGGCACCGGCCCGAAGCGGTCCAGCAGAGAAGCCCTTATTTTATCCACATCGTCAGGCTTTTCCGCCGCCATCATTTCCCTGTAGAGCCCAATCTTTTGGAAACTGCTCTGGACATAATGGTCGGGCAAGTATGCTTCCACCCCGATATCTATCCTGACTTCCTTTTTCTCTTCCGGTATTTCCCTGCCGCCCTTCACCTTCAACCCGTCAATCTCTTCCTTTAAAAGAGCGCAGTAAAGTTCAAAACCGATCCTTGCTATCTGCCCGTGCTGTTCTTTCCCGAGGATACTGCCCGCTCCCCGTATCTCCAGATCTTTCATCGCGATGGAAAATCCCATTGAAAGCTCGTCGCACTCTTCTATCGCGTCCAGCCTTCTTCTCGCGTCTCCTGTTACCGCTTTCCTCGGAGGATACGTAAGGTAAGCATACGCCTGCTGCTTTCCCCGTCCCACACGCCCGCGCAGCTGGTAGAGCTGGGAGAGGCCAAACTCATCGGCCCTTTCTATTATCATCGTGTTTGCCGAAGTAATGTCCAGCCCCGATTCTATTATGGTTGAACAGACCAGGACATCAATATTTCTCCTGTAGAAATCCATCATCACATGCTCAAGCTCGTCGGGTTTCATCTGCCCGTGCGCGTAGCCTATTCTTGCCTCGGGAATCAATCTCCTCAGGCGTTCCGTGCAGGCGTCGATGGTCCTCACGGCGTTGTGGACAAAATAGGCCTGCCCGTCCCGGTCCAGTTCCCTCATTACCGCCGCCCTTACAACTTTGTCGTTGTAGCCGGTTATAAATGTCTGGATGGGAATTCTTCCGGCCGGCGGCGTATTGATATTGCTTATCTCCCTGATGCCGCTCAAGGAAAGGTAGAGCGTTCTCGGAATCGGCGTTGCCGAGAGGCTGATGCAGTAGACATCTTTTTTCATTTGCTTGAGCCGCTCTTTCTGCGCCACGCCGAACCTCTGCTCGTCGTCAATAATCAAAAGCCCCAGGTCCTTGAACTGCACATCCTTCTGGATAAGCCTGTGCGTGCCGATAATAATATCCAGCCCGCCGGCTTTTAGTTTTCTGAGATTTTCATCGCGGACAGCCTTCTGGGTGAACCTGCTCACCATGCCGATGGAGACAGGATAATCAGCCATCCTCTCGGAGAAAGTATTAAAATGCTGTTCAGCCAATATCGTTGTCGGGCAGAGCAGGGCAACCTGCTTGCCTTCGGTCGCCGCTTTAAAGGCAGCCCTGATGGCTACCTCCGTCTTGCCAAAACCTACATCTCCGCAAATCAGCCTGTCAACAGGCCTCCCCGAACGCATGTCTTTCTTTATCTCGCCGACCGTCTTCGCCTGGTCCGGCGTCAGATCGTACAGGAATTCATCCTCAAACTCTTTCTGCCAGGAAGAATCTTCTCCGAACCTGAAAGAATACGAGGTCTCCCTCTCGGCGTAAAACCTGAGCAGTTCCTCAGCTGTCTTTTTAACGTCCTCTTTCGCCCTCTGTTTGGCTTTCTCCCAGCCGGAGGTGCCGAGCCGGGAAAGTTCGGGAACGGCTTCAAAGCCAATGTACTTGTGAACCATTGAAACATCTTCCACGGGGACATAGAGCTTGTTGCTGCCGGCGTAGTCAATGCAGAGAAAATCTCTTTTTATCAGGTTGGCTTCAATGTTCATGAGGGCGATAAATCTGCCGATGCCGTAATTCACATGGACAACAAACTCTCCGGGCTTTAAGTCCCCGGCGGAGGCAAACGCTCCGCCCGCTCCCTTAAACAGATACTTCCTTCTCTTTGACGCCGCGGCGTACCTGGAAAATATAGTATCATCCGTGATAGCCGCCGCGCCTACGGTTTCAAGGACAAAGCTGGACGACAGGCTTCCGAGAGCAGCTTCAAACCCGGCCTCACCCGATATTTCAAGGAAGATCTCGGTGAGTCTTTTCTTCTCGGCGTCGTTATTAAAATACAGGCAGACTTCAAGGCCTCTGGAATTGAGCCTGTCGATCTCCTCTGCAACAGCTTTGATGTCCGCGTTGAAAGCGGGGACATCCCTGACGCGAAATTCCGCGGTTGCTTCTCCTTTGCGAGGATTATTTATAACCGATTTGCGCCCCGCGGGAGGTTTCTTGGCCGGAGCGTTTTCGAAGAAAATTACCGCATCTGCCGGAAGATAGTCCGCCAGGCTTCCGTCGGCGGTGACATTATCGTCCGCGGGAGGTATTGAAACCTTTTCAAGCATCCCCGTGGACGCCTGCGTCAGCAGGTCAAACCTCCGGAGAGACGCAATCTCGTCGCCGTCAAATTCTATTCTTACCGGGCCGGCTTCCGAGAACGGATAGACATCCATAATACCGCCGCGCACGCTAACCTCTCCCTTCTTCTCCACGAAAGGCTCCATCCGGTAGCCGTTCTTTACGAGGCGTTCGGCTGCTCCTGTCATGCTTTCGCGAGCGCCTTTAACCAGAAAAGTAAGCCCGCCGGCAAAACTTTCCGGGCTGGAAACATTCTTTAGCAGGCTGTCGGGAACGGAGATTACCAGCCTGCAGGAATCTTCGGTGAGCCGTTTGAGAGTGCCGATGCGTTCATTGCGGGCTTCGGGAGAAGAAGGCATTTTTACGCCCTCAATCATTTCCGCCGGCGGAAAAATGAGGACCTTATTCTCATCTCTTAAGAAAACCTGAGCGTCGGAATAAGCCTGCCAGGCTCTGTCCATATCCGGGCACAGCAGAAGTACGGGCCGCCCCGCGTTGGCCAGGGCTGAGGCAAAAAGAGAAACCGCAGGCCCTGAAAGGCCCGAAACAGACGCGTCCCCGCTCTCAAGAGCGGATTGAACCGCCTTGAAAGCCGCCGAAGCTGTCATCTTATTGATTAGTTTCATGTTCTCCCAAAAAAAACG
>Ga0073936_10005352_pt1 | contig 17380 bp, 18 predicted proteins | sample AliMusrvi5mmetaG_FD_87041 | JGI IMG/M metagenome (GOLD analysis project Ga0073936, IMG submission 87041) | Freshwater lake bacterial and archeal communities from Alinen Mustajarvi, Finland, to study Microbial Dark Matter (Phase II) - Alinen... | ecosystem: Environmental > Aquatic > Freshwater >... | reverse complement strand
TTTTTAACCACGGATTTCACAGAAAGACACGGATGGAGGCGGATAAAGAGGAAACGAGCGCGATGCGGGATTCTGGATCCGTGATAATCCGTGTGATCCGTGGTTCCTGTGCTTCTCTTTTTTAACCACGGATTTCACGGAAAGACACGGATGGGAAACAAGAAACATAGCGCGTGTGCTCCCTGGCTCTGGACTCTCGACGCTCGTCCCTCGACCGCTCTCATTGCTTATCCGTGATAATCCGATAGATCCGTGGTTTCTCTTCTTTTTTAACCGCGGATTTCACGGAAAGACCTTTCACCCGCGGCTGTATCCCTTGCGCTCTGAGGGAACACCCGGCCATCCATGCATCCAACGAGCATCCTTCTTGCCTGTGCCGGATTCCCGGCAACCACGGTGTCCGGGCCCGCATCCCGGATGACAACCGCCCCTGCCGCGCAAACCGTGTTCTCGAACAACGTGACACCCGGCCCGATAAAGGCACAGGCCCCGACCCAGCATCCGTCTTCGATAACGATCGGCTTGGTGACCAGATCAAAGGATTCCTTCCGGAAATCGTGGGACCCGGTGCAGAGGAACGCCCGCTGGGAAATGCAGACGTTGGATCCGATGACCACCCGGTCGAGCGAGAGAATCATCACCTCGTCGCCGAGCCACACATGGTCCCCGCACTCGAACCTCCAGGGAAACGTGATGTTGACCCGCGAGCGGATCACCACGTCCCGGCCGACTTTCGCGCCGAAGAGATGCAATGCCGCGCACTTCCACGTCGAAGGAACCGGAAACCACGGCGCGAAAAACAGGCTCCGCACCACCCACCACAAGGCTTCCTTCCATGCCGGCGCGCCGCGGACAAAGCCAGAATTGTCAAATTTCGAAAGGTTCATGAACAGCAGGTCTAGATCGGGATATACTCCAGCACGGCAGGCGAGGTTTCGCCAATCAGCGACGGGCGGATCCGCTGGTCGAACGTGGCCAATGCCCCTTGGTTTCGCCTGCAAAGTTCCAGAAGGTAAGCATCGGTTGAATGCGCGGATCCCACGGGCAGCCCGCGCACCGACACCCATTCGGAGAGCGAATAATCATCACTCCAAAATGCATGGGTTCCCGTCGCCATTTTGAATTCCTCCAACCGCTTGGCGAGGTCTGTGATCGGCAATGGCGTATTGGGGTAAGCGGGATGCGAGAGGATTCTCAGCACCCCATTTTCTGTGATCGGGCAGGTCCTCCATCCGCTTCGAATGGCTTGCGGAAACCATGCGTGCGCAGCGCCATGGTGGACATGCGCCTGATCGAACAGGGCGACCAACACATTGACATCCAACAGATAGGGCATACCCGCTATTCGTCCCTTAGCTTATTGACGACATCGAGTGTCACCGCTTTGGCCTCAGGCCCCCTGGCAATGACCCGGAGACCGTTCCGCACCACTTTGTTCGGCACGGGCGGTTGTATGCTGTTGCGGATGAGTTGCGAAACCGCTGCGCCAAGACTCAAACGCCGGTGTTTTGCCAAGCTCTTCGCCACTTCAAGCACATCTTCTTCAATATCCAAGGTCGTTCGCATCACCGCATCGTCGCATCAAATACTGCATTGTCAAGTGTGTGATATCGTCGGTCAACGGAAGCGATGCTGCAACTGGGAGAGAAAGATTTTTTGAAAGTTGTTGAATCGTGAAAGATCGATCATCAAAAATCTTCAGGTTCCAATCCTTTTGATAATCCAACGGCGTGCCGCTTCTGTATTTCGCTCGAAAAGCCACCACATGCCTGTCGAGACGATGAAAATGAAGGCTGCAAGGCCTGCAAACAGCGAGCATCCCGCGGCATCGGGGTGAAATTGCCTGCCTTTCAAAAATACCGCCGCGACAAAAAACAACAGCGGGAAATGGATGACGTAAAGCGTGTAGGAGATTTCTGAAAGCCCCGTGACAAGTTGGCTCCACCAACCGGTCGTCTGGAATCTGTCGGTGAGGAACAACATCCAGAAGGCAAAAGCCACGCCAATCGCGTATTCGCAACCCAGCCAATGACCCGTCTTCGATGCTCCGAGAGCGCCGAGGAAAAGTGCGCCGCCAATCACCAACCCCCACTGACGTGCTCCATGAATCCCGGTTGGTTTCCCGGACCTGGCTTGCTTGAGAACCCACCACACGCCCGCCCCGAACAGCCAGATCACTCCACCCGTAACCAAACCGCGCGGCAGCCACAGAGCAAGAAACACAGCGCAGGAAACCAGAAGCACTCCGAAGCTCCGCCGGTTGGTCACAATGGCCTGCAACCCGCAGCCGCCGAGCGGAAAAAGCAGGTAATACCAGAACTCGTTGGCCAGGCTCCAGAGCGGACCGTTAGAGCCGAAGACCGGAACGGTGATCGTTTGCAAGAAAAACACATTGCCAAAAAACGCCGTGGCACTCCACGAGGCCGGGTGGTCGAATGTCGGGCCAGACATGAATTCCCTGTGGAGATCCCCCGCATACGCGCCCGGATTCCAATGGCTCCCCAGAAGATCGAGTCCGAGCGTAAGCAAGAGCGCGGGAATGAGCACCATCCACAGCCGCGTCAGGCGCGCGATCGCATATCCGTGCCAAGTGAAACGTTTCTTGATCAGCCCGGATAGAACGGAGCCTCCGACGAAATAGCCCGAGAGCACGAAGAACACCATCACCGCCTGATGGCCGAGGCCGGTGGAAAAATAGAAGAGCTTCGTGATTGCACCCGTCCCCTTCAGATCCACGAAATCCAGAAAGAGAAAAGCCCGCAGATGGCTGAGCATGACCAGCAGCGCGCTGACACCGCGAACCAGATCAAGTGTGCCATCACGGTTTTTCATTTAACCCTAAAAACAGAGTTGGAACCACGGATGGCACGGAGATTCACGGATTTTCAGGAATTTACTGCAATCAGCATGCTCGCCTGTAAGATGAGGCAGACGATAGGCGCAACTCTTTTCTGATCCGTGTCAATCCGTGGAATCCGTGGTTGAACTTCGTTTCTGCATTTTTAACCACGGATTTCACCAAAAAGACACGGATGGGAAACATTTCATCGGATAACTCGTCTCCATCGGAAGTCTGCATGTTTGAAGTTTGCCAGGATTGCGAGCTGGAGATTCGTGATCGCGAGGTATCCCATCATCTGTGCGATATGAGTGTTGTTGAATTCTTCGACGACCTTGGTATCGACGATCACGTTTCCCCCAACAATAAGATCCGGCACAATTGTGTCGACAAGAACGCCCTCGTAGTGGACGTCGTAGCGGCTTTGCTGGTTGATGACGTGGCCACGATTGCCGAGCTCGACAACAAGCGCATTCTCGTAGGCCCTTTCGCTCAACCCCGGCCGAAGGGTATTGAGAACCCGCATGCACGCGCCGACAATCGACTCGCTGAGTTCACGATGCAGAAACTTGTCTTCAATCATATTCTTATCCGTGTCAATCCGTGGTATCCGTGGTTGAGTATATTCAGTGGCCTTCAGCGGTTTGTTGCTTAGGTTGGATCAAGCTTTGACTTTGGTGAGCGCGGAGACGCCAGCTTATTGACCCAGGACAGGCTCCGGAACAGGCTGTGAAAACCGGTGAAGAATCCCGCGACGAAGGCAATCGCCGTGAGCGATCCGGCCGCCCAAACCACGATGTTGGAGATTTGGACGACGCGATGCGCGCGCTTGTTGCCAAGCTCCACTGTGCCCTTGTAGAGAGAGGCGGCCGATTGCCGGTAAACTTGAAAAGCCGGGAGGAGCTCGCTGTCCAAAAAAGCACCAGCCGCAGTCATGTCCGCTCTTGTGACAACGTCAAAATACCGGTCCCGCAGTTCGCTGAAGTGTTTGCGGTCGGCAAGCATTTTGTCCAAGACGGCTTGTTGCTCGGGGGTCGTGGGAGTTTTTTCGAAATCCTCAATCGGTGCGGCAGTGGGGTTGTTTTGGATTTCCGAGATCAACCGCAGGCGATCCTCCTCTTTCGTGGTGCGCTGGATGAGCAGGAGATTGGACCAGTTCTCGAGCAAACGCTGATTGAGTTGTCCCGTGCTCTGGAAATCGGGCACGGTGATTGCGGTCAATTCTTTCACGGTGACGTCCAACCTGTGAACCAACAATGCGGTGGCTCCGGCGACGAGGGCAACAGCGAGCACGGTGAGGGTCGCAAAGATGAATAATTCGCGGCGATACATTTTCAGGGTGTCAATCGCGTGTTTCGGTGACCGGGTTGTTCCATGGTTTCAGGTGATGCACGAGGGAGGGGAGCCCCCTCCGAGCAGCCATTCGTAGAGGGTTTTCATCTCCCGCGCAATGCTCTGCCAGTTGAATTTGTAGAGGATCAATTCCCGGCCATTTTCCGCCATCGCGTCGCGCCCGGCGTCCGACATCGCGAACAGGCGGCGCAGCCCTTCCGCGATGTCCCGGGCGTTCGTGGCGATGGGAATGGCGGCGCCGCCATCATAGGCTTCCGGCAAATTGCACTCCGGGGTGATGAGCGCCGGCAGGCGATGCGCCCACGCCTCCAGCACCACCATGGGCAGGCCCTCGCTCAGGGAAGGCAGGATGAACGCGTGGCTGTGGTGGTAGGCGGCTTCCTTTGCCTTGTTGAACTGAGGCCCGGTAAAAAGGACGCCGGCCGCACCCGATTGTGACGACGCGGAGAGGCGGAGATCGTCCCAGACAATCCCCTGTGCCGTGCAGAGCTTTTTGAGCTCCGCTTCATGGCCTTTCTGATCCCAGCCGGAAATCGCCAGAACCCATTCGTTCACGGTCGCCGGCATCTCATGGGATAACGCGGCCCACGCGCGAATCAGCTCCGGAAGTCCTTTTTTGGGATGAATGCGCCCGAGATAAAGCAGAACCTTCCGCCCCCCGGCCACGCGCCCGATCCACGGCGGCGGGCCATCGGGCGTTTTCTCCGGCAGGTCAATCCCATTCGGAATCACCGCCACGGAACATTTCATTCTCAAGGCGCGGATCGACTCCGCTTCCGACTGGCAGAGCGCGCGCAGGCAGTTGGCGTTTTCCAGGTGGGCGTGCTCGTAGAGGGCGAATGCCACGATTTTTTTCCAGCGGGAATTTTTCAGCGCCCAAGGATCGAGCATCCCGTGTGCCGAGATGATGGACGCGGCTCCGGTCTGCATGCAATAGCGCCTCGCCGCCATGCTGGGGTAAACCCAGATCCCGTGGGTGTGGACAAGGTTGGGGGCGTAGGCTTCGACCGCTTCCAGATACCCGGGCGCATACCCGAACGCCTCGGGCCAGACCGGCCGGAATATCTGCGTCGGGGTGGGAGCCCAGAGGCCGATGTCTTCCTCGGTAAATTTGTCGGCGACGCCAAAAACGCGCACCCCCACATCCTGCTCCTCGAGCGATTGAACCAGCCGGCGCACGCTCTCGTAAAGGCCGCCTGCATTTCGCGAAACGCTGTGGAGGAGATTGGCGGTCGTGATCTTCATGGGGCCGTCCGGCGGTTGATGAGAAAATCCACTAGCATGCGATCCATGAGCGTGGCTTTCACGGGACCCACTTCCATCGCCTTTTCAGCCGCTGCCTTCAGCCCTGTGGCGAATCTCCCCGGACCCCAGTCGGCAATGATGCGGCGACTGGCGTCGCCAAAAGCAGAAAGTGGAAAGTTGAAAGCGGAACACGTGCCAGCGGGCGCTGGCCGGGTAGCCTGCCCATCGGGCAGCCCAGAGGGCGACATGAGCGGGGGCGAAGGAGGCAAATTTGCCATGCGCGACATGAGTTCCGCGAGCTGGCTGACGTTGGCCGGATCGAATGTGAAGCCGTTCACTCCTTCCTGCACGAGATCCCTTGCGCAGCCGCAGCGGTTGGAAACCAGCACCGGCAGACCGCTTGCCATCGCCTCGTTGACCACCAACCCCCATTGCTCGGTCGTGCTCGCGTGCACGAATGCGGATGCCCTCGCGTAATACTCCGGCAGTTCGGAATACTGTTTGAACCCCGGCATGAAAATGCACGGGGGAATTCGGAATGGGGAATGCGAAATGGGGAATTCGTCAGGCTGGATTGTGTTTTCGGTCCTTCGTTCTTCGTTCTCTATTTCAGCTTTCAGCTTTCCAGTTTCAGCTTTCTCTTCCTGCTCCCACGGTCTGGATTCAACGACATTCAACCCGAGCGAACGGGCGTGGGCGATCAGAGCCGGGCGCAACGGGCCATCGCCGAGAAGGACGAGGTTCCATGCCGGCGTGCCGGCGACATGAGTCGAGGGACGAGGGACGAGGGACGAGGATTCTGTCTGGGCGTTGTGCCGTTCGGTGCTCACTTCCGAACTCTCGACACTCGACACCCGACTCTCGACGCTTCCGCTCCGTCGATAGGCGGCATACGCCTCGACCAGCCGAAAAAGGTTCTTCTTCTCAATAAACCGTGCGGAGGCGAGGAAGAACGACTTGGGGGGCAGACAGCCATCATAAGCCGGAGGTCGGAGGTCAGAGGACGGAACTGGCACTTCCGATTTTAGCTTTCCACTTTCCGCTTTCCGCTTTCGCCTCTTTGCGGATTCAGCAGCAAAATAGCCACTATCTACCGCATCATAGCCGAGGAAGATCCGTTCCGCTGGCATTCCGAGTTGTACAAGGTAGTCGCGGTGGGCGGAGCCACCGGCCAGGGCGGCAGAAAAGAGACCAATGACCTGCCGCTTGATCCATTCTTTCCATGGCTTGCGTGGCTCGTCCCATGGTGTGGACTCGGACATGACAACAATAGGAAGGCTGTGCTTAACCGCCCACCAGATTGCATCCAGAGCCCCGAAATCTCCCCATCCGTTTACTGCAACGGCATCAATGGAACTCGCGGACAGCCTATTTTCCAAATGCTCCCGCAAATTGAAATTGGGGGACTTCCCCTTGTCGGTCGAAAGCAGTGTGTGTTTTTCAAACTCAGCGCAATACCCGGCAGAATCCCAACCATAGGTATTAGACCTGCCCCGCCATTCAACACCAAGAACTTCGCAACAACGGCTGGCTGCGTTCAATCGTGCCACATGATAGGGCCCCAAATTTTCAAAAAAAACGGCCACTCTCATTCAGTGTCTCCTGTTGGCGGCGTGGTGCGCTTGTCAACTACCCACCTCCGCTTGCCGGCGCGGCTTGTTTCCACATCGTCCACCGGTTCAAAAATGCATCCGGCAAGTTCTGGTGCGACCTGCCCCAGACGCTGGCGAATGCGCTGTTCGGCAGTTTGATCGTAGCTGGAATTTGTGACCAAACGGAGTCGCGCCCCTTGATTTTCCAGCACCAACTGGATGTTCAACACGCTTGTCTCCTGGTGGATGCAGTGGAAAAACGCCATGCTGTGAACCGAACTGCCGGAGTCAAGAGCGACCATGTCATGACAGCGGCCGACCAACTTTCCAAAACGAATCATGTGACCATGCGGCAATTTTTCAATTTCCTCAACGGCATCACCTTGTCGGTAACGAATCAGCGGAGTGTATCTCGGGTAGAGGGTTGTCACGAGCACGGTCTCCTCCTCAGTCGCGCCAGTTGATGTCTTCTGAGTTTCGACAACATAGTGATCCGAAAATACCTCAAACGGTTCCTCTTCAAAGCGCATCGCAACCTGGCCGAAATCCACCCCCCCGAATTCTTCGATCAGTTTGCAGTTGAATGTCCGCCTCAGGAGATCGCGGCTGTCGGGCTTGGGCGGAAGTTCGGAACAGGGTTGGACAAATCGGCAGCCACACTTCAAAAAACTCTCGGAAACCTCCGGGGTGGACCGGACGAAATAGTCCAGCGCCGAGGCATACCCAATCAAACCTGTTGGACGAAACGAAAGGAACTCACGCGCCATGGACCGGCAAATATCGGGGTTGAGCCGGTAGGCGTCCATCCGCCGATAACCAAGGAGCCGGTCTTTGGCTTTCCGTTGCAAGTGCCGCAGATGACGGCGCCAGCCGGTGCCGAGCAGATGAGAGTGTCCCCAGATCAAAAAGAGCTTCGAATCCAGTTGGTAGCCGGCGCGAATCCATAGTGCCAGTTTGAGGATTTTCAGAATACGGTCTTCCGAATTCCAGATGCCGAGATGAATGGGATTTCCGGTGGAACCTCCAGTCATCCTGCTCAGATCAGGTGCCCCAGAGAGGCGCTGGAACTTTTCAGGATGATCTTGAAGATGCGATCTGGTCAGTTCTGGAATGGCATAAAAATCCGGCCAGCTTTTGATTTCATTGGGAGCCTCATCATGCGCCACCAGTTCTGCGTAATAAGGCACATCGGCAACGCAGTCCTTCCAGACTGCCTGCAACTTGCGAAATTGAAGATCCTCAGTCCGGCTGTGGTCCCAAGCTGAGAAAACCCGAAGGTAATCGCTTGCAGATTGATACTCGCGTCTGCAACTTGGAATGAGTTGAGATGCTGTCATTTTAACACGAAAAACGCTTTTGAACCACGGATGGATTTACACAGATAAAGACAAAGGCGTGCTGGAAAAAATCAGGCCGAACAAGTCTGCCTCTTGTTGCCGACATTCATCCGTGGGAATCCGTGTTATCCGTGGTGAAATGTCTTTGTCTTCAGGTTTCAATCGCCGTTTTCGGGCTGAATTGTCCCGAGCCAGACAGGCGTTTCCCCCTCTTCTCTCCCAGTTCAGAGCGACAAAACCCGGTTGGCATGGCTGGACATTCGCTCGCAAATGACATCCAAAACCGGCTTTTGTTCCCGACAGTAGGCAAAGATTTCCGCTGCTTTTGTGCCGGCATAATCATGCGCAATGACATTCCGCACGTCCTTCATCTCCCGCAATGTTTCTGCGTGTTCCACAAACCCACGTTTCTCGGCACGGTTGACCCTGTCCAAAAGTGTGCCTTCAGGCATCATCTCAACCCGATCCAGACTGCGGAGCACTTTGTTAATGAGTAAATCCACCGAACGGGCAAAACGTCCGGTAAATGCCTCGGCGCTTTCCAATTGTCTTTCCGTCGCGCCTTCTAACGAATCCGGCAATTCAACCACTTGGAGAAATGAATACTCCAAGTGGCGACGTGCGCATGCCAGTTCCGCGAGGCTCTGCTCAAGCAGGCTTCGGATAGGATTCCGATTCACAGTTGTATTCCTGTTTGCTTCGCCAGGGCGGCCAGCGGTTCGTCGTCTTGATTCCGTCGTTGCACCACCAAATCCAGTTGTTGCCATCCGATCCGGTCCAAAATAGCGCGGCGCAACCGCAACACGTCGCGAAAACCGATCCGATCAGAGGTCACCAGTAAATCAATATCACCGCCTTTGGCCGTATCGTCGGTCCGGGAACCGTAAAGATAGATTTCAGCCGCTGGATCAAGCCGCCGGACTTCTTCCCGGATCGCGTTCAACTGATTCTCTTCAAGCCTCATGGTGGTAATGTTCTCCAAAGTCTCGCAATCGTCAATTCAATGATTTGTAGATTTGTCCGCTAAAAGTCGGTTAAAACAATTCGACTCAGCCCGCCGCAGGCAGCTTGACCGTGCCCGTCCCTCCCGGAAATTCAGCCAAACACATCTTTTGCAGAAGAACCGGATTTTCTATATTTCCTCAAAGCTCTTTTGCCTGGTAATATGTCGCTGATTAGCGTTTCAGATTCCACGTCACATTTCCTTCGTTTATCGGAGTGGCGAAAATTGATTTTGGTTGAGGATTATCCGTTCTTGGTTCTCCGTTCTTCGTGTTTCGATTGATTAAAAGCGATAGTATTTTAGAAAGGTCACGCGTTTTGTCATTTCGCCAAGTGCGATTGATATCACAATGCCACCGATCATAATTATGATCACTTGAAGACCAGTTGAAACGAATATTTTTGCAACCAATATGCTACAAATGGGAAGAATCAGAGGATCGTGCCACACATAAATCGCGCCCGCTTTTCTTCCAAGGAAAGTAGCACCATTGGGGCATTTGATAAATGTCAATAGCAAATAGATTGCGAGCGGCGCAGAATAATATGCGTAAAAGAACGAGTTTTTCGTAAAACACATCACAATAATGCAAAACGTAAATATTAGGAAATGTATCCAATGGCAGGGAGTATCTTTTCTGCACGCCAGACCCAAGACGTAATTCAAAAGATAAGCGGGTAGAAGAAGGAAGTCCGGCCCGCATGCAAATGCTGGTATTGAGCTGTTGATGTAGAATATTAAGCAAAGCAAAGATACTCCACAAAGCATCAGTCCTGGATCTTTTATGAAAAGCATCAGGCCAACGGTCAATACTGATATAAAAAACAAATACGGGAGAAAATAGAACTGAGGCCCCACTGGAGCGAAAACGAAGCTGATCATTGAATGGAAATCGCCCTTATCAATATAGCAGGGTTTTCCAATGCTAAAAGTGTAAAAAATGATATTCAAGATTATTTTATAAGAAAGCGAGAAAACGATACACGGCAAAAGCAGTCTGGCGGCACGTTTTAAAACATACGCTTTGAATATCATGAAATCGATACTCTCAAATGGCGTAAGCAGTCCTGCTGCAAAAAAAAATGCCATAACACACCAGGCAAGCCATAGTTGAGCGCTAGATATCATATGCATCACTGATTCAGGAAAACGATTCTGAAAACCCATATGTACAAAAAGCACGCCGACAATGGCAACGCCCTTCAAGGCATCGAGGGCTTGGTTGCGATCACCTCCAGCGATTTGTTTTTGCATCATCTATTCTCAGGTGAGACGGTTGTATCGCTTGGGAGAATGCAATGCATTTTTATTTTGAAGAATATGGAATCGTCTCCATGTCCATAGAAACCCGAATCCAAAGAATGCGGGATATGCTGCAATTATGTTTACATCACGACCAAAGTTGAATGTTCCCACAATGCCAACCGTATATATCAGCAGGAAGCCGTAGTCGTCTCCCATGAGATCCAAGCGGGCGAGGAATGCGCACCAGAGAGCCATGAGAAACGCGGCGGCAACCGGGCCGTAGAGTCTGCCGAAGTTTGCAATTCCGCCTCCGATCATGCCGACGGAAACCGTGGACGTGGCTTCCCCCTCACTATTGACTCCCTGCCCGCGCGCGATGGCATAGTCGAGGCCCATCGTCGGCTTGTTCGGCCAGATGGCACGCGGGATCGGGTTCACAAAGTTGGCAAAATAGAGCATTCCCCACGCAGGGGTGTAAGTGCCGTCGTCGGTAAGGCAATTCACCCAGCAAAGTTCCTCAAACATATTGAAGCCCTGATGCCTCACGTCCTCGTCCATGCTCGCTTGCAATTCTTGGTGCATCACCACCTCAACGATGCCGTTCTCTCCCCTGTTCGCGAGGACGAACTTGAACCAGGAATTGATGGCGAGGAAGGAGACGGCAAGCATCGCGACCTGCAAAACAAGCCGGTGACGCCACCGGATAAACACGAGCGAAATCAACCAAGGCAGCACCACGACGAGCATGATGTTGCGCGTGCGGTCGAGCAGAAACCGCGGCCAGCTCAGCGCGATCACGGCAATCATCAGATTGCGCCCGGTGCCTGGCCGGAGGAGCGCGGCACAGACTCCGGCCACCGCCGCGCAGAGTGTGAGCAACGTTTGAACGACCACGGTCAACGAGTCTAATATCGATGTGGCAATCTGTCCGCGCGACATGCCGCCGCCATACCCGGCCAGATATGGAGCCACAACGGACAGGATGTCGCCACCGGAACCGTAAATGTTGATCGCGAGAAGGACGAGCCAGAACCAGAAGATGACACGCGCCAGCTTTTCGAGCGAGGGTTGCAAGGCATCGAGGCCAGTTTTCCCCGAGATCAGCGCATCCACGCGGCTCGACCGGCTTTTCAGTTTCCCAAAGAAGATGGTCGGCACGAAGCCCATAAAAATCCCGAATGCCAGGGCGAACAGCGCCACTTGCATCCACGCCTCGTCCAGCAGTTGGTCGGTAAAGCCCTCGACATAGTCCCCGTAGTCGTTGTAGAACGCATCGCCGTGATACCACGCAATCACGGTCCCACAGACCGCCATGGCAGGATATCCCCACCCCTTCGCCCGGTTCAACCAGCCAAAGCAGCCGACCGCGAGCACACAGGCCAGCGAGAACCAGAAACTTATTGGAAATAGAGACATGAAGAAAAAAGTGGAAAGTGGAAAGCGAAAGGCGGAAAGTGGAAAGGCGAAACGTGCGGAGCCTATGGCCTCATATTTTTGAACTTGAGGAATTGGACATTTTTTTTGTTTTCACTTTTAGCCTTTCACTTTCCAATTTTCTCTATGGGCGGTTGGCTTTTGCGTTCTTCCCGATTGTGGTGAGAATTGCAAGAATCTCGCGGGACTCCCGGAGGAGCGAGAGGGCCCCGACGGCTTCCAAGTGTGGCGATTCAGTGATGAGTTCCAGCCAGTATTCTGTCTCGGAGGCTTCCTTTGCGGCGATTCCCACTTTGTGGATGAAATCATCGCGCGACTCACCTCGATTGGCTTCCCTGTAATTCGCGCCGATGGAAGTTCCTGAACGAAGCACTTGCCTGCCGACAACTTCGCCGGCCCGGTTTCTCGGCAAATGCTCAACCAAATCGATCAACTTTAACGCAAATTGTTTCGTTCGAACCTCGAGATCGTTTTTTGCCATAATAATATTCCCCATTTCCCCTTCTACTTTTTACTTTTCGCCTTTCGCCTTTCGCCTTTCGCTTTTCTCCCCCTGCTTTTCGATGATTCCGATCAGTCGGTCCGCGAAGTTGTCGAGCGAGTAGGCTTCGGCGGATTTTTGGCAGGCGGCCGCCATTTCGCCGGCGAGCGTGCGACGCGTGACGAAGCGGAGGACGGCGTCCGCCAGGGCCCGGGAATCACACGGAGGGATGAGAAATCCGGTTTTCCCATCCTCGACGACTCGCCCGCAGTTCGGGGTCGCAATAACGGGCAGTCCGTGAGCCATGGCTTCGAGCTGGGTCAGGGCGAAGCCGTCGGAAAGGGTGGGCAGCACGAAGACATCGCTCTTCAGATACCACTTTGATGTAGCGTCACGTGTCGCACGCCCATGGAATGCCATGTTCCCAGGGGCAGACCGAATAGCCGACTCCGAGATCCCGATGGGACCGACGATATCAAATTCAACCGGTTCTTGCTCAAGCAATCGGGCCGCCTCGATCAAATAATGAATTCCCTTGCGCACATTCACCTGGCCAAGCCATAAAACACGCAAAGTGTGTTCCGCTTTCCACTTTCCGCTTTCCACTTTTCGCTTTCCACTTTCCGCTTTCCACTTTTCGCTTTCCGCTTTTTCATACGCCAGCGGGATGATCTCAATTTTCGCCGGATCCGCCCCTTCGGCCACCAGCGCCTCACGGCTCCACTCGGAATTGACCACGATGATGTCTGCCAGTTCCCACTCGCGACGGTTGCGGGCGTAATACGCCGTGGGAAATGGCTGCGGCGGACCTGCCAGCTCTGGAAAACGGGCCATTTCTTCCGCCACCAACCGGAACTCAGCCGGGCCCGGATCAATCTGATCCAACACCGTGAATACGCCGCGTTTCCTTTCTGCCTCTAATGCCTCCAAGCTCGCGTAGGAATATCCAAAAAAAACCTCATGCGGCGGCACCTTGAGTCGAGACACAGCCGAAGCAAACGCGTTGTCCGTTTGCAAATAGGCCTCATGACTGCGCCCCTGCCTTGCCAACCGACGCACTTGCCATTTCCAAAGCAGACTGCGAAAAGGAAACGAATAAACGAGCTCATCAGGAATCGCCTCACAGCGAGCGGCCAAGGCCGACGGACTACGGATGGCGGACGACAGACAGCGGACGAAGAACTGCGAGACCACAGAGGTCAGCGGCCGGAGATCAGGTGCCAGACTTCTGACTTCTGACTTCTGACTTCTCTTCCCGTCATCTCCGCTTTCAGCATCACTCCGCACCACTCCGCTTCGCTCGGGTTCGCTCCGCTTCGCTCCGGTATCAGTTGATTCGCGCCGTCCCCGGCGTCTCACCCTCCGGGGCAACGCTTGGTTGCTCTCCCGAGCAGCGTCCCACGCCGCCTGGGTGCCCTCCCTGGGCCAAACACTCGACTCACCCGATCCACGAAGCGCTATCGCGCTGGTTTTCCGCATCACTCCGCTTCGCTCCGGTTGCCCTCCCTGGGCCAAACATTCGACTTGATCCCTTCTCACGAATCGCTCCCGCGCTGGTTTTCCACTTTCCGCTTTCCACTTTCCGCTTTCCGCTTTCCACTTTTTCCCATACGTCCACCAATCTGTCACCAAGCCCGCCAACATCCCGCGCTCATGCAATGCACGCGCCACCGCATAATGCTCACGCGCGCCAATCTGGGAGACAAGGACTTTCAAATGCTAAAATGCTGACACGCGATTCAATCTCAAAAACGCTTTTGAACCACTAATGGACACTGATCTGGCCGGGCCAATGGCCCCGTCCGCCGGTTTGGCAGAACCAGAATGAGCGGAGGCGCGGATCGCGAAGCGACTCCGGGTCTGTGTGCTCAGGCGATCTCGCAAGCTCGCTTGCAGAGTCGCCTCAACACACAGACCGCCGAACCGGGAACCGGTTCCCCCCTCCTCCTCACAAACTCCCAGCCCGCACTGCGGGCATCTGCCGGGGCTTTGGCCCGGCATTTTTTAGTGTGGATTAGTGGTTCACCCCTTCTGGATGTTCAGCCGCTATTTTCAGTTTTTCAACGTGAGCCACTTTTTGTAGCCAGCCCACGTGACCGGGGAGCGTCGCCTCAGGGCCTGAGGGATTCCTCGAATGCCATCCAACCACCAATGCGGTTCGCGGAGAAGCCAGCCACGTTTCGCGGCGAAGCGGGCTTGGGCAAAGATACGGTAAAGCAGCAGCAACGGCATCTGCGGCAGCGGACACCGCATCAACGTACTCCAGAATTCGTTGCGGGCATGCCGGTGGTGATTGCGGATCTCGCTTCTCTGGTTCGGCGTCCAGTGGTGCCGGATCGTGATGGAAGGAACCAGACGGACCTCCCAGCCAGCCGCCACACACTGGAGCGCGTAGTCCGGTTCCTCATACATGTGGAAAAACATTGGCTCGAACCCCGCGAGCGAACGATACGTCGAAACCCGCAGGCAGGCACCGGAGTTCGGAAACGAGCGGATCGCCCGCTCGGCTCCAAAATCTGTCGTCGTGAGTGTCTCCGGGTATTCGTCCGTCCGCTGGGGGAATGTCGCGATGGCGAGATCAGGCTGGCGGGAAAAAAAAGAAGAGAGGGTCTCAAGACAGTTTGACTGCTCGGGATAGCTGTCGTCATCCAGCGCCAAAACAAGATCGCCGCGCGCCTCCCGCATCATCCGATCACGCGAAGCGACAGAGCCAAGGCCAACTGGATTCACAAAAAGCCTAATATTTAAGCCGTTGGTCTTTCCGTTCTCTTCTGCCATCTGCCATCTGCCATCTTCTGCCTCCCGCCTTCCGCTTTCTGCTTTCCGCTTTTCCGCTTTTACCATTAAAACCGTCTCATCCGTGCAGCCGTCCGCCGTGATCAGGACTTCATGCGGAGGCGGATTCAAATGCCACAGCACATCCAACGTTCGGCGCAAATCGGCAGCACGGTCCCGCGTGGTGATCATGATCGAAACGCTGGACATGATAAAATTGCGTTCAATCTTCCCGACTTTTGGCGACAGCGATTTCGCCCCGCGTGGTCCAAGTGTAATCGTTATACCGATGAGCGAGGAGATCGTAAGTGTCGAAGTTATCCTCGATAAAATAGACGAACATTTCAGCCAAAAATGGCTGAACTGCCTCAAACGTGATGTCAATTGACTCGGTGGAGTGGCAGCCGTCATCAATGACAATATCAATGTGGCTCGCGCCCAATACATCTTGCAAAACTCGGGCCGCCTTCGATGCATTCAATTGATCAAATGAATGCACCTCAGGTGCGTTTTTTTGGAATGCCCCCATCTGTTCAAGGCATTTGCGGTTTGCTTGAAAATTCGTCAAATCGATATCTAGGCCGATAACTCTGGCAGTTGGAAATAAGTCACACCAGATTGACAGCCCGGTACCTTTAAGAATGCCAACCTCAACTAGCGTAAGTCGTTTCGATGCTGCTGCCTTGACAAAAGGTCGGAGAAAGTCTGCGTAACATCGTCCATAGTTGTGATGATGTGGGGACATGCGATCCCCTCCGCGATGAATCTCCGTTGTCTGGTAGCCGCCATACAATTGCTCCGTGAGTGCCAGCCATTCAAAACTACCCGGAGAATATGCCTCGCGTTGGTTTTGAAAAAACGATGCGTCTATGCCCCAAAACCTTTCTTTGGCTTTTTGGAAGAAATATCCGGGGCTTCTCATCCATGAGCGCATTCGGCGCAACAAGTATCTGTTCGTGTTTGAATTGTTTGTCATTGGTTGTTCTTTTCTCGATTTAAACTCCATTTTGAGAGGAAACGCTTTACGCGTCGCAGGGCTTTTCCGGCAAGAACTTGCCGGTCTTCATTAAGCAGCGACAGCCAAGCCCCAAGGTTTCCATGGTGGCGTCGATGATGTTCCAGCCGTGCAATCGTGAACGGACGTGAATACGCCTTGCGATCGAATAAAAATGGCTTTCGACCGCAAAAATGTCCGATGCGAGGACGCTGGATATTATTGGGGAACTGCCACCCCGCCACGACGCAATCAGCTTCAAATTCCTCACACCCGTTGTAGGCTGGTATGTTCTGCAGATTTGTGACCGCAATCTTCATTTTGCCCCGTTGCGCCTGCGAGTGCACTATGTAGTTCAACATCCCCATGTCACCCCAGGCAAAAGTTTGCGGCTCGGCATCAGCGATGGTTTTGATCCGGCAATAGTGATCGTAGTCAATGGCGTTGCGGCGAGTCGCATAAACCCCGGCTGAGAAATAGGCGTGGCCACGCCAATCAAATTCCGGGTCATGTCGAAACAACTTTCGGGGATCAAAATAATAATGCGGCAGCCAATCTGGAATGACAGTGATGTCGGCGTCCGGCCGAATCGAAATTCCGTCCCATAAAATCTGAAAATCAAGTTCGGGGCGGATCTGTTGGGTGAAATCGCCCCAGACAATTGCATCCGAATCAATCCAGACATAAAAATCAAACGGGCCTTCCCACATGGCAGCCTGTTTGACATGAAAGCTCAGGCCAAGGGTCTTTCGCATTTCCAACGACGGCAATTCCGAGATACGCAGAACGATTACGCGATATTCATTTTCTAAATCCGATACGTCAAAATCACCGTCCACCGTTAAGCAGATGGGCACTTGGGGACAATAATGCCTCATGCTGGCCAGCGTGGCCTGAACCATGAACTTGTCTCCGGCATGGCACCCGGTCACGAAACCAAAAGGCGCTTGAACTTTCATAAAGGGTAACTGTTCAGGTCTGGTGACCTGAGGCAAGTGTGCCTGAGGTTGCTCCGGGGATGCAAGCGGTTTCTCGGAGCCGGAAAAATATTTTCATTTTTTTCGGGACTCGCAAACCCCGCT
>Ga0073936_10005349_pt1 | contig 17387 bp, 13 predicted proteins | sample AliMusrvi5mmetaG_FD_87041 | JGI IMG/M metagenome (GOLD analysis project Ga0073936, IMG submission 87041) | Freshwater lake bacterial and archeal communities from Alinen Mustajarvi, Finland, to study Microbial Dark Matter (Phase II) - Alinen... | ecosystem: Environmental > Aquatic > Freshwater >... | reverse complement strand
CGCTGGGTCTGGCCTTCTTCAGTATTGCAGGCGCCCGGATCGCCGAGACCGGCGGCTTGGCGCCCTTTGCTGCCACCATCATGGGCGCGATCACCGGATGTGCGGGCGGGTTGATCCGCGACGTGCTGGTGGCCGAAATCCCGCTGGTGTTCCGCCAGTCTGAATTATACGTGACCTGCTGCGTCGCCGGCGTGGCGCTTTATTTCTGCCTGGGTGCGCTGGGTGTCTCCACCGAAGTGGCGAGCGTCGCGGGCATGGCGGCGATTGCCCTGATCCGGCTGGCCGCCATCCGCTGGAACATCACCTTGCCTGTCGTGCGGATGCCGCAGCGTTAGCTCTCCGTCGCCTGGATCAGGGCGCGGATATAGCCATAGCCAAAGGCGAACATCTCCGATTTCTCCTGCGTCTGGCTGCCGGGAAGGTCGGGGATGTGATCGGGCATCAACATGCCGTCATAGCCCACCTCGCGATAGGTTCTGACTGCGGCGGTCATGTCGATGTCGCCGTCATCGGGAAAGACTTCCGCCACGAAATCACCCCGATGGCCGCGGATGTTGCGGAAATGCACGTTGAAGATCTTGCGGCGGGACCCGAACCAGCGGATCACGTCGAAAAGCTGTGCCCTGGGGTTGTCGAGGTTTTCGCAAATGGTCCCCTGGCAGAAATTGAGCCCGTGATAGGGACTTTCGTGCAGGGATACGAAGCGCTTCAGCCCTTCCACCGTTCCCAGGATGGATGGAATGCCCGCAATGCCGGCGGCCCCAAGTCCGGGATCGTGCGGATGCTGGGCGATCTTGACCTTGTGTTCATTGGCGACCGGCACGACGCGCTCCAGCACATAGTTGACCCGTTCCCAGAACAGGTCGGCGTCGAATCCCCGATAGTTCCGGCGGATGTAGCGCAGCTCCTCCTGGTCGGCGCGTGACATGCGCTGTTCACCCTCGGGGCTGTTCGCCAGCGCGTAATTCCAGTGCCAGTACTGCGTGTCGGCGCGGCCCGGCACCTTGTCCAGCCGCAAGATGGGCAGGACGGAAAGATAGTATTTGAGCGAGGGAATTCCGGCGCGGGCGCAGGCCCGGATGGTTTCCTGGAAGGCCTCGATCTCGCGCTCCCGGCCGTCGCCGCCCAGCATCAGGGCGCTGTGCGCGCCGCGACCGACCGCGGTATCGGTCATCTCCACAACCAGACTGTGACGCGCGGCCAGACCGGTGACGGCCTTGAGCTCATCCAGGGTGGGATGGAGCCGTCCTGCATCGGCGATACGATACCAGCCGCAGATATGGGTCACGCCATAGCGCGCGAAGCGGCGGAAGTTTTCTTCTGAACTGGGTTCCTGTGTCGCCAGCTTGGGCGAAGCCGGGGACGGCCTGGCGGCCACGCCGTTGCTGGAAAACGGTACACTTGCCGCCGCGACGCCTGCCTGTGTCAGGAAGCTTCGCCGGGAGCCGCGCATCCGCTAGCTCTTCATCTCCGAAGCCAGCGTTTCTTCGTCCAGCGCGCCGGGATGGAATTTGCCGTTCAGCACGAAAGTGGGCGTGCCGTCCACGCCGACCTTGTGCGCCAGTGCGATGGATGATTGCAGCGATTTCTCGATGGCCGGATCGGACATGTCGGCCTTCAGCTTGCCCAGATCCATGCCGGCCTTCTGGGCTTCCACGAAAATCATCGGTTCGGTGATGGCGTCTTCCTGGCCCAGCAATGCGAAATGGAAATCCATGTAATGGGCGGGCTGACGCCGCGCCGCCAGCGAGGCGCGCGCCGCCAGCACGGCGCTTTCGCCATGCAGCTGCTTGATGGGGAATTCGATGAAGGAGAAGCGCGTGTCGTTCTTGTGCGCTTCGTAGAACTTCTTCACCGCCGGCAGCGAGGCGCGGCAATAGGGGCAGTCATAATCATAAAACTCCACCATGGTGGATTTGGCGTCGGCCGGGCCGGTGACAAAGGCGATGGCCGGATCGAAGAAGGCGGCATGACCGACCTTCTTCAGGGCATTCTGCTGCGTCAGTTTCTGCTTTTGGTCGTCCAGAATCTGGGCCTGGCCCATCATGGCCGGCGCCAGTTCGGGATGCTGCATCAGATAGGTCTGCATCTGGCGGTCGTTGATCGGCATCATGCCGTTCTGCGCCAGGGTCAGGACGATGGCCACAGCCAGCGCCGCGCCACCGATCGCGCCGGCCAGAGTGATTACAAAAACCCGCATGTTCATCAGCCCCGTTGCTGCGCCGCCAGGGGAGCGGCGGCGCCCAGAATGTCATTGGCGCGCTGCCAGTCCGGGCCGCCCTGGGGCAGCTTGCCCCGGGCGCGGGTGGCAAACACCATTGCCTTGCGCATGTCGCCGGCATTGTACCACAGCTCGGCGGTGGCTAGGTTCGCCATCGGTTCGTTGTTCAAGGTGCTGTAGGCTTGGGCGGTCTGGTACCAGGTGAAGAGGTCGTCATCCTCCACCAGGCTGGCGGCCTTCAGGTTCTGCAGCGCCGGCGCGGCCAGCGACGGATCCTGGGTGGCAAGCTGGGCGGTCGCCAGCGCCAGCAGCAGCTGCGGCGCGCGCGGCCGCAGCCGCACCGCCTTCTGATAGTCGGGGATGGCCAGCGCCGGCTTGGTCAGGCTCATATAGATCTGGCCGCGTACTTCATAGAAATAGGGATTGTTGGGTTCTTCGGCGATCAGTCCGTTCGCCGCCGCCAGCGCCTTGGTGAAGTTGGGCTGGCGCATATAGATCATGGTGCGGGCATAGCGCGCCGGCTCGCTCTGGTCGCTTTCGGGATAACGGATCAGCGCGTCCTTCACCGGCAGCACGAAGCCCGCCAGCTTGGCCTGGATCATTAGCCAGGTGTGCATCACTTCCGGGGAATCCTGCACTTCGCGATAGGGGGAAGCTTCCACCATGTCGTTCAGGTCGAAGACGCGGTCCTGGCCGGCGGGATGATCGACGGCGAACTTGTCCAGCTTGTAGGCGCCTCTCGCTTCGTCGTCCGCCAGGCGCTGGAAGGTGTGGTACATGCCCATCGGCGACTGGTGGGTGGCGAGCAAGAGCTTGGCGGCGATCTGGTCGGCGGTGGATTCCTGCACCCGGGTGAAGGCGGCCATCTGCGCCATGGCATAGGACTGGCCGATGCCCATGATCGCCATGCCGACTTCGCCGGCGCCCGCGATCATCGCACCCAATCCCGCAACCATCGAGAGCAGCATGGGGATCATCGCCATCTTCATGCCATAGGAGCCGCGCGACAGATGGCCGGCCGAAATATGTCCGGTCTCGTGCGCCATCACGCCGATCAGTTCATTGGGCTTCTGCAGCCAGAGCAGGATGCCGGAGAAGATGAAGATGTTCTCGCCGCCATCGCCGTAAGATGCGAAGGCGTTGATCTCGTTCATGTTGACCAGCCAGACCTTAGGAACGGGGTCCAGGCCGGCGGCGCGCGCCAGGGGTGCCTCATAGCTGCGCAGCGCTTCCTCTGTCTCGGTATCGCGCAGCAGGCTGATTCCCTGCGCCTGGGCCGGAAGGCCATAAGCCAGCAGGGCGGCGGTGAAACCGGCGGCGAAGGTGAGTTTGCGACAGATGGAATTGGGCGATTTCAGCGACAAGCCTGTACTCCTGATGCCCCGCCCAAACTTGACCCCGGTATTGGGCAGAACCTAGGGGGAGGGGCCTGATAGGTCAAACGGTGGCGGTCCGGCGCGGGCTGGGGCATAAGAGGTTTCTCAAGGCCTCTCCAAGGATTACGCCCCTTTCATGCTGTCCAAACGGTTTCTCGCCCTGCTTGCCGCGCCCATGCTGATGCTGGGCGGCTGCCAGACCTTCGAATCCCTTGGCGACCATACCGCCGCAACCCTGGGGCTGGGCGAAGACACGCCCCAGACTTACACCGCCAGCGAAGTCAGCCTGGCCCAGCGCGGCGGTGTCGCGGTGGCGGACGAACCGTTGGCGGCGCGCACCGGCGCGGGCGCGCTGACATCGGGCGGCAGCGCGGTGGATGCGGTGACCACCATGTTCTTCACCATGACGGCGACCTATCCGGTGGCGGCGGGCCTTGGCGGCGGCGGTATCTGTCTTGTCCGCGACGCCTCCGGCCAGGTTACCGAATTCGATTTTCTCACCAAGGCGCCCCGGGGCGCCGGCGCCTATGCCTTGCCCGGCGCCGTGAAGGGTTTTGCCGAGATGCACCGCCTGTATGGCGCATTGCCGTGGCAGCGCGTGGTGGGACCGGGCGAAGCCTATGCCTCCACGGGCTTTCCGGTGTCGCAGGCGCTGGCGGTGCGGCTGGCCGCGGCGCAGAGCATTGTGCGGCTGGATGCGGCGCTGTCGGCGGAATTCCTGGACGAGACCGGCGCGGTGCGCGCCGCAGGCACCGAGACCAAGAATATCCCGCTGGGCGTGACCTTGGGCGCGATCCGCCAGGGCGGCTCGGACGGTTTCTATAAAGGTGATGTGGCGTCGCGCATCGTGGCGTACTCCACCGCGCAGGGCGGCGGCATCAGCGAAGCCGAACTGGCCGCAACCACGGCGCAGCAAGGCCCAGCGCGCCAGCGGCCCATGGGCGGGATGATCGCCTATATGCCTGGCACGCGCACCGGCGCGGGCGCGTTTTCGGCTTCCATGACGGACAATCTTTCGCGCACGCGCAATCCGCAAGCGGCCGTCAGCCAGACCCTGGCGGCGTTCGGCGTCGGCGCCCTGCCGCATGACATGGGTTCCACCGGCTTTGCCGCCGTGGACATCAATGGCGGTGCCGCATCCTGCGCCGTGACCATGAACGGGCCTTTCGGTTCGGCCCGCACCGCGACCGGCACCGGCGTGGTGCTGGGCCTGACACCCTCCACCCAGGCCGGCCTGGCATCGGCCTTCCTGACGCCGGTGATCGCCGCGTCGGGCGGGCAGGTGGCGATGGCCGGCGCGGGCGCCGGCGGACCTGCCGGCACGGCGGCAGCCATCGGTGCGCTGCTGTCGGGGCGCACCCTGGGCAAGCGCGGCGACCTGCGCGGCACCGGTACGGCGCCCTACGACACCGTGAACATGATTTCCTGTGATGAGACGGCCTGCGTGGCGCTCAGCGATCCGGGCGCCCATGGCGCGGCGGCGGCGGCCGAAGTCATGGCCACCACCCAATGATCGTGCACGGCGCCTGTCACTGCGGCGCCATCGCCTATGAGGCCGACGTCGATCCCGCGCGCGCGGTGATCTGCCATTGCATCGATTGCCAGACGCTTTCGGGCGCCGCGTTCCGCGCGTCGGTCCCGGCGAAGGTGGAAGATTTCCGCCTGCTGAAGGGCACGCCCAGGACCTATGTGAAGACCGCGCAAAGCGGCAACCGCCGCATCCAGGCTTTTTGCGGCGATTGCGGCTCGCCCTTCTATTCCGCCGATGCGGTGGGCGCAAAGACCTACAATCTGCGGATCGGCGTGATGGCGGAGCGCGCGGCGCTGCCGCCCCAACGCGAAATCTGGTGCGAGTCCGCACTGCCCTGGTCGCGGGATGCATTGCCGCTGCCGAAGGGGGATAAGCAATAAAAAAGGCCGCGAATATCGCGGCCTTTTTCTTTTCAAATTTCGCCGGCGTTATTCGCCGCCAAACGCTTTCTGCCACCGTGAGCTTGAGCGAGCGGCGGGCCTGCTCACTCGCCGCCGAATGCTTTCTGCCACCAACCCTTTTTCGACGGCTTGTCATCGGTCGGCGTGGTGTCGGGGATGTCATCTTTCAGCGACCAGACCGGCGTGGAGGGCGCACCGGGCGCATGGCGCGCATCGGTGGGCGTGGTGTCGATCTCGTCCGGAACGGCGCCGAAGCGGTCCACCGGCTCGGCGGCATGGGTGCCATTTTCGCCCTGGGGACGATCGGCGCGGTCGCGGCCGCCACGACGGCCCCGGCGGCGGCGGCGCTTGCGGCGCGGCTGGCCATTCTCGTCCAGCGGTGCGCCGGGCTGGGCCGGTTCGAATTCGCTGTCGTCCGCTGACGCCATGATCTGGCCTTCGACGGGCAATGGCGCAGGTGCGGCGACGCCGGTATCGGCGCCGGTGGGGCGCGGACCGCCATCGCGGTCGCGGTTGCGGCCACGGCCGCCGCGGCGGCGGCGCTTGCCACGGCCGCCTTCGCGGTCGCCGCGATCACCACCGCGTTCGCTGCGTTCACCCGAAGCGGCGGGACGTTCCTCGCCGTCATCCTCTTCGGAGTCTTCGCGGCTATTGTCGGCCTCGATGATTTCTTCTTCCTCGTCGACCTCTTCGACATAGTCCGGCTCAGGCTCGGTGGAGGGTACAAAGCCCGCCTCGATGCTCACCGCAGAATTGCGCGGGCGCTCGCCTGGATCACGGCTCTTGGTGCGTTCCAGCTCGAAGGAACCGGCCGACAGGCCATCCTTGGGCACAAACGAGATGTCCATGCCGTGTTCGGTTTCGATGCGCGACAGTTCATGACGCTTCTGGTTCAGGATGTAGATCGCCACATCGTTGGCGATCTTGACCGTGACCGCGGCGGCGCGGTTCTTCTCGGCTTCTTCCTCGATGCCGCGCAGGACGCGCAGGGCGGTGGATTCCACCGAGCGCACGATGCCCTGGCCGTCGCAATGGGGGCAGGGGACGGTCGATCCCGCCAGCACGCCGGCGCGCAGGCGCTGGCGCGACATTTCCATCAGGCCGAACTGCGAGATCTTGCCGATCTGCACCCGGGCGCGGTCGTTCTTCACCGCATCGCGCAACCGCTTCTCGACCTCGCGGTCGTTGCGGCTCTCTTCCATGTCGATGAAGTCGATGACGATCAGGCCGGCCAGATCGCGCAGGCGCAGCTGGCGGCCCACTTCGGAGGCGGCTTCCAGGTTGGTCTTGCGCGCGGTTTCCTCGATGGAATGTTCGCGGGTGGCACGGCCCGAATTGACGTCGATCGAGACCAGCGCCTCGGTCTGGTTGATGACGATATAGCCGCCCGATTTCAGGGTGACGGTGGGCGAGAACATGGAATCCAGCTGGGATTCGATGTGCATGCGCTGGAACAGCGGCACCGTGTCCTTGTAGTGATGGACGAACTTGGCATGGCTGGGCATCAGCATGCGCATGAAGTCCTTGGCGTTGCGGAAGCCCTGTTCGCCTTCCACCACCACGTCCTGCACGTCCTTGTTGTATAGGTCGCGGATGACGCGCTTGATCAGGTCGCCTTCCTCATAGACGCAGGCCGGCGCGTTGGAGGACAGGGTCTTTTCGCGGATCGTGTCCCACAGCCGCAGCAGATAGTCATAGTCGCGGCGGATCTCGATCCGGCTGCGGCTTTCGCCGGCGGTGCGGATGATCAGGCCCATGCCCTCGGGCAGTTCCAAGCCCTGGGCGGCGCTTTTCAGGCGCTTGCGGTCGGCGGCGTTGGTGATCTTGCGGGAAATGCCGCCGCCGCGCGGGGTATTGGGCATCAGCACGCAATAGCGGCCGGCCAGCGACAGATACGTGGTCAGCGCGGCGCCCTTGTTGCCGCGTTCTTCCTTCACGACCTGCACCAGGATGATCTGACGGCGCTTGATGACTTCCTGAATCTTGTAATGCTTCTTGCGCATCCAGCGCTGGGTGGGCTTCTGGGCGGCAAGCGCCTGGGCCTCGGGCGACTGGTCTTCGCCGCTTACGGGTTCGATCGCGCCTTCGCCACTTTCGGTGGCCAGCGCCGCGGTTTGGTCGAACTGCTCGCTCTGTTCGCCTTCGGCGGAAACCGGCTGGATCTCGCCTTCATTTTCTTCCGCGGCTTCCGCGGCGGCGATGTCGCCTTCGTCCGGATAGTCGCTCAGCGCCTGTTCGGCGGCTTCCGGCTTGGTCTCGGCATGGTCTTCGTCATGATCATGCTCGACCACTGCGCCGCCATGATTGACGAAAACGTCTTCGTGATCGTCTTCGGCATCAGAGGGCCCAGACGGCTCCTCGGCCTCGTCGCTCTCCGGGGCGGTGTCCAGGGGCACCAGCGGCGCCATCTCCGCGCTTTCCTCGCCGGTGTCGGCCTCGTCTTCGGCTTCGTCTTCTTCGTCGGCCTCCTGGCTGCGGGAGCCGGTGATCTCGAAGCTCTCGATATCGTCCTCGGAGCGGCGGCGGGCTTCGGCCTCCTGCTCGGCGATCAGGGCCTGCCGGTCGGCGACCGGGATCTGGTAATAGTCGGGATGGATTTCCGCGAAGGCCAGGAAGCCCTGGCGGTTGCCGCCATATTCGACAAAGGCGGCCTGCAGCGACGGCTCAACGCGCGTCACTTTCGCAAGATAGATGTTTCCCTTGAGCGGCCGCTTGGAAGCGGCCTCGAAGTCAAATTCCTCGACCCTGGAACCGTCCAGAATGACCACCCGCGTTTCTTCCGGGTGGTTGGCGTCGATCAGCATGCGCTTGGTCATGAAAGTCTCCTGCGCGCGCGCGTCCGGGGCCGGCGGCACGAAGTGCGGCGGGCAGGTCAGAGCGGCGCGATGTGATGGTGGAAAGAAGGCGCGCAAGCCCATCCGTCGAAACGGTCATCGGGACCGGGACAGCGTCGGAGGGGAGCGCAAATTTGTCAGTCATTGTTACTTCGGCAGGCCGCTAGCCTTGGGGCTGGTGGCCAAAGATTATTCCTGAAGAGCCGTTGGTCCCGCGTTGCTCGCGGGGCATGCCGGGCCTGGTCAGGGGCGGCGCGGCAGCCGCGAGAATCGCGAAAATCTGCCGGACACAGTTTTTGTAGGGTGCCCCAAGCCGTTCAACAAGCGATTAATGGGCACATTTGTGACGGCCGGTCAGGCGAGAATAGTATTATATAATATAATCAGTTAGTTAGCTAACTTCTGGACCATAATCGCAGCAGATTGTTCCGTACCGCTTCCAGCCGCACCCGGTTTTCCCAGGCCATCTTCAGCCCTTCCAGGGCCGCCACCTCGCCCAGCTCGTAAAGCTGGGTGCGCTGGTACTCATCCGGGATCAGGCTTTCGATGAAGGTGATGGAAACCAGCCGCTGGCCCCGCCGGACCGGGGTCACCTCATGCAGGTGGGTGGAGGGATAGACCACCACGCTGCCCGGCTCGCCCTTGATCACCACCGGCCGGGTGCCGAGATGGACCACAAGCTCGCCCCCGTCGTAGCTGGCGGGCGGGTTCAGCCACACCGTGGCCGACAGATCGGAGCGGCGCATCTCGTTGCCGAAGCGCATATGGGCGGTGTCGGCATGGGCGCCATAGGTCATGCCCACTTCGTAGCGGGCCAGCAGAGGCGGGGCGACCTGACGGGGGAAGGCGAACTCGATGAAGGGCGCCGAGCGCGCGAAGGCCGCCGCCACAATGCGCGAGGACTCCACATAGCCGGCGTCGTTCTCGTTGGCCTGCAGGTTGTTCTTGGCCAGGTTGTGCGGATTGGAGACGCGCCCGTCCACGAACTGGACCTTGGCGGCGATCTCGTGCAACCGCGCCACTTCCGCCGGGCTCAGAAAATCCTTCAGTTCCAGAAACATCGGCGGCCCCCTTAGCGTTGGAACAGTAGCAAAAGCAAATCGGCGAAACAAACCACATGCTATTGTCGGCGCACCCGATTCGGAGCTCTTAGGTGAAGCGCCCCCTGGCCGCCTGTTGCATTGCCGCCGCCGTCCTGTCGCTGGTGGCGTTTCGGGCCGGCGCTGCCGACGATGCCATCAGCCGGTTGATGCACAATCAGGGCTCTTCTGCCGAAGATGGGCCGGCCAAGAACCTGCCGGCGGCGCCGCCCAAGCCGATCCCGCAAGGCGTGGCGGGTCCCACCATTGGCACCAAGCCCCAAGGTCCGCTGCCTATCGTGATGAGCGCCCGCATCGGCGAGCATGAAGACCGCACCCGGCTGGTGATCGAGCTGTCCGATCCGGTGAATTTGCGCGCCTTCGCGCTGGCCAGTCCCGATCGGGTGGTGATCGACATGCCCGAAGTCAGCTGGCGGCTGGGCGCGCCGCCCAGGCCCAGCGGCATGGGCCCGGTGAAGTCCTATCGCTACGGCCAGTTCCGTGCCGGCAACTCGCGCATGGTGATCGATTTGAACTCGCCGGTGTCGGTATCCGACGCGCTGGTGCTGCCGCCGTCGGCCGGTTTCGGCTATCGCGTCGTGATCGACCTGTTCCCCACCACAAGGCCCAAGTTCGACGCGCAAGCGGGGTGGCCCGCCGACCTGAAGAAACGTGAAAGCGATGCGGAAAAGCTGGCGGCGCTGATCGCCGCCCAGCAGGTGCCGCCGGCGCGGGGCAAGGGCAAGAAGATCATTGTGCTGGATCCCGGCCATGGCGGCCTGGATTCGGGCACCGTCGGCGTCAACGGCTTGATGGAAAAAGACCTGGCGCTGGCCGAAGGCCTGAAGCTGGCGCGCGAGTTGCGCAGCCGCGGCTATACCGTGTTCATGACCCGCGAGAACGACACTTCCATTCCCTTGCGCCAGCGTGTCGCCATCGGCCGCGCCGACAAGGCCGACCTGTTCATCGCCCTGCATGCCGATTCCAATCCCGATCCCGACACCACCGGCACGTCGATCTATACCTTGAATGACGGCCGCTCCGACCGCGAGGCCAGCGCATTGGCGCGGCGCGAAAACCAGTCCGACGTCATCGCCGGCGTGGACCTGTCGGGCGACAACAATCCGGTGGCGCCCATCCTGATTAACTTGGCGCAGCGCGATACCCGCAACAAATCGTCGGAGTTCGCCACCAATGCGCTGAAGAACCTGGGACAGGTCACCGACCTGCTGGCGCGCAGCCCGCACCGCTCGGCGTCGCTGGCGGTGCTGGTGGCGCCCGATGTTCCCGCCGTGCTGATCGAGCTTGGCTATCTGTCCAATCATGGGGACGCCAGCCAGATGAACACGGATTCATGGAGGACCAAGGTGGCCGGCGCCATCGCCGATGCCGTGGATTCCCAATTTGCGCCGCCTTCCGCCCTCCAGATGGCCCGTTAAACCCTTTCAACCGCACCCCTTTCGCCTCTATAAATCCCCATTCCATGCAGAATTTCCTCCCCCGTCTTTTGAAGTGGCTCGGCCTGGTGGCCGCGGCCCTGGTCGTGATCGCCATCGGCGCGGTGGCGGTTTACCTGGTGACCATCACGCGCGGCCTGCCCAGCGTGGAGGCGCTGCAGGATTACACCCCGCCCATCACCACCCGCGTCTATGCCGGTAACGGCACGGTGCTGGGCGAATATGCCCGCGAGCGGCGCATCTTCGTGCCCGCCGCCTTTATTCCCAAGCTGGTGAAGCAGGCTTTCACGTCCGCCGAGGACCGCAACTTCTACAGCCATCCGGGCATCGATCCGTCCGGCATCCTGCGCGCCGCGATCAAGGATGTGGGGCTGGTACTGCAAGGCCGCCGTCCGCAAGGCGCCTCCACGATTACGCAACAGGTGGCGCGCAACTTCCTGCTCAATTCTGACGTCAAGTTCAGCCGCAAGATCCGCGAGGCGATCCTGGCGGTACGCATCGACGCGACGTACCCCAAGGAAAAAGTTCTCGAGCTTTATCTCAACGAAATCTACCTGGGCGAGAATTGCTACGGCATCGGGGCGGCGTCGCTGAACTATTTCGGCAAGTCGCTGGACGAGCTGGACGTGGCCGAAGTCGCCTTCCTGGCGGCGCTGCCCAAGGGCCCGGCCAATTACGATCCGCGCTACAATCATGAAGCGGCGCTGGACCGCCGGAACTGGGTGATCGGCCAGATGGCCGACAACAATTACATCACCGACGAGCAGGCCGCCGCCGCGAAGGCCGAACCGCTGGTGACCCAGACCCGCGCACTGGGCAGCCAGGCCGCCGACGTGGATTACTATGTCGAGGAAGTGCGGCGCCTGTTGATCGGCCGCTATCATTCCACCGGCCTGTATGACAGCGGCCTGCAGGTGCGCGCCTCGCTGGATACGCGGCTGCAGAACTATGCGGTCAGCGCGCTGCGTACCGGCCTGGTGCGCTATGACCGCCGCCATGGCTGGCGCGGCGCCAAGAAGACGATCCCGCTTGCTGACTGGAAGAAGAACCTGGACGCCATTCCCGAAGCCTCGGGCATCGAAACCTGGCGGCTGGCGGTGGCGCTGGATTATCGCGGCAAGGATGTCCAAATCGGCTTTGCCGACGGCACCACCGGTCTGATCACCTACGACGGCTACAAGTGGGCCAACCGGCAATTGCCTGGTGCGGTATGGGGACCGCGTCCCACCACGCCGCAGGAAGTCGTCAAGCCTGGCGACGTCGTCTATGTCGAACCGATGCCCGCACCCGCAAAGGCCGGCGAGTTCGGCCTGCGTCAGGTACCCGAGGTCAACGGCGCCATCGTGGTGATGGACCCCCACACAGGCCGCGTGCTGGCCATGTCGGGCGGCTTCTCTTACGCGTCGTCTCAGTTCGACCGCGCCATGCAGGCGCAGCGCCAGCCGGGTTCCTCCTTCAAGCCCTTCGTCTATGCCACCGCGCTGGACAATGGCTACACCCCCGCCAGCAAGGTGCTGGATGCGCCGTTTGAAATGGATCAGGGCCCGGGCCTTGGCATCTGGCGTCCCGACAATTTCGAAAAGGGCGAATTCCTGGGCGACACCACCCTGCGCCGCGGCATCGAGCTGTCGCGCAACGTGATGACGGTGCGGCTGGCGCATGATCTGGGCATGAACCAGGTGGTCAAGTTGCCGCTGCGCATGGGCGTCTATGACAAGTTGCCGCCGCTGCTGGCCAATTCGCTGGGTTCGTACGAGACCACCCTGATCCGCATGGTCACCGGTTATTCCGAGTTCGCCAATGGCGGCAAGAAGATCAGCGCCTCGCTGGTGGACCGCATCCAGGACCGCTACGGCAAGACCATCTGGCGCCATGACGAGCGCAAGTGCGAGGGCTGCAACGACGCCAACTGGCACAGCCAGGAAGAGCCGCTGCTGGCCGACAACCGCGAGCAGATCGTCGATCCGCGCACCGCCTACCAGATCGTCTCCATGCTGCAGGGCGTGGTCCAGCGCGGCACCGCCGCCTATTCGGTCGGGGCGCAGATCCCCAAGCCGCTGGCCGGCAAGACCGGCACCTCGCAGGACGCCCAGTCCGTCTGGTTCATCGGCTTCTCGCCCGACCTCGCCGCCGGCGTCTATGTCGGCTTCGACAATCCGCGCACCCTGGGCCCCAAGGAGCAGGGCGCCACGGTGGCGGCGCCGATCTTCCGCGATTTCATGAAGGAAGCCCTGGCCGACGCCCCGCCGACCCCGTTCCGTATCGCACCGGGCATCGAAGAAGTCCCCATCGACTGGAAGAGCGGCAATCCGGTTCCCGCCGGAACTCCGGGCGCCATCATCGAAGCCTTCAAGGCCGGGACCGCGCCGGGTGAAAGCAATGCGCCGGTGCCCAGTGCCGACGAAGGCGCGCCCGTTGCCGCCAGCGCCGCCGGTCAGGGCAACGCGCCCGCCCGGACGGTGGGCGAGGGTACCGGTGGACTTTATTAGACCTCTCAATTAAGCAGCCGCCATGCGTCCCGAAATCTCCCGCGCCGCCGACGATATTCAGCAGGCCATCGCCCTGCTGAGGAGGCATCTTTGACTGGGATGCCGCCAATCGCCGCCTGGACGAACTGAACGCCAAGGCCGAAGATTCTTCGATCTGGAACGACCCCGCCGCCGCGCAGAAGCTGATGCGCGAGCGCCAGAAGCTGGAAAGCTCATTGGGCGGCGTTCGCCGCCTCGAAAACGAATTCACCGACGCAACGTCCCTGATCGAAATGGCGGAGGCCGAGAACGACGCGGCCATGGTGACGGATGCGGAGAACAGCCTGCTGGCGCTGAACAAGCGCGCCGAGCAGATGCGGCTGGAATCCATGCTGTCGGGCGAAGCCGACGGCAATGACAGCTATATCGAAATCCATGCCGGCGCCGGCGGCACCGAGAGCCAGGACTGGGCCTCCATGCTGCTGCGCATGTACACCCGCTGGGCCGAGCGCCACGACTACAAGCTGCAGCTGATCGAGGAAAGCGAAGGCGACGGGGCGGGCATCAAGTCCACCACCCTGATGGTCAAGGGTCCCAACGCCTATGGCTGGCTGAAGACCGAAGCCGGCGTGCACCGGCTGGTGCGCATCTCGCCGTTTGATTCCAACGCCCGGCGGCACACCTCCTTCTCGAGCGTGACGGTCTATCCGGTGATCGACCAGTCCATCGAGATCGACATTCCGGAAAAGGACGTGCGCATCGACGTCTATCGCGCGTCAGGCGCGGGCGGGCAGCACGTCAACAAGACCGAAAGCGCGGTGCGCATCACCCATCTGCCGACCAGCATCGCGGTGGCCAGTCAGTCCGAGCGCAGCCAGCACCAGAACCGCGCCATCTGCTGGGACATGCTGAAATCCAAGCTGTATGAGATCGAGCTGGAAAAGAAGAAGGCCGAAACCGGCGCCTTTGTCGGCGAGAAGAAAGAGATCGGCTGGGGCCACCAGATCCGCTCTTATGTCCTGCAGCCCTATCAGCTGGTGAAGGATCTGCGCACCGGCGTGGAAAGCCGCACGCCGTCGGACGTGCTGGACGGCGATCTCGATGCCTTCATGGCAGCCGCACTTGCCCAGGAAGTCGGTGGAAAACCGAAAGAAAAGATTGAAGACCTTGAATAGGACTCTTGTTGAAAGGTCGCGCGGCGCAGGCGCCGCCGCTCCATGGCGGCAAGCCGAAAGAGAAAATCGGAGACTTGGGATAGCTAGTTGGTGACCGGGCTCAGCGGCGCGAACAGCGCGGACGGCGCTGCCGGCGTACGCGGTTTCTGCGCGGTTTCGCCAACGCCTTCGCCCAGGGGATTGTCGCTGTGGCGGCAATTGCCTTCAAAGAACGCGCCCGATTCCACCGCAAAGGCTTCGTGCAGAATGTCGCCTTCGACATGGCTGGTGGCGGCCAGCAGCACCTTGCGGGCGCGGATGCGGCCGACCACCTTGCCGCGCACCGTCACATCCTCGGCGTAAACCTCGCCATGAATTTCGGCCTTTTCGCCGATCACCAGGCCCACGCTTCGCACATCGCCTTCCACCCGGCCATCGACCTGGATGTCGCCGGTGGAATTGATCGTGCCGTTGATCACCATGTCGGCGCTGATGATGGAGGGCGCCGACAAGGCGCGGGCGCGCTTGGGGGCGGCGGCGGGCACCTGGGGTGCCATCGGCTGCGGCGTCGCGACGGTGTCTTTGCTTTTGCTAGAGAACATGGCGGCCCGCCTCGATGAAGTTGTTGGGGTTCTTCACGACGTCATCATACCAGACTTCGTAATGCACATGGGGTCCGGTGCTGCGGCCCGTGGAACCCACCCGACCCAGCCCTGCGCCTTTGCCGATCCGGGTTCCCACCCGCACATTGATCGCGGACAGATGGCCATAGCGGGTATGGATGCCATAGCCGTGATCGATCTCCACCATGTTGCCATAGCCGCCCTTGTTGCCGGCGAACACCACGGTTCCCGGCGCCGTGGCGTGCACCACGCTGCCCCAGGGGCCGGCAAAATCGATGCCGGGATGAAAGGCATAGCGGCCGGTGAAGGGATCGACGCGGGCGCCAAAGCCGCTGGATTTGTCAAAGCTGACAGTGGAAACCGGCATGGACAGCGGCACATGGTCCATCGCCGCCGACAAGCCGTTCAGCTGGTTCAGCACCGCGGAGGCGTTGAGATAGGCATGGGTGAAGCCCGGATCGGAGATGCCTTCGATCTTCACCTGGTCCAGCGAGATTTCCGGGCCGCCCACGCCTTCATTGCCGGCAATCTTGCGGGCGAAGGCGTCGGGATTGATGCCGGTGCGGCGCATCACGTTGCGCAATGTCCCTACGCCCTGGTCCAGGGCGCCTTCGGTTTTGGCCATCAGCACGGTTTCGCTGTCGCCGATATGGGAGACACGCGCGGTCTGCTCGGACAGGGCCCGCAGGGCGGGATGCTGGGCATAGGCCGCGGGCACGTCCTTCACCGGATGGGCGGCGACATGGACGCTGGCGGCGACGGATTGGAACAAAGCGGCGAAGCGCTGCATGGCATGGTCCAGCATGCTGGACTTGACCGGGCGGGCGGTGCGCGGCTGCGGCGCGGCCGGGCCGGGCATCACCACCAGCTGGGACGATCCGGCATCGTCGGCATTGATGTCGGAAGGCGCTTCCACATCGGGTGCGCCGGAATGCGCAACGTCACTGCGCGCGGCCAAAGGCGACAGCGAGGGCATGGACGGGGCAGGGGCGGTCATACCGCCGCGCGCGCCGACCGCGGCCTGCACCTGGTTGGCGCGATTGAGGAAGCCGGCAATGGCGTTCTGCTTGGCCTGCAGCGAGTCCGCGGTGGCCTTGAAGCGGTCCTCGGCGGAAACCAGCGCGCCGTTCAATTCGTCATACGATATCTGGAGGTCGGCGACGCGGTTCTCGTACGCCGCCTGCATCTGCTGGTAGCGGTGATCCTTGGCGGCGATGATGCGGTCCTTGAAGATCACATTGACCGTGGCAAACGCCACCCAGCCCAGGAAGATCAGGGTCAGGCCGGCCAGGGTCGCCTGCAGCGAAGGACCGAAAGTGAAGAACTGCACCCGCCCGTCGCTGCGGATATAGATCTGACGTTCGGGGAAGGTGGTGTGAATCCACTGCCACGCGCATTCCAGGAACGTCGCCTTCTTCTGCGCAGAATGAGGATCCGATGCGTCCATGGCGCCACCTGCGGGCATATCACCCGTGCCGCGCTTGCCGATCAAGCTGCGGTGCCAGAAAAACGAGCGTGAGGTTAACCGGGGGGTTAACGCACGGCGCCAAGGGCTTTTGAAGTGGCTTTTCATAGCGCCTTCGCAGCCTCCAGCACCGCCTCGACATGGCCGGGCACCTTAACCTTGTGCCATGCCTGTTCGATGACGCCCTTGGCATTCACCAGGAAGGTGGCGCGCTCCATGCCCATATACTTGCGGCCGTACAGGGTCTTCTCGCCCCACACGCCCCAGTCCTTGGCCATCTTGATGTCGGGATCCGAGCCCAGGGCGATCTTCAGTTTGTGCTTCTTGCGGAATTTGACATGGGATTCCAGGCTGTCCTTGGAAATCCCCAATACCGTTACGCCAAGCTTGTCGAACTTCTTCAGGCTTTCGGAAAAACCGATGGCCTCTTTGGTGCAGCCGGAGGTGTCATCCTTGGGATAGAAATAGACGACATAGGGCGCGCCCTTGAGGCCGGCCGAAGTCAGGGCCTCGCCGTCATCGCATCCGATCTTGAAAGAGGGGGCCTTGTCGCCCGCTTCCAACGCCATCAAAGTTCCCAAGCCCTTCTAACAAATCGGATTTAACCCCATCTGGCCGGTCCGGTGCAATCGCAGCATCGTAGCAAGAGGCTGGAACATTTGCCCTTTTTAGGCCTAACAGTCGTAATAAAGCTCCCGATCCCCTGAGAAACCCTGCGTGAAGCTGCCTTTTGCCCATTACATAAAGGCCCACCACATCAGCCGTGCGGCGCTGACGG
>Ga0073936_10005348_pt1 | contig 17392 bp, 13 predicted proteins | sample AliMusrvi5mmetaG_FD_87041 | JGI IMG/M metagenome (GOLD analysis project Ga0073936, IMG submission 87041) | Freshwater lake bacterial and archeal communities from Alinen Mustajarvi, Finland, to study Microbial Dark Matter (Phase II) - Alinen... | ecosystem: Environmental > Aquatic > Freshwater >... | reverse complement strand
CATCTAAGTTGAGCAATCAATATGATGAAGGCATAGTCCAGGGAGTAGTGAAAGCTACACAAACCGGAATCCTTTGGTCCCAGGTTCAAGTCCTGGTGGGCCCACCAGAAAAGCAAACCCTCACCATAATGGTGGGGGTTTTGTCTTTTTAGCATTGGAGCTTACTATTGATTGCTATGATTATTGAAAAAATAGAAAAGTCTTATTTTGGACCTCAATTATTTAGATAGGTAGACTGGAAATATCTTCATCGGTAACCAGCACCGCAAACCCAAATGCCCCAATTAATTCAAAACCAACCTATTTTGCTGCAATAATTTACTGTAGAAAAATTCTCATTTGGTTGTGGTGCTAAATTGACATCAGCTCAAGTTAATGACCATTTTCTGCAACCAGCGCCTAAAGTGCCCCAGCGCTAGCTTTTCATCAGCGCGTTGCGGGCTCACTAAATAGTAGGCGCGTTCGCAGATCTGGGTCTGGTTACTAGCTAACACTAATTCACCACTAGCTAGCTCGTCTTCTACTAGCATGCGCGGCACCAAAGCAAGCCCCAGGCCATATGCGGCGGCGGCGGCGGTCATAGAAAACAACTCAAAGCACGGCCCTGCCATGGCCTGCGGAGCATCCACGCCCGTAGCGGAAAACCACTTGCGCCAACCTTCAGGTCTAGTACTCTGCTGCAACAAAGGCATGCTGGCCATGACTTGCGGGGTGAGTAATGATTGGCCTTGCAATAAGTCTGGACTGCACACTGGCACCATATCTTCAGCTAGTAGTCGCAAAGCGTTAGTCCCAGCCCAGTTGGCCACTTGCTCAGGAGTGCCAGCGTAAATAGCAGCATCAAATGAGGTGTCGGCAAACATAAAGGGGCGGGTGCTAGTCTCAATACGCACTGTGATCTCAGCGTGCAATGCGGCTAATACTGGTAAGCGCGGAATCAGCCAGCGCGTAGCAAAGGTAGGTACAGCGGCTAAAATTAACGTGCCAGCGCGTCCTAAGGGCGACATCAGATCGAGTGTGTCCTTCTCCAGGCCGTTTAAATGAGGTGCTACCTGCCGTGCATAATCTGTTCCACGCTCGGTCAGCGCTACACCATGGCGGGTCCGACGAAACAGAGTTTGCCCTACGTAGTCTTCCAGTAGCGTAATCTGGCGCGACACTGCGCTTTGAGTCAGGGATAACTCTTGGGCTGCTCGGGTATAGCTCTCGTGACGAGCTGCAGCGTCAAAGCACAACAAGGCTTGTAATGAGGGGATTTTTCTGCGCATTTTAATTAGATATTAGTTAATTGCATATCTAGATGATAAATCACCGCTTCTATATAGCACCATAAACCTTTACCATGGCCTTTATAAATGACTGAATTGCGCACCATGAGACTTTTAACCCAGTCACCATTAATTCACTAAATAGGAGTAATTTTCATGGCCAAAACTGCTTTTAACTGGCAAGACCCTTTTTTGCTCGACAGTCAACTCAACGATGATGAGCGCATGGTGCGCGATGCAGCAGCAGTTTATTGCCAGGAGAAACTTCAGCCAAGAGTGGTACAAGCCTTTCGCACAGAAACCACCGATCTTAATATTTTCCAAGAGATGGGTGAACTCGGTCTTCTAGGCCCCACCATTCCGGAGGTCTACGGTGGATCAGGACTTAATTATGTTGCCTACGGCCTTATCGCCCGCGAAGTGGAGCGGGTAGATTCTGGTTACCGCTCCATGATGAGCGTGCAAAGCTCATTAGTGATGTTACCTATTTTTGAATTTGGCACTGAAGTCCAGCGCCAAAAATATCTGCCCCGGTTAGCTACAGGCGAGTGGATTGGCTGCTTTGGCCTGACGGAACCCGACCATGGTTCTGACCCACAGTCCATGGTGACGCGCGCCCACAAAGTGCCTGGTGGGTACAAGCTCAGCGGAGCTAAGATATGGATCACTAATAGCCCTATCGCTGATATTTTTATAGTTTGGGCTAAGGAAGTTAGCGAGTCGGGTGCCGTTGGGTCGATCCGTGGCTTTGTATTGGAAAAGGGCTGGAAGGGCTTGTCCGCACCGGCTATACATGGCAAGGTAGGACTTCGCGCTAGCATTACTGGCGAAATCGTTCTTGACGCAGTGTTTTGCCCTGAGGAAAATGCTTTTCCAGAGGTACAAGGCTTGAAAGGCCCATTCATCTGTCTCGATAGTGCGCGCTATGGTATTGCTTGGGGTGCATTGGGTGCAGCAGAAGATTGCTGGTACCGCGCCCGCCAATATACGCTGGACCGCAAACAGTTCGGTCGCCCTCTTGCAGCTAACCAGTTGATCCAGAAAAAACTGGCTGACATGCAAACCGAAATCGCGCTTGGCCTACAAGGCTGCTTACGCTTAGGTCACATGAAGGACCAAGGCATCGCTGCGGTAGAGATAACATCAATTCTCAAACGTAATTCTTGCGGCAAGTCGCTGGATATTGCCCGTCTAGCACGCGATATGATGGGTGGTAATGGTATCTCGGATGAATACGGTGTAGCGCGCCATCTAGTGAACTTGGAAGTGGTCAACACCTATGAAGGTACGCACGATATTCATGCGCTAATTCTGGGGCGAGCGCAAACAGGTATTGCGGCATTTTCTAACTGAGTTTTGAGTGAGGTGCGCACAAATCGATACGAGGAATAAGTAGGGGCAGTTGGAAGACCCTAAGTTTGTAGATTACTCCTTTCGCTCTCAATATAACCCAAGCCAAAAAACGTGACCACAACAAAACATCCCGGGGCTTTATCCCACCTCAAAGTATTAGATCTCTCCCGAGTGCTGGCTGGTCCTTGGTGTTCCCAGATATTGGCGGACTTGGGGGCTGATGTAATTAAGGTGGAGCGTCCCAATGTTGGCGATGATACCCGCCACTGGGGCCCGCCCTTCCTTAAAGATGCAGACGGCCATGATACGGAACACGCTACCTACTTCACTGCCTGCAATCGCAACAAACGCTCTATTACTATTGACATAGCGCAACTGGAAGGTCAGGCCCTGATTCGGCAATTAGCACTTCAAAGCGATGTACTGCTAGAGAACTTTAAAGTCGGTGGTTTGGCGCAATATGGTTTGGATTACGCCAACCTCAAGGCGCTCAACCCACGTTTAATTTACTGCTCCATCACTGGTTTTGGTCAAGACGGTCCGTATGCCGAACGTGCGGGATATGACTTAATGATCCAAGCTATGAGTGGCATGATGAGCATCACTGGGCGTCCTGCCCACGAGAGCGGCGGTGGACCTATGCGCGTGGGTGTTGCACTGACTGATTTATTCACGGGCGTTTACGCTAGTAGCGCCATTTTGGCTGCCATTGAGGTGCGCCACCGAACTGGCGAGGGTCAACACATTGATATGGCCTTGCTTGATGTAGGTATGGCCGTTCTAGCCAATCAGGCAGCTGGCTTTTTGAACACCACCCAAGTACCGCGTGCCCAAGGCAATACCCATCCCAGTTTAGTGCCGTATCAGGAGTTTGCAACTGCTGACGGCACCATGCTTCTAGCCGTGGGGAATGATGGTCAGTTTATCCGGTTTAGCAAAGTCGCCGGTCACCCTGAATGGTCTGAAGATAAACGCTTTCTCACTAACACTTTGCGTGTTACTCACCGCGACACGCTAGTGCCTCTGATTGAGGCGGTAACCCGCACCCGCAGTGCTGCGCAATGGGTGACGCTATTAGAAAACAAAGCCGTACCCTGTGGCCTGATCAACGATATTGAACAAGCTTTTGAGGATGTCCAGGTACAGGCTCGCCATTTGAGGGTGCAGCAGCAGCTGACACCTTCTGCCGCGGAGAAAATCGGTGTTGCATCAATTGCCACAGTAGCTAGCCCGTTGCGCCTACTGAGCACCCCCCCGGTATTGCAGCGCGCCCCCCCCACACTAGGCGAGCACACCGATGATGTGTTGCGTGACTTAGGCTTGGACACGCAAACTTTGGCACGCTTGCGCGCCGCAGGTGTTATTGGGTGAATACCTTACATACACAGTAAGGGTTCGCAAGTAACTTAAGCAAATGAACTCATAGTAAATACTGCCACGGCTTTAGCTCTCTCGAGGTCCGAAGCAAGCTCGAGAGAAAGTCTACTATCTCTAAGTATTCAGGGATATCTAGTGAGAACGCTACCTCACCTATACATCAGTCTACTTTGAGATTTATAGATTTTGTTATGGCAGAAAACCGGTCAATATCCTCGTCGACAATTTTCTTAAATGCCGTAGGGTCATCGTGAGCGGGTGTGTAACCCATACTCTGAAGTTTTTCCATGAATTCAGGGTTCTGAACGATTTTCATCATCTGAGCATAGATTTTGGCTTGCAGTGCGGGTGAAGTATTACCTGGCACAAACAGACCATGCCACTGATTTATCTGATAGCCCGGAAATCCTTGTTCAGCGACGGTCGGCACATTAGGCAATTCCGCACTTCTTTCAGCTGAGGTAATGGCTAGTGCCACGAGCTTACCAGACTTGATAAGCGGCGCAGCACTAGACGCTGTAATGATTGCCATTGGAATCTGACTGCCTAACACATCGCGCAATGCTGGACCACAGCCGCTATAGGGAATATGTGTGATGTTAGTCTTGGCCACTATATTAAGTCTTGCGCCAGCCAAGTGCTGAGGTGTCCCGTTGCCGCAGGACCCGAATGAGACCAGATTCGTTGTCGGCTTTGCAGCAATAATTAATGCACTAAGGCTCTTGTAGGGTGAATTAGCCGGCACCACGATCACTGATGGTATCCAAGCGATGTTGATGATGGGTGTCAAATCCTTTTTTGGGTCAAACGGCATACTTGAGAAGACGCCTGGATTGATAGCGTATGAACTATTCACCATTAGTAGCGAATAGCCATCGGGTGCTTTATCAACCACAATCTTAGCGCCTACGTTGCCGCTGGCACCAACTCGATTTTCAACGACTGCAGGCTGACCGAAAGCAAGAGGGAAGTAGTTGGCCACCGTGCGCGCCAAAATATCCGTGCCACCACCAACAGGAAAGTTAACAACGATGGAGATAGGTTTACTGGGAAAATTTTGAATTGGCTCTGAGACTTGGGCCCAACTAGTGGATGTCGTTAGTATCCAGAATGTTATTCCGACTAAGACATGTAGGCGATTGAATTTAAACATGAGAATAAAGATCCTTGGTTGAAAAATGGTTAATGATGTAAGTTAAACAAGGTAAAGGCCATCACTTTTGGAGCCCTGTTGCGAAGGCTTAGCAAGTGCATGATCAAGCGTCTGTCTAAGTCTGTGGTATCGTAATTTTGACTCAATTTAGATCCTTTTATTTGCAAGGTTTGCGTAGTGAAAATTATCTATATTCATAGCTGGGCAGAGTTCCTTCACCACACTTCGCAGCTCGATCAGTGGGCCTTTCGGGGTCAACTTCGCGCCGATCTGCCGTTGCTTAGCTCCCTGTCGCGACGTCTGTCGCGATTTTGTGAGAACCAGCAACTCTGGCCTCTGCTCGAGCGACGTACGCTTCGCGTCTTTCGCAGAAAGGCGCACGTCTATCTCTCGGATAAAAACCTGCTTAATAATGACCTGCGATGTATTGCCATGATGCAGCATCATGGCAGTGCCACGCGTCTGTTGGATTTCACTAAGTCGCCTTTTGTGGCTGCTTTTTTCGCTCTGGAGTCTGCACACAATGATAGTGTGGTGTATGCACTGAACACACCCGTGCTTTGGCATCGCGCGCCTAATTTTGACCGCACACTCACACGCCAGAGCATAGATCCGAGAGTGTCCCAAAATTTTGAAAAGTATTTTTTTAACAATCAATTGCCACTCATCTGGTTTGGTGAACCTTCGGAAATGGATCAGCGACTGATTGCTCAATCCGGCCTATTTGTAGTTCCAGGACAATTGGGAAAACCCCTAGATGAACTTCTCGATAGCTACCGCGTAGAAGGTGAGCCATTGCTAGTTCAGCTGTTGCTAGATAAGTCTGTTCGACAAGAGGCTATGAAAGAGTTGTATCGAATGAATATTACGTACGCCTCTTTGTGGCCTGATCTTGAAGGGTTGTCCCGATCAATGAACCAGGAATTAGAACTGATTTGGCAGCCCTTAATTGATGAATTTCTTTGATTGTGCATTGCAAACCTCAATTATCTAAATTGTAACCATGGTTTACTTCGGCTTGCTGGTAGGCAAGTTGTAATTGCTGTGCATCGGTGCTCTGAATAAAATAAAGTGGTTCACCCTTTTGAACCTTATCACCTACAATTTTTTTTAAGTCAACTCCAGCTACTTTTAGGTCTGGGGCGCCAGCTGTTCGAGCAATACCTGAGATGATACCGCCATGAATGGCGCGAACAAATCCACTGCGGTCGGCTAGCACTTCAATGCGCTTTGCGATAATACTTTGGGTCGCTTTCGCACCTTGATACTGCACGATGGCGTCCATGCTTTTGCGCGCAGCACCCGATTGCAAAAGTTCTCTGGCAAGTACAAGTCCTTTATTAAAATTACCCACACAACTGTCTAGCGCTAGAATCTGTGCAGCAAAGAATAAGGCTTTCTTACTTAAATCAACCGGTGCATGTGGGTCGTTATCTAGAACTTGAAGGACGTCACGGGCCTCAAGTTCTGGACCGATACCGCGGCCAATTGGAGCGCTACCATCCGTAGGGAAGGCTTTAACCACCAAACCTAGAGCATTGCCCACATCTTCAAACAACTGTGCAAGCTCGTTAGCATCTTGCAGCGTCTTGATTCTGCAACTGTTTGCATATGGAATGTCAATGACCACATGGGTGGCACCAGCCGTGAATTTTTTTGAGAGGATTGAGGCGACAGCCCACCTGCGTATGTCGAGCCCGAGGGGTCTGACCATTGGGTTCATGGTGTCGTCCAACACAGAATGGTTAAGTTTGCCATTCCATGCAATGCAACCATTCGTTGCACTCACGCAATTCTTAACCTCATCAAAATTCAAATCAACGCGGGCTAGCACTTCCATCACATCAGCGGTTCCAGCTGCTGAGGTAATTGCACGGGACGAAGTTTTCGGGATCAGTAGACCATAAGCTGCCACAATGGGAATGACCACCATAGTGATGCGATTCCCTGGAATACCACCCATGGAATGCTTGTCCACTACCATTGGCTTGGGCCAAGATATTCTTGGGTAAAGCAATGTTCGAGCGTGAGCCAAAGCGATAATTTCATCCAAGTCCAATTGTTGAGTACATGCAATCAGAAAAGTCTGTACATCACTGAGAGAAAAATTATTTTGAATAATGGCTGGCAGGAGTAGCTCGTAGCTTGCGCGGCTCAGGCGCATACCGCAAATCTTCTGGTACAAAAATCGAGTAGGTTCTAATGAAGAACCAGTTGCATGCAACAAAGCTGCTTTCAAGCGGCTAATACCAATTTCTAGACTCAAGTCATTCATTACCCTCAAGCTAGACACGCCCACTGGCAGAGCAAGCGACGAGCGTTGCAGACGACGATCAATTTCCTCAGGAGTTTCTCGACTGCGAGAATTCAATCTGGCGCGCAATATATCTAATGGCGCACTAATCTCGATAACCTGTAAAGATGGAACTTTTTTCTGGAGCTCAGTGATCATGTTGCGTGAACCATTAGCGATCACATGAACATCACGTTCTATCGCCTCGAGCAACGAGATTGGCAAGCCATATGACAGGCCATGGGCTTGCCAAGTAATAAGAAATTCGCCATTTTTTTCGCGTTCCAAAAAAATAGCCTCTGTGCAACTGTCATGATCTTCTGTATGGGTTACAGCTTCACGAGTGATGACGCGGCGCGCAAAGACAAATGCATCAGTGGGCAGGAAGGGCAGCACGCCAGACAAGAGGCTATCCTTGCCAGCGCCGCTGGGACCTACAACAAAAAAGAAGCATCCGGCCATTTTGATTTTCACCTGCGCTGCATCGATTTAGTCGTCCAACCCAATATCAACTGGTGGTGCAGCTTGGGTGATCTTGCTGGTAGAGATGTAGTCCACGCCAGTCTCAGCTATCGCCCGAATTGTCTTAATATTTATTCCACCCGAGGCTTCAATCTTCGCTTTGCCTGCTACCAACCCCACCGCAGTCTTCATATCTTCTAGGGCCATATTGTCGAGCATGATGACGTCTGCGCCAGCCTGTAAAGCTTCCACCACTTGCTCCACTCGGTCGCATTCGACCTCAATCTTAGTGAGAATGGGTAGTAATTTGCGAGCGCTAGCCACAGCCTTTGAAATACCACCTGAAACCGTGATGTGGTTGTCCTTGAGCATGACACCATTATCTAACCCTAGCCGATGATTCAATCCGCCGCCACAAACCACGGCATGCTTTTCAAGCATACGTAAGCCAGGTGTTGTCTTGCGTGAGTCAACCAAACGAGTCTTGGTACCTGCAATTTCAGCGTTGTAGCGAGCGGTTTCAGTGGCAATGCCGCAAAGCCGTTGGACGATATTGAGCGCTGAACGCTCCGCGGTCAAAATGCTGCGTGCCGAGCCAGTCACTGTCAGTAGTTTGTCACCCTTTTTTAAGTTATCACCATCCTTAACATGACGCGTAACAGTTAAGGTCTGATCATATTTGCAAAATACACGAGCCGCAACATCAATGCCGGCAACATACATCGGTTCACGGGCGTTCATGTGAAAAGTGCCAATGGTGTCTTCGGCAATCATCAATTGAACTGTCAAGTCGCAATAGCCAATATCTTCAGTCAACCACAGTTCAATTAATTTTTCAGTCTGAAATACATCGTACATGCCAACTCCTTTATGTCAGTAAATGGATTCAGCGAGTGATGATGTCTCAACGCGCTGAATTTTATGAAGCGAACGGAAAACCGTTTGAATTGATAAGCTAGCTAAGGCTAATACAAGCTTCATGTAGCATATACTACACTAAAATATGTAGTATATGCTACATGAAAACCCTAATTACAACCAGAAAGTATGGTTTGTATTACCTCCCAACCTAACCAATCCCTTACCCTAAATAGTTGACATCGCATCTAAGGCTTCGATCTGTATAAGTCCCTCATGTGGCTAACTGTTTTCGACAATTCTGGCCACTCGGGTGCGGTAGGCGCATATCGACTTCGCATATAGCTTGCTAACGCAGCAATTTGCTCATCGTTTAGACTTTGCTCAAATGCTGGCATAAAACCGCTGTCGGATGAGACTGGCGTACGAATACCTTCAAATATTGTGCGAATCAGATTGTCGGGTCGCGTGCTGTGCAGGTTGCTGTTCAGTGCCAGCGGTGTATTGATGCCGAGAAGACGTGGGCCGTCACCATCATGATGGCAAGATGCGCAGGCGCCATTAAAAAGCCGCTGTCCCTGGCTACGCAATCTAGGTGCTGCTTGTTGGGCTGTTAACACAACTTGATCAGCCAGTTCGGCGCTCTGTGACTCGCTGACTAGCTCATTGAACGACGCCAAGTAACGGGCCATAGCCAGTACATCGGCATCTGGAACGTCACGTAACTCTTTGACTACATCACCCATGGATCCAGTAGCAACCCCGTGCTGCTTGGTATGCCCTTGGCGCAAATAGCGATATAGTTCGGCTTCGGACCAAGGAACTGGGGCTCGCGACAATGCTGTGAGTGCAGGTGCCTCCCAGCCATGGACAATCGCGCCAGATAAAAATGCTTGGTCGCCAAGCTCGGCACCGAGCGCATTGCGTGGCGTGTGGCACGCACTGCAATGGCCTAAGCTGTTAACAAGGTAAGCCCCACGGTTCCACTCAGCACTTTGACTGGGATCAGCAACGAAGGGGCGAGAGTCATGAAAAATGCCATTCCATGCAGTAATCAATGACCGCATATTGAAAGGGAAAACCATCTGGGCTGGTGGTGTGGGGGCTGATACTGGCGGCTGAGCCATGAGGTAGGCGTAGAGTGCGGTCAGGTCCTGATCACTGGTCTTGGCAAATGAAGTAAATGGAAACGCTGGGTATAGGTGCCGCCCATCGCGAGAAATACCTTCACGCATAGCACGTTCAAAGGCAGCATAAGACCACAGACCTAGACCCGTCTGGGGGTCGGGAGTAAGGTTAGTGCTGAAAACACGACCAAAAGGTGTTTGTATAGCCAAGCCGCCAGTATTGGAGGGGCTCCCGGGCACGGTATGGCAGCCCACGCAATTGCCAAGGGCAGCCAGTTGTTTGCCACGTTCAAGTGTGGCTTGGGAGTACACCATGTTGCCACCAGAGAGGGTGGGTGGCAACACTACACGCCAACCAATAATCGCAACAGCTAGCCCAAGTAAGCCGCCTAGCACGGCTACGCTGCGTGAGGCCCAACTGAGCCGCTGCGGCCAGCGTGAACTTGTTGGCAACGCCCTCACAAGTTGAGGTTTGGGTGCTGAAGGTGCAGCCACTGAGTCATATCCCACTGCCGTATTCAGTGCAGCACGCACTACTTCAGGTGTGAAAGGGGGCTGTCGAAAGCGTACACCAGTGGCGTCAAAAATAGCGTTGGCAATCGCTGCAGTGCCTGGTACCGAGGACGACTCTCCAACTCCTAAGGGTGGCTCGCCTGGTCGTGGCATAGTCACAATTTCTACTATCGGCACATCGCGGAAGTTAAGAATCGGGTAGCTACCCCATTCGAGATTAGCCACCGTATTATCTGGCTTCTTGAGCTGTACTTTCTCGTACAAAGCACGACTAGTGGTTTGTATTACATTGCCATGAATCTGGTGCTTTACGCCTGCTGGGTTGATCAGCGTTCCAGCGTCATGCCCAACCACAACGCGTTTCACATGCACATCACCGGTCACCCGGTTTACCTCAACGTCGGCCACCCAAGCGGCCCAAGCGGCACCAAACCCTGGCCATTTACTGTGCATATAACGGGCGTAGGCTACTCCCTGACCACACAACACATTTGGATCTGAGTTGGTTTCAGTAATGCCAACTGTACCTTGCTGGCCGGGTTGCGTGTGGACTTTCCATGCAGCCCGCTCAGCGGTAAGATGAATCAACTCTACAGCACGTGGCTCGTGAAGATAACGCAGGCGGAACTCAATCGGGTCTACCCCGGCTGCGGTAGCAAGTTCATCAATATAGGACTCATGTGCAAACGAGTTTGGCAAAGCCGATACGCCACGTAGCCAAGAAGCCCTGAGGATGGGGGGCATATCATTAACCGTGACCCGCAAATTGGCATAATCGTATGGAGGGCGCGCAGTACGGTCACCCATTTCATAAGCTTGCGCTATTGGTTTAATGGTGCCCGTTAGTAACAAGGCCAAGGTGGGCGAGCCATTAGACGGGTAGCAGGTCTGGAAGTCGTAGGCAGCCACAGAGCCATCGGCGTTAAGTCCGCCTTGCACCTGCATCAGTTGCGCTGCACCCTTAGGTTCCCAGGCATTTTCCTGCTCACGTGTAAGTTGCACCCGCACAGGTTGTCCGACCGCGCGTGATAGTAAGGCGGCATCGGCAGCCACATCATCGGAGCAGTTACGCCCGTAGCAGCCCGATGCTTCCATGCGGATCACGTCAATTTGCACAGCAGATAAATTCATCAAGCGGGACAGATCTTCACGTAGTACATGTGGATTCTGGCTACCAGCCCATACCGTTAGATGCTCAGATTGCCAATCAGCTAGAGCACATGAAGGCCCTATTGATGCATGCATCTGGTAAGGCCAAACATAATCACGGTGCAGAGTTTGTGCTGCACTGGCTAATGCGCTGTCCACATCGCCTTCATCAACCAAAGTGCGCCGAGTCGATGGGTTGTTACGCAAGGCTTGAGCTAGATCAGTCAGTGGCTGCAGGGCTGGCCATGATTTCCAATGAACACGCAGTTCACGCAAGGCCTGCTCGGCATATTCCTCGCGTTCAGCTACGATACCAATAAAGTCCCGAATAACCAATACTTTTCGGATGCCGGGGATGTGGGCAATAGAAGACTCGTCGACTGAGTCCAGAGTGTTCCCGATGAAGTCGCCTTGGTCGACGCCCGCATAAGGTGGGCGCACGACACGCCCGTGCAACATGCCTGGCACGCGCATGTCATGCACAAAAATTAATTCACCAGTGGCTTTAGCTCCAATGTCAACGCGTTCTACGCTTGTCCCGACCAAGCGGTAATCGTTGGGTGACTTGACGGGCGTGTTGAGTGCCAGCAAAAGTTCAACATGTAACCCTTGAATAAGCTCGCCATAGCCTATGCTCTGGCCATCCTGACCAATAATTGTTGTACCTATGACGCCGGCCCTGATATTTAACTGACTCACTTCAGTGCGTAGTTGCTGCGCAGCGCGCTCCAGTAGCCAAGCCCTTGCCTGAGCTGCTGCAGCGCGCAATGGTTGCGCATGAATCTGGATTGAGGCGCTTGCAATGGTGGCACCTTGGTTAGGTGCGCGCGTAGTGTCACCTAGCACCATGTTAACGTCCGTCATGTTAACGTCTAGCTCTTCCGCAACAATTTGTGTCAATGCAGTACGCAGACCAGTCCCAAGGTCAACATGGCCATTGAGTGCGGTGACACTGCCGTCGTCCCAGACAGCCAATAAAATTTCCAATCCTTCAGCAGGGTTACTGCCCACAATAGCCGGTTGTCCCTTAACGGCGGGAGGCGCAGGTGGTGGCTCGCGCGTGATTAGGAGCACACCATTGGCCGCATGAAAGTGTGCGCGTGTAAGAGGAGTTTGGGCTCGGCGCATATTAGGGTTAGGGTTGTAATGACGCAGTGTCAGTGGGCTGAGCTTGCGCCATCAGCATAGCAGCGCGGCGCACTGCATCGATGATTTCAAGGTGCGTACCACAGCGGCACAGGTTACCCGATAATGCTTGGCGAATCTCCAACTCACTTGGATCAGGAGTGTGAGCCAGCAACGCAACTGTCATCATGATCATGCCACTCAGACAGTATCCGCACTGGGCTGCCTGCAGATCAATGAAAGCTTGCTGAACTGGGTGTAACGAATCGAGTGAGCCCAAACCTTCGAGCGTGGTGATTTCGCGACCAGCCACGCCAGCCGCTGGTATCACACAAGAACGTGCAGCCACACCATCAACCAGCACAGTGCAAGCACCACACTCACCCAACCCACAGCCATATTTTGGGCTGTTCAGTTGCAGATCATTGCGCAGTAAATGCAAAAGCGAAGCTTCAGGTGAAAGCGTGAGCTCATATTGCGTTCCATTGACACTAATTTGCAAAGTTTTAATTGAACTCATAAGCGTCATCCTTGTTTTGGGCGCTGCAGTAATCAGACCCCATTGCCGCATGGGTAACCAATAGTTTCTTTGTATAGCGTTTTCATCAAGCTGCCTTCATGTGGTGGAAAAAAGGACAAGAATCCACACTTAACGGAGTCCATCTTGACCCTGGATCTCGTGGGCTTGCAGCCCACCCACGCGCGCTAGTGGGCGTCCGCTGTCTGTCACAACAACAGCCACCACAATTTCATTAGCGCGTGGGGCGTCAGAGACGCGTGCTTCCATCGCATCAAAGTGACTACGCACAAAAGCAGCGTTCTTGTGTCCGATTGGTACATCTATAGCTGTTCCTAGGCCACCGCGTTTTTTGCTTGAAGGGACTAGTGCTGCACCTTTCTCGACTGCTACACGCAACGGCGCTCCTAGTTTGGGATGTAGGATGGCAGCCGCGTGCTCAAGCTCACCTGCTTCGCCAACGATGGCCGCTTTCCCATAGCTTTGTGCTTGACTGGGTTCTATCCCCAGAGCTTCGACACAGCGCTTACCAAGCAATGCTCCCAACTCCTCACCTATGGTGATAAGTGCATCGAGGTTTTCTGAGTACTGGCCTGCAAACGGATTTTCAATCACGGCAATCGCCAAGGCCTTGCGTGTCGGTGGAGAAATACTGCGCCCCATTTCAATTCTTGTTTCGTCAACCTGGACGATGATTTTTCGGATTTTGGCTAGCATTGCTGGCTCCTTGGTTTGTATTGTTGATGGTCGGATAGTTGCTGAGGGTTGTGAGATCATCGCAAACCATCCCACAGACTGATGGCGCTAGCAGTCAAACCAGCCATGCGTGCATGCACGCGTGGCCCAGTGCTCATAACTAGGATGAAGACAATTTCGTCGGCTAGTGGCGCGCCAGGCACACGCACTTCAATTGCATCAAAGTGGCTTCGCACATAGCAGGCGTTAATGTGTGTCAATGGTACGTCCAATGTGCAGCCAGGGAAACCAACTTTCTTTGTCGAAGGCACAATTGCTAGTGCATTACCAGGCTGGCCGGTTTTGGCCTCGCCTTGGCCTTGAATATAGCTTATACGGTCACCTTTCCAGCCCAGTAATTCACGCATGGCGTAACCACCAGGTACATGCCACATGGCGCCGTGTTCTTGTTCACCAGCTGCGCCGACGATAGCGCCTTTGCCATAACCTTCAATGCACTGTGCAGGGGCATCCATGGCGGTAAGTAAGCGCGAGGCCATATTGACACCTAGTGGTTGAAGTGCATCCATCATAGGCAGTAAGTCAGGCTCGTATCGGCCAGCGAAGGGATTAGTCAGTACTACTCCGATAGCTCCTCGCCGCAAGGGTTTAGGGGCGACTGGGCCGAACTCGTGGTGAATATCCTCCACGTGTGTGAAGATGCGTCTGATTTCAATCATGTTTTGGGTCCGTAGGTTTTGATGAAGCTCATGCGAGAGCTAGGTTGTGGCACGCAGGCTGAATTCCCCTCAGCACATTATTGCTAGTGACGAGTACTTGCCCCTGACAAACCAATGCCGCTGAAAAAATAAGACCAGTAGCATGTAGAGTTTGAGCTTTTGTGAGCCCAGCCTGCAAGGCTTGTTCAACTAGTGCCTGCTCCAGTAGAGGTACATCAACAGTGACAAGTCGGTCACCCAGGTCGCTGCGGTCCTTACGCGATGAAGCTGGTACACGCAGAACACGTGAATCTTTGACATTCACGGCGTTGGCAATAACTGTGGCGGCTGCGTCAGCTTGAGACGCCGTGCCAGCTAGTACAGTTACGCTGTCGGCAATGCCAAAAGAAAAACTACGGCCACGCCACCCACTCGTGGCCAACCCACGCACCGGCATACTGGCGTTTACGCTGAAGTATCCGTCGAGCTCTAAACCATTCTCTAATTGAGTCGCATTTAGCTGTGCCATATTCGCATAAAGTCCTACTCTAAGTGATTGTCCAGGACTTAGATGTAGCGCAATATCGCCACCGTTATTGACCCAAGCGCGCTGGATGTCAGGGTGCTGGTAGTAAGAGATGATCTCTTGGGCTACAGCTCCAGCGACTGCTGCCATAGGTGTGATGAAGTCAACACTGAAAGGTTGGCACGCTTGCCACATTCGCTTTGCGACTAGGCCTTCAAGTGGGCAATGGAGGTGGTTACTATTCACCGCCATCTGGAGTTGCGTCAACTCAAACGCTAGCTCTGGTAAAACCTGATTGAAGCGCTCCCAAGCAGCATTATGTGCGATTTCAATGGCACCAGAATCGCCGTGAGCACTGATTACCAAGTCGATTGGACCATGCTGAAAATGCCAGCGCTGTCCACTCAGCAGTTTGCGTTGAGCTTGCACGCTTCAGCCAAGTAAAGGGGGGCGCATCAACGGCCACGGGTTGGCGGGCAACAGCGGCTTAGAGTTTCGGGTCAGCGGCGCACCATCGCTATGCCAAGCGCCATAGCGTAGCGAATCTTCGAGCGAGCGTACATGAGTCATATGGCCACCAAGTTCACGATAGTCCTCAAGCTTCATACTGAATTCAATGGGCGCCACAATGGCAGGGGTAGGCACCGTACCGAAGCTATTGTCTGGCATGCGCATCACGTCAACCATAACCGTGATGCCACCACCCGGCCAAATATAAGCAGGAGCGCCACCGCAAGTAACATTAACCAATGCACGCTTGATAGCGCGGGTTAATAAGATAGGGTTGTCGGTGACCCCAGCGCGAAGGCTACCGCCGGCACCGCCCAGAAACAGTACTGTCGTTAGCGCAGGCTCGCAGTTTTCGCCAATGCGCTCAACGATGTGTTGCACATCCGCAGGTATGGCTTGCTTAATAGGATGGAGGTCAGCATCAAGTACAAACCAACTAGCATGTTCGCCAGTGGTGGAGACCATGAGTAGACGCAAACCAGACCATGCCAGCTCAGGATTCCAACCCTCAATAATGGATAGAGGGTCGGCGATATCAGTGCCACCCCAACCAGTGCCAGGGTTTGCAACCTGGAAATAGCGACCAGCTGTTGACTTGCGCCCACTTATCTGGATACCAGAGGGGCGCATATCGAGGCGGCGGCCCGCCTGATGTTGGGTCAGCACGCCAGTGATGTGATCATCAACTACTACTACCTCATCAACTACCCCCTCAAATTGCATAGCAAAAATTCCAATGGTTGCAGACCCACAACCCACGCGCATGCGGGTCTCCTTGACACCATTAACTATTGGTGGTTTCCCGGCTTGGACAACGATCTGTGCTCCACCATCAATCATTAGTTCCACCGCCTTCTTATTGCCTAATGCCTCCATCATCTCAACGGTAGTGCGGCCTTCCTTTTTGCTGCCGCCTGTTAGGTGGTGGACTCCCCCCAGCGATAGCATTTGTGATCCGTATTCAGTAGTTGTGACATGCCCTACTACTTCGCCCTTGCAGCGAATATTGGCCTGCTCGGGTCCAAGGTAACGATCCGTGTCGATCTTTACTTTTAAACTACAGTAACTGAAGATCCCCTCGGTAACTACCGTGACTAGATCAACTCCATCGACTTGCGAAGACACTATAAAAGGTGCTGGTTTGTAGTCAGGATAAGTAGTCGAAGAGCCCACGCCGGTGATAAAAACCTCGTTAGCCAGCAGCAGATCACCGTTCCAGTCCTCACTGAGAGGTGGGTTTGACTCGATTGAGTCGCCTCTAGGCCGCGGTGAAAAAGGGACTAATTGACTTTCTTGGCCACCCCCGCAGCGGCGTAATAAGATGATTGGGTCTACCCTTACCAGTGTGCCAGCTTGGTTAGCGTAGCGGTCGCAGGCACCACTACGTCCCTCTGAAATTAGGCACGACACTGGGCAAGCATTGCATTCAATTGTTGGGTTGCTTGCGCGCTCAACACGTTCTGCTCTCTGGGAGGGGTCTGGGCTTTCCATACTTGGAAGCCCATCGGTTTTTGTATGCTCGGTCATCTTGACTGCTTCTCCTAACCAGGACCCAGGCCATTTGGTCTGATCATATTTTTAATGTTGTGAACGCTACAATTTAATGTTGTGAATGCTACATTAGTGATACAATGTAACTCATCTACAAAGTCTGTGCAAGTGTGGTTTACCATGCTGCTCCGTAGGTCAACATACTTCATCTATATTAACAACAGCTTTTTTAAAGTCTAAATACTATGAGTGCTTTTAATGAAGAACAGGTTTTGT
>Ga0073936_10005345_pt1 | contig 17404 bp, 9 predicted proteins | sample AliMusrvi5mmetaG_FD_87041 | JGI IMG/M metagenome (GOLD analysis project Ga0073936, IMG submission 87041) | Freshwater lake bacterial and archeal communities from Alinen Mustajarvi, Finland, to study Microbial Dark Matter (Phase II) - Alinen... | ecosystem: Environmental > Aquatic > Freshwater >... | reverse complement strand
CTCCCCAACTCTCCCCCTCACCAACTCTCCAACTCCCAAAGCTCCCGCTCATAAATCGGATACAAACTCCCCCGGGGCTCTATCCCAACCACCGTATTCCCCCTCCAGTCCAGCACATACTCCTGACCATCAATATTCTCAGTGATCTTTACTTTCCTAAGAGGATACTCCATGCAGATCGTTCGACCAGCATATCCCCCACCAATCTCAATATACAGGTCACTAGACGTATCGAACTCCACCAAATCACCGTCAACACTGACCCTAACATCCCGCCGATCAACCCAGGCAGGAATCCGCACACGGACTTTGGAATCATCGTGCATTATAATATCCATTCGCTCCACGTAGGGTTCGTATGAGATCACTTCGCACCACTCCGAATTCCGGCTGAATGGAATATTTACCTGCACCCATTCCCTGCGCTTTTCAATAGCCGCATCCAGTGCCAGGCACAGTCCTCTGATCCCCGACCCCAGGCAGCATCCCTCTACACTCTCACTGCAATTGTCCAGCGAATTAGGCAGTGAATAAGAAGCCCAGCTTCCAGTCAGAGCATCAGCCACTGCTCTCATCTCCGGTCCGATAATCTCTCCCATAAACCGTTCAGGCTTCAAAATCTGGTTCTCCAGTAACTGGTTTCTGACGCATCGTTCGATAAAGTCATAATAACCAGTATCAACATTCCGGGCCAGTAATATCGCAGCATGTATAGCATCCATCAGCGTGCAAGTCTCACAGGAACCCGGACTCTCCCCCAGCCCATCAGGAATCCACCCGGTCGATCCTGAATGTTGCAGTGTATAATCGAATGCCTTTTTCATTCTCTCAACAACCGCATCATCCCCTCTGTTAATAGCCCACCTGAGTATCCCCGCTACCGCCGTCAGAATACCTCCCGAATGTGTATGACCTCTATAACGCCCATGCATGTCAAAGGTTCCGCTAATATCAAGCACAAACTTGCACAGCCTGTCGTTAAGGTCTCTGGCATCCTCCGATTGCTCAACCTCCAGGTACCGGGATAGACCTATAATCAGTCCACCAATTGGATATGTAGGGTAAGGAATAAAATGCCCCATTACCTGAGTCTGGGAACTCCATCCCTCTGGTTGTCTGAAATAATAAGCATAGTCATCTTCAAACGTCATCCTGGACCGAACAAGAGCCACCAGATCCTCGACCCGCTCCTTATTCTCATGTGTAGGATTTTGCAGGTAAACATCTACATAGGTAATCATCATCCGGGTTGCCATAAAAGGCTCCAGATAGGGATCACAACCAAACAAAATCCCCCGAAGCGCTAGATCAATATGCTCTGGTAGACCATGCCCAACAGCCTGCTGTCCAAGAATACCTGCATCCACATACCTGCTGCACATATCCCCAAGGTCCCAGATACTGTGCTGCAACTGGGGAACAGGAGAAAGCTGCAACAAAAACCGCGGACGATACCCCTCCTCCACATCCAACCGGGCCTCAATAGCCCTCAACCCCTTCTCAACTGCCCTCTGAATAAAATAAGTATCAGGCCTGGACTGACAACTAGACATAAACTCCACCCCCAACAATCAACGTGCAAATACATTAACCGTATTAAATCATCCTGTCAACAGAATTAAAAGTCCTCTCCTGAAACCCGAAGTCTATCGCTGTTACTAACCCCTTTCTCCCCCTTTTCCGTGTATTCCGTGTATTCCGTGGTTAAAATTCCCTTCCCGAAGTCTGAAGCCTAACAACAGGAGGAAATCCGTGGGAATAAATCGAACTCGCACTAGTAGACAATAATCCCACGGAGCAAAATATGAACCGTATTTCAACATACATAAACATAGCCATAATCCTTGTGATCCTTTCTTCAACCGCCCAGGCAGAAATAACCTTCCCTGCAGGCTCAGTCACCTACCCGGCATCCAGCTTCAGTATAGCTGTCCCGGCATTTGTAAAACTCATTCCGGATCCCACCGCATTAAATAGCCAGGCAGCCAGGCTGGACCCCAATGGAAGCTGGGGAATACAGTATGGCATAAATGGCAGTCTGCTGAAGAAAGGTTACGAATATAAGCTGTACACAGTAGCCAGAGTAAAATTCAATGCAAAACCAACCGGCAGTACATTCGGTATTGGTCTATACGATTACATAGCTGGAAGAGCAGTCTACAATGCCCGCATGTGGACTGCAGAAGAATCCTCTGCCGACTGGAAAGCGTATGATACCGGATCCTGGATACCAGCACCGTATGAACAGACGCTCTGGGTCAATATTACACCGGATGCTTCAGAATACATCGATTTCGACCGTTTTGTAGTAGTCCCGCAATCATTCAAACCCCTCGATACAGTCTGTTACTACCTTTCAAACAATCCAAATGAACTGGCTTCAGTTGCACGTGGAGGAAGATATGGTTACTCCTCCATCGAACTTGCTGATGCACGCTCTCTGAAAATCCAGACTCTCGTAGGAGGAGATTTCGATCCAAACCTGTACCCGGATTCCTGGGCAGGTCTGGTAGTCGATTACCACACATCTGCAGGTTACAGCCATCGCGTCAATTATACGTGGGGTTCCAGTTGGAGAGGAACACCCGACCTAGAAGGTGATGCAGCCAAATCCACACCCTCCAATGTGCAAACAACTCTGGGCGTGCAATCCAGAACACCCGATACATTCATACCTTTCGATATCGCTGCCAAAGCTCCAAAAGACTGGGATGGTAAGGTCAAAATCGGTTCATTGGTCCGTGGATTATACAATGACAAAGCTCTGCTGGCAGTTATTTTCCCCGGCAGTCCTCTCAGCAAGCTCCCATATCTGGGATGCACGCATGGAGACAGTCCCGACTACACCAATGACTTCGGAGGCATACTCGGTCCCGATGACACCACCCTTGCAAAAGCCATCAACTCTCAATACAGGACCATGCTGGAAAAGAGAGTAGCAAATGGGTCAGCGCTCCCTCCATTCATTCTTCGCACCGAGTCACCTCAATATTTCGTTTTCAAAGACCGCATAAATCCGCAGTGGGCCGACAGCTCCCTCAAAGCCCAACCGATAGACCTGAAACTAGCCAAACAGGAATATGAATCCGCACAGGTAGCCATAATCCCATCCGGTACAAACTCGTTATCCAAAGTCACAGTTACCTGCAGCGACTTAATCGGACCTAAAGGTAAAATCACCACAGGAGACATCAAACTCTGGCGCGTAGACTATGTCGAAAACAACCGCCCGGCGCTTGGTCAGAGTCCGGACTGGTGGCCAGATCCATTGCTTCCGAATGCATCCTTTGAAATCCCTGCAGGCCAAAACCGCGCGGTCTGGTTTACAGTGCACACAACAGCCAATACTCCGGCCGGAGTATACCGTGGAAAACTGACCGTAAAGTCCGCCAATGCCCCCACTGTACAGGTCCCTGTAACTGTAACCGTCTGGGATTTCACCGTTGCTAAAACCGGTCATCTGAAAATGGCGTTCTGGTTCTTTTTCGGTCAGGCTGAAACCATATACAATATGCCGAATGGTCTGCCGATGTCCCTGCAATACAAATTCGCAGACTTCCTGAACGAATACAAAATAGGGATGAGCTTCCCGGGTGCCGGTCCTGACCACATAGATTCCTACAACCGTGGTTTCAAACAGTACCGCGAAGCTGATGGATCCTTTACATACGATTTCAGCGATGTAGACAAGCTCCTGAAGAGGTGCATTGCAGATGGTCAAAACTCATTCAATATAGCTTTAGCCTGCTGTGGAAACTCTCCCTGGGATCTGATAAAAATCAGGGACCGCAAGACAGGAGAAGACTATGTGTACAAGTTCCAGGGTTATCAGGATCCCGGATTCTGGACTATGTACGAGTCATTTCTCAAAGCAATAACAAAGCACATGAAAGACAAAGGCTGGTGGAAGTATTGCTACTTCCAGGGCAATGATGAACCAGGAGAAGGCCGACCCGGCTCCTATGAGGACACCGCCAAACTGTATGACTTCGTACACAAAGTCATACCGGATATGAAATGCCTGATAACCAAGCAGCCGGTGCCCCAGCTTGATGGTCACGTTGATATCTGGTGTCCGCTTGATCACTACTTCGATCCTGTAGTCTCTAAACAGCAGCAGGCTGCCGGCAAGACCATGTGGTGGTATATTATCGGACGCTTCAACCATTCAGTCCCCGCAATGGACATCCGAATGACCTTCTGGACCACCTGGAAATACAATCTCAGTGGTCTTCTTTACTGGGGTTCAAACTACTGGTGTTCACCATCCCCGGAGGGTAAAACCAACATACAGAAAGATCCGGTTAAGCGCTGGCCAAACTCCCCCTGGATACTCTCCCAGGAATACTCAGGCCAAATCTGCTATCCAGGCCCCGATGGTCCCCTGCCCTGCCAGAGACTCGAATCAGTCAGAGATGGAATAGAAGACTACGAATACCTCTACCTGCTCTCAACCAAGCTGGCTAAACTTAGAAAGCAAGGCAAAACACCATCCTGGGCAGCAGAAGCAGACAACCTGCTTGCAGTTCCCGGCAACCTGGTAACCGACAAAGACAAAAACACCAGAGACTATGCCCAAGTCCAATTAACCAGAGAAAAAATAGCAAAGATGATATTGAGTAAAAAGTAATAGACCAATCCTGTGAAACAGCAATTCCTAAAGTAAAATTTCAGTATTAATGTGTAATATAGTAAATTTCCGTCCGTCCTGAGTAGCGCGAAGCGCGTATCGAAGGATGGACGGAAATTTACTCGCAAATACTGAACTGTTACTTCCTGATACGAGGTTGATTATATGAGATCAAAGACATTTAAACTGATGCAATCTGCAATGTATGTTTGGTTGGCAGTAATGGCAGCGTCTACCGTTTGCGCTGCCAAAGTGACGATTAATGAAGCGGAGTTTCGTGATAAGGTGTATGCCTGCTGGCTTGGAAAAAGCATAGGCGGTACGCTTGGAATGCCTGTAGAGGGCAGCCGATCTATGCATACTCTCACTTTCTTTGATCCCATACCGGAAAAACAGCTGCCAAATGATGACCTTGACCTCCAACTGCTCTGGCTTAAGGCTCTGCAGGAACGCGGTACAGACATAAATGCGCGGATACTGGGTGAATACTGGTTGAAATATGTGCCTGTCGATTGGAATGAATACGGAATAGGCAAAATGAATATGAAACGAGGAATTCTACCTCCAGTCTCCGGCCAGTATGCAAATAATAAATGGCGCGACAGCAATGGGGCCTGGATTCGTTCGGAAATATGGGCCTGTGTCGCCCCCGGATGTCCTTCTCTGGCTGCCAGGTATGCATATGAAGATGCCAGTGTAGATCATGGCGGTGCAGAAGGCACATTTGCTGAAGTTTTTACAGCGACAGTAGAGAGTGCTGCATTTGTCGAATCAGATATAGACAAACTCCTCGATATCGGATTGTCCTATATACCTAAAAACTGTGAGACTGCCCTGTGTATTCGCACTGCCAGAGATGCAAAGAAGCAGGGACTTGATCTGGTTTCTGCACATGAACTATTGCTGAAGACAGGCAAAACAGACTGGTTTATGGCTCCCCGTAATGTAGCATATGTAGTCCTTGGATGGCTTTATGGTGAAGGCGATTTTGGTAAGTCTATCTGCACTGCAGTTAACTTCGGTGATGATACAGACTGCACCGGAGCTACGCTCGGATCAATACTCGGTATTATACATGGATCAAAGTTTATACCTGATAATTGGCGTAAACCTGTAGGTGAGTCTATTACCAATGTCGCTATCAGCGGGTCAAACCCTCCTGGAGACCTGAAAGATCTGACAGATCAAACCGTGGCGATGGCAAAGCAGGTCCTTTCTAACAATAAAGCGTCTGTAATGATCAATGACGGTCCCACTGACCGGAATGCAGGGCAGCGTTTGAAACTTACGGATTCAAAGGTTACAAAAGAGCTGTGGAATCGAACTCCTTATCAATTAATATACAAACTCCGCAACATGCGATTTACGCTGGACATACACGGCGATCCGGAGATCAAACCGGATACCCCATTGCACTTTGATCTGATACTTGAAAACTCAGGCAACAAACCGGCTGATGTTACAGCGAACTGGCGGATGGATTCCACGGTGATAGTTACACCGTTGACTCTTACAGCCAATATCCCTTCTAAGAGTCGAATGGTAAAGACGTATAAACTGCAACTTGTTCCAGGAAACGAAAAAGGCATGACGCACGGAACGCTTGACATAACTCTGAACGGAAGCCCGGCGGCATCAATTCCGGTATCTCTTGTTCATCCGACATCCGTAAGTGTGGATGATCTGGCTCTGGCAAAACGCGGAGCTAAAGCAACTTCAGACTCTGAGCTTGATAGAGAATCCGGATGCACCGCCAAAGCCATCGATGGTATTATAAATTCCAACGAGTTTGAAGCCAACAGATGGCACTCCTCCATCACTACACCACACCCGCACTGGATCGCAGTGGAACTGCCGGTAGTCAAGTCAATAAGAAAGTGCATAATCCACTTCGCAGATCCGGAAGGCCACCCAGTAGATTTCCACTGCGAGATCAGCCAAGACGGAAATGCCTGGAAAACCGTAGCTGAAGAAATCGGATATACAGATCGCAACCGCTACGAAAAGAATATCGATCCCATCGAATGCAAAATTTTCAAATTAACAATAACTAAATCCGCAAACCCATCATACCCCAACGCCGCACAAATCGCCGAGATAGAGTTGCTGCCCTGAAAAAATACCGCTATTTCCACCAACACACCCGATCAATAGACAAAACACCATCCACTCCACTAGCACAGCATGTGGAGTGGTACAATGGACATAACAGCCCCGCACCCCGCTAGCCCTGAGTAGCCGAAGGCAAATCGAAGGGCGGAATACGAAAAGCCTGCCCTGAAAGATCGTGCGAATCCGACCGTCCTTCGATACGCTGCGCTATTCAGGACTAACGGAGTAATGGATAATGAGATTACTAATGGAGGTAGAATGATGGTTTAGCTGGAACTGCCACCTTTCGCTGGCAGGTATAACCAGCCCCCACACTCCTCTAGCTCTGAGTAGAGAAAGGCAACGCTGTCAGATAAGCACGATCTACCGTTACCAAGCTGGAGCGGTATAATAAACTAATCTATTACATACTCCGCTAACCCTGAGTCGCAGATATATCACAAGGCAAATGGCAACAAAAACGCTATTATTGGAGGAGTATAATGTCAATACCTTTCTTCGCCTACATGCTTTTATGCGCTGATGACTCATATTATCTGGGCCACACAGATGATCTGTTCAAGCGTGTCGCTGAACACCAGTCCGGTATAGGTTGTGCTTATACTTCAAAGCGTTACCCTGTAAAGCTTGTGTGGTCCCAAGAGTTCGCCACTAGAGAAGAAACCAAGGCTGCTGAAACACAGATAAAGGGATGGAGCAAAGCAAAAAAAGAAAGCATTGATAGACAATGATTTTGAGAGAATTTCCCTACTGGCCAAGAAGTCTGATTGGATCAGCTACAAAGAACGCATGCGGAATCAGTAAGTAATCAAGGAAATCCTACCACCTCTTCTCATCACCCGGATACTAGTCACCCATAAGCAAAACAAGCACTCAACTCTGAATAGCAGGCTATACGCCCCCCCAACTCGCTAGCCCTGAGTAGCAAAGCGTATCGAACGGCGCTCGGATAAGCAAAATCTACCAGTTATCGTAGATTTCCCCATCAAGCCGCGGTTCTACACCCCGCTAGCCCTGAGTAGCAACGCGTATCGAAGGGCACTCGGATAAGCAAAATCTACCAGTTATCGTAGATTTCCCCATCAAGCCGCAGTTCTACAACCCGCTAGCCCTGAATAGCAAAGCGTATCGAAGGGCGCTCAGATAAGCACAATCTACCAGTTAGCGTAGATTTCCCCATCAAGCCGCAGTTCTACAACCCGCTAGCCCTGAGTAGCAAAGCGTTTCGAAGGGCGGTATACTTTAAATAGACATTTGACTCCCACCCTTCCCCCTTGTTATAATCAAACGTATGTTTGCAACAATATCCAGGCACTCCAAATGAAGATCATCTCTGTCAGCAGAAGAACCGATGTTCCAGCGTTCTATTCAGAGTGGTTAATGAACCACATCAGGGATGGTTACGTGCGCTGGGTCAACCCATTCTCAGGGCTGGCCAGCAGAGTCTCCCTCAGATCGGAGGACGTAATGGCATTCATCTTCTGGTCAAAGAACTATGCTCCCCTCCTGCCGCATCTGGATGAACTGGACGCCTGCAAATACAACATGCTCTTCCAATTCACCATCAACGGCTTACCGGATATATTTGAACCAAACGTCCCCTATGCCCATGAAACAATAGAAACCGCAAAAACACTATCAAACCGGTACAGTCCGGATGCCGTTCTATGGCGTTATGATCCCGTGTTCATAACAAGCATCACCGACAAAAATTATCACCTGAAGCGCTTCACCGACCTTTGCACCGATCTTGAGGGCACAGTCAAACGCTGTTATTTCAGCTTCACAGTCTTCCACAATAAAGTAAACAGAAATGCATCCGTCATACTCAGAAACACAGGGATCGAACTGCGCGACCTGCCAACCACAAACCGCGTAGAACTTGCAGACTCACTCGCAGATATTGCTTTTCAACACGGAATCCAAGTGTATGCCTGCTGCAGTGAATATCTTGTCAATTGAAAAATTAAAAAAGCCCACTGCACCGATGCCGAACTCCTGTATAAACTCTACCCGAACCGCACCAGACGCCTGCTCGAAACACCCACCAGGGAAGGCTGCGGATGCTGCGAGTGCACGGACATCGGAGCATATGACACCTGCCCGCACGGCTGCCTGTATTGTTATGCAAATTCAAGTGCCAATGCTGCCGCGCACTACCATCGCATGCATAACCCCAAATCAGATATTCTGGGCGAAAACATCCCCACACAGAATAATACAACCGAACCTAATAAACACAATCTAACCCTCAATCTCTTCCACGACAACTCCTGACCAACCGCCCAAGTGTTTCGGGACTTGAGGGTTGGCACGCTAGGTGTTGGAGTAACAAACAAACCTAACATCCAACCCGGAAGTCCCGAAACAAAGACCACTGTGTCTTACGAGAAACGAAGGATGACAATACTACCTTACTACTTAACTGTTACACTGCTTGCCTGTTCCTAATATACTCCCTACAATAGTGTATACATCATTAAAGTAAGTAAAAATCTGCCGATTTCTGACCAGGGGCTGTAAACAATGAATAAACTATTAGCAGGATGGACTATTTTTGCGCTGCTTATACTGTGTGCCGGAATTGCAAATGCACAGGATGTAACATTTCAAACCAAGTATGCAAAGCTGGTTATAGAGGCAGATGGTAGAATCTCAGGCATTTTCAACCGCAGCACCGGTAAGAATTACGCAGTAACTACCCCTGCAAACTATCTCGCCACTATCAAACAAAACGATAAGATCCTGGCTGTCTCATCAGTTACAAAAACAAACGAAGGCATATCCCTTGTCTTCGGTAACTCCAACGTTTCAGCCAATATAAAAATCACACCCAAACCCAACTACTTCGAGTTTGAAGTCACCAGTGTCAGCCCGGACAACATCCAGGAGTTCACTTTTCTGGATATCAAACTCAATCCCGCCATTAACGAAAAGCCATCATTCTCCTGGGCTGCCATCGCAATGAACCTGCACACAAATGTCCCTGCCCTGCCCGGACTGGGTTATAGTTTGCTAGCCACCAGCAGCTTACAATTCGGCATAACTGGATCAAAAGTCGCAGTTATCGGGTCTCCATCCAGCAAGATGCGCTCTATTATGAAGGAAGTAGTCTATGCTGCCAAAGATGATGTTCCATACAACCCCTACGGCGGTCCCTGGGCAATGGACCACAAGTTCAACCGGGGTTCCTATATAGTTGACTGCTTGCAGACCCGGGAAGATACTGCGGATAAGTGGATAAGGATTTGCAGAGAGACAGGTATCCACCAGATAGATATCAACAACTGGAACTTCTTCAACGGAGAATACGATGTTAATCCGGACTACATTCCCGGTGGAAAAGAAGCGTTAAAACGCATCATCAAAAAACTCCATGCTACAGGAATACGCTGCGGACTCCATACATATTCATTTCTGGTAGGAAAACACAGCAGGAAATATGTAAATCCAATGCCTGATCCCCGCCTGTTGAAAGGATCAAAGTTCAACCTCGCCACTGATCTGAATGCAACCGACACCGTTATCCCGATAGAATCCAACCCAAATATTCAACATGCCGCAGACCAGGCAACAACCACCGGACTGATTGTACAAATAGGAAATGAACTGATATCCGTAGCAGGTGTGAATAGAACCTCCCCATACTCATTCACCGAATGTACCAGGGGTCTGCTTGGAACCAAAGCAACCGCACACAAGGCATCATCACAAGCCAGCGAACTCAAGCAGGTCTATGATATGTTTATACCCGATGTTCATACCACTCTCTTCAAGGAAGTAGCTGCCAACATCACAAACCTCTACAACGAGTGCGGGTTCGATATGATGTATCTTGATGCAGTCGATTCCTATGGACTGCTGGATGGCTACGAGAACGGATGGTACTGGTCCACAGTATTTGTAAACGAAATCGTTAAAAGAGCAAAGAAGCCTGTAATGCTTGAAGGATCCACGCTCTGGTCCGGGATGTGGTTTGCACGCTCAAGGATGGGAGCATGGGATCTTCCAATAAGGGCCGAAAAAGAATGCTATGACGCCCATTTTGTAGACAACCTGATCTCTGAAAAAATATTCCTGCCTCCGCACATGGGCTGGTGTGATGTGCACAAATGGAACCCTATCCAACCGGAACGATCATTCCCTGATGATATCGAATATCTTCTGTGCAAGGGAATGGCGGTCAATTGCGGACTCTCCATGCAGGCTTACTTGAATCCGGATAACTACATGAAATCCGAAAATGCACAGAGGATCGGAAAACTCATCCGTACATATGAAGAACTCCGGACTAAAAACTACTTCCCTGAATCCGTCAGAGAAAAACTTAAAGTATCCGGTGCTGACTACACCCTTGAACAGGACAAAAAAAGCTGGTTTTTCAGACCAGTCACCTATGCAAAACACAAAGTCGGCGGATCTGATGCCAGCACAAACAACTGGACTGTGAACAACAAATACTCATCCCAACCCATTCAGTTGCGTATTGAAGCACTGATGTCCATCGATCCATACGACTCCCCAGAATGCATCAACTTGACCAACTATACTGACAACAGCTTTAACAATCCTATACAATCTTACGGGATAGCTTCAAGCAAGATCACACCCGGCAGTTATCCCGAATTGGGACGTACAGATTCAATAGCATGTTACAAAGCAACCTCCAATAATCCGACAGCCTGGGTAATGCACGGCACAAATATGACACCCCCTGTAGATTGCAGCATGAAAGGTTTTGGAGTCTGGATATATGGTGATGGACAGGGAGAAATCATCAACCTCCAAAATACTTCCCCCGTATATACAAGCAACGGACGCAGTGACCATTACATTAAAATAGACTTCACTGGGTGGCGTTACTTTGAGTTTGTTGAACCTGAAACAACAGATATAACCAAATACGATTGGCCATATGCGTCAAAGAAATCAGAGTGGGCATACACAGAAAATGGCCCGGCATCCGGTAGTCCACGAGTGCCGTTGAATTCTCTGGCATATTCTGTATACATTCTGTATGGGACAGTCAACTCTGTATCCACATTCTCAATCTGGTATAACAATCTGCCCGTCGGCAAAGAAGTCACCACCTACCTGACTCCAGTCAGAGCTCTTACCCTAAGGACTGCTAAAATCCAGAACCCATCCATAGAAATAGCAGGCAAAACAATCACTTTCCCAGTGACTCTGGAAAGTGGACAATATATAGAATACCGCTCAATGAAAGACTGCAAAGTCTACGATGCCGAAGGCACCGCCATCGCTACCATAACCCCCACAGGTGAATCACCCGTAATCAAAAACGGCACAAACCAGGTGACCATCAATTCAAAAGGCATTAATGGAGTCGCTCCAAGATTAAATATAACAGTCACAACAAAAGGAAACCCGATAACCAAATAGCGATACAATATACAATATCGTGGTGCAGGCTTCCAGCCTGCCTATACCCGGGTTTCTTAGGAGCACTGATCGGATATGATTTACAATCACACCCGAAAGAGGATGATTTGCAATGTATTTTCGGGACTTGAGGGCTAGATATAATGGCAATGGGTGATCCACCAGCCCAACAACTAACCCGTAGTCCCGAAATAAGGAGTTCAATATTGAAAAAACTGACGTCAGGATTAATCGTAATAGCGGTGCTTGCACTGTGCAGCGGAATTGCTAATGCACAGGCAATTTCATTTCAAAACAAGTATGTAAAATTGAATATAGAAAGAGACGGAAGAGTCTCAGGCCTCTTCGATCGGACCTCAGGTAAAAACCATGCAATTTCTCCAGCAGGTTACTTGGCCAACATCAAACAAAACGATGCTGTCCTGACAGTTAACTCAGTCACAAAAACCAAAGAGGGACTCCTGTTGGGTTTTGCCAACACCAGCACCACTGCAAATATAAAAGTTACCGTTAAACCCGACTACCTTACATTTGAAATAAGCAGCATCAGCGATATTACTGTTCAAGAATTCACATTTATAGATATCAAACTTATACATCAGACCAACACCTCTCCTTTCTCCTGGGCAGCAATCGCTATGAACCTGCATACCAATGTCCCCGCGCTTCCCGGAATAGGAGACAGCTTGCTCGCCACCTGCGTTTCCCAGTTCGGTATAAAAGGAGCAAAAGTCGGTATCATTGGGTCCCCATCCAGCAAGATGCGCTCCATTATGAAGGAAGTCGTATACACCGCCAAAGATGATGTCCCCTACAGTCCATACGGAGGTCCCTGGGCTATGGATATCAAGTCCATCAAAGGTTCGTACATCGTAGACTGCAACCAGATGCGGGATGATACTGTCGATAAATGGATAAAAATATGCTCCGACACCGGCATCCACCAGATAGATTTTAGTAACTGGAACTTCTTCGTAGGAGAATATGAAGTAAACCCGAAGTTCATACCCGGAGGAAAAGCAGAGCTCAAGCGTGTCATAAAAAGACTCAAGAAAGCAGGCATACGCTGTGGACTCCATACATATTCATTCCTGATAGGCAGGGAGAGCAAAAAGTATGTCACCCCGGTCCCCGACCCGCGTCTCCTCAAAGGAGCCAAGTTCAACCTGACTGCTGGTGTGAATGACACAGATACCAGCATATCAGTCGAACCAGGTCCGGACTTCACCAGAATAGGCCCTGGAGTTATTGTCCAGATTGACAATGAACTCATAACAGTCGGAGATATCAGCAAAACCAACCCCGTTACTCTCACTGGATGCACAAGAGGTACGCTGGGTACCTTTCCAGCCATCCACAAAAATGGTTCCACCGCAGCTGAACTCAAGCAGGTCTTCGCAGTATTCATGCCGGATGTCCATACTACTATATACAAAGAGATCGCCGGAAACCTCGCAAGGACCGCCAATGAATACGGGTTCGATATGATGTATCTGGATGCAATCGATTCATATTTCAACCTGGATACACCTGAAAACGGATGGTACTGGGCAACACTGTTTGTCAACGAAGTTGTTAAGAAAGTTAAGCAGCCTGTGATGCTGGAAGGGTCAACATTCTGGCATGGATTATGGTTTGCACGCTCCAGAATAGGGGCATGGGATGTCCCGGTCAGAGCAGAGAAAGAATGCTATGATGCCCATTTTGTGGACAATCTGTACTACCAGAAGACATTCATGCCTACCCACTTGGGTTGGTGTGATGTGCGTAAATGGTCTCCGGTCCAGCCGGAGAGAACATTTGATGATGACATAGAGTTCCTTCTCTGCAAAAGTATGGCCGCCGACTGCGGGATATCAATGCAGGCGTATCTGAATCCCGAAAACTACATGAAGTCCGAAAATGCCCAGAGAATCGGAAAGCTGATCGGCAAGTATGAGAGACTCCGCACCAAAAACTACTTCCCGGAATCCATCAAAAAGAAGCTGGCTATATCAGGAGCAGACTATACACTGGAGCAGGATAAGAACAGATGGTATTTCAGACCGGTCACATACTCCAAACACAAAGTCAACGGAAACGACCGCAGCACCTTTACCTGGTTTGTAGACAACAAATACACTTCCCAGCCTGCTCAGGTCCGCATAGAAGCATTGATATCTGTCGATCCATATGATTCACCAGAAGGGAAGATACAGATTGATTGTTCAAATGAAAGTCTACCGAAAATCGACCAGATACAAGGTGTGAAATCAAGTTCCTTTACAGCAGGTGCTTTTCCGGAACTCGGTCGTCCGGAGCCCCTGGCATGCTTTAAAGCAACAGCCAGTGATCCGATGTCGTGGGTCGGTTATACAACCAGGTTGATATATGGCATTGACTGCAGTATGAAAGGTTTTGGGTTCTGGGTATATGGAGATGGTCTGGGGGAGATACTGAACATTCAGACCACGTCGGTACCGTCCAGTACTGGATATAGTGACCATTATGTAAAAGTGGACTTCACCGGATGGAAGTATTTTGAACTTGTTGAGCCGGAGACTACTGAGATGTCTAAATATGACTGGCCAACTGTCTCTAAAAAAACCGAATGGGCATACACTGAAAATGGTCCCTCAACCCACAAAATGCGGCTTCCTCCAAGTTCATCAGCTTATACAGTATATGTCATGTATGGTGCAATCAACTATGTTACACTGATGGGAATTTGGTACAACAACCTCCCAGTCGGTAAAGAAGTCACCACATACCTTTCTCCAATAAAAGCGCTTCCGTTGAAATATGCAAGAATAGTCAATCCATCAATAGAAATAGCAGGCAAGACAATAACATTCCCGGTAACTCTGGAGAGTGGACAATACATAGAATACCGCTCGATCAAAGACTGCAAAGTCTACAACGCCGATGGAGCCGTAATCGCAAACTTAAAACCAACTGGCAATATACCCATAGCCAAATCCGGTACCAACAAAGCAACATTCAACTGCAAAACCGAAAACAACTTGAATCCCAGGCTAACCATTACAATAATCACCAAAGGCAACCAGATATCCAAATAGCAAGAAGCAATTGTTGAGTAAAGGATAAATACCTGAGGTAAAATATCCGTTCGTCCTGAGCGCAGTCGAAGGACAATCGGGAAATATCAATGGTCGGGGGGATCCATGCCCTCGACCTAATTACCTGGACATCCTTGCCCATTGTATACCGAGTAGGGAGAATGAATTAATGACAACTAACATTGATTTTGAAGCCGCAGAGAAAAAACACCCTGAGCTCAAAGCATATTATGACAATAAAAGACTGTTCTTCATAAACGTCTTCTGGCTGGTCATCGGAGGAGCAGCCGCATCGTTGGGCATAAATACAGCTTCAACAACTATGCCGCTTCATATGGCAAAAATAGGCCTGGATGCCGAACAAATATCCAATATAATGGCTGTCAGAGGATACCTTACACTTCCATTGGCTCTCTACCTGGCTCAGCTCAGTGATCGATGGCAATCGAAAAGGGGCAGAAGAATACCCTTCCTGGCTGCCTCCATTCCATTCACAATGCTGGGGATGTGGCTCTTTCCATACACAAGTGGACTGCTGAGCTGCCTTATGGTCTTCACTGTATTCAACTTCGCCATCAATGTAAAGTATGACACTTACCCGTTCATCGCCTATGACATCGCTAGAAAGAAATACTGGGGAAGAGTAAACGGACTAAACCTGGTTTTTGGAGGAGTCGGGGTTTGGTTGGGACAAGTAATACTAATGCCGATGATGGACGTCCGCGGTGAGAAATACGTCTATATGATAGCATCAATAATCGTAGGCGCTGCCACACTCCTGACTGTTCTATTTTCCAAAGAACCACCAATCAGGTCAGAGACCAAACCCACATACAATCCTATTGCAGCCATCAAACATGTCATAAAAGTAGGATTCGCCAACAAACGCCATGTGCAGCTCTTTGTTGCCAATGGCTTCGTCTGCGGAATTCAAATGATCGGTGTCTACATCCCTCTTCAGGCAATGGTCAATCTGCATATGTCTAAAGGAGCCATAGGCCAGAATGTTCTGCAATACGGCACAATAGCATCCACCATATTGGCATTCTTTATAGGCTGGGGAATAGACAAAATAGGTTCGTCTAGGGCTGTACTGGTAGGATTTGTCCTGGCTGTTCTTGGATTGATACTGGGGTTTAACCCCGCCAACCCGGTAGTAATTGGGACCTTTACAACAATGCTGAAACCTCTGATGGACGTGTTTGGCAGCAATTACACTCCAAATATCGCATTCGTCCTGGCAGCAGCAAACATCTGTGTTATCCTGTCTTCGACTTTCATATACTGGGCACAGCACGTATTCACAGCATCGTGTGTGCGCAGAGAAGACCTTGCTGTATTCGGAACATGCAATGGGGCAGTTAATGTGCTGATCAATACTGTATCGCTCCAAATATGTGGTCTACTTATCAAGCGGGTCTTCGGAGGCAACTATGGCTTCGCATTTATAATAGCCGCAGCCATCACAGGCATAGGAGTCCCAATGTTCTTCTGGATAGAGCGCCAAATCAAAAAAGAACGCGCAGACTACGCAGACGCAAACCCAACTCCTCTACCTGCAGAATAATAATAGAAAGAATGGAACACATTAGACTCGGTGTTTAGAATCCGATGGTCGGGGGGATCCATGCCCCCGACCAATTTCCCTGGACATCCATATCCATTACAGACCTGGTAAAAGATTGAATTAATGCCAACCACCGGAAAAAAAACGACACAGACACACGAATATTCAGCACAAACAATCCCATTCAAACTGAACCTGTCGAAGTACGTCCGCTCCACCCCGTTCGCACTGAGCTTGTCGAAGTGTGAACGGGTAGCGCAGGTGTTACCCCTCTAAATATGCGACTTATACACAAAATCGTTCTCTCGAACATAATCCTCCACTTCAACACCTACATCCTGACCTTCGCGCGCCTCTATAATCTGCTGGTGCTGTAGTTCCATAGACTCCACTGTCTGCTCAAAATCCGTGCTGTGGCCGACTATGTGGATATGGTCACCTTTCTGCAGTCTACCATGCTCAACCTCAATAGTAGCTACACCAAGCTTGTTATAATAATGGGTGATTTTGCGTAAGCGTACAACCACATACACCTGTTAATGCGGTTGAATATTATGCATAATGTCTTTACATTGTATTGTGGAGGGTGTTATGCGTCAATCAAGGTTGTTTTATGAATGGGAACCACGAGTT
>Ga0073936_10005342_pt1 | contig 17409 bp, 18 predicted proteins | sample AliMusrvi5mmetaG_FD_87041 | JGI IMG/M metagenome (GOLD analysis project Ga0073936, IMG submission 87041) | Freshwater lake bacterial and archeal communities from Alinen Mustajarvi, Finland, to study Microbial Dark Matter (Phase II) - Alinen... | ecosystem: Environmental > Aquatic > Freshwater >... | reverse complement strand
TTGAAGCCTCCTTTTCGTGTGCTTTGAGCGGTTCACGTTAAGGAGGCTTCTACATATTTCAGGAACTGTCAAACTCTGTGAGTCCCCCACCAAAGGTGGGGGATTACTCAAAAGAATTTAACCGCGTTACCGAGAAGATTGTTGATGATCTGACGCAGGCGACCCACATCTCCCCTTACATAGTGCGGGACATCTGGTTCAAATTGAGAACCAATCTCTAGATGCTTACTTCGGGCAGTGAGAGAGATTATTTCAATAATAGCTGTGATCTCGGCAAGTAAATCAAAGTTTCGCGGTTCCAGGATAATCTTATGCGCCTCTATTTTGGAAAAGTCGAGAACATCGCTGATCAGCAAAACCAGATTCTCTCCGGATTGCCTGATAAGTTCAGCATATTTACGCTGTTCGCCTGACAGCTCCGTGTCCAGCAGCAGCTCAGTCATGCCAATCACACCGTTAATCGGGGTGCGAATCTCATGACTCATATTGGCGAGAAAGAAACTTTTTACAGAGTTAGCCTCTTCAGCTGCAGTTTTAGCTAGTTGCAGTTCCGCTTCCATAAGCTTGCGCTCGGTTATATCCTCGAAGACGGTGAAAACTTCGGATGGACAGGTATCGCTAGAACGAAATACAGGCACTGCACAAATACTTATCCAACGATACTCGTCAAGTTTTGGATTAAACACACCCATGATCACAGAGCTAACCGGTAGACCGGTTCGTAAAGCAAGCATGGATGGATGCTCAATACCGGGAAATGGTTCTCCATTTTCGCGAATGGTGTGGTGCTCCACCTCAACCGAACTACTCCCCAAAAACTGATCGTGGCTCTTGCCAAGAATATCAACAGCAGCTGGATTCATTGATATTATCGACCCGTTGGCATCCTGATAAACCACTCCTTGCAGCATCATTTCCGATAGTAAACGAAAACGCACCTCACTTTCCATTACTGCATTTTCCGCATTTTTACGCTCTGAGATGTCGCGCACTATCGCCCACATGTTTACTGGCTGACCAAAAGTATCACGGATCAGAAATACTCTCAGTTCTACCGGAAATATGGTTCCATCTTTTCGTACATACTCTTTTTCATAGATGTCAGAATAACCGCGTATCAGTACTTGATTTCTCAAAACATCTGATTCAAAAGAGTGCCATTTTTCTGGAGTCAGATCCTTGTACGTAAGTTGGGACAGCTCTTCTGAAGTATACCCGACCATGATTTCGAAAGAGTTATTAAAGTCCTGAATGATGCCGGCCATATCAATGACTGCGAAAGCGTCTATCATTGATTCATGTAATTGCCTATATTTCCTCTCACTTGCCTGCAGTTTTTCCTCAGCTTGTTTCCAATCAGAAATATCACGAATGGTCGACATTACTATCTGTCGTCCTTCCCGCTCAAACATACGTGTATTGATTTCAACCGGTATCTTCCGACCGTCCTTCGCAACGAAGGTTTTTTCATGCCGTAAAACGCCGGCAACTTGCATAAATTTTGCCTCATCAGGCACATTCACAACGTTTTCCTGAACAATGATGTCTAGTGGAGTCAGAGTTCGCATCTCCGTCAGCGTATATCCAAGGAGTGTGCAGACAGCCTGGTTTGCATCCAGGAATTCACCACGCGAAGTAGCACTGATTACTTCATGGATGACTATGCCGTCCAGTGACAAATCAAAACAATCCTTATAGTGCTGTAGCGTTTTTAATTCTTCGTTCTGCATTTCCAGTTCAATCTGATGCACACTCAGTTCATGAACCATTCTCAGCGATTCATCGAGAGTTAATTCCTTTGGTGCGGGTTCTTTTCCCAGAGAGAATTTTTCCTCCGCCCGCTTGCGGAAATCATGGCCTGTTTCAACTGGTTTGTTTGTCATTGGCTCTCTCTGTATAAAGAGTGATGATAACGTTCCGGACCGTATTTGCGAATCGTACCACTTTTCTGTCAAAAATAGGAGAGTGATCCATTACGGGGTCTGGAGTACACAATGCGCCCGGCACGAGTTTAACTCTTTTGGTTAATTATTCGATATCTTTCAGCAAAACAGATACTGAATGTGCTCTTCTTAACTGATCCCGGCATTTCAAGTAAACCCAGCTCCCGAAATGGATCACTCTCCAAGTTGGTTTTGCTCTATTGACATATCGAATTATTGTTAGAAGTAGACCTCACGCCCAACTTTTTCTGGGCGTAGGAGACCTAACTCGGTGAGTGTTTTTAGGTATTCTGAGGCAGTTTGTCGCTTGGCAATTCCAGCCTCTTCAACAAACTTGATATTCACTTTCGTGGGAGGAGTTCGAGAAGGCCTTACTGAGGAATGATCTTCAGGCGGTCAGATCGAGATACTATCCATTTTCACGGGGATGAGACTCTGCTACAGTCTTCAGGTTGGATGATGTAATTGGAAGGAGCGGTGCCATACCCCAAATGGAAGTTCTGCTCATCATAAAAGATCGGGAGTTTCTTCTGTGCGCCAGCAAGTGAGAGCCGTATCCCTTTCTCCCCCGCCAGAAGTGGCCTTTGCGGTAGTTCGCTGATTATAGTATTAAGTTCATCCAGCGAGAGTTGGCGGTAGGTTCCGGATACGCGTTCTGGTTCTCCGGATTCAGGATAGAGAGAGACCGCACCGGCGCAATCTCCACCGATCCTCTCCAAGAGCCCATAGTCGTTATTGAGGGAGACACCAAGATTCCGGGCGATCACGGCCCTTATTTTTTCTTCTGGAAGGAGGTTAGCGAAGAATGGATGTGACTCATCGTCAAGGTATGCGTCTGGTCGCAACGGCATTGAGAGCGACAAAGGTATTCTTGAATTATACAACCACAACTTGCTGTATTGGAAGCAAAAATACTTTTTATCATCTAACCAGAGTCGCCCAACAACGTCTTCGTCTATCTTAACAAGAAGACCGGCAGTCATGATTTTTCTCCCGGCGATGCCCACGTACGGATACTCGCATCAAGCTCGATTCCGAGGCACTTGATAACCTGTAGCACTTTGTTCAAGCGAACCGTCTCCTTACCGTTTTCCAAGGCAGACAAAAAGGCATAGCTCACGCCACAGACCGCAGCAGCCTCTTCCAGGGTAAGGCCATCGTCTTTGCGCTTCTGTTTGATGATCCGTCCGATGTCTTCCGCAGTTGTTATCTTCATTTCAGCCACCCCCATCTATATATATGATCGTATATATTATCAGCGTACAAACAAAATAACAGCATAAATATATATGATCGTATATAAAATATCAGCAAAAACCGGAATGAGGCAAAACATACACGTTCGCATATTATGAATAATCGAGTGTGGCGGAAGGAAGGCTGAAATGCTATCTGTTGCCGACTTCATGGAATATACCATCTTTTCTGCTTTGCATCAGACGCCCCGCCGCGACCACCTTTTAGTTGACCTTCAGGTATCACTCCGATTCTTTAAGCAGCGTGAAGACCTTTTCCAGATAGGAAAATGACTCGGAATAAATCCCGCCAGGACATTTTGATTCGCGTGGACCGGCAATATTGAGAACGCTGATGTACTGACCATTCAGCCAGCGAACCACATGCTCCGGTTTGATAACATCCTCTCCATCCAACTGGACGATAAGGCTTGGCTTTCCGTTCTTGATGGAGAGGTCATGGGTTAACTTGGTACCTTCCGACAGAATACCTTTATTGAGGATCAGCGTTCCATCGGATTCGATGACATTCTTTTCGGTCCGGTAACACGATTCCGGCGATTCCAGCTCAATCATCGGGTACTGCTCCGGAATAACACCATCCTCGGCACATCTGCCTTTTGCGCAATAACCGCCAATTGGTATACCTGCATTAACGGCGGCATCGAGAGCTGCGCGGTCGACACCTGTCTGTCCACCTGAAATGACTTTCCGGATCATTCGGTTGTTCCGTTGATTGCCTGTTTGAGCAAGGTACTCGGCTTGAACGTCAGTATGCTACGGGCCTTGATTGTAAGGGTCTCGCCGGTCAGTGGGTTACGGCCACGGCGATCTGCCTTTTGCTTGACGATGAAACTGCCAAAGCCGGATATTTTTAGATTTTCGCCGGATTCGAGAGTGCTTTTCATAATAGAAAAGACTGTCTCCACCATTTCGGCGGATTCCTTTTTTGTCAGGCCGGTACCAGCCTGGACTTTTTCAACGATATCTGCTTTGGTCATTGTTCCCCTCACTCATGTTTTTACAGCATAAAATATATCTTACCGAAGTAGCCCAGATCGGTAGTGTCACACCACTATTTGGCAGTTAACAACATAGTATGTCCGAAAAAATTAGACATACTATGTTTAAATGTAGAAATTAATCCCTTTAGTATTCACGCTCGCTGGTTCAGCCCAAGTGTCAACCCCAGAATCTTTGAAACAAAACGTTCACCGTAAACCTCCCCTGCAACCATTGTACAGATGCGTTCGAAGGTTTCAGGCACTCTCCGGGCAGTTTCCGCAGCTTTCATCGTATTTGAATATGCCGACCTTACGTCATCACCCGTCACTTCATAACCATATCCGGCAACAAGCCATTTGAGAGCAGTCATGCCAGCCTCAATGGCAAAAAGAGGCTCCGTCTCCGCCATATCCCGTGCAGCTCTGGTGAGAGTCTTGGGATCGCAGGGGGACCTGCTTGCCAGTTCGAGCGCTTCCGGGTAGAGACCCACAGATTTTGCTGCGGCAAACCACTTACCCTCCTCTCCCGGTGAATGTGCCGCCAGATCGTTTAGAATTTCCCTTGGATTCTTATTCGGGTATTTCTGGGCAATAGCCCGAAATGTCGCCAGATGAGTGGTCTTCCGGTTGGCTTCAATGGCGTAACGCTTGTATGCTTCCTCAACTGATCCATCTGAAAGCAGAATTTTCTCGCATGCCCTGGCGATTCCAAAGGAACTCTCGTTTTTCCCAAGGGAATCTTCCGCATACTGAAGTGCCTCGTCATTTTTCCCCAAGGCGGACAGCGCCTTCACCCCCCACTTACGGTAATGCCACGACTTATACGGCATCAATGCAAGTAGTTCCTGAATCTCCTCGTTTCTCCCTGCCTTAAGCAAAGCACTGAGGCAGGCCGAGGTTCCCTTGAAATGACCGAAGACCCCCGGCCCACCGCTCCAGGCCAAGCGTGTCGTGCCGATTAGTTCATCCGCCCACATTGAAGCGGTCCGGGACGTGCAGCAGAGGTCACCCCATTGTTCGGCCAGTTGTTCGATATAGGGGATATTATCCTCCTGGACCGCCTCCCAAAGTCGTTCCAACCATCGATGACGCAGCTTTTCATCTCCGGCGCTTTAGCAATAGTTGGCGTCAGTTTTTCTATGGCATTATTGACCGCCGTGCCGATTGCTCCCGAAGAACTGTCCACACGTTCAAGGGCGGGGGAAAGTTTCTCCAGGAACAATACCGCGCCTGCGGCACCCAGAATTTGATCCTTGTGCGCAACCTTGCCGATTTCCGCCACAGCTTCCTTGATGCGTGAGATTGCCGGGTCAGAGCGCCAACCGAAGCACCCTTTCCGGAAACGGGCGGAGAATTCCCATTTATAGATGTTTTCTGTGCTCATTTTCACGTCCATGGCGTATTTATGGCGTAAATCGGAAATGTCTCATAAATGTCCCATAAGCAAGAAACGCCTCTCAGCAGCTCAAAACGTCCCAAAAATCAGACACCGCAGCATTTCTTGTATTTCTTTCCGCGCCCACAAGAACATGGGTCGTGGCGACCATTTTTACCGACAGGGGGTACCGATGGCATGAAGGACTTGGTTTGGATCTCAGTGTTATTTATGGCGTTCTTATCTCAAGTAATCCTTTGACATAATCATGCAGGTTTTCAACCTTATTGAGTGTGTCGGTACGGTCAAGCGGAACGTCCTCCTCTTCCATAGCTTCATAACGAAACTGTACCGCAAAACTGTTCAAAAAGATCAGCTCTCGGTAGCAGTCAACATCTAATTCCATGTCATGAAGCACAAGGAGGAGACGCCGCACATCATGTGTCCGGTCTATGGTCCCTCCTGCTCCGATAATCCACGCTTTCAGGGATTTTTCAACGGCTTGCTGAGCGTGAAAACCTGAAGCTTCACTATTAACATTCATACAGCACCCTCCCGTCACTCATGGCATGGTGAATCACATGGTTTTGGGAAGTTGCCAATTTAGCTACTTCCTCGGACGAGTACACCAGAAAGTCAATGGGGATCCGTACATCAGGAAAGAGCATCCAGAGACGCGCCATCTCGGCGCGGCGGCTGTGTTGAATATTAAACGGACCATCCTCGATAACAAGAAAATCGAGGTCGGAATCAGGGCGAGCATTTCCCCTCGCATGAGATCCGAACAGCACAATTTTACGGGGATTGACTTCTTTGACGATTTTTTCGGTCATCTCTTTGAGGAGTTCTTCGGTTACGGGCTGGTTTTGCATGTATTTGGTTCTCCTGTTTTTCACGTTTTCATATAGAAATCTGCCTATGGCTTTTTCCTCGTATGGAACACCAGACTTAGCCACTGCATCAGCCATGACTTTCACATAGCTCAAACCGCAATTTTTCCGGATTACCGCGCCTGCATTCCGGGAATTTACCGGCGGCGTCTAAAATCGAAACAGCTCACTGAACCGCCAACAGTAACTTTCAAGCAGGAAGAGGTTCCAAGCCTGTTTGCTTCGCCCGTTTCTTGCCGTCCACTCCCCATCTGCCCCACCGCTTGAAGAATAAGGCTGAACGCTGCTCGCTTCATAACATACTAATTTAAAATAGATTTAATACCTTTTTTGGCCTTCAATGTCAATTGGATACGTTCAAAGGCTGAAGGATGACGGATGAATTACGAACAAATTCCTTCATCCTTGATTTTTCAATTTAGTACCTTCATTCTTCCAATATTTGCAGGTAATCGGCATAGATGTATCGATTTGTCTCTCTTGCGGCCAGTTATCTCTTTCAGGATTCCGACGTTCTCAAGTTGGGAAATCAATGTGGAAACGGCTTGATAAGAAACAGAAAAATCACGGGCTACGTCGTTTACCGAGACATATGGTGTGTAAAAGAGTTTTTCCAGAATACCGACAGCCTAAGAAGACGATTCATGTGACCTCCAGTTATTCAAGAATATTTGAGCAACATAACGCATCACGACCGCTTATTTAAGTTATCTTGAACAAGGTCGGTTTACAGGTGTGAGCGACTCAAGGATTTCAGCACGGGTTTTTCAATGTTCAACGAAAACCATCTGGCAACAGTGGATGAGAAGCTGACAATTCAACTCACACCACCTACTCTTTTTTTAACTGGTCTCTCCTGCGTTTCCATAACGGTACGAAGAATTTTATTTGTGCGAGTCTGGTACCCTCTTCCACTCCGTTTAAGCCATGCAACAACATCAGCATCGAGCCGAATTGTCACAAGCTGTTTTGCCGGCACAAAGGTAGCCTTTTCAAAAAAATCATCACCCAACTCCGGGATATCGGAATAATCAATATCCTCATCCTTAGTGGCATCAACCCTCGTCCAGTCAGTCTGTGATTGTTTTTTCAAAACGTTCTTTTTCACGGTTGTTTGCCTTTCTTACAGAAATTATCCTTATGGTTTTTGGCGGTCTTTGAGTATAGACCGCAACCATTAATCGGTTTTCAATGAATCCCACTGAGATAAAACGATTCTCCCCATATTCTTTCCTGTTATCAGGGAATATGAGCCTGTTGCCCTGAAACAACTCATGGGCTTCTTTGAAGTCGATACCGTGTTCTCGATATTCGCGGCGTTTTTTGCTTCATCCCATTCGTATTTCATATAGCCTCAGTGTAAGTACAATTGTATTTATTGTCAATCTTGCTGTTGCCACAACCGTATCCATCTGACACTCAAATTTCTCCAGACATATGACTTGCAGCCTACACCTCATCTGTTTTGACCGATCAAATCGAAAGAATTTATTCAACAGATTACCCCCTCTGTCCTACTAAGACAAAGTGACTAAACTATATGAAATAATTGCATTTAAACTCTTTTTTAAACGCGTTTTTTGTTGACAAAAAACTGAGTGTGCGCAGAATATAGATAAAGTTCTACAGAGACGACATAGACCAGATAGCCATTGAGAGGAGGGGATCGAGACATGACAATAAAATTCCGTTATTTCTTTGTTAAGAACAATAATGCTCTCATATTCCTATCATTCGGTTACGTCGCCCTTTTAATATTTATGCTCAAAATGATCGGGCTTGGAGCGACGTCAACGTTTTTCCTTTTCCTTGCAATTTGCTCCTTGCCTACCTTAATTGCTCAGTCCCTGTTCAAAACGCTCCGAAAAACGTTTCGCTATGGCACTCTCTTTTTCCTCCCGCATTTCGGAATAACAGTACAGACGGACTTCGCTGCCATCATCGGAGAGCACCCTCTGAATATTAATGGTCTCTTCCGATGCGGTGGTAGTTTCGATCGCTTGATTCTCATAGAGGACATTTTCCTAACGACGAAGCCATGTTCAAACTGCTCTACCTGGCTCTGAGGAACGTCGCCAAAAAGTGGACAATGCCTATCAGAGACTGGAAGTCAGCACTGAATCAATTCAGCATCATATTTGAAGACAGGTGAACAATGTTATTATCTTGACTTTATGTAGGTAGCATCTTACTGTAATTAACATATAGATGTAAATAATTGCTATTTGTCGCAAGCACTGGGAGGTGCCCCATGTTGCCAATTATATTTTGGTCTGTAGCCTCATTGGCGTTGCTGGTTTCCTGGTGGAGAGATCCCGATCGGACAGTAAAAGCGATTCAAGTTTGTGGACGTTCACTAAAAGGACTGGTGCCTGGCGTGCTGGGCATGATTGCCTTGGTCGGTCTGGTGCTTGCTCTAGTCCCTCAGGAAGCATTGACCAAACTGTTCACTACCAAGGGGGTTATTGGCTTTGCCACAATCTCGCTGGTAGGCTCGATCTTCACCATGCCCGCACCAATCGCCTTCCCCTTGGCTGGTTCACTGCTTAGAGTAGGCGCTGCTCCTGCCGTTCTGGCTACTTTTATCACCACGCTGACGATGGTTGGCATTGTGTCAGCACCGGTGGAAATATCTTATTTCGGTTTGCGGTTCACTCTTCTCCGCCAAACTCTGAGCTTTATCGCAGCTATCGTAATCGGACTACTTATGGGGGTGTTTCTGTGATAGTTAGGAACCTAAAAAAATACATGATGTTTTTCTCCGTCATAGCCGTCAACCTGATATTACTCCTCTGGAGTCCTTCACTTGTAGAAGTTTCGGTCACAAAATCGTTAAATTTTCTGAAAGAGGTTCTGCTGATTCTACCGCCGGTGATGGTGCTGATGGGGTTGCTGGATGTTTGGGTGCCTCGTCAGATGGTGGAAGCCCATTTGGGACATGATGCCGGACTACGCGGTGCGGGTTTTGCTATTCTCCTCGGGACCGCCGCAGCGGGACCTTTGTATGCGGCTTTCCCTATCGCGATCTCCTTGATGAATAAGGGAGCGCGAGTGGCGAACGTGGTGATATTCCTGGGGACCTGGGCAGCCATCAAGATTCCGATGATTATCATGGAAAGTAGCTTCATCGGTCTGCGCTTTGCATTATTACGTCTGATGTTCACCGTCCCTTGCGTGTTAGCGGCAGGATACCTAATAGAAGCAATATTGCCTGTGGATGTAGTTCTCGTAACGGCAGAGCAGGTTTGAAAGGGGAATATAACGATATGGCACCAAAGAGAAGACAGCAGTACCGGCATCTACCTGCGTTCGTACTGTTGACGCTGGCGGAGAACCCAGTCCATGGAAGTGCGATCCACAGCGCGCTAATTGATCGATTTGGGCTTTACAAACCGGACACCGGCGCTATCTACAGGTGTCTCCAGCAACTTGAGCAGGACGGTGAAGTTGATTCGGAATGGGACACCAGTGGGAAAGGACCAGCGAAAAAAAACTATCGCCTCACCTCGGCGGGATGGGAAAAACTGGACCAGTGGCGGCAGGATATTGAAATGCGGCTGGTTAACCTCCAATATTTTCTGGAAATGTACCACTCTCTGAAGGAGTTGCAGGTGGACAAAAAAACGTGAATATGATGTCATCAATCAATAATCATTGCGAAAGCATCTGAATACCCGAAATATCATTTACACAAAGCAATTGACAGGTTCACTTCCAAGTAACTTCAACGTAAGTGACTGAAATAATGTTGTTGCAGTTGTCTGTTGAGATTCTGTTTGTGAATACACCATATGCGCCGATCTTCTCTTTGACAGTTTTGAATTTACCTGTTACATCATCACTCACGTCTACCTGAACATAAAAAACCTTTGACAATTTTCCTACCCTGAGCACCAAGCCTTTCAATTCTTCATCAAAATAATCGACTTGTCCCTTGTCTACAGGCGGAATGTGTTTTTTGCTGTCGATGTTACGTTTGGTAAGTAACAGCTTTGGCATGATTGGCACCCCAGTTTTTTCTACCTACAGAGTCTATCCAGTCAATCTTAAGAATAAATAAAAAAGCTTGTAAACCATCAGGTCATGTTCCAGATCATCATCTCCAGTATATAAAATACGTTGTAATGTTAATATGTTATATAATAATATTTATAGATAGGTAGGCTATAGGTAGTAACGTGATTCATTTCAGCTAGTCGCATTGAGGCTGGTCCAGAATACAGGGTACGTCTCTAGGAACGGCAATGTGCTGTTTTGTACGGAGGCCACCGACATGATCCTTCGAGACACATTACCAAAGCTGTCGGGCTTCCTTATGTTAAAGCGGAGTCCCAGCCGAACCCGCTTTAAACGGGGCAGTTCGTGGGGTGGGCTTGGCACCACCTACACCCGTTTCAGGCAATACTACCAAACCATTGGCAGTATGCAAAGGCAATAAATCCGCCCCGATGATCTGGAGCGGCTCTGTTGACTCGTTAGAATAAAAGGCGTCCAAATTTTTGCAAGGTTTGTCACTCTTTTACGAAATTAAGTTACGATTTATGTTATGCCATGCCATGTCCTACCTGAGATTCAGTAGCGTTCAATAACCGCCTAAAAAAGCAAGAGAAGATACGGCTGCGGTCTGTGCCCTCTGAAAATCGATTTTTATTCGTATCTTGTGACGGCATAGTTCTTCCATTGTAGATTGAGTTCGTGTTTTGACCCGTCATCTCGTCGAAATTGACCCACCGTAGATTTGTAACCTGCTGATATTAAGTTGTATGGTTGGTCAAACTGAGCGTGGCACCGTACCCGAGTTGTTCTTCCGTCGCTCCCACCATTATCTCTTCGAGTTTGGTGCGGTAGCATTCTGCGGATCTCCCTGCCATCTGTTCAAAAATCGCAGCCAGGCATGGCGTGATATTTCAGCTTTGCGTAATGGCATATCAAAACATCCTGTACTTGTCTGGCGGTGCCGTCTCCGCTAATAGCTCGGGATTGTTCTTGGTGGCGAGTACCTTCTCCTTGAACTCTGCGAACGGCATTTCTGTCATGCCTCCAAAAAAACGCGGGTCACTGTAACTTAACAGGTAGATCCGCTTCGCTTCCTCTGCCGTTTTCAAGCCAAGGAAAACTTTTTCTTCATCCACTGTGGTAAAGTCCGGAGCTTTCATGGTGGTCACGATATAGACATTCGGCGCTTCTCGGTCCTGGCCGACAAAGCAGTCGTAGTGATCTCCGTCTACCCCTTGGCTGCCCTTTATATAACCGTATGGGAGATGCATGCGTGACATGCCTTCGCTGCCGTCGTGCGGGTTGCGCCAGTGCCGACTACGGCTCCTTCCGGTTTCTATCGATAGCTGGAGCCCGTTGAATTCAATTCTTCCGTCGAGGGAACGGGCTTTTATCAGGTGCGTGAGTTGGCGGATATCATTCTGGCGGTGCGGCTTTTTGTATCCAGATGGTAAATTCGGCTTCTGGAGGATGTTATGGTAGCTCACGCTCAGTTGTTTGTTAACGGGAAATTGCAGGAATACAGGACGCTCTGTAACGCGCCCATGGGCGTCCGGGGCCAGCAGATTGTCGTTGCCGATCCTGCTCTCGTTACCTGCAAACGCTGTCTTGATCGGGTGACAAAAGCTGTCGGCAGAAATACTCGGGTTTAGTAATCGTCCACCTGAGTGGGATTTGTTGACGTCGTTCTCTGATTTTGCTATAGTTCCAATTGGAGCATGTGGATCGCCATCGGGGGTTTGCTGCATGTGCCGAACGGTTGGCCCGGTACCGACTGCTTCCAAATATTTGTTGAACTTGTCTCCTTCAAGATTCTTGAAATCAAAAACACTCAGGAACTTTTTCCCTTCTTGCTGCATCTCTTCCACTATTACACTGATCACCATCCCATCATCAAACCGGCCATATAACCCATACCGTTTATGGTCTTTGCTGTTGCTGTCGGGCGGCAGTACCTCTCGTGTGTCGTGCGGGTCTATTGCAAGACTGTTTTTGATAACCTCTATCGCCTTGGGCAGTAGTGCCATTCGTCGGGCATACTCTTCTTTACCTTTTGCAGCTGCATAAACTAAACTTCTTGACTCGAAAAAAACCTCTGTCCCGAACGCTGGAGCAATAACTGGTTTTCGATACACTTTTTCCACATAGTAGCGTTTGGCTTTGGTGATTATATCGTCCCATGTGTGTCCTGTTATGGTTGGGGCGTGCAGCGATGGTTGGCTAATCAATAGCTCTGCTATGTGCGCCCCCTTGCTTTTACCGCCACGTCCAACTGCAGCTTTCCCTTTTGGTCTTTTTAAAAATTCACTCCTATATCTGTTGTAATCATGGCTATTCCATGAAGTTCCCCGACGATTTGTGTGGTGCGCACCTTTGACGTGAACGCTCTTCCGCAGCAGATGCGTGAGCGGGAGGGACTTGGTGACCGGTGCCTGCCTTGCCTGCCACTCAGCGTATTCCTGGTCGGCTTGGGCTACTGTGGTGGCTGGTGGTATAATCTGGCTCTTGCGTATAAGTAGCAGCATCGTGTTGTTCTCCATCATTTCATCTCTTTGGCTTGTAATGCCAAGATGGCAAATTCAATACCTGGGGGCTTTATGGTAATCGTTCACAACTTCTATATCCTTGAATCTGATGGTGCCGCCAATTACACCGTTTACTCCGGTCCTTCTGCAAAAAAAACTGTTCGTAAAAAATTTAAAACCGCGCATGAAGCAAAAGAATTTCTTCGCAACTTACCCGCCTAACAGCGGGTTTTTTTTATGGCTTGATGCCGAAGTGCTTCTTTATCTTGTCCAGCTTGTAGTTGAGCAGGTCGATCTCGATGTCCTGCTTGACCGTCAGTTTGTAGTTCGTTTCCTCGCGCATCTCTGCTCGTTTCTGCTGCAAATTGGCGGCGATCATCATTCTAATGGCAGGAGTCGCTGCTGCCGAAGCAGAGCGGTTTGCCTGAGGGGTTGTTGTGGGTGATTATCGTCTGAACTTTTGACTGGGGACAGGGACGGTATGAGGATGGCCAAGGTTTGTATATCGATTATTTTAGATGACAGGAGTCGGCCATCCGAATAGTTTTGCTGTCTCCAGTCAAAAGTACTATTTGTAAAATCAACCATTGCCTACGGTTCTTATTGCCTCATCTGTCCTGCTAGAATTAAAGTTCTTAGACAAGCACGACATTCGCGTGATAATCAGCTTACTTGGTGAAACATCCGAAGGAGTACGGTTCAAGTTTGATATCAGCCACAACGGGATAGGAATTATCCCTAAACAGCTGGGGCCTATTTTTGAAGCACTCGAACAGGCTGACTCTTCACACCACCAACAATTTGGTAGAACCAGTCTCGGCTTGGCTATTTCAAAGGAGCTTACCGTCTTGAGGGGTGGGCACTTTATAGTACTCCTATCTCTTGATCACCATTTCTGCTGAATCTATTGAGCATCATTCTGCGCCTATGTCTTTATTGGGAGTGGAGGTTTTTCTCATGATCATTGGAGCCTGTTTTGAAGGTGATGACGACGAAGAGCTAATGGAATACCAGCATGGCTGTTACTACGACTCTCTGCAACGATGGATCAGGCTGGCTGGCGAGCGCCACTGTTCTTACCGTAGACTGCCTGAGTGGGAAGACATTTCCCGACTGTGGGACACATTTCGGGAAGAAGGTTACCATGATCATCGAACTATTCAGGCGCACCATGATCTGATTGCTGAACGTTTCAGAATGATCCAGAAAAATCCTGATCGTTTTTTTTGGATTATCCGGGGTAAAAATGGTTGGTTCGATTTTTTCAACAACGAGATAGCACGATTGATGAAAGACCCTAAGATGTTGCGGCTGTTCATGACTGCGGTTGTTTGCGCCAATTCCAGAACCGGTTATGATGCCGAGGACGCGCTTTTGGATAAAATGAAGGAAAAGTACGGGTTGGAGATATGCCCCACGTTATCACGGGAATTTGTTGGAGGATAATATGACGCCAATTAAGATTATTGAGGTCGGATCCGAAGGTGGACGTATCACCTTATTTGGATGGATGAGCGACTTGGAGGAGTGGCTCTTTTTACGTGAGACAGACGAGAGTGCCTTAAAAGAAATCATGAATGAGAATGATCAGACAAGCATGTCGTTCCTGTCCAGTTCTGAGTCAGTTATTGGATGGAATGCAGCCTTGCAGATATTGTCAGTGTATCCGTGGCAGAATTTTTATCCGCTATTCGTTCATCCTGAATTTGCCGATCTGATATGGAAGGAGATCGACAGTATGGGGAACGAAAATTATAGCCGAGGCGAATGGCAAGAAATATGTGGGAAGAAACCAAGCCAGCACGCCGTTTGCTTCTCCCACGGTAAGGAATCTGGTCCTATGGGGATAAAAATTACCGCTCTTAGCACTATTGCTCGTGACAGAGGATTCAATGTGATCAGCATAGATTATGGCGGTGAGCCAGATCCCGACTGCAGAGCCAAGAAGCTCTGTTGCGAGTTCATACCAAGTAATGGCATAAACGTTCTCGTCGGTTCAAGTATGGGTGGATACGTTGCTACCGTTGCATCTCGTAACTTCTCTCCAGAAGGTCTATTCCTGATGGCTCCAGCGTTTGGAATGGCTGGATACCGGGAACAGTTCCCAGAACCTGATGCCAGAAAGATATCCATAGTGCACGGACTAAATGATGATGTCGTACCATTCAATAACTCGGTGGAATTTGCCGCAAAGTTTAATGCCCAGCTCCATATGATGGATGACGGCCATCAGTTAATTGAGAGTCTTCCGCTTATTAGCGACATTTTTGGACAGTTTCTCGATTCACTGATGAAGTCATAACGTTTCTAATCCGAGAATATGGGCCCTGTTACCCATTTTTTGAGGTGGTAACCGGTAAAATCCAGTAGACGATCTTTACCCCGTAAAACGGCTGGAGCGAGTCTCATCTTGGTGAGCTTTCCAGATTGCCCTGCGGTGGTAAAGCTGAAATCAATAGCAGGTGCCATACCACCGCATAACTGTTGACTTCAGGGATAATGCTCGTATGGGAGCACTGTCCTTTGAATCGTGGGAACGAAGAATTCTTGATGGTGAACCTTCAGCGTGCAAAGATAGGCGTGTCGACCGTACCATCGGAATATGTCTTGGCCCGATAGATCGCGCAATGGGGGAACTAAGAGGTTCTGATTGGACTGCGCCCATTCACGAGACAACTTCGTTCCCACGATTGAGAGAATAGTTGTACCATCCCGTTTATTCCGGGGAGTGCATTTGGGTTTATCCCGTTACTGATCTCTGACTTACAGGGTGTGTGCCGTGTAGCGAAGTGCCATCTGCGGGCAAATAGAGACGCTTGATCGCAACCAGGCCCGGCAACAATCAGAACGCCGTCTGCACGTCAAGCATTGTTATTCTGTCCAGGAAGCGGTCCGCCTCAAATGGGGCATAGCAGGCGGCAGGATGAGTGGCGAAATCCACTGTCTCTGAGAACAAAAACTTTGGTCGTTAGTTGTTTTCCAGTACCTGGTTTAATCGGCATTTCGTCTGTCTGGCTTATCCGGCTAAGAGCGACTCCTGTTCGCCAGTTGCAGGAAGAAAGGATTGATGCCCTCTCCAAAACAGGTTGTTCTTTGAATCGTGGGAACGAAGGGTTCTCAATGGTGAACCATCCGTGGGCAATTGCAGTCCTCTAGATCGTACCATTGAAATCAGCCTTGGCCCAAGTTAGCGCTGGGAGCATTGTCTCGTAGCTGATTGGCCTGCGCCCTTTCCCGAAGCACCTTCGTTTCCACGATTGAGAGAGCAGTTAAACCATCCCGTATTTTCCGGGGTACACAGTCGTGTTTATCACGTTACTGTCCTCTGGCTTACGGGAGTGCCGTGTATGCCGTCCTCCCCGATGGGAAGTGATTTGAGATGTGAATAATCCTTCCCCGTAAAGCAGTTGGTGTGATCCTCACCTCTGGTGAGCTCCCGAGAGATAATACTTGCGGGGTGGGACCCATCTGAAGAGCAGAAAACCGGCTACTGCAGAGACTGGTAGTGATAGCCTTGTTGTTGAGTACGGAGAGCGGCTTTAGCGGTATGCCGTAATAATTTGGAATTGATGCTTTGGCCGCTAGTCGATGTCGGGTGACTCAGGCTTTTTGTCACCAAGACGGGGTGATCTTCTTTGATCACATGGAGCGGCGGCTGCGTGCCTGGCGCAGACTGTGGGGGTTGACGACCTCACTAAAGCAGATTGTTCTTTGAATCGTAGGAACGAAGGATTCTTGGTGGTGAACCGTCCGCCCGCCTGGACAGGGGATTTTACCGTACCACCGGAATCAGCATTTGCCCGAGATCGCGCTAGGGGGAGCAGAAATGCTCAGATTGGACTGCGCCCATTCCAGAGGCTATTTCGTTCCTACGATTGAGAGAATACGTTCCTGGGAACGCAGTCGGGTTTCTCCCGTCACAGATCTCTGCCTTGAAGGCTTACGGGGTTATTCAACTAAGAGCTACTCTAGCTCGCCAGTTGCAGGAATAAAAAATTGACGCCCTCACCAAAGCAGTTTGCTAGGAGCCTGTCGGGCTTTCACCGCCTAACATGACTGGTTCTGCGCAATGGATATAACAGCCTGATATTATTGAAATAACGGTTGTTTTTCTCTTGATTTTTTACCGCTCTTGATGTACGTTTCTTCCGCAATATCAGTTGGTTAGATGTCGGAGGCGTACATGGAACCCATATGGATTGACCCGACCTGCAAGGTCGGCTCAATCCAATGTTCAAGAAGCCCGGCCGATTGGCATGGAATTTTATATATAGGGTAATGGTTCGATATCTGTTGGGGGTGACCCGGCTTACGATGACACCTTCCTCATGTTTTGAGGCGGTGGTGGGACTTTGAAGTCTGATTTTCATTCATTTGACGCTTCAACTACAGGTAAATGTACTCCTTGGTCTCATTTTAGTTGAATTGAGGGCGCACATCG
>Ga0073936_10005339_pt1 | contig 17416 bp, 6 predicted proteins | sample AliMusrvi5mmetaG_FD_87041 | JGI IMG/M metagenome (GOLD analysis project Ga0073936, IMG submission 87041) | Freshwater lake bacterial and archeal communities from Alinen Mustajarvi, Finland, to study Microbial Dark Matter (Phase II) - Alinen... | ecosystem: Environmental > Aquatic > Freshwater >... | reverse complement strand
CGCGGAGTGCGGCATGCTCTGCTGCCGCCAGTGGAGTGCGGCATGCTCTGCTGCCGCCAGTGGAGTGCGGCATGCTCTGCTGCCGCCAGTGGAGGATGGAGCTCTGCTCCATGCGGCGCGGAGCTCTTCGTCTTCCTCTTCGTCTTCCTCTTCGTCTTCCTCTACCACAGCTCAGCGACGGAAGATGCTCCGCACCGCATCCGGCAGAGCCGGATCTGCCACAGGCGGCAGCAGAGCGTGCCGCACTCCATCCGGCAGAGCCGGATCTGCCACAGGCGCGAGCAAAGCTTCGCGCACTCCGCTTCGCGCACTGCTTCACCATTGATCCGCGCTCAGCAAACGATCGATCGGAAACCCATAAACCGTCTTGATCCGTGCCGGCGTGGAATGCCGCTCGAACCACGCGGCGGAACACCACGGATATTGATGCGCCACCAGAGCGAGCTTGTGATGTACCGCATTGGCATGCACATAATGCAGACGGGCCAAGTGGGATTTTTCCGTGATGATATGGGATTCCATGAAGTTATGCCAAACCTTGCGCCCCGCCGTGCCGTCCTGGGCATTCACCCACTTTGCCGAAACCGAATGAAGCTTGCGGAGCAGGGTCCTCAACGAATCGGATCCCTCACGAGGCGCCTCCGCAAGGAAATGATAATGATTGGAAAAAACCGCCCACGCCTCCAATTGCCACTGGAACTCCGCCACCGTCTCCAACAGCAGATCATGAAAGTATCCCAGCCGGTCTGACCCGGTAAAGTGATGCTCCTTGCCATAAGTCCCGGCCGTGACCATATAGACCCCGGCTGGTCCCAATCGGTGCGGCGGCGCATGAGGCCAATCAGTCATGAGTTAGATTGTCGCGGATCGTTGGATTTTCAAGGGAAAAATCGGCCCGCGGACTGCGGCACGCTCTGCTGCCGCCTGTGGTGGATGGAGCTCTGCTCCATGCGGCGCGGAGCTCTTCTTCTTCGTCTTCCTCTTCCACAGCTCAGCGACTGAAGAGCTCCGCGCCGCATCCGGCAGAGCCGGATCTACCATGGGCGCGAGCAAAGCTTCGCGCACTCCGGAGTGCGGCACGCTCTGCTGCCGCCTGCGGAGGATGGAGCTCTGCTCCATGTGGCGCGGAGCTCTTCTTCTTCGTCTTCCTCTTCCACAGCTCAGCGACTGAAGAGCTCCGCGCCGCATCCGGCAGAGCCGGATCCACCGCAGGCGGCAGCAGAGCGTGCCGCAGTCCGCAAAGCTTCGCGCACTTAGTGCCGCCTGCGCCGCAGCAGGCCGGTGCCTAACAAGATTCCGGCCAGCGCGGTGGTCGGCTCGGGCACGGCGGTCCATGTCAGGCTGGTGCCGCTCATGCTGAACGAGCCGCCGGTCGGGGTGACTGAGCTGCCGCTGTTGTAGGTTTGCACGCTGCTGAAGATCGACGCGATATTCCAATTGGTAGTGCCGTCTACGTTGGTGAAGATGTCATCCCAGTGCCGGCTTTGCTGCCAGAATGTCTCGCTGAAGTTTTGTGAGCCATTGAGCACCACCCGGAAGATCGCGCCGGTCTCGGTGGTCGCCAGGGCGGCGGTATTGACCGCATCGTAGTCGGTGCCGCGGGTCCCGGTCGTGGTGGAGGTATTTGCAGTCAGGTTCCACTCGAAGATCGATCCCTGGTTGTAGGTGACGCCGGTGGTGAATATCCCCTTACCGATGGTGCCCGCACCGCTGGGATTGGTCCCCGTGACCACATCGCCGGCGGTGTGGATGCCGCCCGCACTAATCGTCGTCGCGCCGGCGATCGATCCAGTGCCGCCGAGGATCGCCGCGTTGGCCACGCTCACCGCACCGCTGCCGGTGATCGAGCCATTGACCAGCAGCTTGCCGTTAGAAACGGTGGTAGCGCCGCTGTAGGTGTTGGTGCCGGCCAGGGTCGTGGTGCCGGTGCCGGTTTTCAGCACGCTGTTGGTGACGCCGCTGCCGTTGTTGGCGAGTGCGGAGCTGAGGGTGAACGTCTCGCTGCCTTGGGGCGAGAGGGTGACGAGGTGGTGGGTCGTGTCCGTCACGCTTTCCAGAACGCGTCCGACCACGATGGCGGCGCCACTGTTGTCATACGCCCAATCCTTGATTACGGCGGCTTGGGAGCCGTTGCCATTGAAGATCACCCGCATCCAGCCATAGGCCCACACCGGGGTCTCATAGGTGCCCTGGTTGAGCTTGAAGCCAATGTAGCCCTCCGTGCTTGCATCTGCACTGGCGATGAACTTGTTGTCACCGCTGGAGGCGGCAAGGTGGGTCGAGGAGCCACCGAAGTCGCTGGAGTAAAATGCGCCGCTGAGCGTGCTGCTGATGCTGCCGGTGATGCTGTTGCCCACCGCGAAATTCACGATGGACGCCAGATTACCACCCGTGCCGATGCGGGCCGGTTGGAAGGTCGGGCTATTCGCCACGGCCACCCCGCCATAGAACGGATTGATGTCCCAACCGCTCACCGGACTGGTGTCACTGTTGTTCCAACCGTTAGACCCGTCCACATCGAGATAGACCCCGGTCAGATTGGTGGGAATCGGAATGTCCTTGAGGCTGCTGTAAATGGTGTCTGCTGACGCCGACATGCTCATGGCAATGAACAGCAGCGCGGAGGAATCCCAGAGATGGCGGGGTTTCATGCTGGATTAGTTAGGGTTGACGTGAAAACCGGGGGGCTGGCTGACAACTCAGTTCTTGCTGACTTCCACCTTGAAGAACGCCGCCTTTTTCCCGCTGGATAGGAACGACGGATAGGGCACCTGAACCATCTCGATCGTGGCGTCCGTGTGCAGGATGTCGCCAGGGACAATCGTATGCGTGCTGGCTTCCCAACTGCCATCGCTCATGTCCGCGCTGAACATCACCGTGTAGGTCAACCCCGCCGCGTCGCGATCAATGCGCCGCCCGAATATCGCATACGCCTCCACCGTCGTCGGCGTCTTGGTGACACTGATGGTCGGCTGACCGTGGGTGATCGTGCCCGTGCCCGAATTATACGTGATCGGGCCGGGACCGGACGCCGGATCCAGCGGAAGAGTGTCGAACGCATACTCGATGAGGTTGTTGAGGCCATCGCCGTCTGCCTGATATGTGAGTCCGTCGTTGACTCCGGCGGTCAAGCCTACCGAGACCGCCCAAATCTGATAGGGGGTCCCGGAGGCACCGGGAGTCCACACCAATTGCAGGTTGCTGCCTGAGACGGCGGTCGAGAACGCGCCTTCGCCGGTGATGGCGTTGCCCACGTCCTGCAGGCCATTTTTGATAGAGACCAAGATGTTGGTGGTATCAAACAGATTCCCCGCAGTGACGCCGCCGGTGATGATATTCCATACACGGCTGGCATCCCAGAAGGCATTGCTGAAGCTCGTGGCGACATCGGTGAACATCAGCTTGAGCTTGGCACCGGTGTTGGCGAGGCTGCTGATCGTGGTCGAGCCACCGGTGACGTTGGCCACGTCCCAATTGGTGCCGGCGATGCCCAGCGTGTTGGCCGTGTTGTTTTCCCAGTTGAAGATGCCGCCGGCGGCGATGGTTAGACCTCCGGCGAGGTTGAGCGTGCCGGTGCCGGTGCCGGGGCTGAGGGTGTTGCCAGAGCTCACCACAACAGCCGGGGTAATGGTGCCGGTGCCGCTGAGGGTGCCGCCCGTGCCGCTGAAGGAAACCGCCTGTGAAAGCGCGGTGGCCGAGTTGTTGTAGTTGAAGTTACCGGCACCGATGCTCACACCGCTGGTGGCATTGATCGTTCCCGTACTGGCGACACTGAGCGTGCCCGCGCTGACCGTGATGCCGCCGCTGAAGGTGTTGGCCCCGCCGAGGGTCAAGGTGCCGTCGCCGGTCTTGGTGATGCCGTAGCCGCCGCCACCGTCTCCAATCACTCCGTTGAGGGTGAGCACCGTGGTGCCGCCAGCGCTCGGATTGGTGATGTTCAGGGTTGGGGTGCCGTTCAGGGTGACGGTGTGACCCGCTGCCCCCACCGTGCCAAGGGTCAAGCCGGCGGTGCCGCTAGATACGTGCTTGCCGCCTGCAATCGTCACGGTGACCGGATTGAAGGTCACGCTATGCGCTGCCGAGCTGTACGAACCGAAATTTTGAGTCGTGCCGGCACCTAGATTTGAACCGGTCTGGTCATTGTCGAGGGTGAAGGTTGTATCAGCATTGAAGGCGAGTGACATGTTTGCATTGCCATTCCCGTCGCTACCGCTGACTGAATGTACCGCGAAATTTCCGCCGTTGAAATAGACCGTTCTACCCGAATCCCAGCCTTGATTTGAGGCTGTATTACCCCGCGAGTAATCGACCAGACCTTGGTTGATATACAAATCGGCACTGATCGACATTTGCTGTGAACTGAAAGAATCGACCGCGCCAAGAAAGAGAGTGCCGGGACCGGTCTTGGTGATGGCAGTGTTAACATTATTCAGGCTGTTATTGCTACACCCGGTTATGGTCAAATTTCCTTCGGTATCAATCACCGATCCGCCGATGAGAAACGCGTTGGTGGCATTTCTCGGCGTGATCGTGCTGTTGCCGTCGGTCTGGACGATCATACCCGCTAAGGTAAAGGCTCCCGCTGTCGTGTGCGTGTAGTTAGCCCCGTTGTCCAAAACCAAGGCTCCGAGTGTTCGGCCTACGATTGACGTTGTCGTCCCAACCGCAGGCCGGGCGTTGACGGTGTTGGCCGTCCAAGTCGTTTCCGCGCCGGTTTGGTAACTGGAAAGCGCAGTGATCGCCCCCCCAGCCCCGTTACCGACCGCCAGGTCAATGGCACCGGTCATAGAATTCTTGATGATCGCCCACGGCAGGATGCCAGACGCGCTGTTCGCGGGAGGAGCGGCGGTCACCGTCACCTGGTTCGCCGCGCTCTGGATCAATCGCAATGTGCCGCCGGTGCCACGGGTGATCGAGGCCAGTGTGGGGGTGCTGCCGCCGGTGTCGTAGTCCAGATTGCCGCCGGTGATGTCGAACCCGAGGTTCGCGTTGTTGCTCACGCCGGTCCGCAGGGTGTCAAACTGGGTTTGATTCCAGCCGCTGTTGCCGGCACCAACATTGGCGATCAGGGTGCCGCCGCTGAAGGTCACCTTGCCCAGCGTGCCATATCCCGGCAATGCCGCCGCGTTGTTGGCGATCAGCGTGCCGGCGGAAATCGTGGTGCCGCCGCTGTAGGTATTGGCCCCGGAGAGGACCAGCGTGCCCGCGCCCAGTTTGGTCAAGCCATAGCCGCTGCCGCCGATCGCGCCGCCGACGGTCAGGGTGTTGGCGGTCACGGTGATCTGGCGCGAGGCGTTCATGGTGACCGCGCCCCTGCCGAGATTCAGGTTGTTAGAGCCGACAAAGTCAAAGTCGCTGTTCCAATTCTGCGGGTTTCTGTTAGTCAGGGTGGTGGCGGCAGAGGCGTCCAGCGAGCCGCCGTTGATGGTCAGGGTGCCGCCATTGCCACCCAATGCGGTGGCGCTGCCCAGAGCCAGCGTGCCGGCGGTGAGTGTCGTCCCACTGGTGAAGGTGTTGTTGCCGGAGAGGGTGAGCTTCGAGGTGGCACTGTTCTGGATGACGCCGGTGACGAGTGCGCCGAGGTTGCCGCTGATGACGGCAGGGCCGGTGCTGGTAGCGGCGTTGGTGATCGAGCCGGTGTTGTTGATCGAAGTGCCGGAAAGGGTCAACCCACCCCCACTGGCTGACTGCAAGGAGATGTTCCCAGTGCCGGTAATAGTGCCACCGAACGCCATTGCTTTATTACCAACAGTCGCGGTCTGAGCCACTATCAAGTCATGGTTCAGGGTGATGTTGCCATTAAATACCGCGCCTATATTACCGGTGCCAACACCAATGGTCCGGGTGCCGGAACCGGAGGCAACGATGATGGGGTTGAGGAAATTTACAGCATCTTTGCTGCCCTTCAACGTGGCATCTGCACCCACGGTGGCATCGCCGAGGGTAATGGTATTGTTTACGCCATTCGCCGCATTGACGTCACCCAATGAAACCGTGCCCGCCTTGATGTAGAGCCCGCCGGTGAAGGAGTTGGCACCGGAGAGGATTAGCGTGTTCGTGGTCGAGGTGTCTTTGACCACCGAACCGCTGCCGGAGATGACGCCGGAGAGGGTCTGGGCGGCGGAGCTGCTAAAGACGAACGAGCCGTTGTTGACGATGGCGGCCGAATAGGCACCGGCGGTCAAGTTGCCAGTCCCGCCGATTTGCAGCGTGCCGCTGCCGATGATGGTGGAGCCGGCGTAGGTGTTCGCGCCGCTTAAGATCGTTGTGCCGGTGCCGTTGACGGTCAGTTTGCTGCCCCCGTTGTCGAGAATCGGGGCGCTGATGGTCACCCCGCTGGTGCTGGTGTTGCCGTTGTTGAGGAAGATGGTGCCGAGGGCCGAGTTGGCCTTGATTCCGCCCGCGCCGCTAATGGTGTAGGGATTGGCGCCGCTGAGGGCCAGACCACTGCTGAGGGTCAGGAGATTGCTGCCCAGAACCAGTTGGGCACCGGAAGCCAGGCCGGTGGTGTCAACGGTGAGCGTATTGGCGCCCACGGGGCCGGTGAGGGCCTCGACGAGGCTGCCCGGCGTGGTCGTGACGGTCGTGCTGTAGTTGCTGTTCACGAAATAGTTGGTAGTCAAAACGCCACCGGTGACCGGGAGTCCGGTACTGCCCGGATCAGTAAGCCGAACGACATTGCCGGAGCTCACCGTGGCGAAGCCGGTGCCGCCCGAGTCGGTGACCGTGTACGCGCCGCCGATGATGCCGCTTCCCAAGCTCGGATTCCAGGCGACGTAGTTGTTGCCGACCGTGCCGCCGACGGTGGTGCCACCGGTATAGTTGAAGTTCAGCGCGGAACTGCCGCCGGTGGAAGTCGTGTTGCTGGTGATTGTCAGCGTGGTGATTCCGGAGGCGCCGGGAGTGAGCGCGATGGACGAAGCCGTGCTGGCCGTAGTGGCCAAGCTGGCGACGGTTTGGCTGCTGCCGCCCGAAGCGGGGCCGAACACTCTGAAGGTGCCGCCGCTCATGGCCAATGGCGTAGTGCTGGCGATACTTCCGGCCGTCGTTCCGTCACCGATCTGCAGGGTGCCGACTTTGACGGTCGTCGTGCCGGTGTAACCGTTCGTGCCGGTGAGGGTCAGGGTGCCGGTGCCGGCCTTGGTGAGCGAGCCGCCGGTCACGGCGATGCTGCCCGAGTAGCTGGAATTGTAGTTGTTTGCGTCGCCGACAGTCAAGGTATTCGTGCCCAACGTGGTGGGGCCGGAGCCGGTCAGCGCACCGATGGTCTGGGTCGCGCCCACATTAAAGGTTCCCAACGAACCGACGTTCACAGTGGCCCCGGTCGCGCCCAGGGCGGTTGCGTTGTTGGCGTACAAGGTGCCTTGGGTAATGCTGACCGTGGCACCGGTGAACGCACTGCCCGCCGCTGTGGCCAGAGTCACTCCGCCTGCGCCGGTTCCGTTCACGGTGATCGTAGGGGTTCCCGAGACGGTAATCGCGCCCAGGGTCAGGGTATTGGGACTGTTGTTCGTCCACGGCTGGCTGGCCGAAACGGTAACCGCACCGAAGGTGACGGAAGAAGCGCCGTTGTTGACGGTGATGCCGCCGGTGCCGCCGAGGTTGATGGTGCCACTGATGCTGGGGCTGGAACCCGACTTGGCGAGAATCAAACCGCCCCCTCCCGTTAGGGTGATGCCGCCGGACAGAGTCGTTATCGCGCTGCCGGTGCCGTCGATAGTCAGGGCCGATGACCGGCTGATCGCGCTGGTGCTAACGGTCAGAGCGGAACTATTGCTGTTTTGCGTCAAGTTCGTGACGTTGCCGCCGATGAGGGCACCACTGATGGTCTCGGCGCCGGCGCCGCTGCCCGAGTTGATGATGGCACCGGAGTTGTTGATCGCGTTGGTGGAAAGCGTGATGCCGTTCGCCGTGGCGGTGTTGTTGTTGAGGATCAGGTTGCCGGTGCCGGTCACGCCGCCGGAGACGGTGAGGGACTTGGTCCCGCTGTTGGTGAGCGTGGTGCCGCCGCTGTTGACGGCCAGGTTGCCGCTAATCGTCCCGCCGCCGCCTGTCGTGGCCAGGGTGCTGCTATCGGTGATGCCGGTGACGTTGCTGCCGACGCCGCCGCTGAGGGTCCATGCACCGTATTGGTAGCTGTTAGTAAGGGTGACCGTGCCGCTGTTGTTGACGAGGCCCGATTCCGTGTTCGAATTCGTCGTCCCGCCGGTCGCGTCGTTACTAAACGTCACACTGTTGGTCCCGGTCACGCCCCCGCTAAGCGTAATCGTGGCACTGGTGGTAGGGGTGGCTGATATCTTCAGCGTGCCGGTGGTGCCGGTGGTTAGGACGATCGGATTCGCCAAGGTGGTGGCACCGGAAGTTACCAACGTGGCGGGACTGATCCCGCTGGTGTCGCCCAGGTTGATGTTGCCCGAGCCCAACGTCCATCCGCCGTTATCCAGTGTGCCTTTCTTGATGTACACCTGGCCGGTGAATAGGGGTTGCGCGCCGGTACGCGAATTGATCTTCAGGGTGGAGTTGGCGCTGTTCTGAATGATGTCGGTGACGCCCGATCCGATCTGGAGCTGGCCGACGCCGAGATCGACGGTGTTGGTGCCGGTGCCGGAGTTGGTGATCGAACCGATCATGGTCGTGGTGCTGCCAGAGCCGCTCTGGCCGAAGCTGATGATGCCGGTGCTGTTGGCGTTGATCGTGAGGTTGCCCGTGCCGGCGAGATTGTAGGTGTTAAAGGTGCCGGTGTTGGTCGAGGTGAACGTCGTGCCGCTGGAGTTCATGGTCAGCGTGCCCGCCACCGTCAGTGCGGCGGCGGAGTTCTGGATGACGCTGGTGACGTTGGCGCCGACGGACGCGATGGTCTGGGTTCCGGCTCCGGTGCCGGAGTTGGTCACCGTACCGACGTTGTTGGCGCCGCCCGTGAGCACGATCATGGAATTGGTCGCGCTGTTGTTGTTGATGGTCAGGTTGCCCGTGCCCGTTACCTGGTTGGTGACGGTGAGCGCCTTCGTGCCAAGGGTATTGGTGAGCGTGGTGCCACCGCTGGCGACATTGAGCGTGGTGGCCGTGAGCGCCGAGGTGGTGCTGCTCTGGGTGAGGCTGGTGACATTGCTCCCGACGGTGGTGATGGTCGTTGTGACCGTGCCGCTGCCAGAGTTGGTGATGGTGCCCTGGTTGTTGACGCTGGTAATGGTGAGAGCACCGGCGGCGTTGGCCTGAAAAACCAAGTTTCTGCCGGTGGTATCGCTGGTGATGGCACCAGAAACCACGAAGGCGGTGGCGGAGCTGTTGGAAATGGTCAAACCACCGGCATCGGCAATTTGAATTCCCGCGCTGATAACATCCCCCTTGGCTCCCGACAATTCGTTAATCTGTGCACCCGTACCACTGTTATTCATCACGAGTGAGCCACCGCCCGTGCCGGCTTGCAACGTGAACTTGTTGCTGGCACTGGTCAAATCGCCGATGTTGAGAATACCGACTGTCTTGGCAGCGGTGAAGCCGTCGCCTGTGATGGCAAGGTTGATGACCGCGTCGGTGGTGATGTTGGTGTTGATGTTGACAGTAGCACCAGCACCGCTGGGACCACCAGTGGGCGGAACACTGGTGGCCCAGTTGACTAAATCCGACCAGTTTAAAGGCGTTGTCGTTTTATTCCAGTCATAGGTCGCCGCGAACGCGGCCTGCTGGCCGAGCAAGGCGGCGAGAGCGGCGGCGAGTGGGAACGACAGGCGGGCGGTGGATAGGATGCGGGGTTTCATGGTGGGAATATAGTTGGACGTTATACGTTAGAGGTTATTGGGGAAAGATACAAGACTTGAAGACACAAGACGCAAGAGAAGAGGAAGAATGGATGATTTTGGATTGTGGATTTTGGCTGGGAGAAGAAGAGTTGTCGGTTTTCGGTGGAAGAGGAAGCGGGAGAAGTGGTCAGGGGCTGGGGGCCGGAGGTCGGAGGTCGGAGGTCGGAGGGCTGGCGAAGAAGTGACACTTCTTTCTCTGGTGTCTGGATTGCCTGCGGCCATGCCAGTTTCGACTTCGTCATGATTTTCCGAGTTCGCTAATGCTCACGTCGCGTTCTGGTTTCTGGTTTCTTCTCTTCCGTTTCGGGTTTCGTGCTTAAAATTTAGTGCTTCGCCAGCGGCGGGTGGGTTTTTTGACTCACGACAAGGGCAGCATGGGGAAAGCCGGCACGGTTGTCCAGTCGGTAAAACTACCGATGGCGGGCGGCACGTGGAGTGCGGCACGCTTTGCTGCCGCCTGCGGTAGATCCGGCGGAGTGCGCGAAGCTTTGCTCGCGCCTGTGGTAGATCCGGCTCTGCCGGATGCGGTGCGGAGCTCTTCAGTCGCTGATCCGTGCAAGAGGAAGACGAAGAGGAAGACGAAGAGCTCCGCGCCGCATGGAGCAGAGCTCCATCCGCCACGGGCGGCAGCAGAGCGTGCCGCAGTCCACGGGCGGCAGCAGAGCGTGCCGCACTCCGGAGTGCGCGAAGCTTTGCTCGCGCCTGTGGCGGTTCCGGCTCTGCCGGATGCGGTGCGGAGCTCTTCAGTCGCTGATCCGTGCAAGAGGAAGACGAAGAGGAAGAGCTCCGCACCCCATGGAGCAGAGCTCCATCCGCCGCGGGCGGCAGCAGAGCGTGCCGCAGTCCGCGTGCCGCAGTCCGCGTGCCGCAGTCCGCGGCTGCCCTCCGTCCTCCGTCCTCACTGGGCCAGGACGCGGATGAAGAGCTTGGGATTGGCGAGTTGGTCGGCGGGCACGGTGACGGTGATTTCCTCGACCGGGTTGCCGCTGTTGGTGCTGGTGGTTGTGGGCGTGAAAGGCGACCAGCCACCCAGGGTGGTGGAATACTCGTAGCTGTAAACCAAGGTGGTGAGCGATTGGGTGCGGCGGGTGTAAGTGAATTGGCCGGTGGCCTTGTTGAGCGGCGAGATGATCGGGTTGACCGACGCGGCACTCATCGGGTTCAGACCGAAGGCGTATTCCTGCTGGTTGGTCAGGCCGTCGCCGTCGGGATCGTGGGTGGGATCGGTGTCGGTGAAGCCGGGGATTGTTGAGGCCCAGGTGGTGTAGTCGGAGCCGCCGCCGGTGGTGTAATTGAGTTTGAGCGAATTGCCATCCTTGACGAGGTCGTAGCCGGTGATGGCGGCGTCCAGCACGGGCGTGCCGGTGATGCCGCCGGCAGCGGTGATCAAGGTATAGCTCAACAAAACGGGCGTGCCGCTGATCTTGATTTTCGCTCCCGCAACCAAGGTGAGCGAGGAACTGGAGGCGATGGTTGTACCGACTTTGAAGCCGAGGAAGGCGCCGTTGTTCACGGTGATCGGCGAGGCTTCGCTACCGGCGGCAAGGGCGAGCGTTCCGTTAGAAATGATAGTCGCGCCGGTATAGGTGTTGGCACCGGAGAGCGTCCAGGTGCCGCTGCCGGCCTTGGTGAGGGCGGTCGCGCCGCCGGTGAAGCTTTCCGCAGTGCCGCTGGCGATGGTGCTGGTGGTGGGCTGGCTGAGCGTGAGATTGGTGGCCCCGCCCACCCCGGCCACAATGCCGGTGATGGTAGTCCCGGCAGCAATGCCGGGGCCGGAAACCGCTGCGCCCACGCCCAGATTCGAGGCGCTGGCCACCACGATGCTTGATACTCCGGATTTAAAGGTGTCGATGGTGCAGGCAGCGCCGCTGCCGGTATTCCCGGTCGTGGGCGTGCTGAGCGTCACCACCTGGCCGGTCACATTTGTGATGGTGGTTCCGGCAGCAATGCCGCCGCCGGTAATGGTCGCGCCGATGGCGATAAGGCTCGTGTTACCCTGTAATGTCAAGGTGGATTGAGGGAAAGCGGTGGTATTGGTGGCCAGAATCAGCGATGCATTGACATTGGCGGATTGGCTGCCGGAATCCACGATGGCCCCGGCGATTTCACCGGTGCCCGCCGTGGAACCCTGCAGGGTCAGGGTTTTATTGCCGACGACAGTTCCTGAACTGGCCAGGCCGCTGGTGAATTTCAGATTGCCAGTGCCGGATTGGTCGATGGTGGCCCCGCCTTGGCCGCCAGCACCGCTGGTGGTGGAGGCGCTGTTGATGATGCGGTCGGTGGTTTCCCCGGTGCCGGTGTATTTGAGTGTTCCGGTGGCGGTGCCGCTGCCGATGGCGAGCGTGCCGTTGGCGGTGGTGGTCGGTGCGCCGAGGTTGCTGCCGAGGCCATGGTTGCCGTAGGTGCCGGCTGTGACGTAGTCGAGGTTGACCACGCTCAAGGTTCCCGCGCTGATCACGGTCGGGCCGCTATAGGTGCTGGTGCCGGAGAGGGTGAGCGTGCCGGTGCCCGCCTGGTTGATCCCGCCGGTGCCGGTGATGGTATTGCTGAAGGTGCCACCGTAGGTGTCGGTGCGGTTGAATGCCAGCGTGCCGTTGTTGGTGATGGCGCTGGACGACGAGAGCGAACCCGTGGCGCCCGCGTTGCCGAGTTGCAAGGTCCCCTGGGTGATCGTCGTCGCGCTGGTATAGGTGTTCGCGCCGGAGAGGATGAGCTTGGAGGTGGCGCTGTTCTGGGTGACGCCCAGCACGGCGCTGCCGATGGGGCCGCTGATGGTCGAGGCACCGGTGCTGGCGCTGGTGTTGGTGATGGTACCGTTGTTGTTGATCGAGGTGCCGGATAGAGTCAGATAGGCACCGCCACCGGTGGGCGTGTTGAAGGTGATATTGCCGGTGCCGCTAATCGAACCGCTAAGCGTGAGTCCCTTGGTATAAGAAGAATAATCCTGCAGGCCCAAATCGTTGTTCAGGGTGATTGCTCCGGGGAGGGTGCCGTTGCTGTTGGTGCCGTCCTGCTGCTTGATGATCCGGGTGCCCGTACCGGCCACCACGTTGATCGGGTTGGCCGTCATGGTCGCATTGGAGGAGGTTTCCAGGGTGGCGTTGGCACCAACGGTGGCGTCGCCGAGGTAAATGGTGGCGGTGGTCGGGCCGAAATTCCCGACCACTCCGCTGTCAGAGACCTTGCCCGCCTTGATATACAGGTTGCCGGTAAAGGCATTCGCGACGCTGAGCTTCAGCGCGGAGTTCACGTTGTTCTGCGTGACGCTGCCGACGTTGCTGGTGATGGCACCGGTGATGGTCGTGCCGCCGGTGCTGGTGCCGGTGTTGGTGATGTTGCCGGTGTTGTTGGCACCACCGGTGAGCGTGATGACTCCGGATGTTGAATTATTGGTGAGAAGCAGGGAGCCACTGGTCGTCACGGCATTGGTGATGGTGAGTCCCGCTGCACCACCACCGGTGCTGGCCAACGTCAGGCTGCCGGTGTTGGCACCGAGCGTGGTGATGGTCACCCCGCCGGCGCCGGTGCCGGAGCTGGTGATCGCGCCGGTGATGTCTATCTTCGTGAAGGTTAGGGAAGAGTTGTTATTGTTGGCCAGGATGAGATCGTGCGTGCCGCTCACGGTGCCGCCGTAAAGCAGAGTGCCGTTATTCGAGTTGCCGATGGTCAGATTACCGCCGGTGGACGACAGGGTGATCGGGTTGTTTAAAGTGTAAGTGGTGGTATTGCCCATGAGCGTGGCAGCTTGGCCGGCGACCCCGCCGAGGGTTACCGTGCCGGTGCCACTGCCGCCCAGCGCGCTGGCCGAGGTGGTGGCCGTGACCGTGCCTTGCTGGATGTTCAGCCCGCCGGTGAAAGTATTGGCGCCGGAGAGGGTCCAGTTGCCGGCGCCGGTTTTTTCGACGGCAACCTTGCCACCAGTCGAGCCATCCCCGATGATGCTGGAGATCGTGTTCGCTCCGGTGTTAGAACCACCGAGGATCAGGGTCTGGGTTCCGGCAGTCGCCGACGACGTGATGCCGCCGGTGCTATATGTGGCGGCCGCCGTGTTCGAATTGATGGTAAAATCGCTCGAGAACGTCAGCGGGATGGTGCTGGTGGACGTGGCGGTGTTGAGCAAGGTGCCGCCGGTGCCGAAATCCAGCGGGTAGCCCGGACTCACACCGGTGACGGCCAACTCGACCGTGCCATAGATGGTGCCCGGGCCGTTGGTGGCCGCCCCGGTCTGGGCGACGGAATATTTCAGGGTGCTGCCGGTGACCACGCCGCTGCCGCCGTTGGCCACTGCCAGTTTCGAGAGGTCGGCATCCGCCGCCCCGACATCGAGGCGGCCGCCGCTGGCGAGGGTGAACTTGGCGGCGTTGGCGAAGCTCGTGGCGTTGCTGATTTTAAGGGTGCCCGCGGTGATGTTGTAACCGTTGGTGTTGTTGTAGGTGTTCGCGCCGGAGAGGGTCATCTGCGAGGTGGCGCTGTTCTGGATCACGTTGGTGACGTTGGTGCCGATCACGCCGACGGTGACGAGGCCCCCGCCGGTGCCATTGTTGGTGAGAGCGCCGGTGTTGTTGAAACCGTTGGTGAGGGTCAGGGCAGCGGTGCTGCTGCTGTTGTCGGAAAGCGTGAAGTTGCCGCCGCCGGTGATCTGGTTGGTCACGGTAAACGCCGCGGCGCTGTTGCTGGCGCTCTGGATGAGACCGGTGACGGCGCTGCCGACAGTGCCGAAGGTCTGGTTGCCCGCACCGGTGCCGGAATAGGTGATGGTGCCACCGTTGTTGATGGTGCCAGTGGTGGCGCTGCCGCCGATGTTGAACAGGGCATTGCTGGCGGTGTTGTTGTTGAGGGTCACGTTGCCCGTGCCGGTGATCTGGTTGGTCACGGTGATCCCTTTGGTGCCATTGGCGGTGAGCGTGGTCCCGGGACTGGCGAGATTGAGCGTGGTGACCGTCAGTCCGGAGCCGGTGCTGTTCTGAATGAGGCTGGTGACGTTGCTGCCGACGGCAGTGATGACGTTCGTGCCGGTGTTGGTGCCGGAGTTGGTGATGGTGCCGGCGTTGTTGACCGTGGTGGTCGTAAAGAGCAAACCGCCCGTGCCGTTAGCGTTGAGGATCAGGTTTTGGCCACCGGTGATGCCACCGCTGATCGTTTGATTGCTCGTGCCAGCGTTCTGGATCGTCGCTGCCGCATTGAGCGTGATGGCGGTGCTGATGGTGTTGACGGCATTGGCTGTGACAAAGATGCCGGAGAAAACACCGGTGCCGCCAATGTTCAAGGCCGTGCCGCCACTGAGCGTGATCGCCACCGGATCATCAAAGGTGATGCTGCTGGCGTTCTGTGTTCCCGAGACAGTCACCGTTCCCGTGGTGCCAAGGGTGCCGGCGCAGAAATAGATATCGGATGTGTTGTCGCCCGCGTAGGCTGCGGTTGCGCTCGCTCCCAACGAGTCCGTGGTCCAGAAAGAGGATGTACCCCAGATGCCGGTGGGGGCAACCGCAGTGGTCAAGGCCCCGTTGGCATCCCAGTAATACGAGGTGGCACGGGCAACCGGCGCGGCAAGCAGGGCGGCGATGGCGGAGGCGAGGGGCAAGGACAGGCGGGCGGTGGTGAGGATGCGGGGTTTCATCGGAAGAAAAGTTGAAAGTTGAAAACAGAAAGTTGAAATGGAGAGGAAGAAATGCCGATTGATGATTTTGGATTTTGAATGGAAGAGGTCGAAAGTCGGAGGACGGGTCGTTTCTTGTCTTTGTTTCGTTTGAAATTCCATGCTTAAGATTTAGTGCTTCGCCAGCGGCGGGTGGTTTTTCGATTCGCAGGTGATCAGCATGAGGAAAGCCGGCCAGGCTGGCCAGTCGGTAAAACTACCGATGGCGGGCGGCACCCGGACTGCGGCACGCTCTGCTGCCGCCAGTGGCAGATGGAGCTCTGCGACGGACTGCGGCACGCTCTGCTGCCGCCAGTGGCGGATGGAGCTCTGCGACGGACTGCGGCACGCTCTGCTGCCGCCAGTGGCGGATGGAAGCTCTGCGACGGACTGCGGCACGCTCTGCTGCCGCCAGTGGCGGATGGAAGCTCTGCTCCATGTGGCGCGGAGCTCTTCATCTTTTCATGCGCGGAAGAGGCTCCGCACCGCATCCGGCAGAGCCGGATCTACCATGGGCGGCAGCAGAGCGTGCCGCACTCCGCCGGAACCGCCATGGGCGCGAGCAAAGCCTCGCGCACTCAATGCCGCACTTGCAGGCGCATGAAACGCCGCGGGTGGGCGGGCTCGTTTGTTAGATAGAAGTCGCGCACCTCGACGCTGCGGGTGGCGCCGCTGCCGGTCTCGCTGACGGTCACGCCGCCGGACAGGGCGGACATGGCCGCGCCATTGATGCTGCTGGCGAGGTCGGTCCATGGGCCGGCGGGAGAATCGGCGGCTTGCACGGTCAGGGTGAGGTCGGTGGTGGACAGGGTGCGGGTGAAGGTCAGCGCGAGTCTGCCGGACGTGGTGTTAGATTGTGGCCATGCGACTGGCGAGGCGATCGTGGGATTGCCGCCGAGGGCGTATTCGAGCAGGTTATTCAAGCCATCGTGGTCGGGGTCGGCGGAGGCGGCGCGATCAGGAATGGAGAGTGTGGTGAAAGTGTTGATCCAGGATGCGAATGGACTGGTGACGGTGAAAACCCCACTCGGACCCGCCGCACCTGCAAGATTCGCCACCGTGTCTACCGCCGTGCCAGCGCCTATCGAGATGCCCAAGGTGCCGTCGCCGGTGATGTTTGAAATCGTGACCGTGCGCGTCGAGCCGGTTCCCGTCACCGCGACCGCGCCAGTGGCGGTGCCGGTCATGTTGAGTGTGATGTCACCGGCGGCCAGCGTGCTCGCGCTGAAATTGGCATCCGCATAAGTCACCGGGTAGGTCACGGGACCGGTGGCCGTCGATGATATCGAGGGTGCGCTTATCGTCACCATCGGACCGACCGAGTCATAGGTGACCGAGGCGGTGTTGGAGGCGGTGTTGTTATTGCCCGACAGGTCCTGAGCTACCGATGCGCCCACTTGACAGGTCACGGTTCCCTGGGCGGTTGGGGTCACGGGAATGGTGTAGGTGGTTCCGCTGCCGGTGAGCGTGCCCTTGGTGCCGTTGGTCACGGTGATGCCGGCGGCGCTCAAGCCGGTAACGGGTTCGGAGAAGATCAGGGTGATGGTGATCGGCGAAGCATTCGTAACTGTGCCGGACGGCGTAACGGTTACCGTTGGCGGAATGGTGTCAACGACCGTGAGACTGCCGGAGCCGGTGAAGTAGGCTCCATAGGTCGGATCGGTTGAGCTGTAGGTTCCACTGGGCACGGAGACTCCGCCGAGATCCAGGGCGGCGATGGTGTCGGAGCCGGTGAAGTTCAGATTCATGACGGCCCCGGATGCGATGGTGACCGTGGACGTATCAGCGAGAAAGGCGCTGGAAATGCTCAGGGTGCCGGCGAGCACGGTGGTCGGACCGGTGTAGGTATTGGTGCCGGAGAGGATGAGTGTGGTGGTGCTGTTTTGGGTGACGCCGGTGACCAGCGGTCCGAGGTTGCCGCTGATGGTGGTGGTGTTGGGAGCCAGGCCGCTGCCGGTGTTGTTGATGCTGCCGCTGAAGT
>Ga0073936_10005332_pt1 | contig 17436 bp, 17 predicted proteins | sample AliMusrvi5mmetaG_FD_87041 | JGI IMG/M metagenome (GOLD analysis project Ga0073936, IMG submission 87041) | Freshwater lake bacterial and archeal communities from Alinen Mustajarvi, Finland, to study Microbial Dark Matter (Phase II) - Alinen... | ecosystem: Environmental > Aquatic > Freshwater >... | reverse complement strand
GGTCGGCACAGAACCGCTGAATCGTATCCGTCATGGTCGCGATGCGGCCGGCCCGGGCCCGCCCGCCCACGAGGCGGCGTACCGCCCCGCGCAGATCGCGCAGGCCGAGAATGCCGCGGCCCTGCGTGTTGTCCCACACGTCGCCGAAGGATTCGAGCGTGAGCCGCAGCCGCTCGAAAAGCAGAATCTCCATGCCGGCTTCGCCGGGGCCGATCAACCGTCCGATGTTCAGGATCCACACGGGTTGGCCGGGCGCCGCGTGCCACTGCCCGGCATAGACGACCGCATCGCCGAACGACCGGATCCGGCAGGCCAGGAGTTGGTCACCGTTGGCCTCGAGTGCGTCCGACAACAGGGTGCACAGACGCGCCGTGTCGATGGGCGCATTGTTTGCGCCGGCCGGGTCGGTGAGGTAGGCCGCCACGCCGCTGGCCGCTTCGGCCACCCGGAATTGCGACGCCAACGTGGCATGAGCGCACACGCGGGGCACCGTCTCCAGGATACGATCCGTCAGGACGGTTCGCGCGGACGCCGGCGTTTGCGATGGCGTCTGCCAGATCACTTGGTCACCATCCCCTGGATCGCGTTCAGGAACTGGTTCACGTCCTTGAAGCGCCGGTAGACCGAGGCGAACCGGACGTACGCGACCTCATCCAGTTTTTCGAGCCGTTCCATGACCTTCTCGCCGATCACTTCGCTCGGAACCTCGCGTTCGAACTCGTTCTCGATTTCGGCGATGATCCCGTCGACGAGGCTCTCGATCTGCTCGGCCCCGATCGGCCGTTTCATGCAGGCGCGGAGGATGCCGCTGAGTAGTTTCTCGCGGGAGAGTTCCTCGTGCCGGCCGTCCCGTTTGGTCACATGCAGTTCGGCTTTGAGGACCTCCTCGCGGGTCGTGTAGCGGTGACTGCAGTTGACGCACGAGCGTCGTCGCCGGATCACGTCCCCGGACCGGGACGTTCGGCTGTCGATGACTTTATCTTCCAGATGACCGCATCGCGGACAACGCATGGCGCCCCCTCGTTTCTACAGGAGGGGATAGGATACGCGAAACCGGGCCTGTGGGTCAACTGGCGCTGTTTGGGATTGAGTTCGGCTGTCCGCTCGGTAGAGTAGGGGACATCCAACGAAAGCGAGGTAAGCCATGGCACGCGTATTCAATTTCAATGCCGGTCCGTCCGCCCTTCCGCTCGAGGTACTCGAGGAAGCCCAACGCGAACTCGTCGACTACAAGGGTTCCGGCATGTCCATCATGGAGTGCAGCCACCGTGGCAAGGAATTCGAGCCTGTCCTGGCCGAAGCCACCGATAACTTGCGGAAGCTGCTCAAGCTGACCGATGACTACGCCGTCCTGTTCATCCAGGGCGGCGCCAGCCTTCAGTTCGCCATGGTGCCCATGAACCTGCTCGGGCCGGGTCAGACCGCCGACTATATCAACTCGGGTGCCTGGGCCGACAAGGCGGTCAAGGAAGCCAAGTTGCTGGGCGGCCAGGTCAACGTGGCCGGGAATACCGCCAAGGACATCCCCACGCGCATGCCCGCGATTGACGGCCTGAAGCTGACCAAGGGCGCCGCCTATGTGCACGTCACGTCAAACGAGACCATCGCCGGGGCTCAATATAAGGTGTTCCCGAAGACCGAGGCCCCGCTCGTGGCCGACATGTCGTCGGATATCCTGTCCCGCCCGATTAACGCCAGCCAGTTCGGACTGATTTATGCCGGCGCCCAGAAGAACCTCGGGCCGTCGGGCGTGGCCGTGGTGGTGATTCGCAAGGCGCTGGCGGAGAAGGTGGCGGCTACCCTGCCCACGATGCTGCGATACTCAACGTACATTGCGGAGAACTCGATGTACAATACACCGCCCACGTTTGGCGTCTACATGATCGCCTTGGTGACGCGCTGGATCCTCAAGATGGGCCCCGAGACGCTGTACCGGCAGAATGCCGACAAGGCCGGCAAGCTCTACGCGGCGATCGATGGCAACCCGTTCTACAAGGGCACGGCGGTCAAGGAATACCGGTCCGACATGAACGTCACGTTCCGTCTGCCGTCCGAGGAACTTGAGGACGCGTTCGTCAAGGAAGCCTCGAAGCTCGGCATGAAGGGACTCAAAGGCCACCGGTCGGTCGGCGGGATCCGGGCGTCGATCTACAATGCCTTCCCCGTCGCCGGGGTTGACGCACTGGTATCCTTTATGAAAGACTTCGCGCGCCGGAATGGTTAGGTGGCGTGCAGGGTTTCTCCCCGCGGGCCGGTGCAACCGTTCCGCGGCTTGTTTTTTGCGCCTGTAGCTCAATTGGACAGAGTGACAGCCTCCGGAGCTGTAGGTTGCGCGTTCGATCCGCGCCAGGCGCACCATCCTTCCAGCCCCTCGTAAGAGGGGCTTTTTTCTGGTCTGTAACCCTCTCATTTGCAGCGTATTAGCCCGAATGCTGGGCTCCGGGCTCATATCTCGTCCGTTTTTCCCACCTTCGGGCTAACCCTGCGATCGCGCAAAACATCCCATCGAAATCGCGCAAAACATCGGAGGAATCCTCGGATGGTTTTGGGCCCTGATAACGAAGAAAGGGGCGCCCTAGTCGGGCAACCCCTGCGCGAATTGCCGTACGAGTACGTCCGCCTGCGCTCCGTAGAGCCGCAAAGCAGGACCAGGTGCATCAGGTCTAGCCCGACTCCACGTGGAGAGCGGTTGGCCGACCGGCCTGGTGCTGGAACGATGAAGACGTGGCCCTATGGACTTCCGGTACCAGCAAGCCGGTCGCCTATGTGTGCGGCAGGAATTCGTTCCCGATCGGTTCGAGGCCGTACGTCCCCATGCTCGATCATGATTCTGATGTGAGCGGCAAGATCATCGGGGAGGCCAGACCTCCCACATGTTATGACGCCGGAATGGCGGATATGTAGGGTAGGGCAGGCGTCTGCCCAGGGCAGTGGAGTGTCGCGTAACCGTTCAGCATCGTCATCACGTACGCCGCGCAGCATTCGCGACTCGAACAGTGTGGGTCGTCAGGGATACCGGCGGGGTGAGTTGCGCGGGTAGGGCTGATACGTGTCACACCTACGGCTTGCATGGGGTGAGTCATGAGTCACCCACTAGGTGCATGACTCATGACTCAGCGGGTTCGACCTCGTGCAATGCGGTGCCTGATTGTTCGTGCATTCACCTTTCCTGGAATTGCACCGTACGGCGGGTTGCCCGAACACGACGCGATACCGGCGTCTTCGTGTCGATCATGTTTTTAACGTCATTGCCATGCCAGACCGGCCGAGTCCTGTACGGCGTTGATGACAAGAACGGCGACGGCAGGCCGCTAAAGAAGAATCAGCGGGCACTCGGCATCTGATTCGGCTATGATTTTTGGCGTGGCGTTCCGCCGGTGGCTGGCTGAACTGTACCGAATCCGTAACGGAGGACGGAGTCATGACGATTCCTGTGACGTGGAATCCGCTGACCGACTGGAGACCCGTGCATATCGCTTGGGTGAAGGTCACCATCAGCCCCGAGGATTTACGTCGTTTCACCCAGCGCAGCAACGTCAAGGGGCTATGCCAGTCGCTGGGCTTTCTGCTTCTACTCGCGGCCACGGGGAGCCTGGCCTACTACGCTTTCGATCATGGGCGTTGGGTTCTTCTGTTGTTCGCCCTCTATTGTCACGGGACGTTTTACTCGCGGTTCGGGGATGCCTTGCATGAGTTGAGCCACAACACGGTATTCAAGAGTGGCTTCCTGAACGTCGGCATGACAGCGCTGTTCGGGTGGTTGTTCTGGCCGTGGAATCCGCATCTTTACCGCCTGAGCCACCAGGGCTATCATCACCGTTACACCCTCCATCAGGGGAGCGACGGCGAGGATGTCCCCAACTACGTCCATCTCAATGCCCGCCTGATCCGCGACCTGTTTTTACGTGTCATCCAGTTCAGGGAGCTGGCGATCAATCTGGCGCGCCTATTCACGTTGAGGCCCACGAGCAAGGGGTGGCGGGGACGTGGGTTCGAACTCGATACCTGGGAGCAGTTCGTGTTGAAAAGCGCGAGCGAGAAGGTCCGGCGGCAGGTCTATCGCTTCGGTTTATATTGTCTCATCGGCCACATTTTGTTCGTTGGTCTTTGCATCAGTCTGGGTTTATGGCTCCTGCCGGTGCTGGTCACCCTTGCGCCCTTCTATGGCGCCGGCTTCCTGGCGTTCGTGGCTGGCGTTCATCAGCACACCGCCTGCGAGCCTAATTGTCCGGACTACAGGGTGAGTTGCGGCGATGCAATTCTCGACCCGTTCAGTTCCTTCCTGTATTGGCACATGGAATTCCACATCGAACACCACATGTTCGCCGCCATTCCCTGCTACAACCTGAAGGCGTTCAGCCGATTCGTGGCCGATCAACTCCCGCCCAAAGAGTACGCTATTCCACGTCTCCTAAGGCTGAACCGAGGCTGCGCGGAGAAGTATGGGTGCTGGCAAAACTGGCGCGACCACTTTGGCCTCTACAAGGGGTTCTGAGGAAGTCCGGCGCCCTCGGTGTGCTCGGCCTACTCAGCGACGGCGATCCAAACGGCACCGAATGCCTGTGGCCCAGTCTCGCTGAACGGACCTTGGGTTCGTTTTGCAGAAGGGCAGTGGTGGCGTAACCGTCCAGCACCTCGATCGCGGACGGCGTACAACGCTCGCCTTCGGCGACCAGTGTCGGGCGTCGGGATCCAGCGGGCGGACGGTACGCGCTGGTGAGGTGTGATTCAAATCACAGTAGCCTGAGGTGGTCTGAATTACGCTCCACTGGTTTGGACGCCAGAACGGCCAATATGCAGGCGGGTAGGTCGATCAGGCGAAGCGGTGCCAGAAGTGGTCCGACAATTCGGAGCGGCCGATAACTTCACACTTTGGCCAGCAACCCTACCAGCATGCCCATATTCTCTAACGTTTCAGACGGTAGAACCATTGGTTGGTCGCGTCTACGGCGTAGGAGCGCGTCGTGTTGCCGCTGTTGGTGGGCGTGAATTGCTCCACGAATCCCCACGCGCCCGTGGACGCAAGGGACGAGACCCTCTCAACCGTGTGCGGAAGATTGGGCAACAGTTCCGCAGTGAAAGCGATGGTATTAATTGCGGGTCGGGCATCGCGGAACACAGGGACCGGCGAACGCGCAACGCCGAAGTCCTTGTTGGGCATCAAGTAACTGGAGTCAACCACCTCGAACACGCCGCCCGTCACTGTGGTCAAGGCGTGAAGCCGATCGTTATCGAAGCGGGGGTCCGGCGCGCCGGTGATAAACCATGCCGACCCGTTATCGGCCAGGATCATTCCGTATTTCTTGAGCGCGCGCAGAATTACTTGATTGGTGGCGTCGAAGCCGCCAATGTCATAGTTGGCCTTCAGGCGCAGCCGGGCACCCATCGGTGGATAGGTGCTAGAGGCATTGGTGGAGGCTTGGTGCCGCGCGGGCCAAAGATACTGGCGTTGGGTTTGCGGGGCCGTGAAACGGATCGCATGTTTGATCTCCCCTGCGGCGATCTCGTCAAACCGCACCAGCAGCGGCAGTATCGGCAGGCCAGCCGCATCGGCCGAGGTCCAGGTTTCCGGACGAAGTCCGTAGCCGCTCAGGTCGAAGACCGCGCCGGAGCCCGCCTGCCAGGCGTTGCCGGTCGGATAGGCGCTCCAAAGCTCATAGAGTTTGCCGCCATCCCTGTCCAGAACCAGAACGTGACGATCACCGGTGCTCGCCGAACCACCCTCGATCGGCGCGTTGGTGGGGATCGGATAAGGCCCGGGGTCGCTTTCGTCCGCGTAGTCGAAGGTGACATTCACCAGGGGCTGGGTGCCGGTGACAATCAGGTACGGAATCCCGAAGTCCGGCCCGAAGTCTGGATGCAGTTTCCCGCCCACCCCCATCGTGGCGATCCACGCTGCGGAATTGGAGTGGACCGGCAGGGTGTCGATCGGCGTATTCAGAATGTCGTTTTCAGGGAAGACCGGGCAACCGTCAATCGTGGGTCCTGCGGCCCAGGCGGCCGGCGCCACAAACAGTGTGACAGCCATCAGCATGGCTCGAAGTCTCATATTCGAATCATCCCGTTGCGAGCCTCGTCCCGACCGATCCAAGCTCCACAATCCAGACGGTCCTGATGGTCGGATTCCTGCCATCCGGGGAACGAATGGGACCACCCAGACTATACTGTCTTCCAGGTCTCGTTTCCACCACATTGGCTTCATGTGGCTTGGCTGGCCACTCCATCCGCGCTGCCGCCAGAACATCCCACATGGACGGCTGGGACGGTCGGGTCGCTGTTATGCACCGATAAGGCCCCGTGCACCGAAGTGGCGACCCCCGCTATCCAAAACGTAACACCGTAACAGGGGCTCAATATCGAACTTTCGGCCTCGCCATGATCGCGTTTTGAGGCGATTCTGGCCGTTTATCGACCTGTTTCTCAGTCAGGGAATGTTACGTTGTTACGCTTTCGAGGCTCCGGGGAGACACACTCAGGGCGACCTGTGTGCCGTCATGGCGGAGAGCTACGATCAAAAACTTCACGTGAAGTTTTTGATCCACGGGCTGCCGTTGAGTCATGCAGTAGGTGCGTGATTCACGACTCAAGGCCTGCGTATCCGTTAGCGTCACGGGATCACGTACGCCGGACAGCATTCGCCTTGGCGACCCATGATAGACGTCAGGGAATCTGGTGAGCTACGTGCTGCTTTGATATACACCATGCTCCGGGGCAATCGTGTCCCCACGGTAATAATTGCTCCGAGGAGTCCGTGGGCGGGGGCAAGCGGCTTCAGATGGACGTTGTCGCGCGGCACCCGGCATCCCGAGTCATGTGCGATTTTTGGGACAATGTCGGCGACGCCGAGATCGCAACGAACCGCCGCCAGGATCCCTGATGACTCACACCCCTCGCACTGGCGACCCATTTGTGCCGTCCGGGATCCTGGGAGCGGAGGGTTACGCCGTTAGGCCGCAGCTGATGCTTCGCGTTGGGTGTGGATGCGATCGAGCGAGCGGGATACGTTCTCCAACATGTCGGTCAGTTCGAAAGGTTTGCTGACGTAGTCCATCGGAATGACGTTCGGCGACCCGCTCTGCAGGAACTCCTGTTTGCAGGCGAGGGTCGGATCCCCTGTGGCAGCGATAACCCCCACCGGGAAGCGGCAATCCTGGGCGATATGACGGAGGAATGTCATGCCGTCCATCACCGGCATCCGGATGTCGAGTAGGATCAGATAAACGGCACTCCCCAAGCTGGCGAGTTTGTCGAGCGCGTCCTGGCCGTTCTCGGCGAAGTGCGTGTTCACGTACGAGCCTGACTTCAGCAGGTAGCGCATGGCTTCGCGCGGCCCCATGTCGTCCTCGACGATCAGGATTCCGCGTTGTTTCGGGTCTGCGATCAGGGTGAGGTTATTCTCGCCAGTTTCTGTCATGGGATCACCGAGGTGCTGGGCTTCGTTTGGATGGAAGGAATTAACACACACTTAATGGTTAGGAAGTGGCGTCATTGACTACGACATGGCAGGCAAAGTCATCTCGAAAGTGACCGAGTCTTGCCGATACGCACGCATCGTGACCTCGCCATGGTGCGCGCGCGCTATCTCGCGTGCGAGACTCAGTCCCAGCCCGGCCCCTTCGACGCTTCGACCACGCGCTTTGTCGCCGCGGTAGAATCGTTCAAACAGCCGTTCCGGATCGATTCTGGTGCTGGGGTTGATCGTGTTAATGATGGTGAAGACGGCATTCGTACCTTCCTTGTCCAGACGAATGGCCACCGAACCGTCCTCTCGGTTGTGTTTGATTGCGTTGCTGGCGAGATTCTGCAACGCCTGTCGCAGAAGGTCAGGGTCCGCCATCACAACCACTTCTGGAGCAATGGTCCGCTCTATGCTCAACCCCGTCCCGGCTTGCTGAACATCGTCGGCAAGGGCCTCGACTTCCCCGCTGAGATTCACCCGCTCCAGGCTCACTCTCATTTGTCCGGAATCGGCCTGCGCAAGAAGCAGCAGCTTCCTGACGATTACCTTCAGAAGCTGGACCTCCTCGATCAACTCAGCGTACTTGCGTTGTTCGGGCGAATCCGGTTGGGCATCACGAAGCGCCTGCTGAAGCTGTCCCTGGAGAATGGTCAAAGGCGTCTTCAACTCGTGCGCTGCATCTGCGCTGAACCGGGTGGCTTGCTGGAAACTCCTATCGAGGCGATCCAGCATATCGTTGATAACGTCGATCAGAGACTGGAACTCATGATCGGCGTCGGATGACGGCACTCGCTTGCTGAGGCCCTTCGCGGTAATGCCTCGTGCAACCAGTGTGAGGGTCTTTACGGGACGAATTGCCTGACCTGCCAGCAGTCCTCCGGCTGCGGCCAAGAGAAGGAGGAGGAGTGGGGCTGTCAGAAGAACAGCATTGCGAAAGCGCTGGATCTCCGCATGGAAGGCGGTCAAATCCATCCCGAGGACAAGCGTCACGTGTTCTCCACCCATCACGACGCAGCGCCAGGTTCGGCCCTGCGTAGCCGCCGTCATCCAGCGCGGCTGCGCCAGCAGCACGGGCGGCGGGAGGGGCGGTGCCGATCCCGGGCGTAGCTGCTCAAACCGTGGCAACTCCATATCCGGATCTTTGCCGGGGCCATCGACTTCATGGATGCCCAGGGTTGCGCCCTTAACCTCAGCCGGCCACTGCGGCGAAACATAGATCGAATGGCCATCACGATCGTACACCCTGATGATGAGCGGACTAGCCTTGTCTTCGCCATACATGGATGCCAGGGATTCATCGAACAGAGACCAATGCCAGCGAGGGCGAGGGCCCCGCAACTGCGCATCTCCGAGAGCCTGAAGCTCGCGGTCGATACGTTCCATACCGATCCGGCTGATCGCGGACACGCAGATGGCCACCAGCGCGACCAGGATGATCCCAGAGGTGCAAACCGACAGCAGAGCCATGCGGAGTTTGAAAGATCGCAGCTTCATGCTATTCCGTTCCACGAATCCGGTATCCCACGCCGCGAACGGTTTCGATCAGCGGTCGGGGAGATCCCTCGTCGATCTTTCTGCGCAGCCGCCCGACATTCACATCCACCATGTTCGTCTCTGGATCAAAATCATAACCCCACACGTGTTCCAGCAACTGGGTGCGCGTGAAGATGCGTCCTGGCGTCGCCGCCAGCCGTTCGAGGAGTCCGAACTCCCTGGATGTCAACGCTATCTCCTTGCCCCCCCTCATTACCCTTCGTGTCACCAGATTGATCGTCAAGTCGTCGACCTGAAGGACGCTGAAGTTCCCGTCGCGCATTCTCCTCGTCACTGCGCAAATTCTGGCCACGAGCTCCTCAATATAGAACGGCTTTGTCAGGTAGTCATCGGCTCCAAGATTCAGGCCCTCCACACGATCGTTCAGTTCGCCGCGTGCAGTCAACAACACCACGGGAACAGCGTTCTTCCGTTCACGCAGCCCTCGCAGAATGCTCAGCCCGTCCCGTCCCGGAAGCATGATATCCAAGACGATGACGTCATACGGTCGGGTCGTGGCCAGAATGAAGGCATCGTCCCCATTGCCGCAGACTTCCACCGTGAAGCCTTGCTCCTGCAGGCCTTGGCGCACAAAGCCCGCGATCTTTCGCGCGTCTTCCACCACGAGAACTCTCATGCACTTACATTACCACGAGCACGCGGCCAATGCCCAGTCAGCCATCATGACAGTTTTGTCACAGAGAAACGCACGATGTTGTCATGTTCATATCGTTCTATGCACCAGAGACACGCAGAGGTTTTCAACGCGGAGGGCAGTGAGCAAGCGCAAGGGGATGCGGCAGGAAAGGAGGTGCGTGGAACGAGGAGCACCGGTTGTAGACGCCGGAGCTCCTCCCCCTCCTGAGGATACTTGGAATCCGTCGGCTCTCCTCACGACCCCGAAATGACCGAACCAGAGAAAGTTGGCTATTTGAGATCGATCGGAAGAATTGGAATCGCAGGCATGGCTTGCGTGCTGACTGCGTTCTGGATCGCCGGTTGCGAGTCGGACAGCGACACATCCTCAACCAGCGATGTCTCCGGTTCATGGCTCTATTCGGATACGACCGGAAGGCAATCCACGTGGGCTCTGGTTCAGTCCTCCGGTGGATCCCTTTCGGGGGCGGGCACGGATGGCGAAACGATCAGCGGCTCCGTGAGCAGTGATTCCATCTACATGAGCCTCCAGTATTCGTCGAGCAATTCGACGGCAAGCCTCTATGGCACCATATCTGGAAGCACCATGAGCGGCAGCTTTACCAATTCGATATCGAGCAGCGGATCGTGGACTGCCGTGAAGACGAACTGAAGGATTCTCATGAAGTTCCGCGTGAATGGCAGCGCGTGGAAGCGGTCTGCCCTGGTGGTTGTGGGCGCGGGTCGAATGGAAGATGTCGGTCAGCAAGACAGAACAACGGCAACGGACTCGGAAGAAAGGGGAGATCTCAATGAAGACAATCGGCATATGGTTTGTGTCGCTCTCAATCTGCTTTTTGGCGGTGTTCATGATCGGTTGCGACGCGACTTCCACGACCTCGACGACGGAGTTAACAATCGCGCCCACGTCGGCCTACCTGAGTGCCGCCGCGGTGACCATTGTGACGTTTACCGCCACCGGCGGCGACAGCAACTACACGTGGACGGTGAGCAATAGTGCGTTGGGAACGCTGCACACCGCGGGGGGAACGGCTCTCTACCAAAGCGTCGCGATCGCGGGGACTAACACCGTGACGGTGACCGACGGGAGCGGCGACATCGGGAGCGCAACCGTCACACAACAATAGTCACCAACAGTCCGCGTGGCGGTCCACTTCATGGCAGGCGCGCGAACATGAAAATGTTCTCATTCTCGTCGATACTGGGGTGTTTGGCTTGTCTCTCTGGTGGGATAGGCCTGCTGTCTTGCTGCGGTTGTGATGTCGCCAGTAGTACGGAAGTGCTCGTGGTCGATCCGGCAAGCGCCGTTGTTTCGCCCGGGCAGACAGTCACCTTTACTGTGTCGGGCGGTTACTCTTATACGTGGAGTCTGGATCCCGACGATGGGAGCGGAAGACTCGATACGCGGACAGGGGCTAAATCGACTTACACCTGCCTGGCTACCAATATCGGAACAGCCCCGAAACTGGTCAAGGTGGTATCCACGATCGACGGTTCTTCGGGGACCTCAACAAACGGTACAACGACGAATGCTTCCTGCAAAGTCGAAGGTTCCGCAGAGATCTACTACGTGAATGGGGCGTGAACGTGAGCGTGCGCGTAAAGTCGCCGCAGACTTGTGGCAATGGGCAGGCGAGACGCGGAGAGTGTTCTGGATCCTGGACGCGGCAAGGTTCAGCGAGATCAACGAGTCGCCGCTTCTGCAGAATTCCAATGGCCTTTTCGTTGTGGCGAGTTTCTCGTTGCCAGGGGCGGAAGCCGGGCAGCGCCTGGATGACCGGGATATAGGACCACCAGGTGGTGGACCGCCTCCATTTGGCGGCCCGCCGCCCGCCCTCCCCAACGGGCCCGGGGGGAATTCGCCTTTCCGTGGCGGCGGGGCACCGGGTCATGGTTGGTTGGGCCCGTTCGGCCAGCGGTTGTGCGGCGCGAAATTCCTTCTCGTCGAATGGAACCCGCCCTGGGGAATCACGGCGGCAGAGTGACGGCCGTAACCACGACACTGACCGTGACCGCGACGACGCATGCAACCGCGAGCCGGATGAGTCAGCGGCGACTCGCACACAGCAGATGAACTTCTGATGGATTTCTGTTGACAATATGAAACGAACATTTTAAGTTGTGGTTTGACATCACTAAAGAAGCCCGGGGAGATGAAATGACCACAAATCGTAGCGACGGACTGGAGACCCAAGGAAGACTGCTCGATGCCGCCGCATCGGTCTTTGCCGCAAGAGGTTTCCACGAAGCCAAGACGGCCGACATTTGCCGGGCTGCCAAGGCGAATGTGGCAGCAGTGAACTACCACTTCCGAAGCAAAGAAGAACTCTATGCGGCTGCCTGGCGACATGAGTTCGAACGCAGCATTGCGGCGTATCCACCGGATGGCGGCGTGGCTGCCGATGCGCCGGCCGAAAATCGCCTTCGCGGACACATTCAAGCCGTCGTAAGGCGGTTTATGGATCCGGCCAGTCGCGACCTTGATATCGCCCACCGTGAGATGTCCAATCCGACGGGGTTGCTGGCTGAAGTCATGCGGACTTCCATTGAACCGCTTCGCCAGATGCATCTAGGGATCATCCGCGAGCTTCTCGGTCCCCGGGCGACGGAAGAGGACGTGCAGCTTTGTGAAATGAGTATTCATGCCCAATGTCTCGTATCGCTGATGCACGAGCGCCAACGCCGGTTCATGCCGCAGGGCGTGCCACATCCGCCGCCGCCACGGTTGAACATCGATGGGCCTGCCCTGGCAGAGCATATTGTCCGATTCAGTCTCGCCGGTCTCCGCGAGGTGAAGAGAACCGCTGGGCGCGCCCAGCGGAAGACCGGGATCCGATCTTTGGAGACCTGATGCCAATGAACGATGGCGTATTGATGGTGAGCAGGCGCGGCATCAACGCTTCGCTTCTTGTATGGTTTTCTCTATTGCTCGGGGGTTGCATGACGGCAGGCCCGGACTACAAGCGGCCCGTTGTGGGTACGCCGACGAATTGGAGCACGAAGGTTGACGGCGTCATTCCGAATGGCCCACTGGGCACCGCGGCGCTGAGTCAATGGTGGTGCGTGTTTGGCGATGCCGTGCTTGCCGACCTTGCGGCCAGCGCTCAACGCAACAATCTCGATGTGAAGCAGGCTGAAGCGCGCCTCCGGAAAGCGCGGGCACAATGGAAGTTGGCCGGCGCGGAACAGTGGCCGACGATCTCGCTCAATGCGTCGGGAGGTCGGTCTCGGAGCAGTGACAAGATGGGGGCTGGTTCCAGTTCCACCATGTCGACCTATGCCAACAGCTTGGATGCCAGTTGGGAGCTGGACCTGTTCGGTGCGAAGCGACGGGCCGATGAATCGGCCGGGGCCTCGATGGGGGCCTCCCAGGAAGACCTGCGCGACGTGCAGGTCTCGCTCCTGGCGGAAGTGGCGCTGAACTACGTGCAATACCGGTCGTGCCAGGCCCGTCTGGCGATCCTCGCAACCAACCTGGCCGCCCAGACCGAAACCTATGACATCACCTGCTGGCGGTATCAGGCGAATCTCGTGACGCAGTTGGATGTTGATCAGGCGCGCGTGAGCCTGGAGCAGACCCGCGCCCAGATTCCGGTGCTCCGGAGCAGTCTCGCCCAGGCCGAACATCAACTGGCCGCGTTGCTCGGGGAGTCCCCGGGGGCACTGGCCTCGCGGTTGGATGCTGGGTCGCCGTCAGTGCCTGTGGCGGCCTCCGATCTCGCCGTGGGCGCGCCCGCCGATGTCCTGCGGCAGCGGCCCGATGTTCGGGCGGCAGAGCGCCGACTGGCGGCCCAGACCGCGCAAATCGGAGTTGCGGCGGCGGCGCGGTTCCCCGATCTGACGTTGAGCGGATCCATTGGCCTGGAAGCCCTGGCCTTGGGCAATCTGTATACGGCTGGGGCGCGCACGGCCCAGGGCTTGCTGAACGCAGGGTTGAACGCTTTTGACGGGGGGCGGATCCGACAGAACATTGCGGTGCAGACGGCCCTGCAGGAGGAGGCCCTCGCCGCGTATGAGGCGGCTGTCCTCACGGCGCTGAAGGATGTCGAGGATGCGCTCGTTGCCTACTCAAACGAACAGGCACGACAGCGCGCCCTGCAAGCCGCTGTCACGGCCGGGGCGAGTGCCTTCAAATTGGCGCGCGCCAAGTACGAATCCGGACTGGTCGATTTCCAGACCGTGCTGGGCACTCAGCAGACGTTGCTGACGGTCCAGGACACACTAGCTTCCAGCCAGGCGGACATGACCTCGGATCTCATCCGCCTCTACAAGGCTCTCGGGGGCGGCTGGACCCCGGCCACCGTCGAGGCGGATGCCCGGAAGACGACGAATAAATGACAGGAGATTTCGATGACAGACACTGCTGCTGCACTACAGTCAAAAGACGTGACTGACAAATTGGGACTGCATGAGAATGTCGCCCGCCGGTTGATCCTCCGTGTCGTGGGCGTCCTTCTGGTGATCGCCGTCGTCTGCATGGCCCTGGTGATTTCCCGCAACCGCCAGGAAGCGGCCGCCGTAATCCACTACGCCACCCAGCCCGTGACTCGCGGCCACCTTGTGGAGACCGTCAGCGCCACCGGCACGCTGGCACCGGTGAACGAAGTCGAAGTCGGCTCCGAAGTGTCGGGGACAATGAAAACGGTCGAGGTTGACTACAACGACCGGGTCAAGATCGGGCAGGTGCTGGCGCGGATCGACACCTCGAAACTGGCGGGGCAAGTCTCGCAGTCGGAGGCCGCCCTGGAGTCGGCGCGCGCAAAGATTCTCGAAGCCGAGGCCACGGTTCAGGAGGCGGAGGCGCAACTGACCCGATTGACGCGGGTGCGCGAACTGAGTGGCGGCAAGGTGCCGTCCCAGTTTGAGTTCGAGGCCCAACAGGCAACTGTGGCCCGGGCCCGCGCCAATGTGGCAAGTTGCAAAGCCGAGGCCTCCAAGGCGCAGGCCACGCTCGATCTCGGCCGTTCGGATATGGACAAGGCCGTCATCCACTCGCCGGTCAACGGCGTTGTGCTGACCCGTCAGATCGAGCCCGGACAGACCGTGGCGGCTTCCTTCGAGGCACCCGTCCTCTTCAAACTGGCGGAGGATCTTTCCAAACTCGAACTACAGGTGGATGTTGATGAAGCCGATGTGGGTAAGGTACGAGAAGGACAGGAGGCGACGTTCACGGTGGATGCCTATCCCGACAAACACTTTCCAGCCCTCATCACGCAGGTGCGTTACGGTTCCAAGACGACCGAAGGCGTGGTCACGTACACGACCGTCCTGAAGGTGAATAACGACGACCTTTCCTTGCGGCCGGGCATGACGGCGACCGCTGTCATCACGACCCGGAAGGCTGACAATGCACTGCTCGTGCCGAGTGCGGCGTTACGGTTCGAGCCCCCGCAGGCGGCCGTTACCGAGCCCGCGGGCGCCAAACGCAGTTTGATCAGTTCCCTCCTGCCCCATCCGCCGGCCCGTGAGGCGAAGGCTAGTGCGGAAATCAAGACCAACAAGGAACAAAGGGTGTACGTGTTAAAGGACGGCCAACTTTGCTTGATGCCGGTTACCACCGGTTTGACGGATGGACTCTTCACGGAGGTCACGACCGGGTCCCTGGAGCCGGGACTGAATGTGGTGACCGAGATAACCGCGAGCCAGAAGTGAATATGGCAGGTTCACCCAAACCGGCGGAAGGGGCGGCGCTGATCGAGTTGATCGGTGTCACCAAGGTCTATGGAACGGGCAGTGCCGCGGTGCACGCGTTGGGCGGCGTGGATCTCGGCATTGTCCAGGGCGAGTTCGTGGCCGTGATGGGGCCGAGTGGCTCGGGCAAGAGCACGGGCATGAACATCCTGGGTTGTCTGGACACGCCGACCAGCGGTACTTACCGGTTCATGGGCGTGGATGTCGGCCGACTATCGCGCAACCAGCGCGCCCTTCTGCGGCGGAATTACCTGGGCTTCGTCTTCCAGGGCTTCAACCTGCTCAATCGCACATCTGCGTTGGAGAATGTCGAGTTGCCGCTGGTCTACCGGGGCGATCCGGTCGGCGCGCGGCGGGACCAGGCGCGGCTGGCTCTGGCGCAGGTGGGGTTGACGGGGTGGGAACACCACACGCCGGGCGAACTCTCCGGGGGCCAGCAGCAGCGTGTCGCCATTGCCCGGGCCATGGTCACCAATCCCGTGGTCCTATTGGCAGACGAACCGACAGGGAACCTCGATTCCGCGCGGAGCGTGGAGATCATGAACCTGTTGACCGAGATCAACCGCGACAAAGGGGTTACTGTCATCATGGTGACGCATGAACCCGATATGGCCGCTTACGCGAAACGGACGGTTCATTTCCGTGACGGCTTGATCGAAACCGATCGGTCGCATTCAGGAGGTGCGTAATGCTCTGGAACGCCTTTCTCCTGGCTTTGCGCGAGTTGCGCCGGAACAAGATGCGCTCCTTGCTCACGATGCTTGGTATCATCATCGGAGTGGCCGCTGTCATTACACTCGTGACGCTGGGCGGCGGGGCTACCAAGCAGGTAACCGAGCAGATTGCATCGCTGGGCAGTAACCTGCTCATGATCCATCCCGGCAAACACATGGGGCCCGGGCAGTCGTCGGGCGCGGCGCCGTTCAAGTTGGCAGATGCCGAGGCCCTGGCCCGAGACGTGCCTTCGCTCGCCGCGGTCGCACCCACAGCCGGAAGCCCGGTGACCGCGATCTACGCGAACGGAAACTGGAATACCACCGTGACAGGCAGTTCGAAAGAGTACTTCCGGGTAAACAATCGCGTCATCAGGAGCGGGCGGCTGTTTACGGATGCCGACGTGCGATCCGGCACCGCGGTGTGCGTCATCGGCGAGACGGTGCGCGCCAAACTGTTCGGTTCCCGCGATCCGATCGGCAGCCGTATTCGGCTGAACAAACTGTCCTGCGAGGTAATCGGCGTGCTTGATCCCAAGGGACAGTCCTCGATGGGGACCGATCAGGACGATGCGGTCATTATCCCGCTGCGCACGTTCCAGCGGCGTGTGGCGGGGAATACGGACGTAAGCACGATACAGGTGTCCGTGCGGGATCAAGCGTCAACCGAGACCGCGAAGGAGGAGATCACGCGAGTGCTGCGTGCGCGCCGGCACCTCTCCGCCAATCAGGAGGAAAACTTCGACGTGATGGACATGAAGGAAATCGCGACGATGCTGTCGGGCACGACCCGCGTGCTGACCGGCCTCCTTGGTGCCGTAGCGGCCGTGAGCCTGCTGGTCGGGGGCATCGGCATCATGAACATCATGCTGGTGTCGGTGACGGAGCGAACACGAGAAATCGGAACCCGCCTGGCCATTGGGGCGCTCGAGTGGGAGGTGCTGCTGCAGTTTCTCGTGGAAGCCGTGGTGCTGTCGTCGTTTGGGGGACTGATCGGCATCATGCTGGCACTAGGCTCTTCCGTCGCCTTGGCTGGACTACTCAACGTTCCCTTCGTGCTCAATGCTCCGATCATGGTCGTGGCGTTCCTCTTTTCCGCCGCCGTGGGGGTCGTATTCGGCTACTTCCCAGCGCGAAAGGCCGCGCGTCTTGACCCGATTGAAGCGCTCAGGCACGAATAGTCTGGTCATGACCAGTCGGCCATCATGACAGCTTTGTCACAGAGAAGCGCAGGATGTTGTCATGTTCATATCGTTCTATATGGGCAGAGAGGAAGATCAATGAGAATGCTTCTGTTGACAGGATTCGTGACTGCGCTGACAACAACAGTCCCATCGACATTTTAGACACTATGCCGCAACGTGAATTCGCACAACCCTATAG
>Ga0073936_10005331_pt1 | contig 17437 bp, 11 predicted proteins | sample AliMusrvi5mmetaG_FD_87041 | JGI IMG/M metagenome (GOLD analysis project Ga0073936, IMG submission 87041) | Freshwater lake bacterial and archeal communities from Alinen Mustajarvi, Finland, to study Microbial Dark Matter (Phase II) - Alinen... | ecosystem: Environmental > Aquatic > Freshwater >... | reverse complement strand
GGACACTGCGCTTTGTTGTTGGCGCGCGGATTACCGGCATGAAGGCAGGCACTCAGCGGCTGAGCAGGCACGGCGGCAGGTTTACCACGCCAACGGCAAAAAAGCTTCAATTCACGCTGCTGATTACAATCCTGACCTCCGAAAATGCCCGTGACCCGCAGGCCGGGGTGCTGAAGATTTTAATCAAAGCCGCCGCCAAGGGTACGCAGGCGCTATACAATACACACGCAAGGGACTGGAAAAAGTTCTGGGGCGCTTCGTTCATCTCCATCCCCAACAATTACCTTGAAAATATATGGTACCTGAACCTGTACCACGCCAATTCCTCCTGCCGCGCGGAATATCCGCCGCGGTTCAACAACGGGATTTGGAGCTGGAACCGCGATGTTTCCAACTGGGTTTACTATTTCCACTGGAATATGCAGAATTTCACCTGGACGCTGCATGCGGCCAACCACGCCGAATTAACAAAACCTTACTACAAATTCCGCTTCCGTTCCCTGCCGAGGGCGCTTGCCTACGCCAAAAACAATCAGGGGCACGAAGGCGCGTTTTATGCCGATGTGGCGGACCGTTTGGGCAACAACAAAGGCGACAGGTGGCACAACGAAACGCCCGGCTCCCAAATCGCCCTCCTTTTTTGGAAGCATTACAAATTCACGGGTAACAGGCGTTTCCTTGAAGAAAAGGCGTGGCCGGTTATCAAAGAAGTTGCCCGCTATTACGCTTCTCTGGCTGAAAAAGGCGAAGACGGTGTTTACCGTTCACCCTGCTCCCAGGCATATGAAGGTTCCCCTCTTTTTGAAGAGGTTATCACCGACACAGCCATGATAAAGGCGCTGATGCCCGCCGCCGTCAAATGCGCGGGAATTGTCGGCTATATGTCGGCTGAGGTGGATTTGTGGCAGGAAATCGGAGATCATCTGAACGATTTCGACACGCAGGTGTTGGATGACGACGAATTTGAAATTATAGAAGGCGGACATAAAATTCTGAAACACGGCCTCGGAATAGGCAACGAAGTGCAGGCCGGAAAAGCTTTTACCGTCGGGAAATACCTGATGGTTGACGGTGAAGACAGAGAAGACTTTAAATGGGAAAATCTGCCCGATTTTATCTCCAAACCGCTTGAAGGGATAAAGAAAGGCGACCGTATCCGGTGCCGCCACGGCAACCCGGAGCGCCTTGCCTATTACGGCATACCGGACCCCGAATTTGCCCCCGTCTTCCCCGGTGAACTCATCGGGTTAAAAGACCGGGACAGCGAGCTGTTCAAAACGAGCGTGGACCAGGTGCGCCTGCACCCTTCCACCAAACCGCCGGAAAAAGCGGTAGCCGGCTCAATGGCCGGGACGGACAGCGCCATGTGCATGGGCTGGTGCCCGTATCCGATTGTGCTCGCGCGTTTGGGACTTGCGCGGGAGGCCGAGGAAGCAACGGAAAACAGCATTATGGCCTGGCAGTTTTATTGCCAGGGCTTCGGCCATTACGGACCTTATGAGGTTTTCACAAAGGATAAAGACAGCCGCTGGCACACCAACACCGTCACCGATGTGAAAACCGGAGAGAAGACGCTGTCGCCCGCCTGGCCGTTCAGGCATTTCACTTTTGAAGCGGTGCCGATTGTCTGCGCGGCTGTGAACGAAATGCTGCTGCAAAGCCACGAAGGGTTTATCCGGCTGTTTCCCGCTCTCCCCCGCGCCTGGGAAGGCAGCTTTATGCTCGCGGCCGAGGGCGGATTCCTCATCCACACGCAGTATGCCCACGGCACTGCCGGCTGGGCCGGGGTTGAAAGCCGGCTCGGCGGGGAATGCAGAATAGTGAACCCGTGGCATGAGGAAAAGATTTTTGTGACGGTTTTGGATGAAAACGGAAAAGAGACAGGCAGTTTCAGCCTGAACGGGGAACCGCTGGGGTTGGATTCAATCCTGAAGTTTGACACAAACGCCGGCAGCCTGTATATGCTTTCGCCCGCCGAAAATATTCTGCGGGGCTGGAAGAAAAAATCCATTGGCTTTGAACAAAACGAAAAAATGAAAACGATGGGCAACGCGCAGCTGGGGCTGCCCCGAATGTATTAAGGAGAACGCGTAATGGAACACAAGATTGAAAAGGCTTTTATGTCTATCCGGATTCCGACGCAAAGATGGATGGATAAAATAATGTTCACCGAAGTCCTGGATTTGCTGGACGCCAATAAGGGCGCAGTGGATGAACTGGCGCTGTTCTCCGGTTTCACCCATCCTCCCCTGCCGCTGGAAACCGTATACAACTATGCGCCGGTTATGAAGGAGAGCATCCTCACCGCGAAAGCGCGCGGCTATTCCTGCGGCGTCAACATCCTTTCAACCATGGGGCACCACAACGAAAATCTTGAGAATTCGCTGAAAGGCGATTATACGCGAAGAACCGGCCTTGACGGTAAAACCTGCCTCGGTTCCTTCTGCCCGAATGACGAAAGTTTTGTGCGCGAATATGTTGTCCCGCTTTATACCGCCATTGCGGAAACGGAACCGGATTTCATCTGGATAGATGACGATGTCCGCTCCGGGCACGGCGATATCGGCTCCGACTGTTTCTGCGACAAATGCCTTGCCGAATTCACCAAGCTTTCCGGGACGCTTTACACCAGGGAGACAATCGCGGACGCGCTGAACTGCGGGGAAATCAAAGAAAAACTGGCTTTCCGCAAACTGTGGCTGCAGAGCAAACGCAACACCGTCAACCGCTTGTTTGTGACCATTGAAAAAACCGTTCACGGCATCAACCCCGGCATTAAACTCAGTTTTATGACCGGCGAGCGCTATGCCGACGGATATGATTTTGACACACAGGCAGGCATCCTCGCGGGCCCCGCGAAGCAGGAAGTCATGTGGCGCCCCGGCGGCGGTTTTTACCGCGACACCATCCCGAAAGATATGGCGGGCAAAGCGCACGACATCGGCCGGCAGATAGCCCTCCTGCCGCAGGAAGTGCGGTCAATCCAATCCGAAATCGAGAACTTCAATTACGAAGCATTAGGCAAGAGCATCCACATCAATGCCGCCGAGGTTTCCGCCTACATCGCCGCGGGCTGCACGGGTGCCGCATTGAACATTATGAACCTTTATGAAGATATCGTACTTGAAAAGGGCCCGCTGCTGAAAGAAATCAAAAGGCAGCGCCCGTTTTATGACGCGCTGGCCAGCACGCAGGGCAGGCTTCTGACGCAGGGCGTTTTCACCGGCTGGAACAAGGACAGCGAGGCGGCCTGCAATCTGCGCAATAAATGGTTCGGCCCGCCCGAAGGAATAGACCCTCATTTTGCCGATGAATGGTTTGAAATCGGCATCCCCATGGCATACGGCCCCGAGCAGGCGCAGATGGCCATGTTCCGCAGCTTTTCACCGTATTCATTCAGCGAAAAAGAGCTGCTCGGCTGGCTTGCCAAGGGCGTTTACCTGGACGGACCGGCGCTGGAAACGCTCAATGAAATGGGTTACGGCAAGCTGACAGGTTTCAAGGTAACCGGTTATGAGGATGTCGACTGCATCGAAGTACTGGGTGACCATCCGCTGAACGCGGGCCAGCAAGGCCGCATGCGGGACTGCCGGCAGTCCTTCTGGAAATGCCCCTGCGCCATTTTGGAACCAACAGCAGACGGCGCGCAGTGCCTTGCGAAAGCAGTCGATTACGGCGGCAAAATCAAAGCCGCCTGCAGCATGGGTATCTTTGAAAACAAGCTCGGCGGGCGGGTCTGTGTTTCCGGCTATTACCCGTGGAGTTTTGTGCTCAGCCACTCAAAATCGGAGCAATGCAAAAATGTCGTCCGCTGGCTGACCAAAGACACTGTCCCGGCGTATGTTTCCTCGCTTCATAAGATTGGCCTTTGGGCAAGGGAAAACGCCTATGGGCAAAAAATCCTCACCATCCTTAACCAAAGCATGGATATAGCCGAAGGGCTGACTTTGAAGGTTCTGACCGATAAAATTACCCTGCGGGTTTTGGATAAAAATATGCTGGAAACCGTTGTGCCCTGCACCGGTTCGGACGGCGGCTACAATGTGTTTGTCCTGCCCGCTCTGCCGGCATGGAGTATGCTGCTGGCTGTAACAGAATAGCTGATAGTTATCATTCGAGCCCCGGCTTTCGGCCGGGGCTCGATTTATATTGTTTATTGATTTTCAGGAACTTCTACTTTGTTACCGGTATCATTTTCCGCGATGCTTGCCCTGTATGCAAGCACCTCCGCGTGCACCCGGCTTCGCTCTTTCCCTGTCAGCTTGTAGAAGAGGAACGGAATGCCGGCAAAAAGCATAAACGAGCCGTTAAATATTGTGTAAAAAACAAGCATCATCACTTTGGAATGGTAGGTTTGCGTTAGATAAATAGTTTTTGTCACGCCTTCGACAGTTCTCAAAACCGGCGGCAAATAATGAATAAGGGAGTTTTTGCCGTAAAGAATCAGCGGCGCTACTGTCGAAACGATCGCGTTGCTTACCGTCCCGCCGATACCGATAAAAAAGCCGAGGCTCGCGTCAAGCCTTTTATGCGTTTTAACCTCCAAGTCTTCAAGGATGTCAGCCTGGAACATACTTGGCAGCAGATTGGAAGCTCCGTACTGCATTCCTATCAGAAACAGGAACCCGAAGAATGCCGCTTCGAATGAAAAATTGCCCGGATTCCTGAAAAACAACACCCCGGTATAAAAAGCGCCGATATTCGCGAAAAGCGAATACACACCGGAGCATATATATATTTGTTTGCTGTTGAATCTTTTCAGCAAAACATTGACGATCAGCATACCGATAAAAGCGCCGATATCTGTCGGCAGCCCGAACAAAATATATTTGCTGGGGTCTCCCAGAAGCGCGGTCGCAAGAAAAATACCCAGATAGCCGCTGATATTTCTGATATTCATTATTAACTCGCTTGTTACCACAAGCAAAGCGTATTTGTTTTTTATTATATCCTTATAACCGAGAAGCGGATTTTCCTTTTTATCACCGTAAACAGTCCGCTCCTTGACAACCCGCATGCCCAAAACCATGGTAACGGTGCCGACAACCGAACAAAGCACAGCCGAAACAATATACATCATTTCTTCTGTCTTAATAATGCCGGGCTTTCTCAGCAGCCCTATGACGAGCACAATAACCCAGGGGGCCGAACCGGCAATCGCGTTTGAAACACCTCTGTATGAAAGAATTTTTTCCCGTTCGACATTGCTTGGGGTTATAACATAAGCGATTGTGTTAACCGTACCGGCAAAGTAAGAAGCGGCGCCGTTCAAAATTGTGACGATGCACAAATACGCCACCATGATAGGCAGCGGAAATCTCGGTGTTATAAACATCAGCACAGCTATTATACCCAAGGGTATTGTTGCCATTTTGACAAACGGTTTAAACTTACCCTTGGAATTTTGCGGCGGGCGGTCGACGATCATCGCATAGAAAAAGCTCAGCGCGAAACAGGCTACAGCGCAAATCATATTGATAAGCGACACTGTGCTGCTGCCAAGCTGCAAAACATTGATCAGATAAGCCTGGCGGAAGTTGTTCACCATCGAGGTCATATTGGTGTAAAAAAAGGTGCTCATTAAAAAAATAATAAGCTCTTTGTTGGGCACCTTATTGTTCGAATTTAACCTGTTCTTCAAAATTCCGTTTCCTTCCATAAAATATTTAATCAGATTTGAAAAGGCGGCGATAACCCCAGGCTTTTATACTTGCTGTCACCCAAGGCGTGATACGGCAGATAAACATGCTTTTTGACCGTTTGAAGTTCAGCCAGTAAACCGGCAAACTTTTGCTTCTCCTCCGGTGCGTCGTTTACGCCGGGGATTTCGGGGGTCCTTACCCAAATCTCCGTGTCTTCATTTGCCAATTTTTTCAGGTTTTCGATAATCCTTTTGTTGCCGGTGCCGGTCATTTTTTCATGCAGTTTTTCATCAACAATTTTTATGTCATATAAAAACAAGTCGGTAAGCGGCAGGATTTTTTCAAATACGGACCATTCCGCATTCCCCGCGGTTTCGATGGCGCAGTGCAGCCCGATCTTTTTGCATTCGGTCAGAAGTTCCGTTAAAAAATCCGCCTGCAGCAGCGGTTCCCCGCCGGAGAAGGTTACGCCGCCGCCCGAGTTTATATAATAGGATTCATCCTTTTTTATTTCATTGATTATTTCGCCAACCGCCGCGCTTCGCCCGGTAACCTCAAGCGCACCGGAAAAACAGTTCTTCGCGCATTCACCGCAGCGCTCGCAGCGTTCCCTTAAAAAAAGCCTTTCCCCGGCTTCACTCGTGTGGCAATTATGCGGGCAAACCTCAATACATTTGCCGCAGCCGATGCACTTCTGCGGGTAAAACATAATTTCCGGGTAAGTTTGCAGGCCTTCCGGGTTGTGGCACCACGCGCAGCGCATATTGCAGCCTTTCAGGAAAACGATCGTTCGGATCCCCGGCCCGTCGTCAACCGAAAACCGCTGTATATCAAAAATCATTCCGTTCATCAATGCCCTCCGAAAAACGAGATTAAAAGCCTGTGTGCTTTGTGCGCGCGATAATATGGTCCTGCAGTTTTTTATCCAGCAGGCAAAACCTTTGGCTGAATCCGGAGACCCGCACAGCAAGATTTTGATATTTTTCAGGCTCTGCCTGCGCTTTTTTGAGCGTTTCGGCATTTGTGACGTTAAACTGAATCTGCCCGACGCCTTTTTGAAAAGCCGTCTGCAGCATAATAACCATTTGGTCAATTTTATCTCTTTCAAACAAAGCAGGGTCAACCTCAATAATGGCGGAGGTGCTGCCCGCCGCCATTTTAGACGGCAGCTTTGCGATGGAGTTTAACACAGCGGTAAGCCCGCTGCTGTCCCTGCCCTGCATGGGCGAAATGCTGTAGGCTATATTTTCGCCTTCCCTGCGGCCGTCCGGTGTCGCGGCGGTCATAGAGCCTGCTTCAATCAGCCACAGGAAGGTGAACGGCTGCGCGAAGAACCCGAGGCCGCTGATGCCCTTAATATTTTTAAGTGTTTTGCAAAAATGTTCCAGTACTCTTGCCGCGTAGCTGTCAACCAAGTCATCATCATTGCCGAATTTCGGCGCTCTGTTTAAAAATTCCTGCCTGACAGTTTCATCCGCGAAGTTGCCCTTCAGAATGTCAGCGACCTCTTTCAGGGTGTATTTTCTGTTTTCATACACAAGCTTTTGCAAAGCCGCCAGCGAATCGGCAACATTCGGGATGCCCATCGGCATACTTTCGTGGTAATTGTATTTGGCGCCGCCGTTGTTGAAGTCCCGGCCGCTTTTCAGGCAGCCTTCGGTTAAAATCGATTTATAGACCATGGGTAGCGTGAGGCTGTTCTGCAGTTCAAGCCGGTTCGATTCGAAACATGCTATACCGGTAAAATATTCCGCCTGTTTTTTGTACGCGGCCACAATATCCTGCATGCAGGTCATTTTTGAAACACTGCCGGTTTTCGGGCCGGCCTGTTCGCCGGTTGTCAAACTCACACCGTCATTCAGCGCGAGTTCAAGGCATTTCAGCAGGTTTATCCTGTTGCTCACAGCGTGAGGGTTTGCTTTGCCGGGGATTGTAATTTCAACGCAGCCGATTGCCGCGTAATCCCTCGCGTCCCGCAGTTCGATGCCGTTGCTGACAAGCGCGGGAATTAAAATATCATCGTTGAAAAAGAACGGAATACCGTTGCCTTTGCCGACAACTTGAAGCGCCCTCTTTATAAGCTTTTGGGGGCTGCCTTTGTGGAGCCTGACCGACAGGCACCTGACAAACCCGAGCGCGTCCGTCACATCAAGTATCATGGTTGAAAGTTCGTTGGATGCGTCATCTCCGTTTTGGTCAACGCCGCCTATCATTGCCTGCTGCACATCATAATCCCTGTATAATTTTATCCACAGGCAGCACAGCAGTTCAAATGCCTCTTCTTTTGTTATTCTTCCCTCTTCGATGTCTTTTTTATAGTACGGGTAAAGGATTTGGTCAATTCTGCCGATGGAGTTGGCGTTTATTCCGTCCTCCCATGTGTTGATAATGTGTGCGAACCAAAGGCTTTGCACCGCTTCGTGAAAGGTCTTAGCCGGGCCATACGGAACGCTGTCCAATACCTCAATCATTTTATTCAAATCCTGCGCAATCTCGTAACGCAGGCAGTTTTTTAGTTTTTCTTCCGCTTTTTTCCTGTAGCGTTTGCCGATATTGCATGCGTTCTCCGTGACAACAGCCGCGCACTCCAAAAGCTGCTTTCTCTTTACAGATGCAGCGTCATTCAGGTCAAGGTTTTTCAAGCCGTCTTTGATTTCCGCCAGAATACCCGAGAAACCGAGCCTTAAAACCTTTTCATAACCGAGCACGGTGTGATTTTCGGCAACCCCGGGCGACCATACGGCGCCTTCGCTGCTCGCATCGGCATATTGTTCGGACGCGTCGGGAACATAGGGCGTATGCGCTGTATATTTCACGCTGCTGTCAAGCGCGCCGATGACAAAGCCGATTTGTTCTTCCGTTAATTTCCCCTGCTCCAAATAATCGGTTAGTTTTTTCTTTCCCTTTTCCATTCGCGGGTAAATCGCAAGCTCGTTATACATCGCCTCATCGCTGCCGTAGTAATTGTACCCGAAAATCAATTCGTCATCCTTGATGACGGCTGCCGAATCGGCGATTACACTTGCAAGCATCAGGCTTCTCCGCATCATCCAGGGCATATCGGTATTTGCGGACGCCAAGCCTTTAAGGGCAGGATATAACCGCTGCCCGATATATTCCGTTTGGGTTTCTTTCCAATTCAAAGCGTTTTCACGCAGTTTTTCAACACGCGGCGTTAAAGTATAAATACCGGATTCCTCCTTGCCCGAACATCGAAGATTATCGTGTGCGCCTGTTTAATCCGACGTAATATATAAATTCTGCCGATTATATTAATTCAGTATATCACTTCAATATATTTGAGTCAAACTATTGATTTTCCTGTTAAATTTTGCAAAAATATGGCAGGCATATTAAAACAATTATATGCACTGCCACCAAGGTTAATATATCGTAATTGTATTTAATTATCTATTATTTGTAAGCTGATACATGCGTTCATTTCTTTAACCCCGAAAACATATATAATTCCGGTGTGTCAACCATAATATCAATATGAAATAAGTCTGAAAATTCCGCCGCTTCTTCTAAAACAGGACGCAAAGGCCACGAAAGCCGATGTACTGTTCCCTGCGTGTGCCGCCCGTTTATTTTTTCTTTGCCTTCACCGTGCGCAACCATAAAACGTCCGCCGTCATTCAGCATTTCAAAAATATGCTTCACCAGTTTTTGTTTATCCGGGAAGTGCGGATAAGCGTTGTAGATAATTGCCAGGTCAAATCCTGTTTCTTTCACTTCAAACAAATCGGCGGCAACCAGTTCCAGGCGCGGGTCGGCGAATTTTTCGCTGGCGTACGCAATCATTTTGTTGGAAAGGTCTATTCCGAGTATTTTTGAAGGATTACGGGAAAGCAATTCAGTCAATAAAACTCCAGTGCCGCAGGCAATATCCGCGATTTTTGCACCGGGCCTGATATTTGCCGCTGTTGCAATTGCAGAAATTTTTTCATCGTTATTCATATGATGCGAATCCCAATCCGCGGAAAGGCTGTCAAAGAAATATTTCATTTCCTCTAAACCGTTTTGACATGCGGCTTTTTCCATTAGTTTGCCTCTTTCATGTACCGGCCACCGAACTTTTCAACAGCGAAAACAATAAGTGGAATAGCAATAATCTGAATGATTATCCCGGGCAGCGCAGTGACAAACGAGCTTGTCAGCCATATATGCATCGAATACTTGCCTACGCTGAAAATCAATGCGTTAAGAATACCGCCAACCAACCGCCCGCAAAGCATCGCCCCAATGAGTGAAATATAAATATTCAACTCTTTATTTTTTGTTTTTACAACTTTGTAAAGAATTCCAGCCATAATGCCATAGACAGCAAGCTCGCACAGCATACTCGGCAAAAACGCCATCGGCGGCATCCCGGTCAGCAGAAAGGAAAGCAAGGGGGCAAGAATGCCGCACGCTAACCCGTAAAACGGGCCGCAAAGCAAGCCGCAAAGCAAAACAGGTATATGCATCGGCAGAAATATAGAGCCGGCATTAGGCACTGTGTGAAGTGCAATCGGCAAAACAACACCGTCGGCGATACACATCGCAGCAATAACCATCCGAATAATTTTTGTACTTTTCACAAAATATACCTCCAAAATTTGATTTGTATTTATTGTAATAAACCGTTATCAATCATGCAAGCCCGTAGGGGGGATATTTTTTCAATTCAAATGTTATTACATAAAATACTCGATAACCTTATTCAGATCTTCTACCGCACTCAGGTCGCCGTGCTCGACGGCATCGACAATGCAGTGAGACAAATGCTCTTTGAGAATACATTTTCCCGTACTGTTCAGCGCCGATTTAACCGCGAGCAGCTGCAGAAGCACCTCGCTGCAGTCTCTGTCATCCTCAACCATTCGCCTGACCGATTCAAGATGGCCTATCGCCTTCGAAAGACGGTCCAGAACCGCTTTCTTGTGTTGAGGAGAATGGCTGTGGGAATGTTTATGTTGGGTTTCACCTGTATGCGAATGTGTGTAGGTTGCGCCGTTACTATCCGTGTGCATATGCGGGTTGTTTGTCTTATCATTTTCATCCATTTTTCTATGCTCCTTTTTCTTGAAAAGTCATCCTGTCAGCAAATCCTTGGTAAACCTTCTCCATACAATTCCGTTAAAATGCGAATCCCGCCGATTAAGGTATTAAGCAGCACTGTTTCGGCTTCCCCCGAAGCGACTTCACCGATAACCGCGGCATTCTCCCCATATTTGCAGTTTTTCATGCAGTTCAATGCTTTTTGCGCGTCCTCCCCGGCAACCACCGCAACCATCTTGCCTTCGTTGCCCATGTAGAGCGGGTCAAGCCCCAGGATGCCGCAGAAACCGCGAACCTGTTCAGAAACGGGAATCCGCTCTTCGTTTAGCAAAATACAGCACTGAGAGGCCGCAGCGAATTCATTAAGCACCGTTGCCAAACCGCCGCGGGTCACATCGCGCATCGCTTTTACCCTTACGCCGCTTTTCATAAGCGCCGCAGTCATGTCATTTAACGGCGCGCAGTCGCTTTGAATGGTATTGGCGATGTTCATGCGGGCGCTCAAAATCGCCGCGTGATGGTCGCCCAAATTTCCGGATAGAAGAACGGCATCGCCTTCTGCGCAGTTTGCCGCGCTGACGCAGCAGCTGTCCGCCAAAAAGCCAACACCCGAAGTATTGATGTAAATTCCGCCGGAGCCTTCCACAACCTTTGTGTCCCCCGCGACAATGACCACGCCCGCTTCCTCAGCAGTTTCAGCCATCGAAACCGCGATTTTTTCAAGGTCTTCCGTTTCCGCTCCCTCTTCCAAAATAAACCCACAGGTCAGATATTTCGGCACAGCTCCGCTCACGGCAAGGTCGTTTACCGTACCGCATACGGCAAGCTTGCCGATGTCACCGCCGTTAAAAAACAAAGGAGTAACAACAAAGCTGTCGGTGGTAATGGCAAGGGTTGCGGCACCCGGCACAACAGCCGAATCCTCCATCTTCGCCAAAACCGGGTTTTGAAAATGTTTGGCAAATATATTCGCAATCAAATCTGAGGTTGCTTTTCCCCCGCTGCCGTGTGTCATGGTGATTTTCATTACGCTTTCCTCTTGTTTACAAAATAGTTGTAACAGCTGCCCTCCGTGGAAACCATACATGCCCCCTGCTGCGCCTGCGGTGTGCATTCTGTGCCGAAAAGCGGGCACTGGGTTGGTTTAATTGCTCCGGTCAGAACCTGCGCGCAGCGGCATTTCGGGTTGTGGATGTGGTCTGCTGTCAGTTCGGCGCTGCCCGCGTCAAAAGCGGCGTATTCATCGCGGAGAATCATGCCGGAACCGGCAATAACACCGATACCGCGCCATGCGGCGTCACAGGGAACAAAGTACTTTTTCACCATTTCCTGCGCTGCTTCATTGCCCTTGGCGGTTACAACGGAAGGGTACAGGTTCATCACCTTCGCTTTTCCCCTGCATTTTACCAGCGCGTAGAGCGCTTCCAGAATCTGCTCGCCGCCGAACCCCGCCACAGCAAACGGAAGCTGATATTTTTCAGCCAACGGGATAAAAATATCGCTGCCCGTTATGGTGCTAACATGCCCGGGGGCAAGAAAACCGTCAATGTTCCCCTGATTTTCGCATACCCAGTCAATGACCGCAGGCATTGTTTTCAGCGAAGTTAATATTTTTATATTCGTAATTCCATGTTTTATAGCCTCATTCAGAAGCATTACGTAAACAGGAGTTGTCGTCTCAAACCCTACCGCGGCAAACACAAAGGTTTTTGTTTTGTCCGCCGCCGCGAATTTCAGCGTATCCATCGGCGAATAAACCATCCGCACCTGCCCGCCCAAAGCCTTCACATCATTCAGGCTTTGATTTTTTCCCATTACGCGAAGCATATCCCCGAACGTAACGACTGTGATGCCCGGCGCAAGGCTCAGTTCCGTAAGTTTATCAATATAGTCCGTCACCGTAACGCAAACGGGGCAGCCCGGTCCGGAAATTAAATGAATATTTTCGGAAAGCAGCCCTGGAATACCGCAATGCGAGATTTCGGCCGTATGCGTGCCGCAAACCTCCATGATGTTCAAAGGAGGTCCGTCATAATCTTTTAAATATTTTTTCAATTCATTCATACGATTCAATTTCCCTGAACAGCTCCGCGAGCGTATCGCCTTCTTCCTGCGAAAGCTTCTGTAAAATAAAGCCCGCATGCACCAGCACATAGTCGCCCGGTTCAACCGAAACCAGGTCGGCCTGCGCTTCCACAATATTGCCGCTGAAATCAACGGCTGCTATGTTTTCGTTGACAGCAAGCACCTTGCCCGGCATAGCGACACACATATTATAATCCTGCCTTTCCCGCGCCTTGGTAACCTGCCGGCGCAGTTCATCTTATATCAATTTTTGCGCTGAATATTTCTGCAAAGCCATGCCTGGCCTAAACTAATACCGCCGTCATTGGCCGGCACCGCAGAGTTGAGGTAAACTTCAAACCCCGCTTCAATAAGCCTGCGCGCGCATTCTTCTGTCAGCAGCAGGTTCGCGAATACGCCCCCGCTCAGCGCCACGGCATTTTCACCGCTTTTCTTCCGGATATGTCCGCAGACATCAAGCACCATTTCGGTAATCGCCCTGTGGAAACCCAATGCCAAAGCGCCTGCATCCGCTCCGTGTTTTACGGCTGAAAAGACGGTTTTCACCAAATCGATCTGGTCTATTTCTATCCCGGTATCATCATATTTTATCTTAAATTTCAGCGAATTTGGTTTACCTCCGCTTTTCTCATAAGCAGCGGCGGCATTTTCCAAAGCGATCGCGCATTCGCCTTCAAATGAATTCTCTGTTTTTAACTTCAAAACCGCGCTGACAGCGTCGAACAGCCTGCCCATGCTTGAATATTGCTGCGTGTTGATGTTATTTGCAATAGCGGAGCGTATCGGGAAATAATCGCTGCTGCCCGACTCCACACCCGCGGCATTCAGGTAACAATTTGTCACCAGCCCGGCATTCTTTGCCGCCGTGTCCCCGCCGCATAGCGTTACATAATTGAGGTGCGCGCGGCGCTCGAATTCTGTGCCTTTACACAGCAAAAACTCTCCGCCCCAAATCTTTCCGTCCGTACCGTAACCGGTGCCGTCAAAGATTACCGCAATACATGAAGAGAGATTGTGCTCCGCCATCACAGACGCGGCGTGCGCGTGGTGATGCTGAATCTGAATTTTTTCGATATTTGCAGCCTGCGCGGATTTTTCCGCTATTTGCGCGGTGATATATTGAGGATGCATGTCACAGGCGATAATATCCGGTTTGATGCCGAAGATTTCTGTCATGCGCTTCAGATTTTCTTTAAAGGCCTGCGAAACATGGTAGTTTTCCATATCCCCGAAATACTGGCTTAAATAGGCACGGTCATTGCTATATAAACAAAAACTGCTTTTTAAGTCACCGCCCATTGCAAGAACTGTTTGCCCGGCGCTTTGCCGCAGCTTGACAGGCAGCGGGGCATACCCTCTGCTGCGCCGGATTAACTGGGGCTTGCCGCAGACAACGCGCGCGACGGAATCATCCATCGGCGTTACAATTTCACGAAGGTTATATAAAACGCCTGCGAGATACGGCGAGCGCAGGTTCAGCATATCCTCATCATTGGTAATGATCGGCTCCGAGGTCAGATTGCCGCTGGTCATCACCAGCGGTCCGCAGGCATCCGTCAATAGCCGGTGCAGCGGGGTGTAGACTAAAAACGCGCCGATGAAACGGCTTTCACCGCTTACGCCCGGGCAAAAGCTTTCTTTCTTTTTGTGAAGCAGCACAATCGGCCGTGCGGCGGAAATGAGCAGATTTTCTTCCTGCCCGTTTACTTCGCAACACGCTTTTATCGCGCCGAGGTTTGGGAACATAACCGCGAACGGTTTTCTGTCTCTGTGTTTAAGCAGACGCAAATTTTCAACTGCAGAAGTGTCGGTTGGCAAACAGACAAACTGGTAACCACCTATGCTCTTTACCGCCAGCACTTTCCCTTGTTTCAGCAGTTCTATGCCTTTATCGAGCGCTTTTCCCTTGTGAAAAACCGCTTCCGGTAACTGCAAAATCAGCTGAGGGCCGCAGTCACGGCAGGAAATTGTCTGCGCGTGGCAGCGGATGTTGCCGCTCTCCCTGTATTCAACCCCGCATGCCGGGCACATCTCAAAGCTGTCCATCGTTGTGTTTTCACGGTCATAAGGCAGGGCGTTGATGATTGTATAGCGCGGCCCGCAAGCCACACAGCTGATAAAAGGATAACGATAGCGCCTGTTCTGCGGGTCACCGAGCTCTTTTTCGCATACTTCGCACATCGGCAAGTCGCGCGGAAGGAGCGGTATTTCATCGGTGCTCTTTCCGCTTGGGATTATTTCAAACTTTTCATAATGCATCTCCGGCAGGCATTCGGTTATAATCCGCGTAACATCCGCGCCTCGCGGCTGTTTTTCTTTAAGGTTGCGAATGAACTGATTCATCGCCGAATCTTCGCCGTTGGCGATAATACGGACAATGCCTCCGCTGTTCATCACGGTGCCGGTAATATTCAATTTCTGCGCAAGCCGGGCAACAAAGGGGCGGTAGCCCACGCCCTGCACAACGCCTAAAACAGTTATCAGCGCAGTCATAATGCTTCAATACTCTCTATATTCAAATCGCTCGTTGGCAACCTTACCGTTGTTTTGCCTGTTTAATATTACCGCTCTTTCAATTCAATGTCAAATTAATTGTCATATAATCCTTTTCAAAACTCCGCTCATGCTTTTCAACAATTAAACTTTTATTTCAATGGAATTTTAATTTATAGTTTAACATTTATTTGGTAATAATAAACAATAATTATATTTCAAATATGTTGACAATGCTCAAAATCAGGTATAAAATATTAATAAAATCTTAATACAAAAAAACATGTGTTCCGGTAGTGCAACGGATAATATGTCACATATTTAAGCATTCAGAGGAGAGAAATACATGGGCAAAATTAAAAATGTCTTCTTAGGCAAAACCCTGAGAAATGACCAGCTCTCTCACGAAAAGCTGTCCAGGCTTTGGGGATTGCCCATAATGGCAAGCGACGCGGTTTCATCTGTAGCCTACGCGCTTGAAGAAATATTGTTGGTACTTGTTCCTGCTGTTGGTCTTATGGCATTTCATTATGTCCCCTTTGTAAGCGGATCGATTTTACTGCTCTTGGTTATTCTTATCTTTTCATATTCTCAAATTATCAACCATTATCCGAACGGCGGTGGCGCCTATGCTGTCGCAAAGGACAACATCGGGAAAACCGCTTCTTTATTATCGGCCGCCGCTTTAATTGTTGACTATATTATGACAGTAGCGGTAAGCATTTCCTCATCGACTGCGGCGCTTGCTTCTGCCTTTCCGTTGATACAAGCGCATAAGGTCGCTGTTTCGCTTGTTTGTGTAGCTATCATTACATTAATTAACTTAAGAGGGATACGGGAGGCATCAACAATTTTCGGATTGCCTACCTATGTCTTTATTTTTTCAATGGCCATTTTGATTATAACGGGGCTCTTCAAGATCTTTACAGGCACCCTTCATCCGATTGCCTACCCTTCATCTATCCTTCCTCAGACAACAGTAGACGGAATCGGTTTGCTGATATTGCTCAAAGCTTTCTCTTCCGGCTGTTCCGCTATGACAGGGGTGGAGGCTGTCAGCAATGCCATTCCGAGCTTTCGTGACCCTTCAATACGAAATGCAAAGCATATATTATATATGTTGGGCGGAATAATTGTTTTTATTTTCGGCGGAGCTACAATCCTTGCGTTAAAGCTCAAAGTTATTCCAATTGAAAGTCACACGGTTTTATCACAAATTTCCTCGGCGGTTTTCGGCAATTCATTCATGTACTATATCATACAATTATTTACTTCGCTTATATTGATACTGGCAGCCAATACTGCTTTCAACGGATTGCCGCAATTGATGTATATCCTTTCTCACGACGGATACATACCAAACCAGTTTTCTTCCAGGGGAACAAAGCTGAGTTTTTCAAACGGAATTATCTTTATTTTTATTATAGCATCAACCCTGATTATAGCCTTTAAAAGCGATACGCATAAATTAATACCTTTATATTCTGTAGGTGTTTTTATCTCATTTACAATTGCACAGTATGGAATGTTTAAAAAATGGAGAACTACCAAAGAAAAAAATTGGCAGTACAAATGCTGGATTAACGGGTTTGGCGCTTTGGTAACTTCGGTTGTGTCTGTCATTGTTTTTTTCACAAAATTTATCCATGGCGCATGGATGCTTGCCATAGTCATTCCAAGCATTATGTACGTTATGTACCGAATAAACCGGCACTATACTTTTGTTAGAAATCAGCTGGATTTAAAAGAATATAACCCCTATGTGTATAAGGGCGGTAAAACATCATCAAACCAAAGTATTTTGCTTGTTCATGACATCAACAAGCCTTTCCTTAAGGCAGTTAATTACGCCAATTCGATTTCGCATAATATTGTCGCGCTTCATATTTGCCGTCATCCCGAACATGCCGAGCAACTGCGCAAGCAGTGGAAAGAACTTAAAATACCGTTTGAATTGGTCATTATTGAAACGCCTTACAGAGATATTATAAAACCGCTCGACGACTATCTTTGTCAGCGGGAAAAGGAACTTCAACACGGAGAGACCATCTCTGTCATTCTGATTAAGTTTATTACAGAACATTGGTATGATACCATTCTTCATAATCAAACAACATATTTTCTTGAAAGAGATTTGAGCAAACACAGGAGTATATCAGCCATCACAATACCTT
>Ga0073936_10005330_pt1 | contig 17441 bp, 19 predicted proteins | sample AliMusrvi5mmetaG_FD_87041 | JGI IMG/M metagenome (GOLD analysis project Ga0073936, IMG submission 87041) | Freshwater lake bacterial and archeal communities from Alinen Mustajarvi, Finland, to study Microbial Dark Matter (Phase II) - Alinen... | ecosystem: Environmental > Aquatic > Freshwater >... | reverse complement strand
GGGGACTTGGTGTAGGCTATGTAGGACCAAAAATAAGTCTTATCTATGGAACTATGAACGCTGCCACAGCACCCTATAGTTTTACACACTCATTTTCCCTTAGGATTTTCTTTTAGATCAAAGTATTTTATGAATTTAGTAAAAATATTCTTGTTCTTGTAAACTCCACCAAGCCTTCTGTTATTTAAAAGAACAATTGGAGTACCTGGTATCTTCAAGCCTTTGTGCACAGTAGCCTCTATATTCAGTGCATCATCAACCCATTTAGATACAGCACAAGCATCAAAGTCTTTTAATTTTAATTTTTTACCCATATCACTAATAAACTTTCTATTATCAAATGGTAATTTTGTGGAATCATCCTGGTGCTCATATAAATAATCTATTGCCTTCCAGATCTTCCCGTTTTTTTCTGCACACAAAGCAAGCTTTGCAGAAAAACAAGAATAGTTGCTGAGCTTTCCATCTACGTCTTTATTACAAACTTTATCTAAGGGGAAAAGTACATAGGTCAAATTTACGAGTTGTTTGTTTTCATTAACACGCGCTTTAAGATCTTTAGATGTTGCCTTGCAATGCCCACATGCAAAATCAGCAAATATAACTAATTTATTCTTTGCATTTTTGTTACCATAAACTCTACTCTTAATTGGTTCCAGGTTTGGTAGCATGATCTCATTCTTTAAATACTCAGCATATATCGTTTCCGGCTCCGTTTTAATCATAGCCCTACTTACTGCGTCCATGGCAACTTTACTTCTCTCATTAACTGTTTTTAAAACATTAGTGTCCATTTTTTTAGGTTCTTCGGAGAAACTGGTGCTAATTAAAAACACTATAATATAGAGTAGTTGTAACATTATGTTACCTCCTGTTTACAAATCATATACTATGAGTTAAGAATGAACGTAATAAATTTTTGATAGAAAAATTAAGGGAGGATTACTAATGAAAAAAGTATTTTTTGGCGTTCTTGGTCTTTGTGCAGTTACCAGCATGGTAGTTGTAATGTCTTGTGGTGGAAGCGGTGGTGGAGCTCCAACAGCGGAATCCACAGCAGCATCTAAAGTACTACAGGCGGTGGTACTGACTGGAGGCCTAGGAGGAATAGGTAGCATAGAAACAAACACTTATGATTATACATGTGATGGTCATCAAAACGCTTGGACTATCGACAATATTCCTTGTGGCTTTAGTGGAACCCCTGTTGGAGATGTCAAGGTTGGTGGTACATACAGCTGCAGCGACACAAACTACACATATGCAATAACAGAAACATTTGAAAAGAGTTGTACGTACAACATTGACACGTGCTCAATGGGTGACACTATTATAACTGGTACTGTAACCGTAGCTGGAGATCTAAATTTTGCAGATACTGACGCTAGTAGCTTTTCTTTTACTATAAAGTCGGACAAGATAACTCTTGCTTGGGGTACTAAAACAAAAGACTGTGCTATTGATCTAATTTTTGCTTATGATCCAAGTAAAACCTATACTACTGAAGCTGAAGTAGATAATGCATTCACTGGTAATATATGCGGAGCAGACTGGACACAAACAATAACTGATGCAACGGATACAACCAAGGTAGAAGCACTTTGTACAGCTCTTAACTCTTAACTCGGGCTCAACAGCTAGCTAAATAAGCATAACTTTTTATTTACGATAAAAAGGCCGTGATCTTAAAGATCACGGCCTTTTGTTTTTAAAGAAAGAACTCAAAATGCTTGAGCACTCTTCTTGCATAACTCCAGAAGTAACAGCAGGTTTGTGATGTAGTTTTTGGTTATCGAAAACATTTAGTATTGAGGTAACGGCTCCCATCTTTGGCTCCTTACATCCGTAAACAACTCTTTTTATCCTCGAGTGTATAATGGCTCCAGCACACATAATGCATGGCTCTGCTGTAACATAAAGGGTCATCTCTGCCAAACGCCAATCACCGAGTTTTTTGGCAGCAGCCTCTATTACTTCTATTTCTGCATGAGCAATGGCACTGCTCTTTGAGATCCTTTTATTGTGACCTGAAGCGAATACAACACCCTTAAACTCTATAACAGCACCAACAGGAACTTCACCCTCTTCGATCGCAAGACGAGCTTCCTCTAGTGCAATAGACATGAATTTTTCGTCGATACTTATATCAGGCAAAATGTTTTTTCCCATAGGCAAAGCCAAGTTCAAATGCCTTGAGGTTCTTTTCTATGGTGTGCTCAGGGACTAGTGAACTGATAGCTTTTTTAGCGCTGTCCTCTTTTATTAATCCGGTAACTGCCGTAAAAAAACCTACCATTACTATATTAGAGAAGATGTTCTTACCTAATTCTTCTTCTGCTATTCTGGTAGAAGGAATACCAAAACATTTAACCTCTTTAGAAAGTCCTTCGGGCTTTACTAGCTCACTCTCGTAAACTACCATTCCCTGCGATTTAAGCTCTTTAGAAAAGATCCTGAAGGCTTCTTGTGACATAGAAACAAGGATGTCTGAATTCACAAGATAAGGGTAAAGTATTTGTTCGTCCCCTATAATTACCTGGGCGCTGCAAGAAGAACCCCTGGCTTCTGGACCAAACGCTTGAGCAAGAGTAGAGAATTTATTCTCGTACAAAGCTGCCGCTTTCCCTATTACCATTGCAGAAAGTATTACTCCCTGTCCGCCGTAGCCGGAGATCCTTACTTCAGTCATTTTGACACCCCTCACATTCCTCTTCTATGTTATAACTACTTCTTACACCTTTGTAGGTCATATAGTTAAGATCGCATTGGAATTTTTCATCATAGTATTTATTCATTGCATCAAGGTATGTTTGTCTTCCTTCTACATCTACAAATTTACCGACTATAAAAGGTTTATTAAGCTCTAAAGTAGTCTTTTTTGTATCGGCTCCATTTTCTACAATTGCATTCTCTTTGTAGAATTTTAACCTTGTAAGACCAGAGCCCATTTTATTCCTTCTTTCAAACAGTGTTGGGCACGGAGAGATCAATTCTATAAAACAAAAACCTTTTTTCTTTAAGGCTTCACCAATGGCTTTTTGCATTTCTCTAACGTGGTACACCGTCCATCTTGCCACATATACTGCACCTGTTGCTTCTGCAATGTAAGGTAGATTGAACGGCTCACAAAAAGAACCATATGGAGCGGTTGCTGTGATCGCTGTCAAGGGTGTGGTTGCAGAAACCTGTCCTCCGGTCATTGCGTAGTTAAGGTTGTTCACACATATAACTAAAAGATCCATATTCTTTCTACCAGCGTGTATAAAGTGGTTGCCCCCTATGGACATCAAATCACCGTCTCCACTAAACACAACTACCTTAGTATCTGGTGAAGCAGCTTTTAATCCTGCTGCAAAAGGGATAGCTCTACCATGTGTTGTATGGAATGAATCAGCGTTAATATAACCAGCGACTCTGCCAGTGCAACCAATACCAGAAACCACTGCAAGTTTTTTTTGATCTATGCCACTTTTGTCCAACGCATTAACAAAAGCATTAACTGCCGTACCTATACCACAGCCAGGGCACCACATGTGCGGCATTCTATCTGCCCTAAAATATTTATTCATAGGATGTGTTGATTTATTTTCCACGATTAGCACCCCTTTTTATAGCATCAAAAATGACCGATGGTTTATGAACTGCACCACCCAAATGAGGAACGGAAATAACTTCACAATTACCTTTAGCCGCGCGTTCAACTTCTCTAACTATTTGTCCTGCGTTCAGCTCTGGAACTATTATCGCTTTAACTTTCTTTGAAAGTTCAAAAACATATTCTTCTGCAAAAGGCCATACTGTTTTTAACCTTGCCTTGCCAACTTTAATGCCTTCTTTTCTTGCGTCTATCATTGCCTTTTCTGCAACTCTGGAAGTTATCCCATAGGACATAACCACTACTTCAGCGTCATCTAAGTATTCTTCCTCAATTATTATTATCTCTTTTTTGTAATTCCTTATTTTATCCATAAGCCGCGTAACAAGTTTATGCTGGGTCTCTTCATTCATTGCAGGGTAACCCTTTTCGTCGTGAGTAAGTCCTGTAATATGGAAATTATACCCCTTCCCTATAGGTGCCATTTCTGGAATAAGGTCTTTAATAGGCTCGTAGGCTTTATATTCGATCGGACTCTTCTTTGTATACTGCCTTGGTGTTATACTTATCTCTTCTGCTTTAGGTATAACAACTTTTTCTGTCATATGCCCAATACATTCATCCATCATGAACATTACTGGTGTTCTAAATCTTTCAGAAAGATTGAACGCCGTTATTATAAGATCAAAACATTCCTGAGCACTGTTAGGACATAGTGCTATCATTTCATAGTCACCATGACTCCCCCAACGAGCCTGCATCATATCTGACTGTGCCGGAAGAGTTGGAAGCCCCGTAGAGGGACCACCTCTTTGTACGTTTATAAAAACGCATGGTACTTCTGTCATAACGGCAAGGCCGATATGTTCCATCATTAAAGAGAACCCTGGGCCGGAAGTAACTGTCATTGCTTTTGCGCCAGCCCACACAGCTCCTTGAATTGCAATAGAGGAAGCGATTTCATCTTCCATCTGCATGAATATTCCACCAACGCATGGAATCCTACTTGCATATCTTTCCACAACTTCAGTTGATGGGGTTATTGGATAACCGGCAATATACCTGCAACCTGCAGCCAAGGCGCCTTCACATGCTGCATGGTCACCGTCTAAATAGTGAATACCGGTTAGAACTCCTCTTGGATCTGCTTTCATCTGTTCACTCCTAAATTAATCTTTGTTCTTTTCGCCCCAAACGGCAAAATCAGGGCAATAAAGGCCACACATGTTGCAGCCAATGCATTTTTCCGGATGTGCAGCTACGGGGAAATGGTATCCCTTAACATTATATTCCTTAGAGAATTCCAAAACTTTCATTGGGCAAAACTCTATGCAAAAACCGCATCCTTTGCACCTTTCTACCTGAAAGAAAACGCAACCCTTAGCTTTCATACACACACACCTTTCTATTTTTTTGTATGATTTAACTACCGTAGTTTACGTTTTAATGCAATAATCTTTTACATTATGATTATGTCGTTATTGTTTAGCGTGTTAGTCAGTGTAGCTTATCCCCAACAAATACAAACTGTTCCCAAAACCTGTACTGATCTGCTCCCGGATATGTATGAGTACGTCTATTTCTTCGAGCAGGTTGGCGACCTTTGGACTATACAAAGCCCTACAAATGCGCAAAAGGTATATGATGTCCTCTCAATAAGACGTCTTTATCAGGAAACTACAAGCGATTATGTAAATCCTATCGATGGGATGATCAAAACACGTATTTGCGATTGCTATGATAAAAACAGCGCCAAACCATTCCTAGCCGATTCAAAAATAATAAGGGCCTGTTTAGATAAAAACCTGCCAAAACTTATCAAGGAGTCTAAAAAGGAATACTTAACGTTAAAGGCCAAAATAAAAAAAGAGAACAATTTTATTAAACTCACCACTGAACAGCGACATAAAATAGAGAATTTAAAGAGATCATCCTTCACAAAAATAGAGAATGAATTAAAAAAGCCTATCGTAGATTGAACAGTTCTTTTTTGCTATATTCGTCGTAAACAACACCTAGGTCACCAAACCTAAATAGTTTTCCTTCCTTTAGCAATAAGGTTTTGTTAGGTCTGTCCTTAAAGAATTCTGGCTCATGTGTAGAAATAATGACCATTGAACTGGGGTTCATATCTATATAGTTGTATATTTGTCCTTTTATTAATTCCTTAAACCCTACATCTAGTGCATTCGTAGGTTCGTCCAAAAGCAGGACTTTGGGATCCTGTATAAACACCTTGGCAAGCATTACTCGCTGCAGTTCCCCCTGACTCAAAGATAACAGATCTCTGTCCATATACTTAATAACATCCACATGTTCAGCAACTGCCAGAACTTTTTCCCAATCCTCTTTTGAATAATAAGAAAGAAGGCCTGTATAAGGAAGCCTGCCCGTTATTAAAAAATCCCTTACCCTAAACTCCGGAACACTAATATTTTGAGGGAGATAGGCAAAAAGCCTAGCTCTCGCTTTAAAGTCCAGCGTGCTAACATCTATCTTATTAAATAGAATACTACCGCCGTAATTCAAAAGTCCTGCAAAGGACCTCAAAAGGGTTGTTTTGCCACCGCCATTAGGTCCTATTATTAAGCAGAAATTACAGTTAGCAATTTTAAGCTCCTCTATTGATAAACCAAAATCTTTCCTCTTCACCGAAAGGTTCCTTAGATTAAGTTCTGTCATTGCATCACCCTATATCGTCTATATATAAGGTATAGCAGAACAGGGGCGCCAATGAATGAGGTCACAGCTCCGGACGGAACCTCAAAACTAAAACTTAAAAGTCCTGCAAGTGCAGTGCAAAAAGTCAAAAATCCTGCGCCCATGATTATAATAAGAGGAATTATATGGATGCTTCTCCCTTTAAACAAAAGCCTTACAATATGAGGGACAACAAGCCCTACAAAACCAATAGTTCCACACACAGTCACAGAAGCTGCCGTAACAAGCGAGGCAGAAACTATGAATAACATGGAAAAGAACTTGTGATTAACCCCGGAGCCAACAGACAGGTCTTCTCCAAATTTTATCACATCCAGAACATTAGAAAATAAAAGAACTAAGGTCAGGACCAATAAGAACATTGCACCTAAAAAATAAAGTTGTGGAAGGTCTGGTTGTGAAACATTTCCTACTAACCATGAGTTCATATATACTAGCTTTGAACCTTCCATAGAGGACATCAAGGCCGTTATTATCGACGAAAAGAAAAAACTTAAGCCTATACCTATCAAGATTATAACAATACTGCTACTCACTAAAAGTCTGAACAAAAGTAAGAGAATAAGGACTGCAAAGATAGCCCCTGCAAAAGAAGCCGCTTCCATTCTGAGAATAGATATTGAAGGCAAGAATATTAAAGACGCTGCTACTGCTAAAGCAGAACCACTGGAAATACCAAGCACATAAGGATCAGCCATTGGGTTCCTAAGTACTGATTGAAAAACATATCCGGATAAAGAAAGTGAGGCTCCAACTAAAAGTGAGGCAATTAATTTTGGATACCTTATTTGCCACAAGATTATAGGATCGTAGTCATTATTATTAAAACTTACTGGTCCTCCGTGGAACAATAAAAGCCAAGCAGAGAACAGGGTAAAAAGTATCAGCAAACCATAAATAAAATAGGGAGAGGATTTCATCCTCTCCCTAGCATGTGTTGAATTAATATTCATTAAAACCTAACTATCCGTTACATCATTCCCATTCCGCCCATTCCACCCATTCCGCCGCCCATGCCTCCACCCATTCCAGCCATGTCAGCCTTCTTTTCTTCTGGTTTGTCGGCGATCATTACCTCTGTTGTCAACAAGAGAGAGGCAACGGAAGCAGCATTTATTAATGCTGTTTTAACGACCTTGGTTGGGTCTATAACACCGGCTTTTATAAGATCTTCATATACACTGGTATTTGCATTGTAACCATAGGAGGCGTTCGTATTAGTTCTGATCTTGTCTATGACTATTGAACCGTCAACTCCAGCATTCTCTGCTATCTGCCTTGCTGGTTCTTCTAGTGCACGTCTAACTATTCTTATACCTGCATTTTGATCTTCGTTCTCTAACTTTAGGCCATCAAGCTTTGCAAGTGTCCTTAATAAAGCAACTCCGCCTCCAGGAACTATTCCCTGTTCTGCAGCAGCTTTAGTTGCATGAAGAGCATCTTCCACTCTGTCTTTTTTTTCTTTTAGTTCTGTTTCTGTTGCTGCTCCAACATGTATTACTGCAACTCCACCAACTAATTTTGCAAGTCTTTCTTGTAGTTTTTCTTTGTCATAGTCAGAAGTTGTATCTGCTATTTGTTTCCTTATAAGTTTTATTCTGTTCTCTATTTCTGGTTTCTTGCCGGAACCGTCGACTATAGTGGTGTTGTCTTTGTCAATATTAACCCTTTTTGCTGTTCCAAGCCACTCTATGTTTATATTCTCAAGTTTGTTACCAAGATCCTCACTAACAACTTGTGCTCCAACCAATATTGCAAGGTCTTCCAACATTGCTTTACGTCTGTCGCCAAAGCCAGGAGCTTTTACTGCGGATACTTGGATAATTCCTCTTAGTTTATTAACAACAAGTGTCGCAAGTGCTTCACCGTCAACGTCTTCTGCAACTATAAGTAATGGTCTTCCCATCTTAGCTGTGGTTTCAAGTATCGGAAGAAGGTCCTTCATGCTGCTAACTTTCTTTTCTGAAAGCAATATAAAAGGATTTTCCAACGAGCAGATCATCTTTTCTGGGTCTGTTATAAAGTAAGGAGACAAATAACCTCTGTCAAACTGCATACCTTCTACGGTCTCTAAAGTTGTGTCCATTGATTTTGCTTCTTCAACTGTTATAACGCCTTCCTTTCCAACCTTGTCCATGGCTTCAGCTATTATGTTACCAATAGAAGCGTCGTTGTTAGCAGAAATAGTTCCTACCTGAGCGATCTCCTTTTGGTCTTTTACTGGTTTAGAAAGTGCATCGATCTCTTTTATTACTATTTCTACAGCCTTATCTATTCCCTTTTTTATTTCCATTGGGTTCAGGCCTGCAGCAACGGATTTAACTCCTTCTCTATAAATAGCCTGTGCAAGTACTGTTGCTGTTGTTGTACCATCTCCCGCGATATCAGAAGTCTTTGAAGCAACTTCTTTTACCATTTGAGCTCCCATGTTCTCGAACTTATTCTCAAGTTCTATTTCTTTTGCAACGGTAACACCGTCCTTTGTTATAGCAGGTGAGCCATAGCTCTTATCTATAAGAACGTTCCTTCCTCTTGGTCCCAACGTAACTTTTACTGCATTCGCAAGAATATTAACTCCGTTAAGTATCTTGCCTCTAGCTTCGTGATCGAACATTAACTGTTTAGCCATTTTTATATTCCTCCTAGATTCTTTATTATTACTCTATGATACCTAAAATATCGTCTTCTCTCATTATCAGTTGCTCTTCGCCTGAGATCTTAACTTCCGTACCAGCATACTTACTAAAAAGTATTCTGTTACCAGCTTTTACTGTTGGAACTACTTTCGTCCCATTATCTAGGACCTTACCTGGGCCTACTGCAACAACGATTCCTTCTACTGGTTTTTCTTTAGCTGAATCAGGAATTATTATTCCGCCTGCTGTCTTTGTTTCTTCTTGAACTCTTTTTACAAGAACTCTGTCGTGAAGTGGTCTTACATTCATCTTTTTCTCCTCCTTATCTTATTGATATTTAAATATATTTATAAGCTCTATCGTTTTTGCTAGACCAATATGGATACCCCGCTTGTTAAAGTCAAGGGGGCTTAGAGGTGTTTTTTCATTTCCTCTTCGTAGTATTTTTTATATAAAATATCCCATTCTCTGGAACCTTCATAGACGCCTTTTTTTAGGGATTGTATCCTTTTTCTTACTACTTCATCCGCTCTGTCGTCTTTAGAGAAGTACTCTACTAATATCTTTCTAGCTTCCCGTACTGCTTTGTCCTCATTCTTGTAGTCAACAAGGTCATCCTTCCAGATACAATCCGTAATTAAATGAGCTATATGATAGATCCTGTCTTCAGAAAAAAGCATAAGTTAAAGTATGAACCCCTTCTTTTTTGCTAACTCTTTTTTAAGCATCATAAAGAGCTTGGCTTGATTTAACCCTTCTGCATTAGCCTCACGCTGATATTGGACCAAAAGTTTTTTAGCTTCAGCTTCTAAATTTTCTTCATCCCTTAGGTTCTTTTCAAATTCCACTACCATTCTCTTTAGAACAGCGTCTTCTTGAGCCTTGAACACAACAAGGTCCTGGGCCTTAAGTTCGCTAAGGACTTTCTCGCAAAGATATTGGATCTGTTTTTGTTCTAATTTCATAGGCAGGGAGTCTTATAACAAGAAAGTCCTATAAGGACAACCCCTCAATAAATAGACTTGGAACAAATAGATTTTGTGTGTTATATCAACAAGATAATGAAGACAACAACATATTTTAATATAGGACAGTTGCTTACCCTGGAAGGTGTCGTTAAAAAAGATGGAAGGCGCATTACCCGCGATGACCTTGGGATAATAGAGAACGCATATCTAGTTATAAAGGATGGAGTAGTTTCAGCAACTGGTAGCAGTAAGAAGCCTCCAAAGTCATCCAAAAATGTAGACCTAAAAGGTGCAGTAGTGCTTCCAGCCTTTGTTGATTCACACACGCATGTCACATATTCAGGTTCAAGGGCTTGTGAGTTCGAGATGCGCTCAGAAGGAAAAACTTATCTGGATATAGCAAAGGCCGGTGGCGGAATAATATCCACTGTCCATGCAACAAGAAAAAGTTCGGTAAAAGACCTATATAAGAGCACTATTAAGAATATTGAGCGTCTAAGAAGTTTTGGTGTGGGAGTAATAGAGGCTAAAAGCGGTTACGGTTTAGACGTAGAAACAGAATTAAAACAACTTGAGGCAATTGCTTTGGCAAAGAAGGACTACCCATACATTGTCCCCACTTTTCTTGGTGCACACGACACACCTCCGGGCGTAGGGAGTAAAGATGCTAGACGTAAAGCTTATGTAGACGTCATCATAAACACCTTACTACCAAAAATAGCAAAAAAGAATCTAGCGGTTTTTTGTGATGTATTTTTAGAGGACGGCTATTACACAAAAGAAGAAACTCTTGCTATACTTAGGGCTGCAAAAAAACATAAGCTAATACCAAAAATTCACGCTGATGAATTTACTAATCAAGAAGGTGCGGCTCTTGCTGTAGCACTAGGAGCAGCAAGTGCTGACCATCTTCTACATATTTCTAAAAACGGAATAGAGGCTATTGCATCATCACAAACAGTGGCAACAATGTTGCCCGGGACATCCTTTAATTTAGGTTTGCCATATGCACCGGCAAAAAAATTAATAGATGCCGGAGCCTGCATTGCTATAGCCTCTGATTTTAATCCCGGCTCAAATGCCTGTTTAAATTTTCAACTGCTCCTGACCATTGCAATTACTCAATACAAAATATCCGTAGCACAGGCTATTACAGCCGGATGCTATGGTGGAGCAAAGGCATTAAAGCTTGAAAAAGACTTTGGTCACTTAACTAAGGGTTCCAAAGCATTATTCCAGACGTATAAGACAACAAACTACCAGAACCTGTTCTATAATTATGGAGAGAACTTTTTAGGTACTGTTTTTGTGCCTTGATAAAACCTAATCCTCCTTATATACAAGAACTAACTAATAATCGAGGGTGTTAACATGTCAGAACCAAAAGACTACAAAAGTACCTTAAATCTTCCGCGAACAGATTTTCCAATGAAGGGAAATCTGCCGGAAAAAGAACCAATTCAACTAAAAAACTGGGAAGACAGCAAAATATACGAAAAGGTAATTCAAAAGAACTCCTCTAACCCGAGGTACACTCTTCATGATGGCCCTCCATATGCAAATGGTAACATCCACATGGGAACGGCTCTTAACAAAGTGCTAAAAGATATCGTAGTACGATATAAAAACATGAATGGCTTTTGTGCTCATTATGTTCCTGGTTGGGATTGCCATGGATTACCGATAGAACTCCAAGTAGAAAAAAAGTTCGGTAAATCTACGTCCAATCAAGAAACAATTTCCAGGTGTCGAGCATACGCTAATGAATTCATAGACAAACAAAGAGAAACCTTTAAACGTCTTGGAGTTTATGGCGAATGGGATAACCCATATTTGACCATGAACAAAGACTACGAAGCTGGAATAATGAAAGAATTTGGAAAAGTAGTTGATACTGGAGCAGTATATAGAGCAGATAAACCAGTTTATTGGTGTGCAGATTGCGTAACAGCTCTTGCAGAAGCAGAAGTTGAATATAAAGACCATAGATCTGCGTCCATATATGTAAAATTCAAAGCAGAAGATGCCTTAAAAGAAAAACTTGGGCTTAAAGCTCAAAAAGCAGAAACCTTTGTTGTAATATGGACAACCACTCCGTGGACGCTGCCAGCAAACTTGGCTATCAGTTTGAACCCAGAGTTCAATTATGGTTCTTATAAGCATAAAATTAAAAATGAGATCTGGATAATAGCAGAAGACCTCTTTTCCAGCTTTGTTAAAGAAATAAAAGAAGATGAGAATAATTTTGAAAAGATAAATTCAAATAAGGGAGCTATTTTTGAGAACTTTAACTGCAAGCACCCATTCATCGATAGAAATTCAAAACTATTACTAGGTGATCACGTAACCCTTGACACAGGTGGAACAGGTTGTGTTCACACGGCTCCGGGGCATGGAGTGGACGACTATATTATCGGTAAAAAATATGGTTTAGATGTTTATAATCCAGTTGATGATCACGGGGCATTCTATAAAGATGCTCCGGTATTCCCTGGAATGAAAGTTAAAGAAGCGAACGAAAAGATAATAGAACTCATTAAACAGAATGGGTCCCTTATCTTCACAGCAGCACTAACGCATTCATATCCCCATTGTTGGAGATGCAAGAACCCTATAATATTCAGGGCGACACCACAGTGGTTCATCTCTATGGAAAAAACAGGGTTAAGAACAAAGGCGTTAAGCGAAATAGAAAAAGTTCAATGGACGCCAGACAAAGGAATGAAGAGAATATACAGCATGGTAGAGGGCAGACCCGACTGGTGTGTTTCTCGTCAAAGAATATGGGGCGTTCCAATACCAACTCTGCAATGTTCAGAATGTGGAGAAGTGATCCTAGATAAAAAAATTATAGATCATGTTTCAACACTGGTGCAAAAACACGGCATAGAGGCTTGGCACGAAAAAGAAGTTATAGAATTATTGCCACCGGGATTTGTTTGCCCAGCTTGTAAATCAAATAAATTCTCTAAGGGCAGAGACATCTTGGATGTTTGGTTCGATTCAGGTGCAAGCTATGCAACAGTTTGTGAGAATAATAAAAACCTTGGTACTCCCGTTGACCTATATTTAGAAGGAAGCGATCAACATAGAGGCTGGTTTCACACCTCTTTATTGGAATCAGTTCTAACAAGAGGCAAAGCTCCCTACAAACAAGTAGTCACACATGGTTTTATAGTAGATAAGAATGGGCTTAAAATGTCCAAATCCCTTGGTAACGTTGTTGATCCATCTGAGCTTATAAAAAAATATGGTTCAGATATATTAAGGCTGTGGGTAGCGTATGAAGATTTTTCTCAAGATATCTCATACTCAGACGAATCCTATGTAAGAGTGACGGAAGCTTATAGAAGGATAAGGAACACCTTCCGTTTTATCCTCGGCAACATCTCCGATTTTGAACCTACAAAGCAGAGTATTCCCTACAAAGAGCTAAGCAACATAGACAGATGGATGCTAAGCAAATTACACGAGACCATAAGGGACATAAAAACTTCTTATGATAATTTTGAGTTCTATAAAGTTTACCACCTTGTTCATAATTTTTGTGCAGTAGAATTGAGTTCCTTTTATTTGGATATAGCCAAAGATACTCTTTATACCAGCAAGACAGATTCAAAACAAAGACGAGGGATACAGACCGTAATGTACCAGACCGCAGATAGCCTGCTGAAGCTACTCGCTCCAATCTTGTCATTCACTGCAGAAGAGATCTGGAACTATATGCCAAACCCTAAAGAGGAAAGTATACATTTGGCGACTATGCCTGAATTCAACAAAGAATATATCAACCCCGAGATAGAGGAACAATGGTCAAAAATACTCTCACTAAGGGAAGAAACTTCCAAAGTCCTAGAGGAAAAAAGAAAGAATAAGGAAATAGGTCACAGCCTTGATGCAGACATCAAACTTACGGTACCAAAGGATGTCTATGCGGCAGTAAGTGCTAGCAGCCTTGACCTTTCATCTATCTTTATAGTTTCAAATGTAGAATTAAAAGAAGGAGAGGCCCTTACAATAACTGTAGAAAAATCTCCTTTTAAAAAGTGTGCAAGATGTTGGCAATATAAGAAAGAAGTCGGTACTATCAAAAATAATAAGGAGCTTTGTAAAAGATGTTCAGAAGCAATCATATAAAAAGAACAGCTATTATCATAATAACGATAATAGTCGCTGTGGACCTTTTCACAAAATGGCTGATAAGCTATTACCTTATGCCTTACCAGACTGTTCCTGTGATCGATGGATTTTTTAACATAGTCTACGCAATGAACCGTGGTTCTGCTTTTTCTTTTTTACACTCAGCACCAGACTGGTTCAGAAAGCCTTTCTTCTTCATAATCCCCTTAGCAGCAATGATCTTTATTGCATACATAATGATCAAGGCACAAAAGAACAAGATCCAATTCTTTGCCTTTGCTTCCGTACTTGGTGGAGCTTTAGGAAACTTTATAAGCAGACTGTACCCTGGATATGTAATCGATTTTTTAGACGTGAGGATAACAAACACTTATCATTGGCCCTCTTTTAACGTAGCAGATATAGGCATCACAGTTGGTCTTGTCCTTGTAATGTTGGATATAGCAAAAATGGAGTCTAAAAAGAAAAAAGCTAAAAAGAAATGAGACCGATACTATTTCACATAGGTTACTCATCCATTTATTCATATTATTTGTTCATAACTCTTGGCATCTTCCTCGGCTTATTCTTTTTTAATTATTATTCCAAAAAAGTCGGTTTAGAGAAGCTCGCATTCATCGACATAAGTCTCATTTCCATAACAACAGCTTATATAGGAGCACGACTATTCCATGTTATCTTCGTGATGCCAAAGTATTACTTTGAGCATCCAGTAAGGATCTTTTATTTTTGGGAAGGCGGGCTGGTCATTTACGGAGCTATATTAATAGCACCAATAGGTATATACCTTTATGCTAAAAAGAAAGAACTTAAGTTTGCAAAAATAACTGATGCCCTGGCGCCCTCCTTCTCTATAGGCTATGCCTTGGGCAGGGTTGCTTGTTTGATGCAAGGCTGCTGCTATGGTTGTCCTACCCAACAGTGGTTTGGTATCTCTTTCCCAGAAGGTGCAAATGCCGGTATGACCCCAGTTAATACCCCTTTGCAACCGACACAGATCTATTTGATGTTACAAGGATTGATCATTTTTTTAATCCTTAATTACAGATTCAAACACAAAAAATTCGATGGCGAAATAACCCTGTGGTTCTTCATACTGTATTCAGCAACTAGGATAATAATAGAATACTATCGGGGTGATTTTAGAGGTAATTTGTTCGAACCCTATTTATCTACGTCACAGTTCATTTCTTTAATAGTATTAGTTGTTGCCACCTATATACTAACTAAAAAATATGCTAAACATAATAATTAGTTCTTTCCTTCTCGCTTTTGCTAATGCCGGTCAGCTACCCTCACGAGTGGTCTCTTTAAGCCCAGCTCATACCCAAACCTTAATAGACCTTGGGCTCGAAGATAAAATAGTTTGTGCAGCAAAACCTTTTGATGTAATAAAAACAAAACACAAAGTAAACAGCGTCGGATTTTATCATAAACCTAGCATAGAACTAATCATCAGTTGTAAACCCGATTTGATACTAATGACTTATGCGGGTACGCCTCCTGAACTTTACAATAAACTAAGGACAGCTGGATATAACGTCCTAGTTGATCAGCCCAAAGACCTTAATTCTATCAAAGAGTTTATCTTAAAACTATCCGATATATTCCAAATAAAAAGACCCAAAATAATAAAAAGCTTTGACTCGATCTGTGAACAAAAGGCAAGTTATACAGGGATAATGGTAATAGGTTTTGATCCTTTGGTGGTTGTAGGAAAGGACAGTTTTGTTTCTGATGCTTTACGATGTGCAGGTCTGGACAACCCCATAAAAGGTCTATACCCCAGACTTAATATAGAAAGTATTCTTTCATACAAAAAGGATGTAATAGTAGTTGCTGTAAAGGATTTTAAAAACTTCAAAGACTACAGACTGATCTCAAGCTCTTTTAAAGGAAAAATCGTTTACATTGACCCAGATAAAATACTTTTACCTTCGACAGGAATCATAAAAGGAATAGGAACACTTAAAGACCTTATAAAGGATTAAAGCAACGTATATGGGTCTACATCTATATTAACCCTGCCTTTTTTGTTCCTCTTATACGTTAAACTAAATAATTTTATTAAGTTGTGCAAGCAAGCCCGACTCTGGCCTTTTAACAAAACATGATATCTATATCTTTTGTTTATTTGAAGTATGGTTGCTGGCGTTGGCCCAAGTAAGGTTACTTTTAGTTTATGATCTTTTATCGTTTTCTTCATTATGTCTGCAACATCAGTTGCTGTTTTTGCAGCGTCACTTTTAGTAGTAGCACTTACTTTTACATCTATAAGATTAGTGAATGGTGGATAAGTAACTTCATTCCTGTTACTTAACTCTTCCTTATAAAAACCTTCATAGTCATTATTTATGGCCATTTTTATAGCAAAATGTTCAGGTAAGTATGTTTGCAGCACAACTTTACCTTGGCTTGTTCTACCTGCACGTCCGCTTACCTGCATTATTTGATGAAAGGTCCTTTCTGAGGCTCTAAAATCAGGAAGGTATAAATTAGCATCAGCATTTATTATGCCGACCAAAGTTACTTCTGGAAAATCGTGCCCTTTTCCAACAAGCTGTGTACCAACAATTATGTCTACTTCCTTTTTTGAAATTTTATCTATTACGTCGTTCAGTTTTTTACGTCCTTTTACGGCGTCACTATCCATCCTTAATACTCTTGCGTTTGGGAAAAGAGCCTCTGTTTCTTCAAATATTCTCTCTGTTCCAGAACCAACAGCTTTCAATTCATGCCCACCGCAGGCAGTACAGTAATTGGGCAGGTCCCTTTCGTATCCACAGTAATGACACAGCAGCACTTTTTTGACCTTATGCTCTGTTAGTGTTATCGAACATTTTGGGCAACTGATCCTTGTGCCACAATCATTGCAAATGATGCTATTAGAATAACCTCTTCTATTTATATACAAAATAACTTGTTCTTTTTTGGCTAAGGTTTCCTTAATGTGTTTAATAAGGTCTAAGGAAAAATTCTTACTTCCCATTTTTGCTTCTTTTAAATCTATTAAAATTGTCGTAGGTAATGAGAGCTGCCTTACCCTGTTCTTAATAGTTACATAAGAATATTTTCCCTCTTTTGCATTATAGTAGCTCTCTGCGCTTGGTGTAGCAGAAGACAGGATCACTTTTGCACCATATATTTTGCCAAGTACAAAAGCAAGATCACGAGCATTATATCTTAAGCGATCTTCCTGCTTGTAAGAAGAGTCTTGCTCTTCATCCACAACGATAAGCCCAATATTTTCCATCGGAGAAAAAATTGCGGATCTCGCACCAATGCAAAGATGGCTCATCCCTCGTTTTAGATCCATCCAATGATGATATTTTTCTGCTTTTGATACCTCGCTATGGAGAATAGATATGGCACCATTAAAGT
>Ga0073936_10005328_pt1 | contig 17442 bp, 15 predicted proteins | sample AliMusrvi5mmetaG_FD_87041 | JGI IMG/M metagenome (GOLD analysis project Ga0073936, IMG submission 87041) | Freshwater lake bacterial and archeal communities from Alinen Mustajarvi, Finland, to study Microbial Dark Matter (Phase II) - Alinen... | ecosystem: Environmental > Aquatic > Freshwater >... | reverse complement strand
TTGGGGAGTTGATAGTTGGGGAGTTGATGGTTGATAGAGGGACGGGAAACCACTTCTACTGGGACGTCGATCCAGTTGTTCATGGCGGTGGACAGCCGCTGACGGAGCTGGGGCCACTGGGCTTGCAGGAGTCCTTCGTCGAGGGTGGAGTCCTGGTCGTTGAATTCGCGGCGGGCGACTTTCAGGAGTTCGGCGAGGTTGACTTCCTCGGTGCGCTCGCCGATGAGGCGGCCATCGAGGACCAGCTCGGCGGCGTCGGACTTCTCCTGGACGAGGGATTCGAGGCGGCGATCAATGGTGCCAGTGCAGAGGACGACATAGACGTTGACGGGCTTGACCGAGTTCATGCGGTGGACGCGGTCGAGGGCCTGCTTGAATTTGTCATAGGCCCAGGAGTAGGCCATGCCTCCCTGGGAGGTTTTGAGGACTCGTTCTCTCGCGCCCTGAAACTAGGCGGGTGCCATCAAACGACATTCCGAATTAAGCTCACGGCCAAAGAGCCGGTGGCGATACTGGCAGTGATGCAGTCCGTAGATGGATGTATTGAGTGTCGGGGGATACCTGGGAGCATTATCCTGATCAAGTGTGAGCTAGCGCCGACGGCGGCGCGTGCGGATTCTTCTTCTTCTTGTGATGGGCAAGCTGGCCATCAAGGCGACGCATCAGGTCATGATCATCAGGCGTAAGGGGGATTGATTGCTGCGGTTGCTTCGGTGCTGGGGATACGTTTCCTCCCCGTTCCAGATCGAGTAACATGCGGAAGTAGTGGCTGGTGTTGGCGCAGGCCCGGCCCAGCTCGTTGACTCGCCTGGTCACGTAGTCGCAATCCGATTGGGGCATGGAGATGGAGATGGTAATGGCCGTCCGGCCCTTGCCTGATCCTTTGCGTCTGCTCATAGACAGCTTCATAGAACCACCCCTTCAAAGAGTCAATAACAATTAACAACAATTTTTAATTACACGGACGGCTATTATTGTTATTGACCAATATACCAGTTGTTGTGATTGTGCTGCCCGATGATAACAAAAGTTCAAGAAGTTCAAGTTGTGATGGCGAGTGTTTTAGAATTGATGGTAGCCAGAGGCGGCGCGGTCGCGTTGGTGGCGGCGAGCGTGGCCTGCTGTAACGGAAAGCGGTGCGCGACCTGCACGTGCCAGAAGCGGAATCAGGCGGCGGCCATTCCGCAGATCGTCTCCAGCTCGGAGAGCCGCTCCAGCATCCCGGCGTAGGCGGCGGGCTGGGCGGCGGCAACGTCGGGCACCTCGGGGATGGCGAAGTGGGCGACGAGTTCCTGCAAGGTGAAGTCGATGGCCTTGGTGCGGTTGCCGTTGCCCTTGACTCGCTTGGCGTTGCCGACCTTGGTGCCGGGGTCGTCGCGCAGGGTGGCCTCCATGAAGCTCCACTCATTCTCGCCGGGAGTGGTGAGCATGAACGCCAGCTCCTGGCCGTGATACTCCAGTTCTTCATCCAGGCCGGTGAATGAGTTGGGGCGGAGGACTTTGCGGGTGAAGCTGACGGTCTCGGAGCGGAGCGGATACTGCTGCCCGCGGCGGAAGATGAGGGCCATGGCGATGGTGGAATCAATGGTGTCCGCCGGGATGCCGGACTCGACGCCCTGGAAGGCGGCGCGGACGGCGGGGACCTGGCTCTCCAAGAGGGCGGCGAGGCGGGCGCGGTAGAAGAACAGGCGCCAGGGCGGGTTGAGCACTAAGCAATCCGCGCGGAAACCCACCTCTTTGAGCCAGGCGTGCAGCAGGCCGGCGTCGCTGGTGATGCGGCTGAGCTGGTGGGTGGCGCCTTCGACGGTCTGGCCGCGGCAGGGATCAATGTCCGCCCCCAGGAGCAGGGACTGATCCCGTGCAGACGCCTGTAATAGATGGCCCGCGCCGCAGTTCAGGTCCACGAGGACGGGCCGGTGCCGGGGGAGGGACTGGGCGAGCTGGCGGCCGAGTTCGAGCGGGGTGAAGAACTGGCTCTGGCCTTTGTCGGCGGCGTTGGCGGCACACTCGAAGAAGGGCTGGAGGATTTCGGGGGATATGTTTGTCTTTTGCATGTGGTTAAATTAGCAATTTAGTGCTTGCATTGGTTAGTGGTTGTGGTGAAATGGCGGCGATGAAACTAAAGAAGACCGTAGTCGAGCTGCACCTGGACTTGAACCTGGCGGCCACGCTGATGGGCGGGATGACCAAGCGGTGGATGCGTGACCGCATCCATGCCGGGGAGATTGATGGGTTCCTGGTCGGGAACAAGTACGTGGTGACGGCGGCGAGCGTCAACACCTACCTGGAAAAATGCCGGGTCGGTCCATTCTCAGCGGATGCGGTGGCGGCTTAGAGAACGTCGGGGGTCTTCACTTTCCCGTACCGGGCATAGGATTGCTCGGTGATGCGGATGCTGGCGTGCCGCATAAACTTCATGGCGGCAACGGGATCTTTAAGATAGATGAGCGAGCCGACGTAGGCGCGCAACTCGTGCAGCTTCTTCTCGGTCTTCCAACCTATGATCACGCCCTGTTCGGCATACTTGTCCGGCAACTGGCTCTTTGCGTTGAACAGGGAGCGGGCCTGGCGAATGACGGAGCCGCTGGAGTTGAGCGCCTGTCCCCGGGCAAAGCGTTGGGTCTCGTCGTCCTGGCAGGTCTCGTCGCACCGTATTTTGACCATCGCGTCCTGATAGTGGACGGGCAGCATTTTGTCGATGGCGGTGAGAGTGACGGTGAGTGGGTCGTCCACTCGCAGGACGGTCTTGAGGATCTTGCCCATGGCCCAGGCATTGTTCCGCGCTGTGTCCTCCGTGGTGCCGCAGAAGCCGCGCGAGCCGTCCGCGCCGGGCAGGTAGAGGGAGACGACTTGGCCGAAGGTCGAGGCCCTCGCGACGGGAGCGACCGCCTCAGTGCGCGACTGCATCGTGTGCGCGGCGGTCCAGTTCCCGTCCCGTACCTGGGTGATGTAGGCGGTGGCTCGCGCTTTGGCGACGTGGACGATGTTGGTCCTTGTGGAGTGCCAATACTGACGATTTCGGAACTTAAACTTGACTTGGTAGGGCACGTCTCGCCCGGCAATTCTTTTGCTGAGACGATATGCACAGCCATCCACTCTGAACGTCAGGGGATCGTTCTTTTCCTCTTTGGCGGGCATCTGCCCGATCCCTGGCATGGGTATGATCCGCCGTGCTACCCCTTTCCATTTTGCTACCCCGCCTGCTACCCCCGATATGGGTTGAAAGTCGCCATGTTTCGCCGTGACCTGCCGCGCCATGTTTCTCTTTTGCATGGTGGGAAACTGGCGGATTGCGTTGTAAAGGCAAGCAGTTTCCCATAAAAACCTCGCTTTTGCTAAGGAAGTGTGAAGTTGTGCAACTTAAAAAGATGGTCGGGGCGGTGAGATTTGAACTCACGACCTTCTGAACCCCATTCAGACGCGCTACCAAGCTACGCTACGCCCCGAACCATTTTGCCAGCGGAACTCCGCCGACTGGAAAGATACTACCCGCCGCGGGCCTAAGTTCAACAACTTTCGTCTGGCGCAATGACAAGCGACAGGAAAGCGCCAGGTGACAGCCGCACTCGATCGTTCTCTTGGTCTTCTCTGCGCTCGTCGCGTCTCTGCGGTTCAAGGGGCGCTCGCATTTTGGTTGCGGCTCCGCTGCTCCAAGGCTTTGCGTTGAATTCCCATTGGCTACGGCTTAGCGCCTACGCGGTAGAAGAACGGTCCTGCCGAGGTGGCGTTGGTGTCGGCGTAGCTCGTGGTGCCCGCCTGCCCGAGGATGTTCGTGCCCAAGAGCGTGAACGGCGATCCCAGATCCCCACTCCGCTCCAGGAAGTAGTTCACTCCGGCCACGCTCTGCCACCTCACCGTCACGTTGGTGCTGGTGGGCAGGGCTGAAACCATCCGCAAAGCCGACAGCGCGTTGGTGGGATTGGTGCCGCACACCCACTCCTGCCAGTTGTTCAGGACGTCGTGGTCGGAGTCGGCGTAGTCCGCCGAGCCGTCCGTGGGCAGGCCGTACTGCTGCAACCAGCCGAGGAAGGCGCCACTGACGCCCGGCTGGAATTCGTAAGCTCCCATATCCACCGTGCCGCCGACAATGCGCGGGCGACCGTCCAGGTCGGTGGCGGTAGTCACGTAAGCGTTGTTCCCGGCGTTGATGCAGGGGGAGTTGGATTGCAGTCGCAGGTTGCCGTTGGTGTAATCGACGAACTGCGGATTATCGGTGATGTTGCCGACGCTGTTCATGGGCAAAGGCGTCGTAGCACAGTAACTCAGCTTGCTCGACGCGTCGTAGTTCCCATTCGTGTTGAAACAAATGATGCAGTTAAACAACGTGCTCGCATAAGCTCCAAGGCTGTTGCCGGCCAGCGTGCAGTTGTAAAGCGTGCAATTCAGCGCCCCGGCACCGTGATATGACGTGTTGCCGATTAACCTACAGTTGTAGAGCGTACAAGAATTCGCGCCGCCCCCATTGAATCCATCGTTCTGAGTCAGCGTGCAGTTGTAGAGCGTGCTGCTAAACGCACCGCCGACCATGCCGCTCCACGAGTTTCTGGTCAACGTGCAGTTGTACAGTGTGCTCGCACTCGCAGCACCGCTGAAGTTGCCGGTCAGAGTGCAGTTGTAGAGTATGCTGTCGGTTGCCCCGGGGCCTGTCGAATTGCGACTAAGCGTGCAATTGTAGAGCGTGCCCCCAACCGCGCCGCCGAGGTAGTTCCACACGATTATGCAGTTAGTAAGAAATGCGTTTGTAGATGCACACGACACTCCACCGCCAGGAGCGTCGTAGCCGTACCCATTGGTCAGGGTGAACCCAGTCAGGCTCGCGCCATCAGCCAGGGAAACGCAGTTCACGTTGAAAGCCGCGTGTGCATTGATTGTCGTGAACTCCGGGCCATTGACGCTCAGCAGCGCCAGAGCGTTGGTCACAGAGACGCCGCCCGGATATTCCCCGTCGCTCACCAGGACCACATCGTTTGCCGCGGCCACGTTCAGGGCGTCCTGGATATTCGTGGCTGCCGACACCCAGTTGGTGTAGGGAGGCGTCGGGTTCGTGCTCCCCACTGAGACGTAGTGCGTGGCAGCGGGGAGACTGGAACCTGCCAGCAGCAGGATGATGAATGTCGAAGTGATTGGATTCTTCATAATGGACTCTGCTTTTGTTAGCGCTCGCGGTGGCGATGTACCTAATCGGGCGGTGTACCCCCCCCCCCTGCGTTGAATGCAAGCACTTCTTCCCATTTAGTTCTCAATGCCACGCGCGTGGGCGCCTTTGCGAGTCCTTGGGGGCACCCGAACAGGTACCGCGGATTTGCAGTCTGCCGTATCGCAGAGTTGCACTTTGCTGGGCGAGCGAACCATGCCTGGCGCCTGCAGGTCCCAAACCTGCGATACAGCAGATTCCCTACCAGCAGCTCCGCTCTTCCACTCCGGCCAAACCCGGCTATTTTACCCAGCACAGAACGCCGACAGCCCGGAGCGCCGGTCTCCGACCCGGCGTCGGCCAAATGGCGGCGAGACGCCGGGTCGGAGACCGGCGCTCCGGAGGATGTGAAATGGTCGGGCTAAACTCCGGAACCTCCCGGCGGCAGCGGTCCGGCCACTCTGTATGGGCATCGATAGGAGTCATTGCAGCAAAAAAACCGATGTCCCGCCACCCGATGGGCATTAACAAGCAAGGGCATAGCAGGGGGATAGCAAGGGGAAAGCAGGGGGAGACATCTCCCCCTGCTTTCCCCTTGCTATCCCCCTGCTATGCCCTTGCTATCAGGACGCCAGTCCAGGCCTTGCCGATGACTGACGAGTCCGGGCGCCAAGTGGGTGGAAAGTTAACTCAGTTACGAGAGTTACATCGTTAAAAAGCGCCGCGGGGTGCCGCGGCACGTAACTCAGGTAACAATTGAACGTTGTAAGGGTGCTAGGCTGTGGGCACGAGGGCGCTGAAGCGGAAAGGGAGGTGCTGCCAGCCGTTGATTTGCTGGATGACCCGGATGAATACGAGGGAACCGGGGCGCGGCTGGCCCCACTGGCGAACATAGAGTTGAGTGATATCCACTTCCCCGTCCACCGGCTCGGGCAGCACGCCGAGCATGGTGAAGTGATCCACATACTCCGTCGCCGCGCTACGGGGTGCGGCGCCCGCCAAGATGACATAGGGGACGGGTGGGCCGGAAACCACGAGCTTGAGCCCGATGACAGCGTTGGTGTTGGTGATTCTGAGTTGGGTAACGGGATTGTCGCCAAACTGCGGCACCGACGGCGGTTCGAGCACCATCGGGAGCCCGATCGCCGCCAAGTTGCAGTTGATGCGGCAAAACAGTTGGTAAGCCCAGAGTCGGCCGGACTGGTTCAGGCGCGTTTCGGTGCGGTAGTTTTCGGCAGCGGTTCGCCACAGCCGGTATTGCTCCGGAGTCAAGGTGGCCCAGAGCTGGGCGGCATGTTCAAAGGCGTCCCGTCGCGCCAACTGGGTTGGGGTACGCGGGTCACGCGGGCGGACGTACCGGCGGCGGAACTGGCCCGTGTGGTGACGATAGCTGACCATCGTGCCGTTTTTGCCACTTTGGGGGATATCGAGTATTTTCATGTTTGCTTCCAGGTTTCCCGGCTAGGAGGCCCACCGACACGCGCTCCCACGCCGGCGAAATTGAGGCATACCACCCGACGCCCAGTCACTCCGCTTTCTTGCGGGCGAAGGTGTGCGTCGCGTGGCCGTAAAACGCCTCAGCGGCCTCCATCAGGGTTTCTGACAACGTGGGGTGGGGATGCACTGTCAACGCGAGATCTTTCGCCGTCGCCCCCATTTCAACGGCAAGAACGCCCTCGCCGATTAATTCTCCGGCGCCCTGCCCCACTATGCCTACACCCAGGATACGCTCGGTGTCTGGCTCGATGATCAACTTGGTCATTCCCTCGGGCCGGTCGAACGTCAAAGCCCGGCCGGAAGCCGCCCACGGGAATTTGCTTACTAGAACGGCGATGCCCTTGGCCTTTGCTTCGGCTTCCGTCAAGCCGCACCAGGCGACTTCCGGGTCAGTAAACACGACCGCCGGGACAATGACATCTACAAACGCGCTCTGCTCGCCGGCAATGACTTCGACCGCAATCCGGCCTTCTTTGGTGGCCTTGTGGGCCAGCAACACGCCGCCGGCGATGTCGCCAATCGCATAAATCGCCGGGTCAGTCGTTTGCTGTTTCTCGTCAACGTGGATGAATCCTTTATCATCGAAGGAAACCTTGGTGTTCTCCAGGCCGAGGTCATCGGCGTTAGGGGCTCGGCCGACGGCGACGAGCACGCGGTCGTAAAGCTCCTCCTTCTTCTGGCCGTCGGTTTCGGACTCGACTTTGATCTGCTTGCCGCTGGTGGCCATCTTGCCGACCCTGGTCTTGAGCCGGACTTCACTAAAGGCCTTTTTGGCGTATGCCACAATCGGCCGGGCGAGATCAGGATCGGCGCCGGCAAGAATGCTGTCCAGGGCTTCGATCAGGACGACTTTGCTCCCGAGGGTCGCATATACCGTCCCCAACTCCATACCGATATAACCGCCACCGATCACCAGCAGGTTCTCCGGAATGTCCTCTATCTCCAAGGCCTCGGTCGAAGTCATGACACGCGGATTCCCCAAGTCAAAATCCCGCGGCATGGCCGCCTTGGAACCAATAGCGATGATGGCGTGGTCGTACTTGACGAACTGCTGGCCCTGGTCGGTCTCGACGCGCAAGGTATGCGAGTCCTCAAAGTAACCGCGTCCCTGCATGACCTGGACCCCACGCATCTTCGCCAGTTGTTCCAAGCCGCCCGCCAGCCGGTTCAAAATGGACTCCTTCCAAGTCCGCAGTTTGCCAACGTCCACGGTGGGGGGGCCGAACACGATACCCCGATGCTCGGACTCGCGCGCAGAGGTGATGGTTTGAGCCGCGTGCAGGAGCGCCTTGGAGGGAATGCAACCTCGGTTCAAACAAACGCCGCCTAGACGCTTCTCGCGTTCAACCAGGATGACTTTCTGACCGAGGTCCGCAGCGTAAAATGCCGCGGCATAACCGCCCGGCCCCGCGCCCAGAACTACGAGATCGGTTTTAATAGGTTCCATGACAATAACTGGAGTGAGGGAGTGAAGGGATCTGGCCGCTGAGGTGGGTCATATTTTCACATCGTCTTCTTTGAAGTTCTCGAAGGCCTGAACGAGGTCAACGGTGAAACGCGCGGCGGCGGCGCCATCAATGACGCGGTGATCATAGGAAATGGCAATCGGCAACATCAATCGCGGCTCGATTTGGGTTCCGCGAACCACAGCCTTCATCACGCCGCGGCCCAATCCGAGGATCGCGACCTGAGGCTTGTTCACGATCGGGGTAAAATGCCCGCCGCCGATGCCACCCTGATTGGAAATAGTAAAGCTGCCGCCTTTCATTTCCTCAACCGACACCTTGCGCTGGCGTGCTTTGCCGACCAGGTCCTCGAGCTCCCGCGACAACTCCACCAGGTCCTTCTTATCCACGTCCCGGATGACCGGCACGATGAGGCCCGCATCTGTATCAACGGCAATGCCGAGGTGGTAATACTCCTTGAAGACAATCTCGTGCGCCACCTCGTCGAGGCTGGCGTTGAAGATGGGATGCTTTTTGAGCGCATCGGCGACCACTTTCAAGGCGAAAGAGGTCAGCGTGAGCCGCGCGCCCTTTGATTCATAGGCGGCGGCATATTTCTTCCGCAAGGCCATCAGGGCGGAAATGTCCGCCTCATCGAATTGGGTGACGCGGGGGGTAGTAGTCCAACTTTCCGCCATCCGGCGGGCGATGACCTCACGCAGGGGGGAGATGGGCTTCTTCGATATAGGTCCCCATTGCGCGAAATCAATTCGCTCCGGTGCCGGCTTGGGAACAGGCGCACCAGCCGCCGACGCAGCCCGGGGCGCGGCCGCGAGCCGTTGCAGCTTTTGGATATAAGCGCGCAGATCCTCAAGCACAATCCGGCCGCCGGAGGCGCTACCCCGCATGCGAGTAAGATCAATGCCCAATTCCCGCGCCAGCTTGCGGATGGAGGGCGCAGCGGCGGGCGCCATGCCCGGCTTTCCCTCAGCGCCCGGTTCCGGAAGTTCCTGTTCCAGCGCATCCGGGACTTGTTCAGGCGAAGGCGTCTGGATGAGCTTCTCACGATTCCTCCGAGCCGCCGGTTCAGGCTGCGCGACCTGCGGTGCGCCGACAGGGCTTGCGTCGCCCAGTGAAAGGATCCGCTGGCCGACCTTGATCTTGTCGCCGGCTTTCACAAAGATCTGAGTAATTGTGCCTGGCGCCGTAGCGGGGATAGTGGCGACCGCCTTTTCGTTCTCCAATTCGAGAATGGCCTGATCCTTGGCGATTGTGTCGCCCTGTTTGACGAACAGATTCACCACTGTGCCCGAATCAGCGCCTTCACCAAGATGAGGAAGTTTCAAGTCCATAACTGTTCAAACGAGTTGCGGATACGTCTTCTCCGGGTCCAGGCCCAGGTCTTTGATGGCTTTGCCGACCACGCGTTTGTCCAACTGTCCCTTCTCCGCCAGCGCATGCAGGGTGGCGACCACTGTTGATTCGGCATCCACCTCAAAGAAACGACGCAACCGCGCTCGCGTGTCGCTCCGGCCAAACCCATCGGTGCCAAGCGTCATTAAACCACCTGGGACCCACGGCGCAATCTGGTCGGGCACGATCTTCAGGTTGTCGGACACTGCCACGAACACCCCTTCCTCTTTCGCGAGTACCGTCTCCACGTAAGACGTCTTCGGCGGTTCCGCAGGGTGGAGCATGTTCCAGCGTTTGGTCAGCAGCGCGTCGTTGCGGAGGAGCTTATAGCTAGTTGCGCTCCAAACGTCGGCCGACACGTCGAACCGTTCGGCCAGGATTTCCTGCGCGCGAATCGCTTCGCGAATGATCGGCCCGCTGCCAAGGATATGCGCCTTGAGAGCCTTCTTCTCCGGGCCGGCTTTGAAACGGTAGAGCCCTTTAAGAATTCCCTCCGCCACCCCTTCCGGCATCGGCGGCATCTCGTAGTTCTCGTTGTAGAGCGTCAGGTAATAAAAGACATCCTCGCCCTCGACGTACATGCGGCGCAGGCCCTCGGTGATTATGACTGCCAGTTCGTAAGTGAACGCGGGGTCGTAGGTCAGCAACGTGGGGATGGCGCTGGAGAGGATAAGGCTGTGTCCGTCCTGGTGCTGCAGGCCCTCGCCGTTGAGCGTAGTCCGTCCCGAGGTGGCGCCCAGCAGGAAGCCTTTGGCCCGAATGTCGCCCGCCAGCCACATCAGGTCACCGATGCGTTGGAAACCGAACATCGAGTAATAGATATAGAACGGCACCATGGGCAGGCCGTGCGTGGCATAAGCCGTGCCCGCCGCCACGAACGAGGCCATCGAGCCCGCTTCGGTGATGCCCTCTTCGAGAATCTGGCCGTCCTTGGTCTCGTTGTAGTAGAGCAACGACCTGCTGTCCACCGGCTCGTAAAGCTGGCCTTTGGACGAATAAATACCGATCTCGCGGAAAAGCGCGTCCAGCCCGAAGGTGCGCGCCTCGTCGGGGATGATCGGTACGATCTGACGGCCTATGGCCTTGTTGCGAATAAGAGAACCGAGCAGCCGCACGAAGCCCATCGTCGTGGACATTTCGGTGCGCGACGTCCCTTTGAGCAAGTCGCCAAACGTCTCAAGCTTCGGCACGTCAAGGGGTCGGGAGGCAACGATGCGTTGCGGCAGGAAACCACCCAGTTTCCGCCGCAAATCAAGCATATACTTCGTCTCGCGGCTCTCGGGCAGGGGACGGAAAAATGGCGTCTGGGCGATTTCCTCGTCGCTTACTGGGATGCCGAAGCGCGCTCGGAATTCGCGCAGCTCCTTTTCGTTGAGCTTCTTCTGCTGATGGGTAATGTTGCGGCCTTCGCCCGCTTCGCCCAGACCGTAGCCTTTGACGGTCTTTGCCAGGATCACGGTCGGCTGGCCCTTATGTTCCATGGCGGCTTTGTAGGCCGCATAGACCTTGAGAGAGTCATGGCCACCGCGCAGCAGCTTGTGGATCTGCTCGTCTGTCAGGTGGTTCACCAACTCGAGCAGTTCGGGATATTTGCCAAAAAAATGCCGCCGCGTATAACTGCCCGGCTCGACGGAGTATTTCTGGTAATCGCCATCCACGGCCTCTTCCATGCGCTTGAGCAGCAAGCCGCTCTTGTCCGCAGCGAGCAGCTTGTCCCAATCGGAACCCCATATGACCTTGATGACGTTCCAGCCGGCACCCTGGAAGGCGGCCTCCAACTCCTGGATGATCTTCCCATTGCCTCGCACGGGTCCGTCCAGTCGCTGCAAATTGCAGTTCACCACCCAGATCAGGTTATCGAGGTTTTCCCGCGATGCCAACGTCAGTGAGCCCAGCGTCTCCGGCTCGTCACTCTCGCCATCACCGATGAAAGCCCACACCTTCGGCTCGTCGCCGTTGATGAAACCACGCGCGCGCAGGTAGCGGTTGAACCGTGCCTGGTAAATAGAGAGCAGCGGTCCCAACCCCATCGAGACGGTCGGGAACTGCCAAAAGTCCGGCATCAGATACGGGTGAGGATAGGAAGAGAGCCCCCCTCCTTCGGCCAACTCCTGACGGAAGTTGTGCAGGTGGCGTTCCTCCAGGCGGCCTTCCAGGAAGGCCCGTGCGTAGATGCCCGGCGCCGCGTGTCCTTGGAAATAGACCATGTCACCGATGAAATCCGCTGTCCGCCCCCGGAAGAAATGGTTGAATCCCACCTCGCACAACGTCGCCGAGGAGGCGTAGGTCGAGATGTGCCCGCCGAGGCCGCTATGCTCGCGGTTGGCGTTGACCACCATCGCCATGGCGTTCCAGCGGATATAGCTCTTGAGGCGCCGCTCCATCTCCCGATCCCCCGGAAAGGGCGCCTGTTCTTCGGCGGGGATGGTATTGATGTACGGCGTGCTGACCACGCGCGGCACATCCACGCCCCGGGCACGCAGCCGCTCAGTCAGGCCGTCCAGGAAGCGCGCGGTCTTTTGCGGCCCCTGGTCCTTGAGCGCGAACTCAAGCACTGTCTCCAGTGACTCGAGCCATTTCTCCTCCTCGGTTTGCTCCGGCGCCGGCAGCACCTGGAGATCGGGCGGCAAAAACTTCTGTTCTTTTCTAGGCACTTTCACTTTGTCAATCGGAAGCCCATTACATAAACTCTCACTGACCGCGCGTCAAACGCCTCAAGGCGCGCGACATTAGACTGCAACCGCGGCCGTGTGTCAGCCAAATAGTTTAGCACATGAAGTTTAGCACATGAAACTCTGCGAACTCACGTTGCAGACGCCCGAGGAAAACCTCGCGTGCGACGAGGCGCTCCTTGACTTATGCGAAGAGGGCTACAGCGAAGAACTTCTGCGCCTCTGGGCTCCTCGGCAATACTTCGTGGCCCTGGGTTACGCCAACAAGGCCGAGACCGAAGCCAATCTCCACTTCTGCCGGAGCCGCGCCATCCCCGTCCTGCGGCGTTGCACGGGCGGCGGGACGGTCCTGCAAGGCCCGGGCGTGCTCAACTACTCACTCATTCTGCGTATCGACGAAACCGGCCCGTACAGCAGCATACCTGCCACCAACCAGTTCATTCTCGAACGCCATCGGGACGCGCTGGCCGCGCTCCTGTATGCCCCGGTCGAATGGCGGGGCCAAACCGATCTTGCCCTTGGCGGACTCAAGTTCGCGGGTAACGCCCAACGCCGGCGGCGACGGTTTCTGTTGTTTCATGGCTCCTTCCTGTTGCACCTGGATCTGAGCCTCGTCGAGCAGGTCCTTCCCCAGCCCTCCCGCCAACCGGATTATCGTGTAAACCGCTCGCACGGCGATTTCCTGATCAACCTCAACCTCCCTGCTTCCAAGATCGGCACTGCGCTAATTAAGGCTTGGGACGCCAACGTGCCGCTCGCCCCAATTCCCTCAGACAAGATCGCCCTTCTCGCCCGGGAGAAATACGCTCTCGACGAGTGGAACCTCCGATTTTAGCCCCAATGCCTTTGAGGAGCACGGGGCCGCGAATGAACTCGATCAAAATGGTCCGTCAAAACCCGATTGATAGGTCGAGAAGCTGTTCCGGTGTACACAAACTCCTTGGCACCGTTGGTGCAAGGGATGGTGGGTCAAGTTCATGGATGGGGGGGGGGGCGGCAAGAAAAGACCGGTGGGGTTCCCCAGCGGCCGTTTGCCGAGTCGCCGCAAAATGAGACTAGCTCTATTCGTTAGTGTCTCATTTTCATCCCATTGTGTCTTGTTTCTTTTGCGTAGCGTCCATTTTCCTTCGACAATTGTCTCGTCTTCTTTCCACGATGTCGGATTACTTTACACACTCAGGCTGAGAGTAACCTCCGACTTAAGAAGTTGCTTCACAATTACTTACGCCGTTAGCACGATACGAGTAAAGCCGCCTAAAACACAGATGTGTCGACAAATATTACACCTACCCCCCACCAGAGAACAGGGCAGAACTTCCTTCAGATTCGTGTAATGTACTATGGATAAGGCACTTCACTCATAATTTTAATCGTCGTGCGACCCGTTGGCACGTTTTTAGCTGCCCAATTAATCCACATGAAGAATTCAAGAATGTACATTATTGTGACGGTGTTGGGGCTTTTGTTGCTCGCGGATAAAGCAATGGCGCAGGTAGCGCCGACGGATTTCAGGGTACCAGATGGCGGTGCTACAGCGCTGCTTTTGGCCACAGGGCTGGGGGGGCTAGCTTTGCTCCGTAAGTTTAATAAGCCCAGGAAGTAGAGGTGGAGTCGTTCTGGCGACGACCTCAAGCGACTGCAGGATGACTCGCCCCGGGGCCCCCCCGGGGCTGTTTTGTTAATATCGCATCTGTGAAATCACGTCTTACATCTCAATCCATTAAGCATTTATCGTGAGTAGAGTAATCCGACGCAATGGATGGAGGACTCGTGTTTTGATACTAAAGCTCCACGCTCATCCCGCCGATAATCAAACTAGGGCCCCAATACGGAACAGGCCCGGTAGTGGTTTTGCCTGCGAATATTAGGGTTGGATTAATCAGAATCAAACTAGTCGTTGAAACCAAGAGAGAATTATTTATGAAGATGCATTTCCTTAATCGGTTGGCTTCCTTGTGTGTGTTAGGCGTCGGGTTGGGATGCGGCCTCGTGCAACTTGCTTCGGCCTTGCCGCTGACACCGTGTTGCATCACCCTGCCTGGCGGTGCTACGGTGACCGCATTCATCGACTTAAATGGTCTCCCACCTCCAAGCAGCTATTCAGCTCCAGCCTACGCCGCAGTGTCGGCGGGCGCGATTCTCCCTGGGGTTTATCCCGCTTGGTGCATTGAAGAGCCGGTGGGGATTGATCCGGGTCTCACATATAGTGGAGGACTGTATTCGAGCTGTGATTCAGCCCTTTCTACACCAGGGACTTGGATTTGGAACTATCTCGCGGCCTACCATTCAGCTTCCGAATTGGTGCCCGTAGAGGCATGGGATTCGCTGAACTGGATTTTGAATCATAGAACCGGTTATGACTGGGAAGATGTGCAACTGGCTCTCTGGAGTTTTGTCGGCGGCCCACCCTCCATACGCCCTTGGTTTTTTGATCAGACTCGCAGTGCCAATAATCCTAACGTGCAAAAGCTGGTTACTGACGCATCTGCTGCCGTTAGCGGCGGCTGGTCGCCAGCTTGTGGAGATGAGATTGGCCTCTTGGCGGTGATTGACCCGGGCTACCCTGGAACACCTAATCCTGCCGTTCAATTGCTGCTGATTGAAGTTTTTACCGTGGGTCATGGGAACGCGGCGACCATCGGCTTCTGGCATAACAAGAATGGGCAGGCGCTGGTCAATTCGTTCAATGGCGGCAAGACCTCGAAGAACCTTGGCAATTGGCTTGCGAGCAACTTCGGGTGCCTTTTTGGTGACCTGGGCGGGAAGCAAAACAGCGACGTCGCGGCCCGGTTCCTTGATTATTTCAACGTGAAGGGAACGAAGACCTACGCGCAGATATTGGCCGGCGCTTTGGCATGCTACGCCACCAGCTCGACACTCGCGGGCGGCAAAATGGCGGCTAAGTACGGTTTCGACGTTTCCAGCACCGGCGTTGGGAACAAGTTCTACAATGTTGGCTCTAACGGCGCGGCCATCGGGCTGGCGAACAACACGTCCTACCCGGTGTGGGTGCTCCTGCAGGCGGCAAACCACTATTGCTCAGGAGGCAAGATTACCTCGATCGCCTTCAACGCGCTTAACAATATCTTCGACGGCATCAACTCGACCGGTGACATCAACTGAGCTGGCTAGTGGCTTGGGTTGAACCGAAACGGCCCGCCTGCACCGCTGAATTCAGCACGGGCCTCGGCCAAACGCCGGGGCTCGTTCTATTTTGTGCGGCGGCGGGAGCCGGCAGGAATGGGAACCCGACAAGCGAGGTCTGACCTGCCCGATGACATCGAGAAGATAATTAGGCCGACCAGTTCACCAGCGCCCCGCTGGGGGGCTCGCAGTGGTCCCCATGAGAGAACGCCACCGCCGTCATCCCTGGACCAGGACGGCCTGGTTGTCCTTGAGGTATTTCTCCACGCTCTTCTTATTGGAAAGCGACATAGGAGTCCGCTTTGCCCCACCTTTGATAAGCTTGTAATGCACCAGGTGTTTGCCCACGAGCTCGATATGCAGACGCGAATCCTCCATGCTCCAGACCTGACCGGTTTCGAGGGGCTTTAGGGGGATTCGGTTTTTGGGATTCATGTATTCGAGGCAAGTATGCCAGAGCGATTCAGGCAGGGCAATGGGAATCAAATGGCTGCAAATCAGGTTGAAAGCTGGCCTGACTGCGTCCATGCTCTGGCCATGCAAACTATTTTCACAGGGCCGGTGTTTGTGGTGCGGGATAACGTTGATACCGACCAGATTATCCCCGCGCAATATCTGAACCTTGTGCCGACCATACCGGAGGAGTACGAGAAGCTGGGCTCGTACGCGTTCGCGGGCCTTCCGGAATCGGCCTATCCGGTGCGGTTTGTAAAGCCGGGCCTGCTCGATAGCGATTATCCGATCATTCTCGGGGGGCGCAACTTCGGCTGCGGCAGTTCGCGCGAGCACGCGCCGATCGCGCTGGGATCAGCGGGCTGCAAGGTAGTGCTGGCGGAGAGCTTTGCGCGGATCTTCTTCCGCAACGCGGTCGCCACCGGCGAGTTGTATCCGTGCGAACTGGTAGACCGGCTCTGCGAGGTATTTCAAACCGGCGACGTAGTCACGGTGGATCTTGACGCGACCACAATAACGGCTATGAGCACGGGCAAGGTCTATAAATTCAAGCCGCTGGGTGATGTGCGCCCGGTGGTGGATGCGGGCGGGCTATTCAATTACGCGCGCAAGACGGGAATGATCCAGGAAATGCAGAATGCAGAATGCAGAAGGTAGAACTGGTCCAGAAATGAAGAAGGTAGAATGCAGAATGAAGAATTCGGCATTCTGCATTCCGCATTCTACCTTCTTCATTCTTCCTTTATGGCTATTGCGGATCTACGACGAGAATACGGTCTGACCGGAATGCGACGGGGGGACCTGGAGGTCGATCCCATTGCCCAGTTCCGGAAGTGGTTCGATCAGGCGAGTGGGACGCGGGCCAGCGGGCGGGTGCGGAAGTTCTTCATCAGACTCTACAAACGGCTGCTGCTGGCATCAGGGTCTGAGCCACTGGATTTGACGGCGATGACGCTCGCGACCGTGGACCAACAGGGCCGACCTTCTGCGCGGGTAGTGTTGCTCAAAGGGGTGGACCAGCGCGGTTTTATTTTCTTCACCAATTACGAGAGCCGCAAGGGGCGGGAGCTGGCGGGAAATCCGCAGGCGGCGCTGGTTTTTTATTGGCCCGACCAGGAACGACAAGTCTGCACTGCCGGAGAAGTCAGCCAGTTGTTACCGGCAGAATCGGACGCGTATTTTCGGAGCCGACCACGCGGAAGCCGCTTGGCAGCTTGGGCTTCCGAGCAGAGCACGACGGTAAAGGATCGGGCGGCCCTCGAAGAGAAATGGAAACACGTGGAGGCCCGATACGCCGGCCAGGAAATCCCCCGGCCGCCCTTTTGGGGCGGATACCTGATGTCCCCCGCGCGCATCGAATTCTGGCAGGGACGCCCTAACCGGCTGCATGATCGGTTCCGCTACACCCGGCAGCCGGATAAGACCTGGCTCATTGAGCGCTTGTCGCCTTAAGCCGACATCACGGAGAGGTGAAATACTTAACGATCCTAGGAGTGTCTAACTTCTTCTGAGGAGTTCTCTATTTGACAGCTTCCCCACCTACCGCGGCGTCTTCCTGCTGCTCGCTGATAACCGGCGCGATAGCCTGTAGCTTGTCTCCTTGGGCCAAGTCAATCAGCTTGACCCCGCTGGTATTGCGGCCGATTTCACGGATGTCCCTGACGAACGTCCGCACCATCTGCCC
>Ga0073936_10005325_pt1 | contig 17460 bp, 19 predicted proteins | sample AliMusrvi5mmetaG_FD_87041 | JGI IMG/M metagenome (GOLD analysis project Ga0073936, IMG submission 87041) | Freshwater lake bacterial and archeal communities from Alinen Mustajarvi, Finland, to study Microbial Dark Matter (Phase II) - Alinen... | ecosystem: Environmental > Aquatic > Freshwater >... | reverse complement strand
TTTGAAATCTACGTCCGGGACATGCATCACCTTGAAGCCGGGCTGGGACATGGCGGCGACATAATCCTTGTCCAGCAATTCGTCGACCATCGAGGCGCCGGCGGGATTTTTGAACAGGCCGCCCTGCGGGTCAAAAACCACGTCGAACGACAAAGCGCGGGCACCGGCATCGAGCTGGTCGGTGATGGGCGGCTGGGTGAAATCCAACGCCTGGGCGTCTTTCTTTCCACCCATGCGGATCAGCGACAGCATTTGCGCGCTGGGCGCCAGCTTGTAGCTTTCCGCGGTACCCACGATCTGAATCTGGTTAAGCTTCAGGCCGGGATCGGCGGGCGCGGAAAAAGCGGGCGTGAAAAAAAGCGCAGCCAAGCCAGATGCCGTCCCGAGGGTGGCAAGCGCAAGGCGATAGCGGCGCCGCAGCATGGTTAGTCCCCGCTGACCTTCCGCGCCACGGTCAAGCCGAGGACCAGGAAGACCAGGAAAATCACAATGAAGATCACGAACAGGACGTGAGCGATTTGTAGCGATGCGCCTTCAACGCCGGTAAAACCCAAAGCCCCGGCGATGAGGCCGATTACAAGAAAGATCAGAGCCCAGCGTAGCATGGCGGTTCCCTATGGTTCCAAATCCTACAGGGAATGCTGGTGCATTGGTAAAGTTCCGTGGCGGAGGGCTTTGATGCCGCAGGGTAGACGACGAGCCAAGGCTCCGGGCCAGCGGAAGGAATCAAGGCGTTGCGGGCGCCGGCGGTGGCAAAGTTAATGCCCAGGCCACAATTTGCTCCACTGCCGCGCCGAGCGCCGTGTTCAGGGCCTGGACCACGGCGCTGGTGCTGTTCTGGCTGGCATCTGCGCTCTGCTTGGCGGTGAAATTCGCCACGATCAGCCGGCCATGGGCGGTGGACATCTGGGCGATCAGAACGACCGATACGCTGGGATTGCCGCTGGGCTTGCCCTTGTCATCGCCGGCGCTGTAATGGGCGGCGCAATCACGGATCTCCACACCAAGCTCGTAATCGGCATGCAGCGCATCCTGGGTGCGCGACACGGACGGCACGCGGCCGCTGGACTGGAAGGCCGCCACCAGCGCTGTTTGCACCAGGACCTGCAGGCGGTCGGGCCAGGAGGAATGGGCGTAATAATCCATGGTCTGGTCTGATTTGATCAGCGCGATGCGGCGGGTGTCGATGCTGTCGGAGGCGCCCGGTACATCAATCGCCAGCGCCCATGTGGCAGGCGCGCCGCCGGCGGGCGGCGGGGCGAGGGCCGGCTGCAGCATATAGATGGTCTGGTCGGCATCGGTGGGTCCCAGGCCCAGGCCGCCACAGCCCGCCAACAGGAAAGCGGATGCGGACAAGAGAATCAGGCGGCGGTCCATCAGAGCGTTATTTGCCATTGGGGTCGTATCCCTTGCGCCGGTCGCCGAACAGAAGCGACGTCGGAGTGCGGTTGAGCTGGTCGGAGAATTTGTTGAGGTTGGTCACCAGGCGTCTGAGATCGCCGATCAGGCTGGAGAGTTGCGCGAGGCCGTCGCCATTGATGAAGGCGTCGGCGTCGGTTGCGACCTTGCCGAACTTGGTCACCGTCAGATCCACGTGATCGAGGGTGGGCTGCAGATTGGCCGAGGCCTTGTTGAGATTTGCGGTCGCCTCGTTGGTATTCTTGAGGATGCCGTCAATATCGGCGGAATGCCGCGCAATGATTTCCGTGGTTTCGTCCAGATTGGCCAACACATGGGCGATGGCGCGGCGGTTATTGTCGTTGAGCAGATCGTTTATCCGCGTGGCGGCGACATTGAGTTTGGCCACCACTTCCGGCGCCGACTGCTCCAGTTGCAGCAGGCCAGACTGTTTGGTGCGGATGATGGGATATTTCTGGCCGGGCTTTGCGGTCAGCAAAGGCGATTTGGCGGTGCCGCCGCTGATCTCCACGTAAGCGCCGCCGGTCAGCCCCTGGCTATCAATCGAGGCGAGGCTGTCTTCGCGGATATTGAGGCCCGGCTGGACCTGCAGCAGCACGATGACGCTTTGCGGATCGTTGGGGTCGAAATGCAGATCGGCGATGCGGCCCACATCAATGCCGTTGTAGCGGGTGACGGTGCCCTTGCCGAGACCGGTCACCGGGCCTTTGAAATTGGCTTCGTAATAGGAATATTCCTGGGCGTATTGCACCCCCGCCAGCCACATGATGGTCACCACCAGGCCGATGACGCAGGCCAGCACAAAGGCCCCCACCGCGACATAATTGGCTTTGGTTTCCATGAGCTTCGCGCCTCCTTAAGACGCAGTCGCGAGCGCGGCACGGCCGCGTACGCCAGAGAAATAATCCTGAATCCAGGGGTCGGGGTTCTTGCGCAGTTCGGCGATGGTGCCGGTGGTGATTTTCTTGTTCACCAGCACGGCAATGCGGTCACAGACGGCGCGCAGGGAATCCAGGTCATGCGTCACCATGAAAACGGTGAGGCCGAGGCTTTTTTGCAGCTGCTTGATCAATTCGTCGAACTGGTTGGCCGAGATGGGATCAAGGCCGGAGGTCGGCTCGTCCAGGAACAACAGCTCGGGGTCCAGCGCCAAAGCGCGGGCGAGGCCGGCGCGTTTGCGCATGCCGCCGGACAGTTCGGACGGATATTTCAGCGCGGTGTCGGGCGGCAGGCCCACCAGGGCCAGTTTCATGGCGGCAATCTCGTTCATCAAAGGCTCGGACATGCTGGTATATTCGCGCAGCGGCACCTGGATGTTTTCCGCCACGGTCTGGGCGGAAAACAGGGCGCCGTCCTGGAATAATACGCCCCAGCGCATTTCCAGTGCCCGCATGCGGCTGGATTCGGCGAAAGCGGTCTTCTTGCCGAACACTTCAATTTCGCCTTCGCGGGGCTTGTTGAGGCCAATGATGGTACGCAGCAGGACCGATTTTCCGGCGCCCGAGCCGCCGACCACGCCCAGCACTTCGCTGCGATACACATCGAGGTCGACATGATCGTGAATGATCTTGTCGCCGAAGGCGTTCACCAGCCCGCGCACCTTGATGACGGGATCTTTCTTGTCGAGAGGTTTTTTGTCTTCCGCCATCAGATCCCCAGCACCGAGAACATGACGGAGAAGGCGGCGTCCAGCACGATCACCAGGAAGACCGATTCCACCACAGCGCGGGTGGTGAGCAGGCCGACGCTGGCGGCATTGCGCTCGACCTGGAAGCCTTCATAGCAGCCCACCAGCGAGATCACGAAGGCGAAGACCGGCGCCTTGATCAGTCCCACCATGAAGGTGTTGACGCTGATGGCGTCGTTCAATTGACGCATGAAGACGGGAATGGTGATGCCAAGCTGGAAATAGCACATCACCGCGCCGCCGATCAGGCCCATGATGTCGGAATAAAAGGTCAGCAGCGGCAGGGCGATCACCAGGCCGATGATGCGCGGCAGCACCAGCACATCCACCGTGTTGAGGCCGATGGTCTGCATCGCGTCAATTTCCTCATTGACGCGCATGGTGCCGATCTGGGCGGTGAAGGCGGAGCCGGAGCGTCCGGCCACGATGATGGCGGTGATCAGTCCTCCGATTTCGCGCAGAATTCCCACGCCCAGCAGATTGATGGTGAAAATCTCGGCGCCAAAGCGCTTGAGCTGGTCGGCGCCCTGATAGGCCAGCACCACGCCGATCAGGAAGGCCAGCAGCCCGACAATGGGCAAGGCATTGATGCCGGTTTCTTCGACCTGATGGATCAGGGCGGCGACGCGCAGATTATTCCTGGGCGAGGCGAAGGCTTCGATGGTCTCGACCGTGACCCGGCCCAGATAGCCCAGGATGCGGTAGCCCTGCTGCCCGGCATGCACCGTGGCGCGGCCAATGCGCTCCAGCCGTTTGCGGACCCCGCCCTGGCGCGGCGGCTCGGCCAGCGGACCTTTGCCCTGCTCGATATTCTCCATCAGCGGCAGATAAAGGTCGGGCAGGGTGAAGTTGGTGATCTTGCGGCCGCCGGTTTCGAAGCCGCGGCGGGTGCGCAGCAGCAGCCAGGCGCCGGCGCTGTCCAGCCGTTCGATCTTGCTGGCGTCTATGGTGATGGCGCCACTGCCTTCGGTCTTCAGGGTGCGTAGTTCGGTGTCGAGGCGGGGGCTTTCCTGAATCGTCCAGCGGCCGCCCAGATGCAGAACATCCCCGTCCAGCTTGAACCAGGCATTCGGCTTTGCCGAAGCGTTATCGAGGCTGGCCATGATAAGGACGAATATCCAAGGGGGCAGCCGCGAAGCCGCCGAACATCAGGGATTTAACACCCGCCTTGGCCAAAAAGTTCCATGTTCGCGCTTTGTGCACAGGGGCGCATTCGCACCAACGAAAAAGGCGGCCTTGCGGGCCGCCTTTTTCCATTCCGGATGGATCACCGGGTAATCAGAGCGGCCACCAGTCGAGCTGGGGTTCGAAGGCCGCGTCGGCGGCCTGCTGGGTCCAGCCGCCGCCCAGGGCGCGATAAACGCTGACATCGGCGGACAGCCGCGCCAGCTTGGTCTGCACCAGCGCCTGCTCCGCGCTGAACAGGGTCTGCTGGTTGGTAGTCAGCGAAATGATGTCGATGGTGCCTTCGCGATATTGCAGTTCGGCGATGCGGAAGGCTTCGGCCGAGGCGCGGACTTCTTCGGTCAGGGCGACCAACTGGTCGGTGTCAGCCGAGGCCTGGCCCAGCGAGGATTCCACATCGCTGAAGGCGGTGAAGACGACCTTGCGGTAGGTGGCGATCAACTGCATCTGCTGCGCCAAAGCGAGGTCGTCCTGTGCCTTGAGCTTGCCGCCGTCGAAGATGGTCTGCACCAGCGATATGCCGGCGCTCCAGATGAAGTTGCCAGGATTGGTCAATCCGTCAATCGCCGCCGAGGCAAAGCCCGCCGAGCCGGTCAGGCCGATAGCCGGGAAGAAGGCCGCGCGGGCGGCATCGACGTTGGCATGGGCAGCGAAGAGATTGCCTTCGGCCTGGGCCACGTCGGGGCGGCGCAGCAATACTTCGGACGGCAGGCCCGGCCGGGTGGCGGGGGAAACGATGCCGTCGAGATTCTGGGCCTGAACGTCAAAGCCTTCGGGGGCCCGGCCCAGCAGGATGGCCAGGGCGTAACGGGCTTCGCGTTCGGATTCGATCAGGCCGGGCAGGTTGGCCTGCTGGCCGGCGACAGTGGATTGCTGTTGCGCCAGATCGAGGTTCGACAGCACGCCATTGGTCACCTTGGCCTGGGTGACGGCCAGAATGCGGTTGGCGGCATCAATGTTCTGGCGCGTCAGGGTGATGCGTTCGCGGAAGGCCAGCACGGTGAAATATTCATTGGCGATGCTGGCGGCGGTGGTCAGGCCGACCGCAGTCTCGTTATAGCGGTTAGCCCGCAGGCTTTCGCGGGCGGAGCGCAGCTTGTCCTGGCTGAGGCCCCACAGATCGAAGCCGTAGCTGGCGGAAACGCCGGCGGTGAAGGCGTTGGTGTCGGTTTCGTGGGTCTTGCCGAACACGCTGGTGGTGTTGACGCCCTTGCGGGTGTCGCCGGCCGTGGCCGAGATGGTGGGCAGAAGGGCGGAGAAGGCGACGCCGCTGGTGGCTTCAGCCTGCAGCACCTGGGCGGCGGCAACGGCGATATCCAGATTTTCCTTTGCGGCGGTCTCTTCCAGCGCGGGCAGTTCGGGCGCCTTGAAATTGGCCCACCAGCCGGCTTCCGGCCAGATCGGTGCGTCCTTGACCACGGGGGCGGTAAAGGCGGCGGGAACGTCACCCGGCCGGTCGAGCGGCTTGGGATTGGGGGTGGAGCAACCGGCTGCAGTCAGGGCAAGCACGCTGACGGACAGATGACGGACAATGGCTTTCATCGAGCTCTCATTCACAAATGGGGACGGGCGCTTTTATGGGTCTGCTCTTATCCTGCCCGAAGGTTTGCAGCAAATAGGGTCAGAAGCCCCCTTCAGACAAGGGTGCCACCCTGTAAACCTTTGTCGCGCGCCCCCGATTTCCAGGATGTTTATATCCGAAATTCACGAAAAAATCCTTTGTGCGGCAGAACCGCAGCAGGACGGAGCGGGGGCGGAGAAAAAGGGACGGCCGGACGGGTGGCTTTACGTGGGGGGCACCAAAGCCGGTCCGGCCGTCCTGTGGCTGTATCCCCTTGGTGGAGCGCCGCACGGACACAAGGCCGGCGTCCAGCTTGATCCCATGGGCCGCCCGCGAAAAGGACCGCCAGGTGGAAAAATTGTAATGATCTGTCGCGGAATGGGGTTCGCCCAATACAGGCGACAGTGTGAGGAGGGTTCCGCGAAGCGACGAGCAGGTCCAGTGGACCTGCGAGACCGACGAACGCCCCGAGCTTGGGCGAGGGGCAGTCTTCAGCCCAGGTAACGCTGTGCCGGTACGGCGACCCGGCCCAGCACATTGCCGGCCTGGTCGGCGATCTCGATCGCGCCGGCGGAGCGTGGCAGCCCGTCACGCAGGGCGGCGGCGGCCAAGTCGTCGGCGCTGGCATAGGCTTCCACCCATGCGGCGCCCCAGCTGGAACATTCGATTCCCTCGTCGTCGGGAATGACGTGCCAGCCGTCACGGATATGGAAATAATAACGCGACACGGTCGCCCCCTTCACAAGCCAGCCCAAGGCGGGCGTACCATACGGCACAGAGGGAATAAATCCGCCAAGGACAACGAGTTAGTAAGAGCCTAAAGCAGATTTCCGCCGTTTCCTGCCAGAGCGCTGGCTATATATTGCGGGAACGGCGGATTTTTTGCCCCACCGACGAGGATGCGATGAACTGGAATTTTGTGACGCCGATTCTGCTGCTGTGCGTATCGAACGTCTTCATGACGTTTGCCTGGGTGAGGAGCGACCGGCGCAGCCGGACAAATCGATCCAGTGGATCGATTTGAGCGACGAACGCGCCGAGCTTGGGCGAGGCGCCGGGTGGTGCAGCAAGCACCAGATCAATTTCACACCGAACTGAGGACCCCATGAACTGGACTTTTGTGACGCCGATTCTGCTGCTGTGCGTGTCCAATGTCTTCATGACATTCGCCTGGTACGGCCAGCTCAAATTTCCCACCGCGCCCGTCGCCCTCCTGATCCCGCTGTGCTGGAGCATCGCGCTGCTGGAATATTGTTTTGCCGTGCCCGCCAATCACATAGGCGCGCGCGTCTATTCCGGGGCACAACTCAAGATCATGCAGGAGATCATCACCCTGCTCGTATTCGCGGTGTTTTCGGTGACGTATCTGGGTGAGTCACTGAAATGGAATCATGCCGTGGCGTTCTTGTTCCTGTGCGGCGCCGCGTTTTTCTCATTCCATAAATGGGATTGAGTCGTTTCTCAGCCGCTTGGCCAGGGATTGTCGTGAAACCCATCCACCGGCCGCAGCGGTACGGGCAAAGCGGGATCGGCGCCGATATAAAGTTCGAGCGTCATCTGGTTTGACGCCTTGTCCCACACCATTTGCGGCGCGATGCCGCCGGGCTTGCGAAAAACACTGCCGTCGAAATCAAACGGGCGGGGCGCCACGCCGTCCCAGCCCGAGGCCAGATCGGCGGCGAGCTTGTCGCGGTTCTGCTGCAGGATTTCCGGCTTGGCGTTTTCCAGGTTGGTGATGTCCGGGGCGCTCAGCCGCACCTGACCGTCGGGCTGAATCTCGACCCGGGCCGCCACCATGGTGCCATGGGCGGAATAGCCGCCTTCCCAGCGCCCCGGCGGCGGGGTGGGCTTGGAACAGGCCGCCAGGCAGAGGGCCAGCGCCAGTATGGCAAGGGCAGGGCGCATATAGTCTCCGACTCAGATGCCCATAATAGGCCGAAAGTGGTGGACATAACGGTAATGCGCTTGGCCATACTTGCCCCAATGGGCCCTGATTGGTAGGTCAGCCCCGGTTTTTTTGTGAAGGTTTTGCCATGCCATTGCCCAAGGGTTTTCTCGCCGAGTCGCTCAACCGCATCCAGCCTTCGCCCACCATCGCGGTGACAACCAAGGCGCGCGAGCTCAAGGCTGCCGGGCGCGATGTGATCGGACTCGGTGCGGGCGAACCGGATTTCGACACGCCCGACAACATCAAGGAAGCGGCGATCGCCGCCATCCGCCGCGGCGAGACCAAATATACCGCCGTGGAGGGCATTCCCGAACTGCGCGATGCCATCGCCAAGAAGTTCAAGCGCGAGAACGGCCTGGACTATAAGGCGTCGCAGACTTTCGTTTCCCCTGGCGGCAAGTCGGTGCTGTTCAATGCCCTGCTGGCCACCATCAACCCCGGCGACGAAGTGATCGTGCCGGCGCCGTATTGGGTGTCCTATCCCGACATCGTGATGCTGGGCGGCGGCAAGCCGGTGATCGTGGATTGCGGCATCGAGAACGGTTTTCGCCTGACGGCGGAAGCGCTGGAAAAGGCGATTACGCCCAAGACAAAATGGCTGATCTTCAACCAGCCTTCCAATCCCACCGGCGCCTGCTACACCGCCGAGCAATTGAAGGCGCTGACCGATGTTCTGATGAAGCATCCGCAGGTCTGGGTGCTGACCGACGACATGTATGAGCATCTGGTCTATGGCGGATTCAAGTTCCGCACCATCGCGGAAGTCGAGCCGGGACTGTATGAGCGCACCTTGACCATGAATGGCGTCTCCAAGGCCTATGCCATGACCGGCTGGCGCATCGGTTATTGCGCCGGGCCGGAAGATCTCATCAAGGCGATGGCGAAATTGCAGAGCCAGTCGGCCACCAATGCGTCCTCCATCTCGCAATGGGCCAGCGTTGAAGCCTTGAACGGGCCGCAGGACTTCATTCCCGGATTCCAGAAACTGTTCGAAGGCCGCCGCGATCTTGTGGTTTCGATGCTCAACCAGGCCAGTGGCATTGAATGCCCCAAGCCGGAAGGCGCTTTCTATGTCTATCCCAGCATCAAGAAGCTGATCGGCAAGAAAACCGAAAAAGGCAAGGAGATCGCCACCGACGGCGATTTCGCCAGCGAGCTTTTGGAAGCGGAAGGCGTGGCGGTGGTGCATGGCGCGGCGTTCGGCATGTCGCCATTTTTCCGCATTTCCTACGCGACCTCGAACAGCGCGCTGGAAGAGGCTTGCAAGCGCATTCAGCGCTTCACAGCCAGCCTGCGGTAAGGTTTCGTTAAGGGCGTGTACGGCCGCTTACACGATCACCGTAAATACCGAATTAAGCATGCGGCGCTTACATTGGCCGCATGTTCAAGGCTCGCCATATCAATTGCGCGGCCGTAACCGCGATCATCCTTGCCGTGGCGGCGCCCGCGAAGGCGCTGGATTTTGACGTCTCCGGCTATGGCGATTTTCGCGCTGTTTCGCAGCCTGCGATGGCGGGCTGGCTGCAGGGCGGTTTGGGAAAATTCCGCTATGGCGGCAGTAACAGCAACCTGCATGCGCAGGGCCTGGCCCAGGGCGTGTTGCATCTGAGCGATGATTTTTCCGCCATCACCGTGATCCGCGCCGATCAGGAAGAGGTGGGCGGGATTGACGTGCTGGAATCCTATGCCGCCTGGCATTCCATCAGCGATGACGGGCTTGGCTGGTCGGTGAAGGCGGGTGCTTTCTTTCCCACCATCAGTCTTGAGAATGACGATCTGGGCTGGAACAGCCCCTATACCCTGACCCCTTCGGCCATCAACAGCTGGATCGGCGAGGAACTGCGCACCATCGGCAGCGAAGGGACGCTGCGCTGGCACACGGCGGATGCCGGTACATTTTCGCTGATGGGGGCGGTGGATTGTTGCAACGATCCCGCCGGCATTTTGATGGCGGATCGCGGCTGGGCGATGGATGACCGGCCCACCGGATTGTTCGAGCGCGTGCGGTTGCCCGATGCCACCTTGAAACTGTTTCACCTGCCGTCGCCAGGCCGTACCGGCATGTTCGTGGAGATTGATCACCGCGTTGGATTTTACGGCGGGCTTTCCTGGCAGATGCCGGACATCGGCAAGATCAGCATCGTGCGCTATGAAAATCATGGCAACCCGGCAGCCATGACGGTGAACGACACGGCCTGGGACACCAAATTCTGGAGCTTTGGCGCGCGCACGCAGGTGGGCCGGCTGGTGCTGATCGCCCAGCAACTGAGCGGCTATACCGCAGTGGTGTCGCGCGGGGCGGAAACCGCCACCAAATTCCAGGCCGGCTTTTTGCTGGCGAGTTACGATCTGGGCGGGATTGGCCTCGAAGACTGGCGCGCCAGCCTGCGTGGCGACTTGTTCCAGACGCGACGGCTCGGCGTGATCACCAGTCCGATGAATGAAGACGGCCATGCGGAAACGGCAAGTCTTTCGTGGCAAGGGTTTGACTGGCTGCGCATCACCGGCGAGGCGCTGCTGATGCATTCGCGGCGGGGCCAGTACGCCGCTGTCGGTGTGCCTTCGGGCGAACTGGACCAGAACCAGTTGCAGCTGGACGCCAGACTGTTCTTTTAGGCTGATTTTCCACCCCTTGGCATTGTATGAGTATTATCATACAATGCACCATGCTGGATAGTCTGAGCCTTCAGAACAACGGCATTCCCATTTACGTTCAGCTGCGCGATCAGCTTTCGGCGCTGGTTGGGCGCGGGGCGCTTGCGCCCGGGGCGCGTCTTCCCACCATGCGCGAAGTGGCGGTGGCGCTGCGCATTGATCTCAATACCGTGCAGCGCGCCTATAGCGAGCTGGAACGCGACGGCATTCTGGTTTTGGTGCGCGGACGCGGCACCTTCGTCGCCGCCGCACCGCGGCCCGGCAAGCCGGCGGGCGCGGGCGATCTGGCGGCGCGCATGGCGGCGCAGGCCAAGGCGCAAGGCATCGCGCTGGGCGATTTGATCGCGGCGCTGCGCAAGCTGCCCGCGTCATGAGAGGCAATATCGGTCCCCTTATCTTCGCCGTCTTCGCCATCCTGTTCTGGCTCAGGCGCTTTTTGTTTTCCCAGCCTCCAGGGCAGGCGCCGCAACCGGCACAGCGACGGCGACAGCAAAGCACACCACCACGATCCCCATCCCGATCCCTTCCCAATTCCCCAAAATCCCAGGAGATTCACATGAACCCCATCAGCGCAGTAATTTTCCTCGTATTTCTCGGCGGCGCGGGCCTCAGCTATGCGGCGCAGATGCCGCTGGCGGCGCCCATCTTGCTGGCGGTGATCGGCATCTTTCTGGGCTATTCGATCAAGATGGCGCAGCAATGGGAGCGGGCGGTGGTGCTGCGGCTGGGCAAGCTGTACGGCGTCAAGGGGCCGGGGCTTTTCATCCTGGTGCCGATCATTGACCAGGTGGCGATGTGGATTGACCAGCGTATTCGCACCACCGAAGTCAATGCTGAGCAGGCGCTGACCAAGGATACGGTGCCGGTGAATGTGGACGCCATCGTATTCTGGATGGTGCATGACGCCGAGCGTGCGGCGCTGGAGATTGCCGATTACAGCAGCGCGGTGCAGCGGGTGGCGCAGACGTCTTTGCGCGAAATGATCGGCTCCTCGGTGCTGTCGGAGCTTTTGTCGGAGCGCAAGGAAGCCGATGCGACGCTCAAAGACGTGATCGGCTCCAAGACCGCCGATTGGGGCGTGACGGTGAATTCGGTCGAGATTCGCGATGTGGCGATCCCGGCAAACCTGCAGGATGCCATGAGCCGCCAGGCCCAGGCCGAGCGCGAGAAACAGGCGCGCGTCATTCTGGGTTCGGCGGAAGAAGAGGTGGCGCAGAAATTCGTCAATGCCGCCAAGCTGTATGCCCAGAGCCCCGAAGCGCTGCAGTTGCGCGCCATGAACATCATCTATGAAACCACCAAGGAGCGCGGCGCCACCATCTTGATGCCGACTTCCATGGTGGATGCGATGAATCCGGGCGCGGCGGCCTTTGCCTTCAACATGGCGAAGAACGATGCGGCCAAGCCGGCCCCTGCGCCGTCCGTGCCTTCGGTTCCCAAATCCTGACGCCCGTCGTCCGGCACGCGGGTAATCCCGCTGCCGGACATCGGTGGGCGCTAGATTACCCGTTCGGCACTGCCGTCGAGCGCCATGAGGTAGAATTCCGACTGAAGATCGGGATGGGTCTTGGCCAGCTTGGCCTTGACCTGTTCCATCACGGCTTTGTGCTGCGCCGTCTCGCCGGCCTTGTCGGATTTGTAGTCGTTGCCGAAAGCGACCTTGAAGGCGCCGCAGTCGCGGTGATCCACCACGACCACTTTCTTGATATTGTGAAGCTGCTTGGCGATGCCCAGCTGGTTCCAGAAGGCGGCGTTGGCTTCCGGAAATTTGTCCGACACGGCTGCCAGCGAGGCGCCGGCCAGCGAAACCTGGTCATAGTCATTGGTCAGTTTCTTGCCATCGAGAAAACGCACCGCATCGTCTACCAGCCGGTAGTCTATGCAGGTGATCGCCAGCGCGGTGACGCCGCCGGCCGCCTGGGCCTTGAACGGCAGCAGGCTGAAAGCCGCCGCGCCCGCCGCCAGACCCAGCATTTGCCGTCTGTTTCCACATTCACACATACTTATTCCCCCACTTTGAATGGCTCCCAGGATAGCAAATTTGGCTGGCTCTGCTTGCGGAAAGAAAAAGGCCCGGAGCGCCGCAAGGCGGCTCCGGGCCAGAATTCGCGCTCAAGGGGGAGAAGAGCGCGGGACGCCGCGCTTCGGGGGGAATAAAGCGCGACAGAGAGGAAATGGGTATCGGGGGATTTGGTTTCAAGTCCCCCGAAAAGGCCGGAAATACGACCTTTTCAGTACTGCCAATCCTTGGAGCCCTTGACCAGGAAATCGCGGAAAGCGGCCACGCGCTTGGATTGGCGCAGGGCATCGGCATAGACCAGATGGACGTCAAAGCTGGGGGCCGGGACTTCCGGCAGCACCCGTACCAGATCGGGATGGCCGATGGCGACATAATCGGGCAGCACGCCAATTCCCAGGCCCACTTCCACCGCCTGCAGGATGCCGGTGATGTTGTTGATGCGGGTGATGCTGCCTTTGCAGCCGGTCTTGAAGTGCTTTTTGTAGTGTTCCAGCAGCCAATTGATCTCGCGGATTTCCGGCGCCGCGGTCTCGCCATAGACCACGACGGGAAAGTTGCAGATGTCTTCCAGCGTCTTGGGCGCTTCCTGTTTGGCGAGAAATTCCTTCGAGGCGTACATGTGATAATGCACGGTGAAGAGCTTGCGCTGGATCAGGTCGGCCTGCACCGGGGCGCGCATGCGCACGGCCAGATCGGCTTCGCGCTGCGACAGATCCAGTTCGCGGTCTTCCATCAGCAGATGGATTTCCACGTCCGGATATTCCTTGGAAAATTCCTTGAGGCGCGGCAGCAGCCAATAGGCGCCGATGCCGTGACTGGCGGTGATCTTCAAGGGCCCGCGGGGAGATTCATGGATGTTCTTGAGCGATTCCTCGGCGGCGGCCAGCCGGGACAGGACTTCCCGGACTGCGGTGTAGAGCAGTTCGCCTTCATCGGTGAGGGTGAGGCCGCGGGCATGGCGCTGGAACAGCGGGGTGGAGATTTCCTCCTCCAGCGCGCTGATCTGGCGGCTCACCGCCGACTGGCTGAGAGTGAGCTGCTGGCCGGCATGGGTAAAGCTTCCCGCCGATGCCACGGCGTGAAAGATGCGAAGCTTGTCCCAATCCATTTTATCCCCCCGGTCTCATGCTTTCAAAGGTTCAGCATGAGGCTCGTTCAAACGCTAACCGTCAAATCTCCCGTATGGGCGAGGGCCAGAAAGCGTTCCACCTCCAGCGCCGCCATGCAGCCCATGCCCGCCGCCGTGACGGCCTGCCGGAATATCTTATCCTTGACGTCACCGGCAGCATAAACCCCTGCAACGCTGGTATGCGTGGAATCCGGGGCGGTGATGATGTAGCCGCTTTCGTCCATTTCCAGCTTGCCCTGGAACAGGGCCGTGGCGGGCGAATGGCCGATGGCGACGAACAGGCCATCCACGGCCAAATCGTGCAGCGAGCCGGTGACGGTGTTGCGGATTTTGACGCCCGTCACGCTTTTGGGCTGGGTCGTACCGAGCACTTCAGCCACTTCGCTGTCGTAGAGAATTTCGATCTTCTTGTTGGCGTTGAGGCGCGCCTGGTTGGTCTTGTCGGCGCGCAGGAAATCGCGGCGATGGATCAAGGTGACCTTGTCGGCGAAGTTGGTGAGGAAAAGCGCTTCCTCCACCGCCGTGTTGCCGCCGCCGACTACCGCGACTTTCTTGCCGCGAAAGAAAAATCCGTCGCAGGTGGCGCAGGCCGAAACGCCGAAGCCCTGGAAAAAATCTTCGCTGGGCAGGCCCAGCCAGTTGGCGCTGGCGCCGGTGGCGATGATCAGCGCGTCGCAGGTATAAAGCGTGCCACCGTCGCCCGTGAGTTTGAAGGGCCGGCGCGACAGGTCCACTGATGCAATCATGTCCTGGACGAATTTGGTGCCGACATGGGCGGCCTGGGCCTGCATCTGGTCCATCAGCCAGGGGCCCTGAACGGCCTGCGCAAAGCCGGGATAATTTTCCACGTCGGTGGTGATGGTGAGCTGCCCGCCCGGCTGAATGCCCGAGATCAGGGTGGGTTCCAGCATGGCGCGGGCCGCATAAATGGCGGCGGTGCAGCCGGCCGGGCCGCTGCCCAGGATGATGACTTTGGAATGACTGTTCATGGTGCGCGCTCTTTGCGGAGGTCTGATATCGGAAGCAGGGGGGCAAAGGTCAAGCCGCCGCCCCGAGGCTGGGATGGGAGGCTTTGGATTTACGACGATTCTCCGGCAAAGGCAGGGGGTAAGCCAAAATCGAAGTTTCACGAAATATAATTGCCTTAAATAGGGCTGCGGCGTACAAACCCCGCATTCATTCAGAAAGTTTATTGCCGTGGACACGCGAAAGCTCGACGCCATCGACATGCGTATCCTGGCCGAGCTGCAGGCCAATGGCCGCATTACCAATGTGGAATTGTCGCGCCGGGCCAAGATCACCGCGCCGCCCTGCCTGCGCCGCATGCGGGCGCTGGAAAAAGCCGGCTATGTCGAAGGCTATCACGCCGAACTGAACAGCAAGGCGCTGGGCTTTCAGGTGGCGGGCTTCGTCTTTGTCGGGCTGGCCAGCCAGAAGGATGCCGACCTCAAGCATTTCGAGGAGCGGGTGCGTTCCTGGCCGGAAGTGCGCGAGTGCCACATGCTGTCGGGCGAAGTGGATTTCATCCTCAAATGCGTCGCCACCGACCTGTCGGCCTTCCAGTCCTTCATCACAGATACACTGACCGCTGAGAAGAATGTCGCCAGCGTCAAAAGTTCATTGGTGATCCATGCGTCCAAACAGGCGCCTGGCGTACCGATCGAAATTACCGATTAAACCAATAAAAAATTCAGGGAGTGAAGTTATGAAAAATCTTCTGATCGCGGGCCTGATGGGCACCGTTCTTTCCTGCGGCACCGCCATGGCGGCGCCGGCCTATATTGAAAAGGCTGTGGCGGATCCCGCCCGTCCCGCCGAAGACACCAAGCGCGACGCGCAGCGCCTGCCAGCCCAGTTGACGGAATTCGCCGGGATCAAGCCGGGCATGACGGTGGTGGATATGCTGCCGGGCACCGGGTACTTCACCCGCATTTTCGCCAAGGTGGTCGGTCCCAAGGGACAGGTTTATGCCTATGTCAGCAGCAGCGGCGACGCGGCGCTCAAAGCCAAGGGCCAGGATCCGGACAATCAATTGGCGTCGTTGAAGAACGCCTATGCCAATGTCGGCGTCATTCACGGCCCGCTGGATCATTTCATTACTCCCACCAAGGTGGATGTGGTGTGGACCAGCGACAATCTGCACGACATGCACGACAAGTTTTTCGGCGGGTTGGACATCGCTGCGACGAACAAGGCGATCTATGCCTCGCTCAAGCCGGGCGGGACTTACATTGTGATCGATCATCGCGCCGCCAAGGGCGCCGGTCTGGCCGCCACCGAAGCCCTGCACCGCATGGACGAAGATATTGCCAAGCAGGAAGTCCTGGCGGCGGGCTTCAAGCTGGTTTCGGAAAGCAAGCTCCTCACCCGGCCCGATGACGACAACACCAAGAAGATTTTCGAACAGGGCGAGCATGACCATACCGATCAGATGGTCCTGAAATTCCGCAAGCCGGGCTGAACAGATGAAGCGCATGATCCTGATCGCGGGCCTGACGGGCGCGGTGCTTTCCTGCGGCACCGCCCTGGCGGCGCCGGCCTATGTTGAAAAAGCGATCTCCGATCCCGCCCGTCCGGCGGAAGACACCAAGCGCGATGTGCAGCGTTTGCCGGCGCAGATGGTGGCCTTCGCCGGCATCAAGCCGGGCATGACGGTGGTGGATCTGCTGCCGGGCACGGGCTACTTCACGCGCATCTTCGCCCGCGCGGTCGGCCCCAAGGGGCATGTCTATGCCTATTTCGGGCCGCAATATGACGCCCGGCTGAAAACCTCCGGGGTGGACCCGGACAATCAGTTTCCCGACCTGAAGCGGACCTATTCCAATCTGGGCACCATTCACGGGCCGCTGGGCGGCTTCATCACGCCGCAGAAGGTAGATGTCGTTTGGATCAGCGACAATTATCACGACACGCACAACAAGTCCTATGCCGCCGATGTGGCGGCGATGAACAAGGCGGTGTTTGCTTCGCTGAGGCCGGGCGGCGTTTATGTGATCGTGGACCATCGTGCCGTGAAGGGCGCAGGCGCGGATTCGACCGAAAAGCTGCACCGCATGGATGAGGATATCGCCAAGCAGGAGATCGAGGCGGCCGGTTTCAAGCTGGTGGCCGAGAGCAAGGCGCTGACCCGTCCCAGCGATGATGATGCCAAGCGCGTCTTCGAAGAAGGCGAACACGATCACACCGATCAGATGATGCTGAAATTCCGCAAGCCGGGCTGAAGACTTGAACCATTTGGGATATTTTTTGGCGCTCGGCGTCCTGGGTTTTTCCGGGGCGGCTTGTGCCCAGTCGGTGCCGCGCATCAAGGCGGTGGTGGTGAGCTTTAACGGCACCGACCTCACCGTGATGCCGGATGGCGACAAGCAGAGCTTGAAAGTGGGAGTGCGTCCCGCCACCCGCATTCTGCAGGAACAGCAAAAGACGTTAGCCGATGTCCAGGGCGGCGATTTTATCGGCGCGACCCTGACCAAGTCACCGTCCGGTGCGCTGAGCGCGCAGGAAGTGCATATTTTCCCGGCGGCGCTGAAAGGGTCGGGCGAAGGGTTCTATCCCACCTCGTCCGGCGCCAGCCGTTTTGTTCTCAACGGCACGGTCACCGAAGTTGCGACGCCGCTGCTGATGCTGAAATTTCGCGGCGCTGCCGGCGTGGGCGCCAAATGCACCGGCCGCGCTCCGATCAATCCGCTGGATGGTTGCCAGGGCAATGCCACCTTCGCGGTGAATCCTGCGGCCCCCGTGATCGCGCTGGTGGCGGGGAACAAGAATTTGCTGGTGCCGGGCGCGGTGGTGGCGATGTCTGTCATGGCCGGGCCCAATGGCCGGCCGGTGACGCCGGGCCTGACGGTGGAAAGCG
>Ga0073936_10005318_pt1 | contig 17471 bp, 17 predicted proteins | sample AliMusrvi5mmetaG_FD_87041 | JGI IMG/M metagenome (GOLD analysis project Ga0073936, IMG submission 87041) | Freshwater lake bacterial and archeal communities from Alinen Mustajarvi, Finland, to study Microbial Dark Matter (Phase II) - Alinen... | ecosystem: Environmental > Aquatic > Freshwater >... | reverse complement strand
GTGACAAAGCGCCAGCCGACCACCGAGCCCTTGCCGGTGAGCACCTGGAACACCCCTTCTGGGATGCCTGCTTCAAGCGCGAGCTCACCGAGGCGGACCGCGGTGAGTGGCGTGATCTCCGCCGGCTTGAGGACGACCGTGTTCCCTGCGGCGAGCGCCGGGCCAAAGCCCCACCCTGCGATGGGCATCGGGAAGTTCCACGGCACGATGATCCCGACCACGCCGAGGGGCTCGTGGAAGGTCGCGTTGATCCCACCGGGGACCGGGATCTGAAGGCCGGTGTGACGCTCTGGTGCGCCTGCGTAGTAGTCGAGGACATCTCGGACGTTGCCTGCCTCCCAGCGAGCGTTGGAGATGGTGTGGCCAGCGTTGGCAACCTCGAGCTGTGCGAGCTCCTCCAGGTGCTCGTCCACGATGGCGGCGAAGCGCCGAAGCAGCCGAGCGCGGTCGCCTGGGGCCACGGCTCGCCACGACGGGAAGGCTGCGTGGGCGCGTGCGATCGCTGCGTCGGTCTCCTCGAGTGAGAGCGACGGCACCGAGGTGATGACCTCCTCGGTGGCCGGGTTGATGACGTCGAAGGTGCTCATGGTTCGAATCTTGGCAGATCGCCGGATCCGCTCGTGCACCGCGGCAGCCCACTGTGTGCGCTCGTCGCGGTGCAGATAGCCTCAGCGTGTGCTCGATACCCACACCGATGACCAGTTCAACCTCGGCACCGTCTTCACGACCCTTGCTGAGACCCTTCCCGACCGCGAGTTCCTCGTCGCCAAGGAGCGACGGCTGACCTACGCAGAGACCGCCGAGCGAGCTCGCCGGCTGGCCTCCTACCTCCACAGCCACGGCCTCGGCGCCACCAAGGAACGCAGCGTCCTCGGGGGCCATGAGTCAGGGCAGTCCCACGTGGCACTCGCCCTCTACAACGGCACCGAATACCTCGAGGGGATGATCGGTTCGTACCTCGCAAGGTGTGCGCCATTCAACGTCAACTACCGCTACGTCGGCGAGGAGCTGTCGTATCTGCTCAACGACGCTCGGCCGGGCGCCATCATCTTCCACGCCAGGCTGGCACCGGTGCTCGCAGAGGTCCTCCACACGCTCGCCACCCCACCTGTCGTCCTCCTCCAAGTCGCCGACGACTCAGGAGAAGCGCTCATCGACGGTGCTGTCGACTACGAGGAGGCGCTTGCAAGCGCGGATCCCGCCGGGCCACCGGTCGAGCCGAGCCCCGACGACCTCTACATCCTCTACACAGGCGGTACGACAGGGATGCCCAAGGGCGTGCTCTGGCGCCAGCACGACATCTTCATGTCCGCCATGGGTGGCCGGAAGATCGGGACCTGGGAAATGGTCCGCTCCTATGAGGCGCTTCGCGACGGCGCTATCAACGGGTTCGGCCTCAAGGTGCTCGTGCTGCCTCCCCTGATGCACGGTGCTGCGCAATGGGCGAGCTACATCATGGCGTGCGAGGGCAGCACGCTTGTCTTCGCCAACAATCCTCGTCACATGGACCCTGCCGACATCTGGCGCACCGTCGAGAAGGAGAAGGTGAACACCTTCACCGTGGTCGGTGACGCCACCGTACGGCCGCTGCTCGAGGAGCTCGACCGAGGCGACTACGACACCTCGACGCTGTTCGCTATCGGCAATGGCGGCGCACCCTTGACTGCAGCAGTCAGGGCGTTGATCACCGAACGGCTCCCGAACGTCCTCATCACCGACGCCGTCGGCTCTTCCGAGACTGGCGCGCAGATGTCGACCTCGTCGGCGTCTGGCGAGGCCGCCGGCTCCTTCCAACCTGGGCCTGGCGCGCTGGTGGCCAATGAGGAGCTCACCGCCATCCTTGAACCAGGTCACGAGGGGATGGGCTGGCTGGCCCAGGGTGGTTTCGTCCCGCTGGGCTACCTCGGCGACGCCGAGAAGTCGGCCCGGACGTTCCCTGTGATCGATGACGTTCGCTACTCGATCCCCGGTGATCGAGCTCGACAGCACGCTGACGGCATCGTCGAACTCTTCGGTCGTGACTCGGTCACGATCAACTCCGGAGGCGAGAAGATCTTCGCCGAAGAGGTCGAGGCGGCGATCGCCGGCTACCCAGGCGTCGTCGACGTGGTCGTGGCGGGGCGGGCCTCAGAGCGATGGGGCCAAGAGGTGGTCGCCGTCGTCCACCTCTCCGATGGCAGTGTCCAGGATGCGGCTGCGATCACCGAGCACGCCTCTGCGCACATCGCCCGGTACAAGCTGCCCAAGGATGTCGTATTCGTCGATCACATCCAGCGCTCCCCCTCTGGCAAGGCTGACTACCGTTGGGCCAAGGAGATCGCCGAGGCCGCGCAGAAGGCGTGATGGCTGGTCGGGGAGGCGAGTTGCTCTCGTGACCTGGCCGCTCGCAGAGTTCCAGATCGACGTGGACGTGGTGTCGCGCATCCTTGGCGAGCAGCACCCTGACCTTGCCGCAGGCGACCTGACCTTCGTGGGGGAAGGTTTCGACAACTCGCTCTGGCGGCTGGGTCGCGAGCACCTGGTGAGGCTTCCCCGCCACCGCGTCGCCGTGGAGCTCTTGCGTCGTGAGCTTCGATGGGTGCCCGAGCTGGCCGATCGCATCACGCTGCCGATCCCGCGCCCTATGCGCATCGGTGATCCCTCTTCGACATTCAGTGCCCCATGGAGCATCGTGCCGTGGCTCGAGGGCGAGCCCGGCGATGTGAGCCCGATCACGCAGATCGACGACTCATCTCGTCGACTCGGAGAGTTCCTACGCGAGATGCACCAGCCGGCACCGATCGCTGCGCCGACCAGCGAGGTACGAGGCGTGCCCCTGGCGCGCCGCCAATCCTCTTTCGACGATCAGCTCGTCAGGGCAGCCCACCTCGTCAACAGTGAGGCCGCTCGAGCAGTGTGGGCGCACGGGTTGGCGGCGACGCCGTGGTCGAGCGATCCAGTGTGGCTTCACGGCGACGTCCACCCAGGCAACATCCTGCTCATGGACGGGATGATCTCGGCCGTCATCGACTTTGGCGACCTGTGCGCTGGTGACCCCGCATCTGATGTTGCGGCAGCATGGCTGGTCCTGCCAGAACAGGGTTTCACCGCTTTCAGGGACGCATACGGACGGCTCGATCGGATGCTTGAGCGACGAGCCCTCGCCTGGGCGGTGCTCTTCGGGCTGTTCTTCGTCAACCTCGGCACCGAGGGTCGACAGAACTACGAGGAGATCGGCCACAACGCCCTTCGCCAAGCTATCCAACACTCGCGGTCACTCGACGGCACCTGATCCCACCCACTGACGAGAGCAGGCGAGCCATGCCGGGCTGAAGGCGCGGCAGTCTCGAGCTGCGATCGACCTGGCCCAAGACCTCGCCGACGAGGATCTCCGACCGACGGGTGGAGAAGATCGTTCAGCTCAGGATTGCTCCTCCTCGACCTTGCCTCGCGTCGCCACTTCAATGGGCTGTCGCGAGACCTCCGAGATCCTGCCGCGCCAGCGAGACCGTGGCTGTGGGTCCCGGAAGCGTGCGAGCCGCTGTTCCGGCGCTGAAGGCTGTCAGCGCTGGGCGCCCAAGCACCTGAGTGAGGTCGTAGCTCTCTGCAAAGCGACCCTGAGAGGTCCCGACGACTCCCAGGACCTGCCGGTTCGACCAGAGTCTCGACGAATAGATCAGGACGACTCGTTCGAGATCACCCATGGCGAACCCCTCAACAGCCTTGCGCTGCGACGAAGCTTCGAACTCGTCCCAGGAGATCGCGGGGCGGCCGGCGTTGATCACCGAGACCGGGGTAGTCACGACGACGGCGTCGGCGACGAGATCACCTCCCTCACCAAGCGTGATCCGAACCCCGGCTCCACTCGGAGCGATCGAGGTCACGGTGTGGTTCAAGCGCACGTCGAGACCGGCAGCGAGTGCAAGGGGCACAGCGTCATAGCCCCCCACCACCATGGCATCGCCTCCGATCAGCGAGTGGTCGTCGTCGAACCATTCGAGGCTGAGCCGCGATGCATCATCGGCGTAGTCCTGCTCGATCTCGGTCGTCAGCGCCCACTGGTGCAGCGGATCCGTCGGGTAGCCGACGTGCGCGAGGCCTGCAGCCAGCGACATGGGGTCATCGCCCTCGCGCTGGGCCCGATTGGTATCGCGCCAGAGGCGATCCTGCGCTGCAGTGACCTGGTCGATTGGGATCGCGCTGCCATCTCGACCGACGACGCTCAGATCGTCGTAGTTGGTGACGAGCAGTCTCCGCCCGGCAGATCGCAGGATCGGCACGAGCGGGTTCCGGGCGAGACCATGCACCCATGCCGCACCGAGCTCGATAGGAAATCCGGCCGAGCGATCGGTGTGGATCCGACCCCCGATCCGGTCGCGAGCCTCTACTACGGTCACCCTCGCGCCCAAGGTGCTCAGCGATCGGGCGGCTGAGAGCCCGGCAACCCCTGCGCCGACCACGACCACCGTCCCGCCGCTGATCGATGGCCGCTGGGTGGTGAGTGCACGGGCTGCATCCTCGCCGCTCGCCATCGCACCGTTCACGGTGCCGGGATACGAACGGTCGAAGGCTTCGCCAGCAAGCACGAAGCGACCCTGCGCCGGGATGACGGCGGCAGAGCGAATGGCCGACGTCGATCCTGGGGGCAAGGCGGCGTAGGAGCCGAGTGCCAGAGGGTCGTCGTGCCACCTCGAGACCCGAAAGATCGACGGTGGCGGCAGGGGTGCAGGGGCGCTCGAGCCGGCGTTCGCGCACGCAGCAAGGATCGGCCCCGCTCCGACCGCCAACGAGGCGGTGAGAAGTTGCCGCCGGCTGAGTCGGCCGACGATGGCGTTGGGCTCCGGAGGAGAGCCGGACCCTCCATTGTCGACTCCATGTTCGCCTGGCACGTGAGGGCGGCATTCGGCCATGCGGGCGACCATATCTCCGTCCCGTTCAGGTGATGTCAGAACGTGGACCGAGGATCAGCTGCGGTCCTCAGGGCCCCTTCAGGCTTGCCTGTCCCAGGAATGCTGAGAGATCGCAGAGTCGAAGCGATCGTGTGTGTCTTCATGACTCAAGCGGGTGGAGGTGATGGGATTCGAACCCACGGCCTCTACATTGCGAACGTAGCGCTCTGCCAACTGAGCTACACCCCCGTAGAGGGGAGAGTGTACCCGCGTCGAAAGGCGCTGTTAGCGAGATGCGACGTGGCGGGGCTCGTCCCACCAACCGTCGTCAGCCCAGCGATCATCCGGCAGGTCGTGCCCTGTGCCAGCGGCGTAGAGCTCGTCGTCGTAGCCGTAGCCGTCGTCATGCCAATTGTCACCGACCACAGCTCGAGCGACATGCCGATCGACTGATGGTGCCGCCGATCGGGAGTATTGGCCCGTGGTCGCCGCCCATGACATCAGCGCGACGTAGCCGATGAGTGCGAGGACCGAGAGCACCAGGAGGTAGATCATCGAACCGACGACCATTGTGCCGAGTCCGCTCACCACGACCGCAGCAGCCAGACCGAAGAGGATGTTTCGCCGGCGACGTGCAGCAATCCGTCGGCCATAGCTCTCGGACGGCAGGGAGGCTCCAAAGCTGGGCGGCTCCTCGCTCTCGACGTAGTAGCGCTCATAGCGCTCTCCATCGTCATCGAAGACTTCCGTCTCGCGGTCGAACATGGGTTCCTCCTCTCCCTGGCCGAGAGGCCGGAGCAAGACGAGTCGTGGACGGGGCTGGGTTGTTGGCGTTGAGATCGAGGTTGGCGAGCTGAGGCGGTAGGCGGGCTGGACGATCTTCGGACCAGACCGCTCGAGGAGGTGGAGGGAGTGGTGGAAGGAGTCGATCGACTGGTGGCCTTCGCCCCCTTTGAACCTGCGCAGCACGGTCGGCGTCAGGACGACTCCCCACAGCACTACGAGGATGACGACAATCGCCATAGAACAGCCTCCCCGCCTCTTCGTTGGGCTGGAAACCAAACGTACCGAACACCCTTCAAGAGGTGGTGGATCCTCGACGAGTGCGCCATCGCAGATGGCTAGTGTCGACAGATGGCCACGAGCTCGATCTTCTCGTCAGGCGCTGTGGTCGCGCTCCTGTTCGTCACCGCCATCGTCTGCGTGGCGGACTGGACTGCCGTATCAGTGCCGCGACTCGCGCGTCTCGAGCTCGTCGCCAAGCCTGCGATCCCTCTGTTGCTGGTCGCTGTCGTTGCCGTGGCGCCGGGCGTGGCGACGTCGACCCGAATCATCACGATCGCGGCGCTCGTCCTCTGCTGTGCCGGCGATGTTGCGCTGATGCTCCCAGAGCGACAAGGCAGCTCGCTGTTCCTCGTTGGCCTCGGCTCGTTCCTCGTCGCGCAGATCCTTTTCGCAGTCGGCTACCTGCGCCTTCCCCACGGCACGCTCGTGATTTCCGGCGCCATCCTCGTCGCCCTGATGGCGGCGCCAGCGGTGCTCGTCCTTCGCGCTGTTGGACGTCAAGACAAAGCGATGGTCGCGCCGGTCGCTGTCTACATTCTCGCCATCGCCACCATGGCCGCCGCCGCGATGGCCGGCGGCGGCGTGATGACGTCATTCGCATGGCTGCCCATCGTCGGCGGTCTCAGCTTCGTCGCCTCAGACCTGCTCCTTGCCATTAACCGCTTCGTCCGCCCGCTCCCCCGCGAGGCACTGCTTGTCCACGTGACCTACCACGCAGCGATCGCCGGGCTCAGCCTCGGCCTCCTTGTTATCGCTTCTTAGCGTCTGGCTCGAGCCGAGTACCGGCCGCCGTCGTACCGCTCGACGACGACCGACACGCCGAACGCCTCAGAGATGGTCGCTGAGGTGATGGCATCGCCGACCTCGCCTGCGACAAGCACCTTGCCGTGCGTGAGGATCGCCGCGTGTGTCAGCCCAGGGGGGATCTCCTCGAGGTGATGGGTGACCAGGACCACCGGAGTCGCGCTCTGCCGCTCGAACACCTGGGCGAGTCTCTCGAGGAAGAGCTCTCGAGCGCCGAGATCCAAGCCCGCCGCAGGTTCGTCAAGGCACAGCAGTTCGGGCTCTGCGATCAGCAGCCGAGCCAAGAGGACCTTCGCCCGCTCGCCGTCGGAGAGCACGCCGAATGTCGATGTCGTGAGGTGACCAGCACCAACCTCGTCGAGGAGCCGGTCCGCCGCGAGGTGCGCCGCTTCGGGGTACTCGCGCCACCACGGCTCGAGCGCGCCGTCAACACCGGTCACGACGACATCGTGGACACGGAGGTCGACACGGAGCTGTCGCGACAACGACGAGCTCAGCAGGCCGAGGCGGGGCCGAAGCTCACGCAGATCAACTCGACCGAGCCGCTCGCCGAGCAGCTCGACGGTGCCGGTGGTCGGCCACAACCGGCCCGCGAGCACGGTCAACAAGGTCGACTTGCCTGATCCGTTCGGGCCAAGCAGGACCCATCGATCATGCGAAGCAATCTCGAGGTGCTCGACGGCCAAGATGGTCCGCCCCTCTCGGACGACGGTGAGGTCGTCGATCAGCGCGGCACGAGTCACTCGTGCAGGCCGCACTCGATCTTGTCGCTGTCCGACCACCGTCCTGCCCGGGGATCCTCGCCGGGCGCAACCGGTCGGGTCGTCGGCGCGCAACCGATCGACAGGTAACCCTGCGGAATCAACGGGTGGATGGGTAGGTCGTGGGTGGCCTCGTAGGCCGCCACGTCGTCGTCAGTCCACGTGGCCAGCGGATTGATCTTGATCAGTCCGAAGTTCTCGTCGAAGGACACGATCGGGGTGACCGATCGCGTGACCGCATCGACGCGCTTGACCGAGGTCAACCACGCAGCCTTGCCAACGAGCGCCTCCTTAAGCGGCGCGACCTTGCGCACCTTGCAGCAGCCCTCGGCGCCACACGGCGTCGCTGCTGCCTCCGGGCCGGGCTTGGTGACGGTCAAGTTGAGCCCGTAGCGCTTCGTCACGAGGTCGACATAGTCGAGTGTCTCGGGGAAGTGCGCCTCCGTGTCCAAGAAGATCACCTCGATCCCAGGATCGATCCCCACTGCGATGTCGAGCAGCACGATGTCTTGGAACGAGCAGGCCAACACCAGGTCTCGGCCGAATGTCGTGGTCGCCCATCGAACGATCTGCCCTGGCGTCGCTGCCTCAAACCCCTCAGAGATCTCGTAAAGCTGCTCGCTCGAGAACTTTGCCTGGCGTGTGGTCATGACGGGATCCTGCTCTCTTGACGGCCTATCGCACCATTGTGGAGGTGTGAAGGAGATTACCCGACCAAACTAGTCAGGAATTGCGACTAGTGTTCCCTGAGGCGGCTTGGAGGACGTGAGCAGCCCGGTTTCTTATTCGAGGGCGCACCCGATGCGCAAGAGCATGGACGGCACTGTGAGCAACACGACGACATCGTTGACTGAGCGGATCGACCACCTCGACCTCTTGGAGTCGCACGCCATCTTCATCATCCGCGAGGTCGCTGCCGAATGTGAGCGACCAGTCCTTCTCTTCAGTGGCGGCAAAGACTCTGCGGTGCTGCTCCACCTGGCGGTGAAGGCGTTCCTGCCCGGCAAACTGCCCTTCCCCATCATGCACGTCGACACCGGGCACAACTTCCCTGAGGTCATCGCGTACCGCGACGCCATCGTCGAGGAGCTCGACGAGCGGCTCATCGTTGCAAGCGTTCAAGAGAGCATCGACAAGGGCCGCGTCGCCGATCCCGGCCCTGACGGGATGAGAAATCGCCTCCAGACCGTCACGCTGCTTGACGCCATCAATGAGCACAAGTTCGATGCGGCCTTCGGCGGGGCGAGACGAGACGAGGACAAAGCCCGGGCCAAGGAGCGGGTGCTCTCGTTCCGCGACTCATTCGGCCAGTGGGACCCCAGACGCCAGCGACCTGAGCTCTGGCAGCTCTACCAGGGCAAGGTGTCGCCAGGCGAGCACCTGCGGGGCTTCCCCCTCTCGGATTGGACCGAGCTCGACATCTGGCAGTACATCGCTCGTGAGAAGCTCGAGCTGCCGACGATCTACTACGCGCACGAGCGGGACGTCATCGAGCGCGACGGCATGCTGCTGGCGCTCTCTGAATGGGTCTCGCCTCGACCAGGCGAGACCGTGGAGCGCAAGCTCGTCCGGTTCCGCACCGTCGGCGATGCGACCTGTACCGGGTCGGTGGAGTCATCGGCATCGACGATCGAGGACATCATCGCCGAGACAGCCCTGTCGACCGTCTCGGAGCGTGGTGCTACGAGAGCAGACGACAAGTTCTCGGAGACTGCCATGGAAGACCGCAAGCGAGAGGGCTACTTCTAGGTCATGGGAACCACCACCGCTCCTGACGAGGTCATGGACCTCCTGCGCTTTGCCACCATCGGTTCGGTCGATGACGGCAAGTCAACCTTGATCGGTCGGCTTCTGGTCGACACCAGGCAGCTCTTCGACGACCAGATCGATGCCGTGGCGCAAGCGTCGAAGGATCGCGGTGTCGGCGACATGGACCTCTCCTTCGTCACCGATGGCCTACGGGCAGAGCGCGAGCAGGGGATCACCATCGACGTGGCCTACCGCTACGCCGCCACTCCTCGCCGCAAGTTCGTGATCGCCGACTGCCCGGGGCACGTCCAATACACGGCAAACATGGCCACTGGGGCATCGACCGCTGACCTGGCGCTCGTGGTGGTCGATGCGACCACCGGCCTCAAGGAGCAGACCCGCCGCCACCTCTGCATCGCCTCCCTGCTCGGCGTCCGCCAGCTGGTGGTGGCAGCCAACAAGATGGACGAGGGGAACTGGCGATCCACTCTCTACACCCGCGTGGTCACCCAGATGGAGGCACTCGCCAAGACGCTCGAGATCGAGTCGCTCACAGTGATTCCTATCTCCGCCCTCAATGGCGACAATGTCGTCGAGCGCTCCTCTGCTGCCCCGTACTACGACGGACCCACCGTGCTCGAGGCCCTCGAAAGCGCACCCGCTGGCGGCTGGGCTGGCGACCATGGCAGCCATGCCGACGCGGCCACTCGGCTCCCCGTCCAGTGGATCCTCCGGCAGCCTGGCGGCGGTCGCACCTACGCCGGGATGGTCGACGGGGCCCCCATCACGGTGGGCGAGGAGATCGTGGTGCTGCCCGAAGGCCTCCGCTCCACCGTCACCGAGATCCGCACGCCGAGCGGCATCGTCGAGCAGGCGCCGATCGGCCTCTCGGTTTCAGACGGCCTGGCCGACGACCTCGACGTGTCTCGTGGCGACATGATCGTCGGCGCCGCCGACGTCCCCACGGTCACCCAGGACCTCGAGGCCACGGTCTGCTGGTTCAGCCCCCAGCCTCTCCTGCCCGGAACTCGTCTGCGCATCAAGCACACGACCCGCACCACACCAGCCATCGTGGAATCGATCCGCTCGAGGCTCGACGTCAACGAGCTCAGTCTGAGCAGCGTTGCCTCGCTCGAGGCCAACGACATCGGCCTCGTGACCATCAAGACCGCCTCGCCGTTGGTGGTCGACTCGTACCAGGAGAACCGCATCACGGGCAGCTTCGTCCTCGTCGACGAGGTGACCAACATCACGGTCGCCGCTGGCATGGTCGGCATCCCGACGCTGCTCCACGCCCAGCCATAGGTGCAGGCAGCCCTCAGGGCTGGACGAGCATCACCACCGCACCGGCGACGACTGCGAGGAGCACGCCGTCGATCGCCCATCTGGCTTGGCCGACCGAGCGCCGCCACGTGTCATCTGCAGGGACGACCTCGTTGGCCGAGATGAGTCGACGCAGGCGTTGGGTCGCGGGGAACACCCAGACCTCGGCGACAAGAGCCGCGATCACCCACATTCCGAGACCGATCTGGACGAAGCTGTCGTGGAGTGAGGAGTCACCGTGGCTCGCACCGAGCAATGCGAACCCGGTCACGGGGATGAGGTAGAGGACTCGCCCACCGATCTCATGGCCGGGGGCGAAGAACCTTGCTGGTCCTGCCGGCCACCGCTCCCCCGCCGATGACTTCGATAATCCAGCCAGCGCTCCATACATCGCGCCGAGCACGACGAGCGACGCCAGCCCGACCAGCACATGGATGATCAAGAAGACATCGAAGAGGGCTGAGCGCGGGGCTGCAACAGCGAGCATCTGGACATCTTGTCGCAGCCTGAGTCCAGTGCGGGGCGACGCCAGGTAACACGATCGTTACTCGCGAGCGAACTTCAAGGGAAATCCCTCTCGATAAGCGAGATCGGCTCACCGCAGCGGGAGAAGCTGGTCTAGACAGAAGACATGCATCAGACGGTCCTCCTGGTCGCCGTGGTCATCACCGGCCTCGCCTTCGACTTCACCAATGGCTTCCATGACACCGCCAACGCCATGGCCTCCTCGATCGCCACCGGCGCGCTCAAGCCTCGCGTCGCGGTCTCGCTGAGTGCGGTGCTCAACGTGGTCGGCGCGTTCTTGTCGCTGGCGGTGGCGGCAACCATCGCCAAGGGGATCGTCGACCAGAACTCGGTGACCGTCACGGTGGTCTTCGCCGGATTGGCCGGCGCCATCCTCTGGAACGTGGTCACCTGGTACTTCGGCATCCCCTCGAGCTCGAGTCACGCTCTCATCGGAGGGGTGGTCGGCGCGATGATCGTCCATGCCGGTGCCTCGTCGGTCGAGTGGAGCGGCCTGGTCTCCAAGGTCCTCGTTCCAGCTGCGTTCGCTCCGGTCGTGGCGGGCGTCATCGCCGCCATCGGCGTGTGGCTGGCCTTTCGGGCGAACCGCCGTTCGAAAGAGGAGGTGCGGGACAAGTCGTACCGTCTCACGCAGGTGGGCTCCTCGTCGATGCTCTCGCTGGCGCACGGTACCAACGACGCACAGAAGACCATGGGTGTGATCACCCTGGCGCTCATCGCCAACGGGACCATCGCCAAGACCGCCACCACGCCAACGTGGGTGGTGGCCTCATGCGGGCTGGCCATCGGACTCGGCACCTACATCGGCGGTTGGCGGATCATCCGCACGATGGGCAAGGGGTTGACCAAGATCGAGCCACCCCAGGGCTTTGCCGCCGAGACCACCTCCGCTGCGGTCATCCTCGCTTCATCGCACCTCGGATTTCCGCTCTCGACGACGCAGGTCTGCACCGGCTCGGTCGTCGGCTCTGGAATTGGCCGAGGCGCGCCCGTCCGTTGGCACGTCTTCGGCCGCATGGTCGGCGCCTGGGTCCTGACCCTGCCTGCTGCAGCGGTTGTGGGCGCGGCAGCGTATGCGATCGCCGCTGGCATCGGTGGCACCGCCGGTTCGATCGTCCTCGCCCTCATCCTCGCCGCTGGTTGTGGCGGGGTGTACGTGCTTTCGAGAAAGAACCCCGTGACCCACCACAACGTCAACGACGAGTGGGGGCCGGCTCCAGTCGAGACCGTCGTGGGTGAGCCGGAGGTGGCCGCATGAGCGCCCTGATCGCAGCAGCGTCGAGCTCGTCGACCAAGCCCACGCCGTTCATCGCCTGGCACTCGCTCGGCGAGGCCGTCGTGGCCGCCGCAGTCTTCGGGATCGGCATCGTCCTGGTGCTCTCGGTGGCCATCGCTCTCCAGGCCAGCAGTGCCTCAGAGTCAGGTGCCCGGCGAGTGGTGAGTCGGGTGGGGGCCGTGCTCGGCGTCGTGATCGCAACCGGTGCGGTGGCCTACGGGATCTACATCATGGTCCACAAGCCCTCCTGAGGACGCGCCTGCGCTCCCAACGTGATCGACGCGGCGCGTGCCAACCTCCCGCCGACGATACGATCTGAGTGCGCTCGCGCCGGCTAGACGATGAGGAGAGGGTGACCCGATGACCGAGATGCGGCTTGATCCGCTTTCAGGACGATGGGTCGTCATCTCCTCCGCTCGCGCAACGCGACCCGACGCCTTCGTGCTCCATGCCGAACGACTCGCCCACGAACCGCTCAAGCCGTGCCCGTTCTGCCCAGGCCACGAGGAGGAGACCCCGCCGCCGCTGGCGTCCTATGACGAGGACGGTGCCTGGCGGGTCCGGGTGATCCCCAACAAATACCCAGCTTTCGAGGGTGACGAGCCGTTCATCGTGGAGAATCGCGGTCCTGTCTTCACCGCAGGCTCTGCTGGCGGGATCCATGAGGTACTGGTGCTATCGCCATCGCACTCGAGTTCGTGGTCAGACCTGAGCGACGAGCAGGCCGGCCTCGTCATGACGGTGCTACGCGACCGAATCGCGCAGCACGCCGCGTCAAAGAACCTCCGCTACTCCCAGGCCATCGTCAACGCCGGCCGTGAGGCGGGCGCCTCTGTCGAACACCCCCACGGACAGCTGCTCGGCATGAGCTTCGTCCCCCGAGAGCTCGCCGAAGAGCAGGCTCGATTCGCACGATTCACCGCCCGCTGCCTGCTGTGCACCACCATCGAGGCCGAGGAGTCGGTGAACCAGAGAGTCGTCTACAAGGACGACCACGTCGTCGTGCTCTGCCCCTACTGGTCGAGCGTCCCCTACGAACTCTTGATCATCCCCCGTGTTCACAGCCCCCACCTGCACATGGCCGAAGATGACGACGTCAAGGCCGCTGGCATCGCGCTTCGCACGGCACTCGCCGCAATGGTCGCCGCGATCGGTGATGTCGCCTACAACGTCGTGTTCCACTCAGCGCCATTCCGGATCGGTGAGCCCTTCCACTGGCACATCCACGTGGTGCCAAAGGCCACCACTCGGGCTGGCTTCGAGATGGGGACCGGCGTGGCGATCAACATCGTCCCCCCAGAGATGGCTACCACCGAGCTCATCGCCGAGCTCGACCGCTCACGCTGACCGCTCAGCCCTCGAGCAAGATGCCTGACGCTTCGTAAGGATCGATCTGACCGGCCACGAGCCTGGCCACCTGTTCATCGAAGAGCGATCCGTCAGCCACCTGCTCAACCCGATCGGCCAGTGAGGCGGCGATGGTCCGCCGCAACAGCTCTGCGAGCCGCTTGGCGCGACGTTCCTCGATCTCACCCGTCGTGAGCAAGTGGGCCCGATGCGCTGCCACCGTGGCCCAGAGCTCCTCGACCCCTGAGTTGTCCTGTGCGATCGTCTCGACGATCGGCGGTCGCCAGTCCCCGAGGATGGACAGGTCCAGCATCCCCTCGAGGTCACGGCGCGCCTCTCGGACCCCGGGTCGGTCTGCCTTGTTGATCACGAAGATGTCGGCGATCTCCAGCAGCCCAGCCTTGTTGGCCTGCATCGCATCACCCCAGCCAGGATTCACCACCACCACGGTGGTGTCCGCCGCGCCGACGATCTCGACCTCCATCTGACCTACCCCGACCGTCTCGACCAGCACGACGGGCATGCCAGCGGCACCGAGCAACCTGATGGCATCGGGCACAGCCAGTGAGAGGCCGCCGAGGTGCCCTCGGGTGGCCATCGATCGGATGAACACTGCCGGATCGGTGGCGTGGTCCTGCATCCGGATCCGGTCGCCCAAGATGGCGCCGCCGGTGAATGGCGAGGAGGGGTCGATGGCCAGGACCGCGACCTGCGAGAGCTCGTCAGCACCCATCTGCTCTGTGGCCGGCCATCCCGCCTTGGCGGTTGTGATCAGGCGATCGGTGAGGGTGGACTTGCCCGCCCCTGGTGCCCCGGTGAGGCCGACCGTATAGGGCGGTTGGCCCCGGTAGGCGAGCGACGCCACCGCTCGTGACTCAGCCCCGCCCCGCTCAACCATGGTCAAGAGACGAGCCAACGAGACACGATCGTGGTCGTTCGCCCGGTCGAGCAAGGTCGCCGGATCTCGGGTCGGTGGCAATGGCGTCACTGCCATGTCACGTCCGCCCCAAGGCTCGCCAGCGTGCCGACCAGGTCGTCGTACCCGCGCTCGATGTGCTCGACGCCTGAAACGAGGGTCTCGCCGTCGGCCGCCAGCCCGGCGAGCACCAGGGCAGCACCGGCCCGGATGTCTGGCGCTTTGACCGGTGCGCCAGAGAGCCGCTCGACGCCTCGCACTACTGCGTGGTGCCCCTCGGTCCTGATATCCGCCCCCATCCGGCGCAGCTCATCGACATAGCGGAAGCGACCCTCGAAGAGGTTCTCCGAGACGATCGAGACTCCGTCGGCAACAGCCAGTGCGGTGACCAGGAAGGGCTTGTAGTCGGTGGCGACCCCAGGGTACGGCAGGGTGGCGATGTCGACGGCTCGGGTGCGACCAGCTGCGGCCACCCGCAGCCCTTCGGGTCCGAAGCTCACATTGAGACCGATGGCCGTCAGTTTGGCCAGCAACATCTCCATGTGCTCGGGACGACCGTCGGTGATGGTCACCTCACCGCCGGCCAGCGCTGGTGCCAGGGCATAGGTGGCGACCACCACACGATCGGGGATAACCCGATGGGTCGTGGGCTGGAGCCGATCGGCCCCCTCCACCACGATGCGCGACGTTCCGACCCCGGTCACGCTTGCCCCCATGGCGCACAGCAGCGACGCGAGGTCCGCCACCTCTGGCTCACGGGCCGCGTTCTCGATGACCGTCGTTCCCTTGGCGAGCGCTGCGGCCATCAGCAGGTTGTCGGTGGCGGTGTGGCTCGGGTACTCGAGCACCAGGTGGGCGCCCACCAGGCGACCCGAGGGATCCTCAGCCTCGGCTTCGACATAGCCGTGATGGGTAGCGAAGGTGCCGCCCATCTTGGTCAGGCCGGTGACGTGGATGTCGATCGGCCGGCTGCCGAAATCATCGCCTCCCGGCAGCGAGACGCGTGCTCGCCCACAGCGCGCCAGCAGCGGGCCGAGGACGACGATCGACGCCCGGATCTTCTCGACCAGCTCGTAGGGAGCCTCAGGGATGAGGTCCTCGTCGGCGGGGACATCGATCGAGAGGCGCTGCCCATCGAGGCGCTCGGGTGCCGAGTCGAGCGCCTCGAGCACCTCGGCCATGGTGTCGACATCGGTGATGTTGGGGACGTTCTCGAGGACGTGCGTACCCTCAGCGAGCAGCGTCGCGGCCATCAGCTTGAGCACGGAGTTCTTCGCTCCCCCGGCGGTCACCTGGCCGCGGAGCGGCGGTCCGGGCCTGACGAGGATGCGATGCACGACACTGATTATTGCCGCTCTCGGGTGCTGGCTCGGACCGTCGAGCGCCCACGTCCTCAGCCCGCCCATCAGATGCCGGCCTCAGCGCGGCTGGTCTAGGGTGAGGACGTGGAACGCTCCCCTCAGATTCCAGACCGCAACCTGGCGCTCGAGCTCGTTCGCGTGACCGAAGCCGCTGCACTTGCCGCTGCTCGGTACATGGGCCGGGGAGACAAGAACGGCGCCGACGGCGCAGCCGTGGAGGCCATGCGAGTGGTGCTCCAGTCGGTCCCGATGGACGGCATCGTGGTCATCGGCGAGGGCGAGAAGGACGAAGCGCCCATGCTCTTCAACGGTGAGCTCATCGGCGATGGCTCGCCGCCCCAGACCGACATCGCGGTGGACCCGATCGACGGCACGACCCTGACCGCCAAGGGTCGTGGCGGTGCGCTCAGCGTCATCGCAGTCTCCGAACGGGGCACCATGTTCGACCCGGGACCGTGCGTCTACATGGAGAAGGTGGCCGTCGGCCCACGTGGTGCGGGCAGCATCGATGTGACCGCCACCCCGACCGAGAACCTGACCTCGCTCAGCAAGAAGCTCGGCCAGCCGGTCCGTGATCTCACAGCCGTGATCTTGGATCGCGACCGTCACGAACCACTCATCGAGGAGGTGCGGGAGGCTGGTGCCAGAGTTCGGCTCATCTCTGACGGCGACGTCGCAGGTGCCATCCAGACCGCGTGGCCCTACTCGGGCGCCGACATCCTCTTCGGTATCGGCGGCACGCCAGAGGGCGTGATCGCAGCCGCTGCGCTCAAGTGCCTCGGCGGCGAGCTCCAAGGTCGCCTGTGGCCACGCAACGAGGACGAGCGAGTTGCCGCCGTGGCTGCCGGCTACGACCTCTCGAAGGTGCTGACGACCGACGATCTCGTCGAGGGCGACAACTGCTTCTTCTCCGCCACGGGCATCACCGACGGTGAGCTACTCCAAGGTGTCCGGTTCCATGACTTCGGTGCGACCACACAGTCGCTGGTCATGCGGTCGAAGTCCGGTACCCGCCGCAAGGTCGAGGCGGTCCACCGTCTCGAGAAGTTGGCCGAGTTCTCCGCCATTATCTTCTGAGTCCTTCGACCAGGTCGAGGCTACGAGCAGCGAAAGGGCTGCCGTGACTAGCTCAGGACAGCTGAGGTCCCGAGGCGAAGTTCGGCACGAGCGAGCGCGGCCTCGGCATCGGCGAGATCGAGCAGCGCATCCCTGGTCGAGTCATCGTCGCCGGTGCGTCCCGACTGAGAGCGCAGATCCGCGAGCTTGACCTCTGCCGCTGCCTTGGCGGCCTCGGCGCGGCCCTTGTCGATATCGGTGGCCTTCTCGGCCACCCCAGCAAGGATGGTCACCCGAGTCGTCCGATCTGTCTCGCTAGCGCCCTCGACCAACCCGCTGGCTGCACCAGCCGCCGTGGTCACCTGAAGGAAGCCTCCGTGGATCAAGATGGCGATCGTCGGCTCGCCCTCGACCTCGATC
>Ga0073936_10005315_pt1 | contig 17481 bp, 19 predicted proteins | sample AliMusrvi5mmetaG_FD_87041 | JGI IMG/M metagenome (GOLD analysis project Ga0073936, IMG submission 87041) | Freshwater lake bacterial and archeal communities from Alinen Mustajarvi, Finland, to study Microbial Dark Matter (Phase II) - Alinen... | ecosystem: Environmental > Aquatic > Freshwater >... | reverse complement strand
GTCCCGGCACTGCGACCTTTACCAACAGCCCGGAATATACTTTTCACACCGCACGCCCGGCCGGCGGCAATTTCACTTTTACCATGACGGCAGATGCGCATCTGGACGAGCCCACCACTCCGGAGGTGTATCGTCAGACCCTGGCCAACATCCGGGCCGACCAGCCTGATTTTCACATCGATCTTGGCAATCTCTTCATGACCGACAAGCACGCCACGCGCGACGAGGCGGCCTGCCAATATCTGGCCCAGCGTTATTATCTGGGGCTCATCGGTCCTTCCGTGCCGCTGTTTCTCGCGCTGGGCACCCACGACGGCGAAAGCGCCCGTTATGACGATGGCTCGGAAAAAAGCCTGTCGGTCTGGTCGACCCGGATGCGGACGCGATACTTTCCCAATCCGGTCCCTGATGCGTTCTATTGCGGCAACACAGCGCCGAAGCCGTACTGCGGCCTGCCCCAGAATTATTACGCCTGGGAATGGGGTGATGCGCTCTTCGTGGTGCTCGATCCCTTCGGACATTCCACGCAGGCGCAGGGCAGCCGTGACGGCTGGGGGTGGTCACTGGGGCTGACGCAATATCAATGGCTGGCCCAGACACTGGCGCAAAGCCATGCCAGGTTTAAGTTTGTTCTCATCCACAACCTCCTCTGCGGCGACCAGGCTGCGCGCGGCGGGGTGGAGGTGGCGGCAGGGAATGAATGGGGTGGCAAGAATGCGGACAACAGTGAAGGCTTCCGGGAACATCGCCCCGGATGGGACGCGCCGGTTCATGCATTGCTCGTGCGCAACCATGTGGCGGCCGTATTCAAGGCGCATGATAATTTCTACGCACGGCAGGAACTTGACGGGATTGTGTACCTGATGGTCCCCCAGCCGAGTTTTGCCGGGAACGATCGGATCCGCGATCTCGATGCCTACGGCTACAAGCGGGGAACCTTTATCGGCAACTCAGGTCATGTACGCGTCACGGTATCGCCGGAACAGGTGCGGATTGAGTACATCCGATCCGGCCAGCCGCAAAACGGGACGGAACCGTGTAAGAACGGTGTTACGTCTGATAACTGTACGATCAAGCCTCCAGACGGCGGCAAATAAACAAACACCGCGAGTTCCTGTAGTGACGTTGCGGACGTCCCATTGACGTCTTATGTCGGTTCATTTCTTGTTAAGTTGTTCAAGCGCTTTCTGCGTTTCATAGTCGACAGCGAAAGGTCTGTCCTGTTCTCGATCATGGTTTTTTATGTAGTTTGACACCCAATGAATAATCATGTCGGTCTCGTCAGCGGCATTCCTGTCGAGTTCGTGGGCAATGTATGAACTCCCGAAATACTGAAACTGGTATTTCCCATCCTGCGAACGTGTCACCTTATAGCAAGAAGCCTTGTATACTCTGTCTGTTCCAGCGGCAACATCTTGCCGCTTCTCTGCGCCGTTAAAGTCGCGCACCGTCTTATAGAATGTTCCGTTTTTTATCTCAACGGAAACTTCAATAAGATACTGCACCTGCATGGAGTCAGTCGGAGCTGCCACACGAGATTCCAGAAAAAACGGTTCGCCATCAACCAAGCACAGTGTGGGCATTTTGCCCACTTCTTCCTCAACACAGCGTGCCTGCCCATTGTCAGTTATCCTGGGGGCATCCTTTTTTGAGAGGAACTGGCTTGTTACGTCCTTGAACAACGCGTTTCTTTTCTTGCGATCATGCCTGTCATTTGATGGATTGCAGCCGCAAGCAATGAATAACAACATCAGACATAAATATCTGATGAAATGACAGGACAGGACATTTGTGATTGTGCGCTTCATGGTTTCCAGCTTTCACAATTTTTTGTCTTGCCTCGCTAATCCTGCGCGGTTGGGTTGAGATATTGTCCGCACGATGGACATACAAACAGCAGTTCTCGTTTACTGCCGGTTGTGCATGGCGCAGTGACCCGATGCTGGCACGATGGGCAAGGAACATTTATCTCCAAACTCCAGGTCGACAGTTTTCCTTGGTTAAATCCAAGGCAATAGTCGAGAAGGTACCACGAATTGCCGATGGCATCCTTTCCCGCCGATGAAACTGCAGGAACTTGAAAGCCGGGAAAGCGAGCGATTTCGCCCGCGGACATGCCTTGTCTTAGCGTCTTCCAGGCCGCGAGAAACTTCGCCGTCTGTTCAGCTTCTATTGAGATGCCGGGTCCCGCAATGGCGTAACGGAGTCCTGCGGATTGTACCTTGAAGGTATAGGTCTTTCCGGCCTCAACCGTGTGAATCCTGCCCAAACACCAATCTGCGCCATAAACACTGTCCACCCCCAGGGTAAGGACCATCCGGCCGGGGTCTCGCAACCACACTAGTTTCCCGTTTGGCCCCACCTTTCCCACGAGGGTTTTGTTGTCATACACGCTGATGGCATACATTTTGACTAGTCCGGAATAGGAGGGTGTGCCTTCAATGGTAATCAGTGCCTGGCTCGCAGAGGGTTTCCCTTCGGTAGCAAGGGGCAGATTTTGCGTGGTCGATGTTTGGAACGCCGCACACCCGGCAAGAAACAGTCCCGCCAGACCGAGAAACAACAAACAGGTCTTTCTGTGCAGCATCGCCGCTCCTTCAGTTCTATGCGCGCCTTCCTCAACTTCGGAGAAGTTTGGTGGGAGTACGCACTCCAAATCCATTCATGGGAACAATGAGCGGAGTCTAGGTCTGTGGGGTCTGGAAGACAAGGCCGTTTCGAGTGGTTTGCGTCCGGGCGGGGATGCCGTTCGTTTGGCTTGCTGTTTGTGACACGCGCGCACGCTTGTTACGAGCCGCGGTTGGTGTTGCGAATGTGGTGGGTGGTGTGGGCTAGTGAGTGCGACGGCGGCTGACACAGCCGCCGCTACACTGCGGGCGTGGCTCCGGCGGGTGGGTTTCAATGTCCAATGTCCGGGATCGAGACGATGTCGAACGCCTTCGCGGTTCAAACGATGGTCCTCCGCAGCCGAAAAGCACGGTCGCGGAGCGGAAAAGGTCTTGTCGGCAACCCGAGAGGTGATACCATCACGGTCAATCAGACTGAATGCCCTGTGGTGTTCGTGTGCAGCAAGGCAGAATGGGAAATCTCAGTTAATCCTATTCGGAGGCAAGATGAAAAAGGACAAAACAACATCGATCCAACCTGCTCTGCCGCCGATCGACCATCCGGACTATTCGAGGCTCGATATTGAAGATCTTGTCCGAAGGCAGATCGCCCTCTATCGAGCCTCCGAAATCCGCGCAGAACAAGCCCAGCGGTCGGAAAGGGGGAAGAAGGGCAAGTTGGCCTTCGGTCCCTATCTGCTCATTTCCCGCGAAAAGGGGGCCGGTGGCCATGCGGTTGGCCAACTGACCGCCGCGCGCCTGGGTTGGCAACTGTTCGACGGCCAGATCGTGGACGCCATCGCTGCAAAGGCCGGCGTACGGCGCGAATTGATCGAAAGTCTGGATGAGTCCGACAGGGGGATGATCGACGATATTGTCTGTGCGTTCCTTGACCCTCAGTGCATCGACACGACGAGTTACCTGGCCAAACTGCGGGAGATTGTTCTCGTCCTGGGTCATCAGGGAGACGTGGTCATTGTGGGCCGCGGCGCGCAATATATTTTACCCACTCCATTTGGCCTGCAGGTGCGAATGGTTGCGCCGATGGAGGTGCGAATTCAACGGGTCGCAGACGGCAAGAAACTGACACGGAAAGCCGCACAGGCAGAGGTAGAGGAATCGGACCGTGAGCGCGCACGGATGATCCATCGGCATTATCGTCGAGACCTAAAAGACCCTCTGAACTATGACATCGTTGTCAACACGGCCGAACTGACCGTGGAGGCGGCCGCAGAGATTATCGTGGCCGGCGTTCACCAAAAACTCGCCGTGCCACTCAAAGGAACCGCTTAGTTGTGCCTGTTCTGCGCACCGCAAAAAAAGCAGTAAGGGTGATGGCGCGCCTGGAGAGCGCGCATGCGTGCCTGGCGTTTTTCGGTGGTCACAGAGGCCGACCTCCGTGTGTGGATTGTGAGGTCTTGATCCGCGTGTGGTTACTGGTGGTGGCAGGTATGGCCGCCGCCGTGGCCAGCGCAGGCACCCGTGTCGTCGATCTCCTCCAGTTTATTGTCCTTGAGCAGACGCACGGCGTCGGCCACCGTGCCCTCGGTGCAGCGGTACACCTTCATTCCGGCGGCTCGAAGGCCCAGCAAGGCACCCATGCCGATTCCGCCGACGATGATGGCGTCGGGTTTGGCGCCCGCGAGAGCTTTTAACGGGCTACAGGCACCGTGGACATGACCGTGGTCGCGATTGCCCACCGGTTTAATGTCCATGGTTTCGGAGTCCACCAGCGCGAAGACAGGGGCCGAGCCAAAATGCCCATAGACCTGGCTTTCAAGTGCGCGATAATCAGCAACGGGGATGGCGATTTTCATGTTTCCTACTTTCCTTTGGTCGTAACTGGTTTTGCTGTTTCCTGAGGGGTGGCAGGGACTGCGAACGCCTGGCCGCGGCGTCGACGGGCGCCCGGGCCGAAGCCCGCGCCGCCGCGACCCTGCGGGCCTTTGTTCTGACCGCAACCGCAGGGGCCGCGCCCCCTGCCCCGGCCTCTTCCGACTGGTCCTGTTCCATCTCTTGCTGGCATTGTCTCTTCTTCTTTCATGACCACGGCACCACCTTCCAAGCGAAGCGCCTTGCCGTGAATGAGGGCGTCCGCCACTTTCCGCCGCGCCTGCTCCACGATCCGGGAGAAAGTCGGGCGGGAAATCTTCATCTGTTCGGCAGCCTTTTCCTGGTAAAGGCCGTTCAGGTCTGCCAAGCGCAAGGCTTCGAGTTCGTCAAGACCCAGGACGACTTCCTCCAGCATGCGGATCGGAATCCCGGCCGGCTTGAAGTACTGGGCACTTGGCGTTTGGCCGACGTGGCGCAGACAGCAGGGTCGCGGCATTGAGTGCTCCTTAAAAAGACAACGCCATTATGAACGTATGTTCATAACATGTCAACGGGTATTTTTTGCGGATCGTGCAAGGATGTTGGCAGTCAGAGGTCGACGAGAGCGCTTCATTGGTTTGAGATTCTGGCTTTTGCTGTGGCGGCAGCGCGCCAAAGGCCCGTCAGAAGTAGTGCCAAACCGAGCGAGCAGACAATGGCGGCGCCAGTGGGCAGGTCCAAGCGGTAGGAGCTGTAGAGTCCACCGACGCTGGCTACTGTGGCGACGATCCAGCCCAGTGCGAGTTGGACCGCAAGAGACTTCACGACCAGCCTGGCGCAGACGGCGGGGATGATCAGGTACGAGAAGACCAGCAATACGCCGCCCATGCGGACAAAACTGGTCACAGCCGCGCCGAAGAGCGCGTAGAAAAGGAAATCCCAGAGCCATAACCGCATGCCTTTCTCCCGCGCCTGTTGCGGGTCGAACGTCAGCAACTGGAACTGCCGGCGGAGGAGTGCCAGCACGGCACCGATAGCCACAAACAGCGCGAAGGTGCGCAGGACTTCGCTGGGGCGGACGAGCAGGACCTCCCCCACCAGGGTCTTGCGCAACTCCTCGTTGCCTTCGGGGCTGCGGCTCAGCAGGAGGAGGCCTGCCGCGGCAGCCACGACGTAGACGATGCCGATGAGGGCTTCCTGCGGCACCCGTTTGCCACTGGGGCGCGTGAGAGTCAGTAGCGCCGCGCCCACGAGTGTGAAGCCTGCCGACCAGGCGGTGGTCTGCCAATCGTGAGCGTCGTGGCCGAGGAGGATGGCAAGACAGATGCCGAAGGCCGCGACCTGGGCCAGCGCGAGATCCACAAAGATGATCTCGCGCCGGACAATGTGCAGACCAAAGTAGACAAGCAGGCCGGGCAGCAGCAGGCAGGCCAGAAACGGCCAGCGCATAATCTCGAAGGCTTCGCTCACGGGTTCCCGCCTTTCGGGGTCTCGTTGGCTTTCAGCGCCTGAGCAACTGCGGCGACGATGCTGTCCATCATCTGGATGTAACCGGCTTCGGTTCCCTTGATGCCGCCGGGATACTGTGTGACCGGTACAATCACGGCGCCGGTCTTGTCGGCCACGGTTTCGGCCGTGCGACGGTTCTGGTACGGTTCGAGGAGGATGACGTTGATCTTCTCGGCCTTCATGGTCGTGATCACTTCCGCCAGGTGCGCCGGTGACGGCGGTATGCCGGGTTTGGGTTCGAGGAAGATGTCTATCCGCAGACCGAAACGGTGCGCGAAGTATGGCCACGAGTTGTGAAAGGCCACAAGCCGGCGGCCTTGGTACGGGGCCAGTTGCTGTTGCCAGACGGTCAGGCGCTCGTTGAGGCGGTTGGTGAATGCGACCAGCCGCGCGCGGTAGGTGTCGGCATGCGCCGCGTCGACTGCGCAGAACGCCTCGCAGATGCGCGCGGCGGCGTGGAGAGCATTGGCGGGGTCGGTCATGTAGTGCGGGTTGCCCATGGCGTGCAAGTCGCCCATGGAGCGGTCGAGCGAGGATGGTACTTCCAGGAGCGCCAGTCCTTCCGCGCAGGCGACATGGCCCGGTTGACCCGCCGCCAGTTTTGCGTTGCGCGAATTGTCGAGCAGGGGCGGGAGCCATCCGGTTTCCAGTTCCGCACCGCCTTCGACGAGGACATCGGCCCGCGACAGTTTTATGGCGTGGCTGGGTTTGGCATCCACGAAGTGGGCGTCTTCGGTCGGTTTGGCAAGTGAAACGACCTGAACAAAGTCGCCGCCGATCTCGGCGGCGATGGCGCCGAACTCCGGGGTGGTGGCGACGACCTTCAGTTTGTCGGCCGCAAAGACGGGGAGAACGGACAGAGCGGACCAAACGGTGAGGAACAGAAGTGAATGCGTGTTGTGCATGGCTAGAACTCCTGAAGCAGGGGGTTAGTACTTGTGGGCGGCGTGGGCGCCGAGCATGAACTCGAGTTGCAGCCAGATGGCGTCTTCGTCCTTCAGGTTGTCACGCCAGGTGTGGTTGTACTGAAGTCGCAGTTTGCTGAACTCGGTGGGGAACCAGGTAATGTTGGGGGAGACTCGTTCCGAAGTTGGCCGTTCTTCGTTGGCGGCGGGGCTGACGCTGGTGTCGCCAGTGACGTACTCGCCGCGCAGACCGAGAACCCAGCGTTGCACGAAGCCCCATTGCACCTGGGAATAGAGTCCCCAGTCGTGGAGGGTTTCGGCCGGCAGGCCGGCGGCCGGGTCGGCGCCTGCCTGAAAATTGCGACCGAGAACTTCGGTCTGCCAGGTGACGAAAGGCCAGCCGCCCTCGGCATTGGCTGGTTTCCATTTCCAGAAGACGTCGGAGCCATAGACGAGCGTGCGGCAGTTCTCGCCGGTGTCGTTGGGGCCGAGAGCCGCGGACGCGCCGAGGACGAGGGTTTGTTCGTCCGTGAGATCGAAGGATGTCATGATGCGCGGCACGAGGAGCATGTCACCCAGTTTGTTCAGTTGGCGATCAACGGTTGCGCGGCCGTAGAGGCGCGACACGCCGTCGGCGTCGACTGCCCCGGGGTATCGGAAGCTGAAGGCGTCCGACCCCTGCCCGTTGAACACGCCCAGCATCAGTTCGGTGTAGTTGGGTGTGGGGGCGAGCCAGGAGAGCCGGATGCCGTTCTGGCGCAGGCCGTCCTCGCCGAACATGCGGTTGAGCACGAGCGGCTGGTCCACGAAGGCCCAGGTATGCGGGTGCTGGTTGTTCTGCCGACCGAACTCGGCAAAAAACCGGCCGGCTTTGATCTGCAGGTCTTCCGGCAGGCTCGTGGTTAGGACGTAGGCCTCCTCCAGTTCGATACCGGTGCTTTCGTCTGGTTGCGTGAACATGACGATGTTTGCGAACCCCTTGAAGTACGGATCGACGGCGCCGTCCAATGCGACCTCGGCATTCTTGAGTGAGAAACCCCGTTGCGAGGGGTCGTGGCCGCCCGGTTGAATGGACCCCACGTCCGGTGTGGAGGCCCAACCAGCGTTCATCAGAACATCGAAACTCATGTTCATGTAGGCGGCGCCGGCCTTGCTGCCAGAGACTCCGGTTGATGGAAGGGCCAGGAGCGCCATGGGGGGCGGCGGTGCTGTCGGCGCGACGGCGACCATCGGGGCGCTGGTGGTGACAGGGGTGTCTTGTTTTGCGGTTACCTCCGCCAGTTTCTTTTCCAGAACATCGAGGCGCGCCCGCAACAGGCGGACCTCTTCCAGCACGTTCGTGGTGGCGGACTCGTCGGCGGCCATTCCGCGGGTTCCGCTCAACGCCAGAAATATGAGCATGAAGCTGCACAATCGTGGAAAACGCATGGATTCCTCCTGTTTGGAACTACAACACGGCGCAGGTGGGCGACCTGCGCGCATGGACACCTGACCAGAGATGCGGTCAGGCAGCAGGAGGAGCACGCGCCTGCGTGGCGTCATGCGAGGTGGCAGCGATGAACGCGGTCCGGTATGGCACCGGACATGCCTCGGCGGGCGGCGGTGTGTTGACGACTGCGACGGTCGTGTCCGCCGCGTTGAGTGGGGCATTCGCCAGATGGCAGACGGGACAATCGGCTTCGTGGTGGGTAGCGGAGTCGTCGCAGTGCAAACGATGCACCACCGGCAAGAGGAGCATGCCGACGATGAAAGCAACCATAGCCAGACTGGCGATTAGACGCTTCATGTCCGTTGGAAAGACAGTTTAGGCGCGGCGTCGATGGGAGTCAAGGTTCAGCCCGGGTTGTCCTCCATTCTCAACGCGCCCATGGGGCATTCGCTCCTATACTTGCCGCACGCGATGCAGTTGGTTGCATGGCGTGGCTCCGCGAACGAAGGAAACGTTACACGGAACCCACGCGCGCACTGCACCGGCCGGCCTGAAGAGCCAGCGTGCGGTCGGCGATGGCGGTGAGTCGGTCGTCGTGGGTGACCACGATCACGGCGGTCCCTTCGTCACGGAACTGCCGGAGATAGTCGGAGACGCTGGCTGCAGACTGGGGGTCGAGGTTGCCAGTTGGTTCGTCCGCCAGAATGATCCCCGGTGACCCGGCCACAGCCCGGGCCAGCGCCACCCGCTGCCGCTCCCCCACCGAAAGCTGATCCGGGAGGTGCCGGGCGCGTGCCGCCAGTCCTACGCGGTCCAGCAGCCCGCGCGCGGCCGCGGACGTGGCGGCGCGGGAACCGCAACGTAGCGCCAGGGAGACGCGCACATTTTCTTCCGCCGTCAGGAAGGGCACGAGATGAAAGCTCTGGAATACGAAGCCGATCGTCTCGCGGCGCAATTTCGCGCGCCGGGACTTTGACAGGGCGTATACATCGATGTCGTCCAGCAGGACGCGGCCCGCAGTTGGAACGGCCAAGCCTCCCAGCATGTTGAGCAATGTGCTCTTGCCGCTTCCGGACGGGCCCAGGATCACTACGCACTCGCCGCCGGCCACGCGCATGGACACATCCGCAAGCGCCGTGACCGCTCCGCCTTTGACGTCGCCATAAACCCGCCCGATGTTTTCTGCTCGTATCGTCATAGGTCACAACTCCCGAAGCGCGTCCACAGGATCGATCCGCACCGCGCGCCAGATGGCAGCGCCGCCGGCAGCCAAAGCCAGGAGAAACCCGGACACCATCGCCCAGGGCAGCAGGCCGATCAGCACGAGCACCGGGACATCCGGACCCAGACCGGCCAAGGCCGGACCGGCCCACACGGCCAGCGCGGTTCCCGCACCCCAGCCCAAGGCGCCACCCACGATTCCTACCAGCGCCATCTTCGGCAGAAAGAGCAGGAAGATTCTTCCGCCGCCGGCGCCCATGGCGGAGAGCACACCGATCTCGCTGCGCCGTTCGCGGAGTTCGCCGGTCACGGCGGTCCAGATGGCGATCGCGCCCAGCAGCGCCGCGATGAGGCCTACCAGTGCGCCCAGGCCCTCCACGGCCTGACGGCTCTTCTCGCGCGTGTCGGCGACCAAACGCCAATGCACCATGCGCAGGTCCGGCAATTTCTGCGCCGTCTCGGCGACGATGCTGTCAAAGTACGGACCGGCGCAGAGGCATCCCAGAGCATCCACGCCATGGATCACCCCTTTTTTGCCGGTCAGTGCCTGCGCCTCGTCGAGGCGCACCCACACGCGCAGGTCGTCCAGGACACCAAACTCGGGGAGTACCTGCGTCACCGTGAACTCCAGTCCGTCCACGGCGAACACATCGCCCGTCTTGACCTTGGCCAGTCTGGCGGCCTCGCTGCCGAAGATGGCGCCGCCCTTGTCCAGCGGCGCATCGAGAAAACTGCGGCGCCGCTGGGGTGCGCCGGGGCGATGTTCGCCGTGGATCACATGGAATCCCGTCAGCACGATCTCCGCGCCCTGGACCGTGACGCGGCGCTGCAATTTTTCGACGAAGTGCGTGGCGTGCTTGCGGGTGACTGGACAGCCGGTCGCCAGGAACATGGCCCTGTCCTCCGGCATTTCCGCCTGCACGCCCGTGGCGGCGTAGTAATCGCTGACGGACGCGTCGCGCGGGACAAACAGCAGGTTGTTGCCCATTTGCGCCATGACTCGGCGCACGCGCTGCATGCTGGCGTCGCGCAGGGTCCACACCGTGACCAGAATGCTGACGACACACCACACCACCGTCAGCGGCAGCAGGACGCCACGTTTGCGGCGCACCATTTCGCGCATCGAGATTTGCAGCGTATTCATCGAACCTTCCCCTACCGGTTGCAGTTCACATCCTGTGCTCCAGACCGGCAAAGACCTGGAACCCGTAGTCCGGGTAGCCCACCACGGTCGAGAACTTGTCGTCAAGAATGTTCTTGAGAGCGACATACACGCGCGTCGCGCGTTCGCTCCCGAAGGACATGCCCGCCGTCACGTTCAGGTTCACGAAATTGCCCAAGTCGTGATACTGCTTATCGGCGGCAAACCGCCGGTTCTCGAACTTGGATACGTATTTTCCAAACACGTTGACATCGAAACGACCGAACGCCGCATTTACACCGGCGGCGGCAACCATGTTCGGGATCTCGCGATAAATGGTCCACTCGCCGTCGATAGATTTCTCGGATGCCATGAGCGTGGCATTCCCGAAGAATTTGAACGTCTCGAGGAACTGGACCGACTGATACTCCGTTTCCAGGCCGTATTGGCGTACGTCGGCGTTCTCGTAGATGTTGAACGTCTCGCCATCGTCTTTGATCGTAGTGGTGTTCAGCAGAATGGCGTTCTGGCGGAACACGGCGAACCCGCCAATCTTCGCACTTCCGAAGGCGCGGTCTTCGATGCCGATGCCGGCGTCGAGAATCAGGCGCGTCTCGCGTTCCACGCTGTTGGTGCCCAGCGCGACGGCACCGGGAGGGGCATCCACCGCGCCGGCAGCCGCATGGGCGTAGAGCGCCACCGGTTTCGTAAGTTGATACTTGGCGCCGAGCGTCCCGATGACCGTAGGCACACCCCACTCGTTCTCGATCTCGCGGCTAGACATCGAATCCCCAACGATGTTGAAGTTCTGTTCGGTGTAGTCGTTGTAGTAGTTTCGCGTCACACGCACCCCGGCGTCCAGCGTCAGGCAGTCCCACTGTTGTTCGTCCACAAGGACGCCCGACACGGTGTGGATATCCATGCGCTTGCCGACAAAGCTCCGCTTCCCATCGGGGCACTCCCAGTGGTTGTACTGCACGCCCACGCGCAGCGTGTTGTCGTCCGTCAACTTGTGCGCATGCAGAATGCCCGCGTTGTATTCCCAGTCGGTCTCGGTGTTCTCGGTGTTCTGGTACACAGTGAGGGCTGTGTTCGTGGGCGTGCGCGCGTTGAAATCCGCCCCGCGGTAGGCGTAGCCGAGGTCGAACTCCGTGCTGGAATCTTCGTCGTGTTTCACGAGCGTGCGCAGGATGCCGCCGTAGGTCGTGCAGGGATCGAACGATTCGGTCGTTTTCTGCGATTTGAGCGTGCCGAGGGAGTTGACGCGGCGCAACTCCCGTTCTCCGGTCATGTAGTACCCCGTGAACTCCACATGCACGTTGTCCGAGAGATCCCAACCGCCCGTGCCAAAAACCGAGTCGAACAGCTGTCCCGCGTTTTCGCCTTGTGGTCCGTCGGTGGACTGGTGGCTCACGCCAACTGTGTAATCGCCATGCTCCAGACGGCCACCGTGAATCAAGGATGAATTGAGCGTGCCGTAGCTTCCGCCTTCGACGTTGAGCAGCGTGGTGTCTTCCTGAAATCGGCGCGGCACGATGTTGATAGCGCCGACCAGCCCCGAGTTCGGCCCCACGAGGATTGCGCCGCCGGTGCGCAGGATTTCGATTCGCCCGATGGCCGCCGCTGGGAAGAACGACGGCACTTCCCAGAAGGAGCGTTGCCAGACCCCGTTCAGTGCAAAATCGGGGTATGGGTAGATCTGACCACGGAAGGAGGAGAGCGTCTTCTCCTTGCGGCCGCGCTGCTCGGTGAAGATGCCGGTGGAGTAGTCCATCGCCTCCACCAGCGTGGCGGCGTCCTGCAGTCGGATGGCATCCTCTTCCACGACGGAGGTGGCAATATCGAGGGAGGCGGATTCAACCGTCGGCGTTTGGAGCAGGTTACGTGTCACCTGAGGCGCCTCCACCAGGAACTCGCCCAGTTGCGTCACCCGGTTGGAGGGGCTGGTCGAAGGTGCCGCGGGCGCGCTGTTCGTGTCCGCGCCGAGTGCAGTCATAACGAGTGTGCCCGAAAACATTGCACTTGCAATAACCCTGTATGCCGCGCGGTGCTTTTTCACAATCCTCGGCCTTTCTTCTGTTCACGTGCATGTGTCTTGTTATTTTTGTCGGCGAACCAACCGCCACTACAACATTTACGTCTGTGGGTTCACAAAAGGGACAGGCACGGTTGAAAAACTTGCCGATGCAAAAGACGATGGCGGGTTTGGTCTGTTTGGGACACCACAGAATCTCTCTTTTCGAACTTCGCCTGTGTGGGACGTAAAGTATCCCGGCAGTCCGGCCATCAGTTCGCGGAAGTGTCTAGACTGCACCACCCGCAGAAACGCCGCGTACCGGAAATCCGCTGCGAACTCCGGGGCAAAATGGATATCGTAGGGTTCCTTGCGCACGGAGAGAAAGGCCAGTCCTGCCTGCGCGCCCGGCAGGCGCAGCGCAATGCCAGCATCAGCCCAGGAGGAGCGCACGGCCTCGACGACTGCCCAGTGGCTGTCAACCGTACGGTGTGGATCCGCGTGCTCTTCCAGCACGAGATCCTGACACTGGCGCGCTCCTGATCCCGGTTCGCGCCCCACCCAGCGACGGCCTTTCTGCAGCGTGGCCTTGATCCCACCGGCATGTGGTGGCGACCGCAGCACCACGCCTTCCTCCCACTCCGCAATGCGCACCACCGGCGCTTGGGCAGTCGATGCGCTGCCGGTATCTTTCTTGTCTCCATAAACACCCGCAGACTTTCCCACGAGGTGCATCCCCGCGCCATGCACAAGTCCGGCAGCCAGGAGTTGCATGGCGTCGCGACTGGAGCGCCGCAAGGCGATCAGGCGGATGTTTTCGGTGCGCGCCAGTTCCGCAGAAAGTAGGCCGACGGCCGGATCGCAGGTGGCCAGCACCAGCGTACGCGCCGCCGTGGCGGAGGAATCGATCTGCAGGCGGCGGCCGTCCCAGACGCCATCGTGCGGAATACAGCCGAGATCGCCGGCCTCCACCGGGTACATGCGGCAGTTGTCGTGAAAGCGCGCCACCCAGATTCGCGCCGGCACTTGCGGCGGCAGCCAAGCCCAACGCGGCTGGTTGCCGTCGATCTCCTTTGTCAGGTGAAAGAGGCCCTCCACCGCGCAGCCGAACACCTGCGCCAGCGCCATGGCAGCGGAGGCGGAAGGCAGCAGACGCCCGGTCTCGATGGCGCTGACCTCGGGCCGGGAGATGCCGGCCCGCTGCGCCAATTTCTCCTGGGACCAGCCGCGCCGGTCGCGGAACGCACGGACTTCATTGGTGAGCGTGGGCGCGTTTTTCATTGGTCGGAACCGGCAGCCAGTGCCAGCCATAGTACGGAAGGACAAAGGCGGCTCTTCGTGGCGGGATGATCGGTTTTTATGTTCTCCTCACCTGTTGCTTGGGGCACCGGTTTGCCTGCTCCGTGTTATTCTTATGTCTGCCTTAGTTAGGAATATAGCAACATCCGGTTTGCTGCGCAACCCGCGTTCGTGTGCAGTAAAGGGTTGGCGCTGGTCGGAATGGGATTGGGTAGTCGAGGAAGTATCTGTTTGTCTTCTGCATGGTTACTTGGCATAATAGCCAAGTAGTTTTAGGGGGTATTCGGACATGACCGCGAAGCAACGGGCGATCTATGAGGCGCGGGCGCGGATCATCAAGGCGCTCGCCCACCCTGCACGTCTTCTGATGGTGGACGAACTAGCCAAGGCGCCAGCGTGCGTTTGCGCGTTGCGGGATCTGGTCGGCGCGGATCTCTCGACGGTTTCGAAGCACCTGGCCGTCCTGAAGAACGCCGGAATCGTAGCGAACGAGAAACGCGGATTGCAGGTTTTCTACAGTCTGCGTTGCCCGTGTGTGGTGGACTTCTTTGCGTGCGCAGAGAAGGTTTTGCACACAACGGCCAAAGAACAGTTACGGCGATTGCGCGGGAAATAGGTGCGACGGATGAGCGAAGGAACGACAACGTTGCGTAGAAAGGCCCTGTGGTTGGTACTGGGCCTCATGGTTTGGGTGGTTGTGTACGGAATGCTGGCGTCGGCCGCTGCCTGGCTGACCTATGGTCTTCTGCACCTGGGCAAGGATGGACACCTCGGGCGAACGGTCGAGTTCTTCCTGTTCGAGACGCCGAAGGTGCTGATGCTGCTGACGCTGGTGGTCTTTGGCGTGGGAATCGTCCGGTCGTTTGTGACGCCGGAACGCACGCGGCGCATCCTGGCCGGGAAACGGGAATCGGCGGGCAACGTGCTGGCGGCCCTGCTCGGGATCGTGACCCCCTTTTGTTCCTGTTCGGCTGTGCCTTTGTTCATCGGGTTTGTGACCACGGGCGTACCGCTTGGCGTCACGTTTTCTTTCCTGATCGCCTCCCCCATGATCAATGAGGTCGCGCTGGTGCTTCTCTTTGGTCTGTTCGGCTGGAAGGTGGCGGCGATCTACGCCGGCATGGGGCTGGCAATCGCAATCCTCGCCGGATGGATTATTGGACGCTTGCGCCTGGAGAAGTGGGTCGAGCCGTGGGTCTATGAGGTCAAGACCGGGGCGGCGATCGAAGAGACTGCAATGGATTGGGATGCTCGCATCGGGTTCGGCATTGCCTCCGTCCGTGACATTGTCGGGCGGGTCTGGTTGTACGTCCTCCTTGGCATTGCGGTGGGGGCCGGCATCCACGGGTATGTGCCGGAGGGGTTCCTGGCCTCGTTCATGGGCAAGAGCGCCTGGTGGGCTGTGCCGGCGGCGGTGGTACTGGGGGTTCCCATGTACTCGAATGCGGCCGGAATCATCCCCATTGTGCAGGCCTTGCTCGGAAAAGGCGCCGCCCTGGGCACGGTGCTGGCTTTCATGATGGCCGTGATCGGCCTTTCCCTGCCTGAAGCGGTGATCCTGCGGAAGGTTCTGACGATGAAGTTGCTGCTGACTTTCTTCGGTGTCGTGGCTGTCGGCATCCTGATCGTGGGATATGTATTCAACGCGGTGATGTAGGGGTGAAACTGGGGGCGAGAGGAGAACTGGAATGGCGGAATGATGGAATAATGGGTGGCTTGGAAAGCACATAAGTCTGCGAATATTCCAGCATTCCATCGTTCCAGAAACCGCAAGGAGGCGCAGCGATGAAACGTGTTCAGATCCTGGGCGCCGGTTGCCCGAAGTGCAAGTTGCTGATGGTGAATGCCGAGGTGGCCGTGAAGGCGCTGGGTATCGAAGCCACGATTGAGAAGGTCGAGAAGATTGCGGACATCATGAAGTTCGGCGTGATGACCACGCCGGCACTGGTGGTGGACGGGCAGGTGAAAAGCGCCGGCAGGGTGCTGAGCGCGGATGAGATCGGGAGGATGCTGGATTAGTGGAACGGTGGAATGCTGGAATAATGGGAGAGAGGTGATGACAGAGCGAAAGAACATCAACCGCGGCTACATGAAACTGATCGTCTGGCAGGACGCCCGGGCGTTGTATGTGCTCGCGTGCCGGGTGTTCCGGGCCTTCCCGTATGAACTGAAGCGGGTTGCCTCCCAGCAAATCGCGTCCGTGGATTCCATTCACAGAAACGTGGCTGAAGGCTACTGCCGGCGATCGCTGAAGGAGTACCTGCAGTTTCTGAACGTGGCGCTGAGTTCGGCCGGAGAATCCGTATCGGCCTTGCACGTCTACCGGGCCGCGGAGCAGATCACTGTCGAGCAGTTCGAGGAACTGGATGTCTTGGCATTCAAGTTGGAAAACGGTCTGAAGCGGCTTATCGAGAGTCTGCAAGAGAAACAACAGGCCGGCACGTGGCAGGACAGTTTCGTGATCCGGGAATCGAACGCTGCCTATTCGGTTGACGGCAAGACAGATCCCTCGTAGGCCAACATTCCATCATTCCAATGTTCCAATCCCCAACAAACAACAAGGAGACCGACCATGAGTGACAAGACAACGTGTGCATGTGCGGGCGCGCCGAAGTTGATCTTCGCGTGTTCCGGGGCGGCGGATGTGGGCGCGGTCGCTGATCAGGCGGCGCGCAAGTTGACCAAGGACGGCGCAGGCAAGATGTTCTGTCTGGCGGGAATCGGCGGGCGGGTGCCTGGTATCCTGACGACAACGCAGTCGGCCGCCCGGATTCTGGCGATTGACGGGTGTCCGCTCAATTGCGCAAAGAACAGTCTGGAACAGGCCGGGTTCAAAGCGTACGAGCACCTGCAACTCGCCGACCTGGGCATGGAAAAGGGTAAGACGCCGCCAACGCCCGAGGCCATTGCAAAGGTGGCGGCGGCCGGGGCGGCAACACTGGCCTGATGCGTGCAGGACTGATGGGAGAATGCAAATGCGTGTGACACGACGAAGTGTTGGAATTTTGCTTTGTGTTGGCCTTGCTGTTTGCTGGGTCACCGCGCACGCCATTGGCGGATCCTGTTGCGGGAGCACCCCTACCGCAGAAAACACGACTCCGGATGCGACGACGGCCGCAATTGTAACCACAAATGCAGTGATATCCATTGCGCCGTCGGTGGCGACCAATGCCCTCCCGCGGCTGGTGGATTTGGGCGCGGGCAAGTGCATCCCGTGCAAACTGATGGCGCCGATCCTGGAGGAGTTGAAGTCGAACTACGTTGGCCGCCTGGACGTGCAGTTCATTGATGTGTGGCAGAATCCAGACGCCGGAAAGCCTTACCAGATCAGGATGATTCCAACCCAGGTCTTCATCGGGACCAACGGCAAGGAGGTCTTCCGACACGAGGGGTTTTTCTCCAAAGAAGACATCCTGGCCAAGTGGAAGGAACTGGGCGTGAATCTGAAATAGGGCCGAATCGAATGGAACAACTGTTTACCTGGTTGTCACGCGCGGTCGAAGGTTCGGCCGGTCTGGCGTTGTTTGCCGCATTCACATGGGGAG